>WBZL01004802.1_pt1 | contig 11486 bp, 10 predicted proteins | sample 5204291 | NCBI WGS metagenome assembly WBZL01 (sample SAMN12344345, study PRJNA552823) | activated sludge metagenome | biome: Activated sludge suspended growth; feature: Nitrification reactor; material: Wastewater; isolation source: activated sludge from nitrification reactor of wastewater...
TAGTACGAGAGGACCGGAGTGGACGCACCTCTGGTGTATCGGTTGTCACGCCAGTGGCATTGCCGAGTAGCTAAGTGCGGAAGAGATAACCGCTGAAAGCATCTAAGCGGGAAACTCGTCTCAAGATGAGTCTTGCCGGGGCCTCGAGCCCCCTGAAGAGTCGTTCGAGACCAGGACGTTGATAGGCCGGGTGTGGAAGCGTAGTAATGCGTTAAGCTAACCGGTACTAATTGCTCGTGAGGCTTGACCCTATAACTTTGACGATGGGTTCTGCAGTTTTGCCGAAAAGGCGACATCAAGTACCGACTCAATGAATTGGTCGCTCAGCGCTTGCTGTGCGACACCCAGTCAAGCCTGATGACCATAGCGAGGTGGTCCCACTCCTTCCCATCCCGAACAGGACAGTGAAACGCCTCTGCGCCGATGATAGTGCGGATTCCCGTGTGAAAGTAGGACATTGTCAGGCTATTTATGAGTGAGACGGGCCCGATTCAAATGAATCGGGCCCGTTTTGCGTTCGAACGCTGTTGCAGTATTAGCCCGCTCAATTTGCTCCATTTTCAGGAAACTGAAATCTACATCCTGGATGAAGCGAGGTATCTGGAGGCCCAGCCTCTCGCGGTGGACTGATTCATCCGCCAGGGAAGGGATGCGCGAATCGTTCACTGCGCATCGATGTCTTCGAGAAGGGCAAGCGTGGGCTCGGTACCCATGTTGAGCAGACGGGCCACGTCGCGCACGTCGTCAGGCAGCGCGGGATTGTCCCATCCCATCGCCGTGTGCCGGGCCAAGCGAATGGCGAGGAACACGTTTCGAGCCTGAACCGACAACGTCTCCCGGTGGTCATCGGTGATATCCACGAGCAGGCCCGGCAGTCGCCACTTCTGCATCAGCTCGTGTTGCAGATCGGGAAGCGTGGCCCCCAATATCGCTTGTTGGGCTACCGCAGACCGAAGGCCCGGGTCGCCCGCAAGCCTGGCGCGAATCTCCAGCGCTGCAGTCGGTACATACAACCACAAAAGCAGCTCGACGAAATCATGCAGCAGGGCAGCTTCCTGAATGACCGCTGCATCGTGGTCCATCCGGTGCACAGCGAATGCCAGCGCGAAGTGCGCCGCTCGACGTGAACGCAACAGCACGGCCCGAAATCCGTCCATCGCTTCCGGGTAAGCAGCCAACCGTTGCTCGACGGTGGCCTGAGGGCCGAACGCCGCGAAGAAGGGCGGGATGCCCAGCATGACCAGCGCTGCCGTGACAGTTTCCGGATCTCCGCCATCGCGTCCGCGCCGGCGCATGGCGACGTGGGCCATGACCTTCAACGTCATCAGCGGATCCCCGGCAATCGCCTCCGCCAACGTGTGCGCGTCGACGGTGTCCTCAGCCAGACGCAGTTCTTCGAGTGATTCCGCGGTGGCCGCCAGGACTGGCAGGTCGCGAACGTCCAGGCGACGCGCCCATTCAATGCCACCAACCGGTACGCCGGGGCGGTCGATGGTGCCGTCAGGTGCATGCATGGCAACTCACTCGTGGGAAGGCCCTGAGTCGCGTTTCGACCGCCGGCGCAATGAACTTGATGCTGGTGCGCGCCAAGGGAGCGTACGACGTCACGGACGCGACGATGCCGCGGCAACTTGCGCGCATCCGATGGCGACTTCAAGCCCGTCTCGCGATCCTTCCGCGACCGCGATCCACGAAGACGGCGCAGCCATCGAGGCGAGCCCGATCAGGCGACGGGCGGCCCAGTCTCCCATCGCCTGATCCAAACCGCCATCAAAGACGATTCACGCCGCTCATGCGGCCCACCAACTGCCCGTTGACATACAGCGCGCCTTCAGGAGCGCCGGCCTCGGCGTAGAACTCCAACTGCACTGCAACGCCGACACTTGGCTTGCGCGACGCCAACTTGCGAGCCCAGGCTGCCAAAAGCCGGCTGGCGCCGTGCAGCAGCACGGCGACCAGCTGGCGCAGGCCGATTGCGAGAGGGTGGGATCCTCCCCACGGAACTTCCTTCGAGTACATGTGGGTCTCCTGGCGCAACCCGCATCAGCAAGGCGCGCAAAGGTTGATCAAGGGCTGTAGCGCCCGCTTTCGAGTCGCTCGAGCTCAAGCCGCACGCCCTTGCGGACGGTCTGGCGCACGGACCCGGCGGTACGGCGATGGGTGCCGGCATGCCGGAAGCGAGCGGCTTGGACAAAGGGATTCCGAGGCTTCGAGACGACGAGCACGAACTTCTTCATGTGCAACTCCTCAGTGGCAAGGCAGATACAAAACGGCCCGGGTGCTTGCGCTACCCGGGCCGCGATCACGAGGATCGACGCGCGAATCCTCAGTTCAAGGCGGCGCCGGCCGGCGGCCAGCAATCAAGCTGAATTGCGTCACGCGCGAGCATTCCCCGTCGACCTTGCGGGCCCGAGCCCGCGGTGCATTCAAGTCGGCTGGCAGGAATGGCGACATGGCGCTCCGTGGTTGGCGTTGATCGGATGCAGCAGGTCGGCGATTCAACGGTCGGCTGCTGCGGGGGTGGCGAATGATAAAGACAAACTTATCAAAGAGCAAGAGTCATTCACCACGCCGTCCATGCCTCACTTGCCCCGCTTCAAGGGCGCGACATCGCCGCTGGTGCGCAACCAAAGGTCTCGTGAGTCGTCTTGCGCCTGCACCGACTTCGCCGCAGGAGAACGCGCCGAGGTGGGCGGTTGCGCCACAGGTGCTGCCGGTTCGGGCACCAGCACTTCACCCAAGAGATCGAGCAATCGGCTACGCGCCCTTTGCGGATGTCGACGGTAGTAGGTCAGGACCAGTCCCACGATGAAGCGTTCGTCGTCATCGCGCGGTCCGCTGTCCACATCAACAGAGCCGGGCGGTTCCGGCGTCGGGGCGTCCGGTCCGTGGACCTGGTCCATCCACCCGTGGGGCTTGCGGCACAGCTGTTCGAACTGGCGGGCAAGCCGCTCGCCGATCTGCCGCGAGCGGCCCTTGATCTGACTCCAATAGCTGGGCTGGATCTGGACTCGTTCGGCAAACCGTCGCTCGAGGCCGCGCAACGTGGCAGCATCGGCGTGTTTGGCGGTCTGGCGAACGAACTCGTCGAACAATCGCAGCGCGTTATCCAGACGGACTTGGGCCAGATCGACCGGGGGAGATGCCATGAAGCTCGATGATAAAGCCGCATTGACTCGGGGTCGCCGATGCAAGGGATGAGCCCCACCGAACTCCTGGCGTGGCCCGCACTCGGGCTCGGAACGTGGCAACTCGGCGAATCGTCTGCGGCGCAAGCCTCCGACGTGCGGGTGGTGCGCGAAGCGATCGACATCGGCTACCGACTGATCGACACCGCCGAGATGTACGGCGAGGGTGGTGCCGAGCAGGTGGTGGGCGCCGCCGTCAACGACGCGCTGCGTTCGGGTCTGCACCGCGACGACCTGTTCATCGTCAGCAAGTTCTACCCGCACCACGCAGCACCGGCCGACCTGAGGCGCGCTTGTGAGGGCAGTCGCCGCCGACTGGACCTCGATCAGATCGACCTCTACCTGTTGCACTGGAGGGGATCGGTGCCGCTGGCGCAGACGGTGGACACACTCGAGGCCTTGTGCGCGAAGGGGTGGATCCGCTCCTGGGGGGTCAGCAACTTCGATCTCGGCGACATGCACGAATTGGTGGCCGTGGCACAGGGAGCGCGGTGTGCCGCCAACCAGGTGCACTACTCGCTGGGTGCGCGAGGTGCCGGATTCGACCTGCTGCCGTGGCAGTGCGAACGACGGATGCGCTTGATGGCCTACAGCCCGCTCGACCAGGGCGAACTGTCCGCGTCGACGGCCCTGCGCGAACTGGCACGGAAGGCCGGCCGGTCGCCTGCCGACATCGCCTTGGCGTGGTTGACGTCGCAACCGGGGGTGACGGCGATACCGAAGTCGGCGCGCAGCGAGCACCTGCTGGCCAACTGGCGGGCGGCCGGCTGGTCCCTCGATGAGGCATTCCGACGTGAACTGGACGCGCTGTATCCACCGCCGACGCGCCGAACTCCCTTGTCGATGCGCTGAATTCGCTGCCGTGCCTGGCACGCACCTGGCCGATGCGCTGGCGCCTACGGGTCCAACGGGAGCCTCGATCGAGAGGAAGATCCAACGGCTCCCTCAGTATGTCCAGCTGGCCGTCAGCAGCACCAAGCGACCTGCGCCGGGGATGTAGTGCCCGGTGTACAGACTTTCTGGATACAGCTTGTTGGCGATGTTCGAGACAAGAGCCTTGAGCTTCAGGCGGTCCTGCCACACCGCATATTCGGCCATCAGGTCGGCGGTCACGAAGCTCGGTGCAGCCCAGCCTGGATTGCGGTTGGGGGTCTGCGATGACCGGGCCTGCAAGCCGCCGCCGACCCGCAACCTCGGGGTCCACTGGATGGTGCTCCACAGGCTGACCGTGTGTCGTGGCGTCAGTGAAGGGCGGCTGCCTTCCCCTTCGCTGCCAGGTGCCCCGACGTCGATCACCGCGACCGGCAGCCACATGTACGACGCATAGAGTTCCCAGCGCGGCGTCAGCCGGCCGGCGAAGTCCACCTCGAACCCGGCGGCATGCCGCTTGCCCGACAGGGTCACCAGGTTCACCAGCGGGTCGGTGTTTCGCTCGTGCAGCTTGGTCGACCGGAACACGGCCAGGCGCGTCGAGAAGTGGCCGTCCTCCGACTCGAGCTTGGCCCCGAGTTCGACGTTGATTGCCTGCTCCGGCGGGATGTCGACGTTGGCCGCGCTCAGCGAGTAGGCGTCGCCCGAGGTGTTGAACGACGTGGCCGCCGAGAGGTGGAACGACGCGAGCGATGTGGGCTGGTACAGCACGCCGGCGCGGCGGCTCCACTCGGAGACCCTCATCCGGTATCCGGTCGTGGTGATGGGGTCGGGTGCGTTGTTGGGCAGGCTGAAGGTCGTGTATCGGCCGTCCAGGCTGTCGTGGCGCAGTCCGAGCAGCACCTTCCAGTGCTCGGCCACCTGCAGCAGGTCCTGCACGTAGACGCCGGCTCCTTCGCTGCGGTACGCACTGGCCACGCGCAGGACGCGCAGTGACTCGTCGACAGCGGCGCCGTCGTCGGGGGTGCCGACCCGAGTCGTCGGCTTGGACGGAACGACGCCGCCCTGGTCGGCATTCCGTGCGGCATGGGCGGTCTTGTCTTCGCGCGCGTAGTCGATGCCAGCGACCACCTCGTGACGCAGGCCGAAGCCCTTGAAGCGTCCGCTGTAGTCGCTTTGCGCGTACCAGGTGTCGAGGTCCTGGATCTTCAACTGCGTGCCGCGGTTGAGCACCGTCGAGGGACCGAAGCTGTCCAGCGAGACGGTGCCCCCGTCGGGCTGGAGCGCCGCGGCGGCGAAGCGAACGCTGCCGGCTCGCTGGTCGCGCGTGTAAGCACCGCGCCGGACCTTGGTGGTCAGCTCGTGGTGGCGATCGAAGCGGTGCGTATGGCTCAGCGTGTAGTGGGTGGCCGTCCCGGCGTTGCGGTCGCTGGCCAAGCCGTAGTAGGCGGTGGGGTCCAGCGGCAGCAACGTCGTGTCGCCGGCCGGAGACGTGCGGGTCGGCCGGATCCACGGCATGCCGTAGTTCATGCCGTTGTCGTTGTCCAGGTGGTAGACGGACAGGGAGACCTCGTTTCGCTCGCCGATGCCCCAGCGCAGCGTGGCCGCGGCGCCCGACTTGTCCAGCGAGCTCCCGGCCCCGTTGTTGTCGGCCTCGGTCTTCATCACGCCCAGGCGCAGGGCGCTGGATTCGCCAAGCCGGAAGTTGAAGTCGCCGACCAAGCGGCCGTAGGCGTGGCTTCCGACGGTCAGATCGACCTGGTGCGAGTCGATCGTGCGCGGCGACTTCGACACCTGATTGACGGCACCGCCGGTCGATCCCCGCCCGAACAGCATCGATGCCGAGCCACGCAGCACCTCGAGTCGGTCGTAGAAGAAGGTGTCGCGCTCGTAAAAGGCCGGGTCGCGCAGACCGTCGACGAAGACGTCGCCGGTGGCCTGCAGGGGAAATCCGCGCAGACGGATGTCCTCCTCGCCACCTTCGGCCGCCAGGAAGCTGATGCCGGCAGTCTGGCGCAAGGCGTCCTTCAGCGTGTCCAGGTTGCGGTCATCGATGAGCTTCTCGGTCACCACGGTCACCGACTGCGGGATGTCGCGCAGTTCCTGGTCGCCCTTGCCGAGTCGCGTCCGCGTGGCCTGCAGGCTGCTCTTGCCGTCTCGTTCGGCGCGGCCGGTGATCGTCACCACCGATGTGCCCTGAGCCTGCGCGTCGGTGATCTTCACGGCGGGCTCCGCCGAAACCCAGGGGGCGATGACCGTTCCGGCCAGGATTGCAAGCGCCAAGCGGCCGGTCGGTCGGCAGGGCGGCGGGGAGGTTGGATCGGCTGGGGCCATGACGGGTCGGTGTGGGAGGAGGACAAACTTGCCGGAAGGCACGCGGGTTCGATTGGGTCGGCAGATCAATGTAGGCGTGTGCTCACATCCAAAAAGGGTGCATTGAATCCATCACTGCGTACAGCCTATGCCCGATACCGACCACAACTCGATGCGGCGAAGTCGGCCCGCTGTCACGGATCACCAAAATGTAATCGGCATGCGAATGATTCGCAATACGCCCAATCCGATGTCCATGATTCGGGCGTGTCCGCCGCATCGACCAGGCAAAGGCCTCGGTCGATGCGGATCCAGGAGATCCGCGCACGCACGCGTGCGCTCGGCGCGTCCGGGCGTGGCCTGCCCGGCGTGAAGCCCCCACCCGGCCCCGGGTCAGGCGAGACCCTGGCGGGTGTCGGCTTCAGTCGTCCTCGCGCACCTTGAACGAACTCGTCAGCTGCTGCTGCACCGTGGGGGGCACGGCTTCGTAGTGCGACAGTTCGATCGTGTAGCGCCCCTGGCCGGCGGTCATCGCGTTCAACCGGGACTGGTAGGTGCTCAGCTCGGACATCGGCACCTGGCCCTTCACGAGCACCTGACCGGCAGCCAGGTTGGCGGTGCCGGTGACCATGCCTCGCTTGCTGGACAGGTCGCCGGTGATGTCGCCCATCGCCCCGTCGGGCGCGGCGATCTCGATGGACACGATGGGCTCGAGCACGATCGGCCGCGCCTTGGCAATGGCATCCATGAAGGCCTTGCGCCCGGCGGTGACGAAGGCGATCTCCTTGCTGTCCACGCTGTGGTGCTTGCCGTCATAGACGACGACGCGCACGTCGACCACCGGATACCCGGCCACCGCACCCTGACTCAGCACCTCGCGGACGCCTTTCTCGACGGCCGGGATGAACTGCCCAGGAATGGTGCCGCCCTTGACCTCGTCGGCGAACTCGAAGCCCGCGCCGCGGGGCAGGGGCTCGATGCGCAGGTACACCTCGCCGAACTGCCCGGCACCGCCGGTCTGCTTCTTGTGCCGATGGTGCCCCTCGGCCGGGGCCGTCACCGTCTCGCGGTAGGCGATGCGCGGCGGGCGCGTATTGACCTCGAACTTGTAGACCTCGCGCAGCCGCTCGAGCAGCACCCGCAGGTGGAGCTCGCCCAGGCCGTAGACGATGGTCTCGTTGGTCGCCGCGACATGCTCGACCTTGAGGCAGGGATCCTCGTCGACGAGCTTGGTCAGGATCTCCCACATGCGCTGCTCGTCGCCGTGGCGCTTGGGCTCGATGGCCAGGCCGTGCACCGGCACCGGGAAGTCCAGTGGCTTGAGGTGGATGTGGTCGTCCTCGGCCGCGTCGTGCAGCACGGCGTCGAAGTGGATGTCGTCGACCTTGGCCACCGCGGCGATGTCGCCCGGCAAGGCCTTGGGCACTTCGACCAGATCCTTGCCTTGCAGCAGGAACACGTGGCCCACCTTGAAGGGCTTGCGGCCGTCACCGATGTAGAGCTGGCTGTCCTTGGTGACCGTGCCCTGGTGCACGCGGAAGATCCCCATGCGCCCGACGAAGGGGTCGACCGTGACCTTGAACACGTGCGCCAACACGTGCATCGACGCATCCGGCGTGGCGTGCATCGGCTCGGCCTCGGCGCCCTCGCCCTTGAGGAAGTCGGGCGGGTTGGCCTCGGTCGGGTTGGGCAGCAGCTTGACGATCACGTCCAGCAGCTCGGCCACCCCCGCACCGCTGCGCGCAGAGACGAAGCACACCGGGATCAGATGCCCCTCGCGCAAGGCCTGCTCCAGGGGCGCGTGCAACTCGCTGGCCTCGACGTCACCGTCGTTGAGATAGCGGTCGACGAAATCGGCATCGACCTCGACGACCTGCTCGACCAGGGCCCGGTGCGCGTCGTCGACCGAGCCGAAGTCCGAATGTCCTTCGCGGTTGTAGAAGCAGTCCACCACCTTGGTGCCGCCGGCATCGGGCAGGTTCAGCGGCAGGCATTCCTTGCCGAAGGTCGCGCGGATCTGCTCCAGCAGCTCCGGCAGCTTGACGCCCGGCGCGTCGATCTTGTTGACGATGATGATGCGGTCGAGATGGCGCGACGCCGCGTAGTCCATCATGCGCTGCGCCAAGGGCTCGATGCCGGTGAGCGCGTTGATGACGATGGCCGCGGTCTCGACCGCCTCGAGGGCGGGCAGGCTCTGTCCCAGGAAGTCCGAGCCGCCCGGGGTGTCGATCAGGTGAATGCGCGTGCCGGCATGGTCGAGATGCATCACCGCCGAATTCAGCGAATGCTGCATCTTGCGCTCGAGCGCGTCGAAGTCACTGACGGTGCTGCCGCGCTCCAGGGTTCCGGGCGTGGCGATGGCGCCGCTGGCATGCAGCAACGCCTCGACCAGGCAGGTCTTGCCTGCCGCGGACGGGCCGACCAGCGCCAGCGTGCGGATCGACTCGATACCGGCGCTGGCGCCGTTGGATGGGCTCGGCATGGATCTACTCCTCCAGCCCGCTCGGCGCCGCGGCGGACTGTCTCGTTGGTGGACGTGTTCAGGCTCGCACGGGCGCGATGCCAGACTACGCCAACCCCTGCCGCCGCACAAGCCGCAGCGTCAATCGCGGGCACATCCGGCCCCGCGTGCCCGCGATCTGCCGCGGCAGCCGCCCGGCCGCTGGCGCGATCACTCGTGCCGCAAGGCCTCGATCGGGTCGAGCCGCGCCGCGCGGCGGGCCGGCACGAAGCCGAAGACCACGCCGATGGCGGCCGAGAACACGAAGGCCAGGAGGTTGATGCCCGGCAGGAACTCGAAGGGAACCTGCAGCGCGCCGGCCAGGGCCACCGAGGCCGCAGCCGCCAGCGCCAGGCCGACCAGGCCGCCGAAGGCCGCCAGCACCACCGCTTCGACGAGGAACTGCGCCAGCACCTCGCGCTCGAAGGCGCCGATGGCCAGGCGCAGGCCGATCTCGCGCGTGCGCTCGGTCACGCTGACCAGCATGATGTTCATGATGCCGATGCCGCCCACCAGCAGGCTCACCGCGGCGACGGCGCCCAGCAGCGAGGTCAGCAGACGCGTCGTGCCCGACAGCGTGTCGGCCACCTGCTGCGTGTCGAGCACGTTGAAGTTGTCGTCGTCGGCAGCCGACAGCTTGCGCCGTTCGCGCAGCAGCTCGGCCAGGCTCTTCTTCACGCGCTCGGGGTCGCTGCCGGGCTGCATCGACACCAGCACGGTGTTGACGCGCGTGCTGCCGGTGATGCGACGCTGCGCGGTGGCGATCGGCAGCACGACGATGTCGTCCTGGTCCATGCCCATCGCCGCTTGGCCCTTGGATGCCAGCAGGCCCACCACCGTGCAGCTGATGCGGCGGATGCGCAGGCTCTGGCCGAGCGGGTCGCCGCCGCCGAAGAGCTCGCGGTTGACCGTGGCGCCGATCACGCACACCGCCGAGCCCGCGGCCAGTTCCTGCGGCTCGAACAGCCGCCCGCTGGCCAGCTTCCAGTTGCTGACCTGGAAGTACTCGTTGGTGCTGCCGGTGACCGTGGTCTGCCAGTTGCGTCCCTCGGCCACCACGGTGGCGCCGCTGCGCACCTCGGGCGCGGCGGCGGCGATGCCGGCGATCTGCGAGGCGATCGCCTGCACGTCGGCCACCTTGAACGGTGGCGCACCGGCACTGTCGCGGCCCGGCCCCAGCCGCTGTCCCGGGCGCACCATCAGCAGGTTGCTGCCCAGGCTCTCGATCTGCGACTGCACCGCGCGAGTGGCGCCATTGCCCACGGTCACCATGGTCACCACCGCCGCCACGCCGATGACGATGCCCAGCGTCGTCAGCAACGAGCGCATCGGGTTGCGGCGGATGGCCAGCAAGGCCAGCCACAGCGTGTTCCACCACATCAGTGCACCTCGCCGGCCGGGGCGCCCACCACCTCGTCGCCGGCAATGACGCCGTCACGGAAGCGCACGATGCGGCTGGCGTAGGCCGCCATCTCGAGCTCGTGCGTGACCATCACGACGCTGATGCCGTGCTCGCGCTTGAGCTCCACCAGCAGCGTCATGATCTCGCGCGAACGCTCGCTGTCGAGGTTGCCCGTGGGCTCGTCGGCCAGCAGCAGGGTCGGCTCGGTGACCAGCGCACGCGCGATCGCCACGCGTTGCTGCTGTCCGCCCGACAGCTCGGCCGGCGTGTGGTGCTCCCAGCCCGCCAGGCCCACCTGGGCCAGCGCGTGCCGCGCCGCATCGCGTCGCGCCCGGCTGCCCGCGCCGCGGTACAGCAAGGGCAGCTCGACGTTCTCCTGCGCGCTGGTGCGGGCCAGCAGGTGGAAGCCCTGGAACACGAAGCCCAGGTGGTGGCGGCGCAGCAGCGCCCGCTGGTCGCGCGACAGCGTGGCCACCTCGACATCCTGGAACCGGTAGCTGCCGCTGGTGGGGGTGTCCAGGCAGCCGATGAGGTTCATCACCGTCGACTTGCCCGAGCCGCTGGGCCCCATCACCGCGACGAACTCGCCGGCCGCGATCTCGAGGTCGACGCCGCGCAGCGCCTGGAACGCCGCCGCACCGCTGCCGTAGACCTTGGTGATGCCCTGCAGGTGGATCAGCGCGCTCATCGCGAGGTGCCGCCCGATTGGTCGACGATCACCGCGTCGCCCGCCTTCAGGCCCGGGCCGCTGACCTCGGTCTGCCGGCCGTCGCTGAGCCCCTTGCTCACCTGCACCGCCGCCGGCTGGCCGTCGCGCAGGATCCACAGCGTGCCCTGGCCCCCGTTGGCACGGCCCGCCGCATTGCCGCCGCCGGCCCCGCGCCGGCCACCCAGGCCGGGCGGGCGCGGCATCAGGCGCGAGACCAGGCTGCCGCTGGTGGCCGCCGCGGAGGCTGGCGTGCCCGCGGCAACGGCCTGCGTGGGTGTGAAGCGCAGCGCGCTGTTGGGCACCAGCAGCACGCCGCTGCGTTCGACCGTCGCGACGGTGGCCGTGGCCGTCATGCCCGGTCGCAGCGACAGGTCCGCGTTGTCGACGTCGAGCTGCGTCGTGTAGGTCACCACGTTGTCGGTGGTCGTCGAGCCGAAGGCCACGCGCGTCACCACGGCCGGGTACTCGCGCCCGGGATGCGCCGAGACCGAGAAGCGTGTCCGC
>WBZL01004803.1_pt1 | contig 11485 bp, 10 predicted proteins | sample 5204291 | NCBI WGS metagenome assembly WBZL01 (sample SAMN12344345, study PRJNA552823) | activated sludge metagenome | biome: Activated sludge suspended growth; feature: Nitrification reactor; material: Wastewater; isolation source: activated sludge from nitrification reactor of wastewater...
CACCACGCCGGACTGGGCGGTCTTGCGCATGGCGTGCAGGTGGTGCTTGGCGGTCACATGGGTGATCTCATGTGCCAGGATGCCCGCCAGTTCGGCCTCGTCGGCGCAACTGTCGATCAGGCCCTTGGTCACGAACACGTAGCCGCCGGGCGCGGCAAAGGCGTTGTAGCCCTTGTCGTCCAGCACGACGAAGGTCCAGGGCAGGTGGGGGCGCGCGGACTGCAGGCTGATCCAGCGCCCCAGTTGGTTCACATAGTGTTGCAGGCGCATGTCGGGGTGTAGCGGCTTGCTGCCCAGCAGCACCGAGGCCAGCTGGCGACCGATCTCGATTTCGCGCGCCTCGTCGATGTTCTCGACCGAGCGCGACAGCAGGCTGATCAGGTCGTCGCCCTGGGGCTGGGCACTCTGGCCTGTCACGGCGCCCAGCAGGCCGCCGCCCGACGAGCCGCCACCCAGTGAGTTGAGCAGGTTCATCACCCCGCCCTGGGCCAGACCAAGAGCGGGAGCCAGCGACAGTGCCGCGTACAGGGCGGTGGTGCGCAGGCGACTTTGCAGGGAGGAGGGGGCAGTCATGGGGGGCTCCTCAGTTGGCATAGGTGGAGTCTGTGGAAGGAGCCGTATTGCCCGAAGCCGGGCGCGGCGGTTCAGGCAGCGCTTCCACGGAACGCGGCTTCAAGGGGGCGGCGCTGGCAAACTGGCGCGCCTGGTCGGCGCTCAGACGCATCTTCTCGGCCTGGGTCACAGCAGCAGGGTTGGGCTGGGCGTTGGCGATGTCCTCGGCGCTCAGGCCGCGGATGCCCACGGTAGCGGTCGCCGTGGTGGTGCTGCCCCCGCCGAACAGGCCGCCCACGCTGCGCAGACCGCTGGCGGTGCTGTTGCTGCTGGCTGTGGCCGGTTGTGAGCCCAGGTCGAACATGTGTACCCAGCCTTCTGTGCCCTGCGGGGTGCGTACCTTGACCCAGGAACCCTTGCGGTCTCCGGTGCGGGCCACGCTGCTGTCGGCCGCCAGGGCGCCCCGGCTGGCCGCCTGGTCTCCCGGCGCTTCGCGCAACTCGGTGGCGCGCTTGATGGTGGCCTCCTGGGCCTGGGCCGAGCCCCACAGCAGCCCGAAAACCACGAACACCCGACTCAGGGCCTGCCAACTCGACGGTTTCATTGGAATCTCCACTTATGATCGCTTGCGCCCTGCCAGCGAGGCTATCGGGCGGGGCAAGCCATTGTGACGGGGGATTGTTATGGATTTGGGCATTGCAGGCAAATGGGCCTTGGTGTGCGGCGCCAGCAAGGGGCTGGGGCGGGGTTGCGCCGAGGCCTTGGTGCGCGAAGGGGTGAACCTGGTCATCAATGCCCGCAATGCCGATGTGCTGCAGCAGGCTGCTATTGATTTAATAGCTATTGGCGCTGATTCGGAGGGCGCTGGAGCCGTAAAACATCCTAGACCTCAGGTGCTGTGCGTGGCCGCAGACATCACCACGCCGCAAGGCCGCGAGGCCGTTTTCGCGGCACCCGGCGGGCCGGGCAAGGCCTTTGACATCGTGGTGACCAACGCCGCCGGGCCTGCGCCAGGGGATTTTCGCGACTGGGAGCGTGAGGCCTGGCTGCAGGCGCTGGACGCCAACATGCTGACGCCGATCGAGCTGATCCGTGCCACCGTGGACGGCATGGCCGAGCGCGGGTTTGGGCGCATCGTCAACATCACCTCCAGCGCCGTCAAGGCGCCCATCGACATCCTGGGTCTGTCCAACGGAGCGCGCAGCGGCCTCACGGGGTTTGTCGCTGGTGTGGCGCGCAGCCCGCTGGCGGCGCGCGGGGTCACGATCAACAACCTCTTGCCGGGCAAGTTCGACACCGACCGCCTCGCCTCCACCTTTGCCGCTCAGGCCGCGCGCACCGGCCGCAGCCTGCAGGAGGTGCGGGCCGCGCACACCGCGGCCATTCCGGCGGGGCGCTTGGGCGCAGCGCGGGAATTTGGCGCGATCTGCGCCTTTTTGTGCAGCGTGCATGCGGGCTACATTACCGGCCAGAACTGGCTGGCCGATGGGGGCGCCTATCCGGGCGTCCATTGACGGGGCCATGGTGCAGCACAAACGCCACAACGGGGGCCGGGGGATGTCCATCCAACAGCAGATTTTCTCAGTGCGCAGGGCACCATGGGCGGCGCTGGCCCTGGCTTGGGGCCTGCAGTCGGTGGGGCTGGCAGCAGAGCCGCCGCAATACCAGTTCCGTGTGGTGGGCGGGCTGGCGGGGGTCAGCCAGTACACGCAGTGGGAAGAACCGTTCTGGAGCCGTGAACTTCCGCGCATGAGCGGTGGGCGTTTCAAGGCCGACATCGTGCCCTTTGACCGGGCCGGTGTTCCGCGCGACGACATGCTGCGCTTGTTGCAACTGGGCGTGGTGCCGTTTGGCACGGTGTTGATGGGGTCCATGACGGCCAACTACCCCCAGTACACGGCGCCTGACCTTGCCGGTTTGAACCCGGACAGCGCCAGTCTCAAGCTCAGCGTGGCGGCATTCCGGCCGTTTCTGGAAAAGAGCCTGCGCGAACAGCATGGGGTGCAGCTGTTGGCGCTGTATGTCTATCCTGCGCAGGTCGTGTTTTGCAAGAAGCCGTTCGCGGCCCTGGCTGACTTGTCGGGCCGCCGCGTGCGTGTGTCCTCGGCCGCGCAGGCCGATTTTGTGGGCGCCTTGGGCGCCACACCGGTGCACACCGCGTTCGCGCAGATTGTTTCCAGTGTGCAGGCGGGCAGCATCGACTGCGCCATCACCGGCACGCTGTCGGGCAACGGGCTGGGGCTGCAGGCGGTCACCTCGCACATGCATGCCATGCCCTTGAACTGGGGCGTGGCCCTGTTTGCTGCCAACCTCAGTGCCTGGGAGGCCCTGCCTGCGGACCTGCGCACCCTGCTGCGCAAGGAGCTGCCCTTGCTGGAGGCCGCCATTTGGGAAGAGTCCGAACGCGACACGGCCCAGGGTATTGCCTGCAACACTGGGCAGAGCGCATGTACCAAGGGTGTCAAGGGCAACATGGTGCTGGTGCCCATCTCGGCGCAGGATGAGCGCAAGCGCCAGGACATTTTTGTGTCCACCGTACTGCCGCGCTGGCTGCAGCGCTGCGGACAGCGGTGTGCCGATATCTGGAACAAGACCATCGGGCCTGCCCGGGGATTGAGTGCTCCCGACCGACAATGACCCGCTTCCCACCTGAACGGATCAAACCAGCCCTCTGGCTGCTCGTTGCCTTGTTGGTGGCGGTGCTGGCCGGTGCGACCGCGTGGCAGGTCTGGTCCCTGCGCGAGAGCGCGGTGCGCACCAGCGAGGAGACGGTGGAGCGTTTCGTGTCAGGCGCCGAGGTGGCGCTCAACCACAACATGTTGTCCATCGACCTGTTGCTGTCGGGTGCCCAGGACATGTTGCAACTGCAGCCCAGCGCCGATGTGCAGGCCGAGAGCCGGATGCTGGCTGTGGTGGCACGGGGCAATCTGCTGGTCTCGCGGGTGGCTGTGGTGGACGCCCAGGGTCGGGTGCGAGCCTCGTCCGAACCTTCGGGTGCGCTGCAGGAGATGTCGCTGCCCACGGCTTTCCTGGCCGGTGTGGTGTCGTCGGCCGCGCAGCGGCTGTATATCAGTACGCCCGTGCTCAGTTTTGCCACCACCCAGCAGGTGCTCTACTTTGCTCGGCCTTTGGCCGGACGCGACGGGCAGCGGCTGGCGGCCGTGGCTGAGGTGCCGCTGGCCAAACTGGCCAACGTGCTGACGCAAGGGCATGAGGTGTCGGGCCTGGAGATTGTCTTTGAGCAGAACGATGGGCGCCGCATGTTGGCCCTGCCCGATTTGCCCGAGGCGGGGCCGATCCCGGCGCTGCGCAACGATGTCCCTTTGCCCGACCGTGCATGGAACATGCCTGCGCGCATCAGTGGCAAGCCCGCATTGGTGGTGTCGCGGCAATTGGTGTATCCCAACCTGCGGGTGTCGGTCAGCCTGCCCGAGGACCAGGCACTGGAGCGCTGGGAGTATGAGCGCAACATGGTGGCGGCTGCGGCACTGGTGTTTTGTGCCATGGTGCTGGTTGCTGCCGCGGTGACTGTGGCGGGGTTCGATCGCATGGCCCAGGTGCGCAAGGACATTGCCGATTCCAAAGCCTTGCTGGACCAGGCGCTGGAATCCATGGTCAGCGGCTTTGTGCTGCTCGATGCGCAGCAACGGGTGGTGCACTGGAATCGCCGGTTCATCGAGTTGTTTCCCTGGATGCGTGGCGTCATTGCGCCCGGCATGTCCTTTCGCAAGGTGTTGGAGCAATCGGTGGTCCACCACCTGCCTGCGGGCAGCGATGCCGAGCGCCAGCAATGGATAGCGCTGCGCCTGGCGCAGCAGCGGGAGGGCACCGGCGCGCACGAGCAGGTTTTGCCCGATGGGCATTGCATCCATGTGCTGGAGCGCGCCACCCCGGAGGGCGGGTGGGTCATCACCTACCACGATGTGACCGATCTGCGCCGAGCCAATGAGGAAATCGAGCACCTGGCCTTCTACGATCCTTTGACCGGTCTGCCCAACCGCCGTCTGTTGCTGGACCGGCTGGGCCAGGCACTGGTGCTGTCCCAGCGCTCGGGCAAGGTGGGCGCCTTGCTGTTTTTGGACCTGGACCACTTCAAGGCCCTCAACGACACCTTGGGGCACGAAGTGGGCGACGAGCTGCTGCAAGCGGTGGCGCAACGCCTGTTGGCCAACGTGCGCGTGGCCGATACGGTGGCTCGCCTGGGGGGCGACGAGTTCGTGGTGATGCTCAGCGACCTCTCCACCAGCACCCAGGAAGCCGCCGCCTTGGCCCAGCGGATCGGTGAAAAGATCCTGCGCGGCCTCTCCGAGCCCTATGTGCTGCGTGGCCATGTCCACCAAGGTGCGGCCAGCATTGGCGCCACGCTGTTTGGCTCCAGTGCGCAGTCGGCCATCGAGTTGCTGCGTCAGGCCGACATTGCCATGTACCAGGTCAAGGCGCGCCGCGGCAATGCGCTGTGCTTCTTCGATCCGAAGATGCAGACCGCCATCAACGACCGGGCCCAGCTGGAAGCTGACCTGCGCCAGGCGCTTATCACCCAGCAGCTGGTGCTGCATTTTCAGCCCCAGGCCAGCTTGCAGGGCGAGGTGGTGGGCGCCGAGTGCCTGCTGCGCTGGCAGCACCCCCAACGCGGCATGGTTCCGCCGGGGCAGTTCATTGCGGTCGCCGAAGAAAGTGATCTCATCCTGCACATCGGGCAGTGGGTGCTGCACAGCGCCTGTTCCCAGCTGGCACGCTGGCAGGATCAGCCGCAGTGTGCGCACCTGCAGTTGTCGGTGAACGTCAGCGCACGCCAGTTCCGCCAGAGCGATTTTGTGCACCAGGTGATCGAGACCCTGCAGGTCACAGGCGCACGGGCGCAACTGCTCACTCTGGAGTTGACCGAGTCCCTGGTGCTCGACAACGTGGAAGACGCCATCGACAAGATGCACCAGCTGCGTACCAAGGGTGTGCGTTTTTCGGTGGACGATTTCGGCACCGGCTACTCGTCGCTGGCCTACCTTACGCGCCTGCCGCTGCACCAGCTCAAGATCGACCAGTCCTTCGTGCGCAACCTGGGGGTTCGACCTTCGGACGATGTCATCGTGCAGACCATCATCGGCATGGGCCGCAACCTGGATCTGGAGGTCCTTGCCGAAGGCGTGGAGACCGAGGCGCAAAAAGCCCTGCTCATTGCCCACGGCTGCGATCTGTATCAGGGCTACCTGCTGGCGCGCCCCATGCCGGTGGCCGATTTCGAGCGCACGCTCAACAGCGGCGCCGCCTGAGCGCCGACTTCGGGCGTCAGCGTCGCGAGGAGACGACGATTCCGCCCACGATCAGCGCAAACGCCAGCGCATGGTAGGCACGCGGTGCCTCGCCCAGGAAGGCTGCCGACATCAGCGCAGCAAACAGCGGTGTGAGGTTGGAGAAGAACCCCGCAATCGCTGGCCCCGCACGCTGCACACCGATACCCCAGCAGCGGTAGGCCACCACGGCCGGCCCGATGGCGATAAAGGCCAGAGCAGCCACCAGCGGCCAGCCCCAGGTGATGTGGCTGGGGGCCAGCGCCCATTCGGCTCCGGCAAAGCCGCCCGACCAGAGCAGGCCGAAGACCATTTGGGCCATCAGAAAGGCCGCCCAGTCGCCACGCACGCTTGCGGGTTCGCTGGTGCGTACCAGCAGCCAGCTGTAAAAGGCCCAGGACACCGTGGCCAGCAGCATGAACACATCGCCCGGTACCAGCCGCAGCGACAGGAGCTGGCTCCACTCCCCACGGCTCAGCACCAGCAGCACCCCGGCCATGGACAGCGCGGCGCCCACCAGTTGCTGGCGCGTGACAGCGGCGCCAAAGCACAGGGCGCCCACGGCCAACATCCAGACCGGCATGCTGGATCCCACCAGCGTGACGTTGATGGGTGTGGAGGTCTGCAGCGCCAGGTACTGCAGTGCGTTGTAGGTGCCAATGCCCAGCAGCCCCAGCAAGGCATAGCGCCGCCAGTGCGGCCACACCGGGCTGTCAGGGCGCAGCACCCCATGGGCCAGCGGCAGCAGCAGCCCAAAGGCCAGCAGCCAGCGCAGAAAGTTCAGCGTGATGGGCGGCACCAGCTCGTGCACCAGCCGCCCGACCACGGCGTTGCCCGCCCACATCAGCGGCGCAATCACCAGGAGCACGGCCGTGCCTGGGGTCAGTGTGTGTCTCATACCGCCACTGTAGCGGGCTGCGGCGCGCAAGGCTTGCAGAAACATGGCACGATGCCAGGCGTCATTGCCAGAATCCCGAACCACTGCAGGAGAGTGAACCCCATGAGCCTCGCCGTCCAGATCCGCCAGCCCGGTGGCCCCGAAGAACTCCAGCTCGTTGACGTGCCCGTGGGCGAGCCCGGCCCCGGTCAAATCCGCATCCGCCACCATGCCATCGGGCTCAATTTCATCGATGTGTACCACCGCACCGGCCTGTACCCGCTGACCATGCCCGCAGGCATCGGCATGGAGGGCGCGGGGGTGATCGAAGCTGTGGGTGAAGGCGTGACCCACCTGCGCCCCGGTGACCGCGCTGCCTATGCCAGCCAGCCGCCCGGTAGCTATTGCGAGGTGCGCGTGATGCCCGCCCAATGCGTCTGCCGCCTGCCCGATGCCATCGATTTTGAGACCGCCGCAGGCATGATGCTCAAGGGCCTGACGGCGCAATACCTGCTCAAGAAAACCCTGCCCGTCGAGGGGCTGCATGCGGGCGATTACGTGCTGTTCCATGCCGCCGCAGGTGGCGTGGGGCTGATCGCCTGCCAATGGGCCAAGGCCCTGGGTCTGCAACTGATTGCCACCGCAGGGACGGACGCCAAATGCCGCCTCGCGCTGGACCATGGTGCGGCCCATGCCATCAATTACCACACCGAGGATTTTGTCGCGCGGGTCAAGGACATCACCGGTGGCCGGGGCGTGAAGGTGGTGTACGACTCTGTGGGCAAGGACACCTGGGACAAGTCGCTGGACTGCCTGCGCCCCTTCGGACTGATGGCCAGCTTTGGCAATGCCTCGGGCCCGGTGCCGCCCTTTGCCCCTGGTGCGCTGGGGGCCAAGGGCTCGCTGTACGTCACGCGCCAGACGCTGTTTACGCACATCGCCACGCGCGAATCCACCCAGGCCATGGCCGACGAGCTGTTCAACGTGGTGGCCAGTGGGCAGGTGCAGATCCGCATCGACCAACGCTACCCGCTGGCCCAGGTGCAACAGGCACACCGCGACCTGGAGGCGCGCAAGACCACCGGATCGACGATTTTGCTGCCATGAGGCGACGCTGAATAAGTCCCTTGTGCGTCTTGTGCGTCTCGTGCAGCGCTGCTGTGGGTGCTTCGTCGCGCTGCCCACCGGCCCCCAGGCGAACCCGTCAGGGGCGGGCTGTTGCGTCGGCCAGCAGATCGTGCACCAGTGTGCGCACCGCCGCGCTTTCTGTGTGCGGCGCAAACAGGGGCGCACGTGCCGCACATTGGCGCTGCAATTGGGCGTACAAGCCTTCCGGCTGTGACATTTCATCGCGGCAACGCCGCAGCAACTGGGCCAGTGCTTCTGCATCGCCAGGCGTGAAATAGCCGCGGTAGTCTTCCCCCAGCATGCCGACATTGCCAGGGATGCGCGAGGCCAACACGGGGGTGCCACTGCACACGGCCTCCAGAATCACATGCGCGCCGCCTTCCATGCGGCTGGTGTGCACCAGGACATGGGCCTGAGCGATGGCCCGCAGGGTGTCGCCGTGTGCCACGGCACCATGCCAGTGGTATTGCGGACAATGCGCCATGCATGCCTGCGCTTGCGCGCCCAGCTGGGGCTCGAGCGCGCCACCGAGGTGTTCGATGGTGATGTCCTGCTGTCCTTGCAGCCGCCGTGCTGCTTCCCACAGGGTTTGCGGGGCCTTTTCCGGTGTGGCAGCAAGTGTCTTTGCCAGCACCGGCAGCCCACGCAGCGTGCTGGATCACATGCGCAGCGTCAGCGACATGGGAGCACGCTTTCTGGCTTGCTCCATGGCATTGCACGAACGTGCGTTGGCGCTGGACGGTTTGATTCCCGAGTGCACCGGCGGGGCCGGTGCCACTGCGTTTGTGGTAAGGGCCCTTGATCCTGAGTGGTCAACGCTGGTGTTCTGATGGGGCGGCAGCCCCGTTCGGTGCGTGTTTTCATGATTGGAGAAAAGAGATGATTCAGAAAGTCAAGGGTTGGGGGTGTCATGCGTTGGTGTTGCTGGCGATGACCATGGCGACCGGGGTGGCCCAGGCGCAACTGCGTGTCACGGCGATTCCGGACGAATCGCCCACCGAACTTGCGCGCAAGGCTGCGCCGTTGGTCAAGTACCTGGAAAAGGCACTGGGCCAGCCGGTCGTGTTTACCCCCGTCACCGACTACGCCGCTGCCGTGGAAGCCCTGGCCAACAAGCAGGTCGATCTGGCTTGGTACGGGGGGTTCACCTACGTGCAGGCGAATATCCGCTCGGGCGGCAAGGCCGTGCCCCTGGTGCAGCGCGCGGAAGACGCGGCGTTTCGCTCGGTCTTCATCACCACCCAGCCCACCATCCAGGGCCTGGCCGACCTCAAGGGCAAGAGCGTGAGCTTTGGTTCTCCGTCGAGCACCTCGGGCCACCTCATGCCGCGCAGCTTTTTGCTGCAGGCCCGCATCGATCCGGAGCGCGATTTCAAGCGCGTGGCGTTCTCGGGGGCGCACGATGCGACCATTGCCGCCGTGGCCGCGGGCAAGGTCGATGCCGGTGCGCTCAACATCTCGGTGTGGGAGAAATTCGTGGCCGAGGGCAAGGTGGACAGCTCCAAGGTGCGCGTGTTCTACACCACCCCCAGCTATTTCGACTACAACTGGACCGTGCATGCCGACATGCCCGCCACCCAGCGCGAGAAGCTGGCCCAGGCCTTCCTCCAGCTTGATGCCAGCACGCCCGAGGGCAAGGAAATCCTGGGCCTGCAGCGTGCCACGCGTTTCATTCCCACCAAGGCCGAGAACTACCAAGGCATCGAGCAGGCGGCACGCAGCGCAGGTTTGTTGAAGTAAAGCGCGCGAGTGGTCTCATTTGCTATTGTTTTGATAGCTGCTTGCGCTTTATTCATGGGCGGAATAGCCATTTTTGTTCTATGAGGATTGATCTCCAGTCCCTCCAGGCCCGCCACCCGGCTGCTGCACCAAGTGCCACTGCTGCACTGCGCGTGGAGCAGTTGCAGATCCAGGCGGGGGAGCAGTTGGCGGTCATTGGCCCTTCGGGCGCGGGCAAGACCACGCTGCTGCAAGTGCTGGCCTGCGCACTGCCGCCCAGCCGGGGTGCGTTGCGGCTGGACGGGGTGGACCCGTGGGGTGCCAGCCCCGCTGCGTTGCAGGCGCTGCGCCGCGCGCTCTTTCTGGCGCCGCAGGTGCCGCCGCTGCCTCCGCGCCAGCGTGTGGTCACGGCCGTGCTGGCGGGGCGGCTGCCGCATGAATCGCTGTGGTCCAGCCTGCGCAGCCTGTTCTACCCGCAGGACATTCCCCTGGCGCACCGGGCGCTGTCCGCTTTCGATCTGGGTGACAAGCTGTTCGATCGGGTGGACCGCATCTCGGGTGGCGAGCGCCAGCGCGTGGGCCTGGCGCGCCTCTTGGTGGCGCAGGCGCGCCTGTGGCTGGTGGACGAGCCTTTGTCTGCCCTGGACCCCACGCGCGCGCGTCAGGCGCTGCACACCCTGACGCGCACGGCGCAGGAACGCGGCGCCACGCTGGTGGCCACGCTGCACCAGGTAGATATGGCGCTGAAGCACTTCCCGCGCATCGTGGGCCTGCGCGACGGTGCAGTGGCCTTCGACCTGCCAGCCTCCGAGGTCACACCGGCGCGGTTGCAGGCACTTTATGCGCAGCACCTGGATGAACTCACCGCTGCGCCACCCGCGCACTGGATGGACGTGCCCGCCGCAGCACCGGCCCCGGTGGCCATGCACTGCCGCTGAGAGGCTGAGCGCCCACCCATGCCCGTGCTGCACCCAGCCCCCATGCCACCCACTTCAGCCACGCCCCAGCGTGACCCCGCCTGGCGCACACGCCTTTTCTGGACGCTGGCCGCCGTGGTGTTGCTGTGGCCCATGGGTGTGTGGACCGAGTTCCGCCCCTGGTTGCTGGATGGTGAAGCGCTGGCCCCGGCCGGGCACTTTGTGGCGGGCTTCTTCCCGCCGCGCAGCGATGCCGAATTTCTGCGCATCCTGTTGCAGGAAACCTGGCGCACGGTCGCCATGGCCACCGCCGGACTGGCGCTGGCGCTGCTGCTGGCTGTGCCGCTGGCACTGCTCTCGGTGCGCGTGCTGTCAGTGTCGGCCCTGAGCGGACGCATGGCCCCGCTGCCTGCAGCGTTGCGCCAGGGTGCCCGCTGGACGGCACTGGTGCTGCGCAGCGTACCCGAGCTGGTGTGGGCCCTGGTGTGGGTGCGCGTGGTAGGCCTGGGGGCTGCGGCCGGGGTGCTGGCCATTGCGCTGACCTACAGCGGCATGCTGGGCAAGGTGTATGCCGACATCCTGGAAAGCGGCGACACCCATGCCACCACCAGCCTGCTGCGCAACGGCGCAGGGCGCCTGCAGGCCTTCTTCTACGGGCTGCTGCCACACAACGCGGGTGAACTCACCAGCTACACCGTGTACCGCTGGGAGTGCGCGATCCGCTCCAGCGCGGTGCTGGGCTTTGTGGGCGCGGGCGGCCTGGGCCAGCTCATGGACGGCTCCATGAAAATGTTCAACGGCGCCGAGGTTGCCAGCATCCTGCTCGTCTTCATGCTGCTGGTGGCCCTGGCCGACCGCATGAGCGCTGCGCTGCGGCGCAATCTGGCGTGACCCTAGTGTTCTGAGTTGGAAATTCGTTTCATAAAAAGGCCGAGAATCGCCGCCATGCTGCGTTGCAAATCCGCGCGATAGCTACGGCTATCGCTGTGGTTTGCGCCTTGCCTGGC
>WBZL01004804.1_pt1 | contig 11475 bp, 12 predicted proteins | sample 5204291 | NCBI WGS metagenome assembly WBZL01 (sample SAMN12344345, study PRJNA552823) | activated sludge metagenome | biome: Activated sludge suspended growth; feature: Nitrification reactor; material: Wastewater; isolation source: activated sludge from nitrification reactor of wastewater...
TCTCGATGGCGGGCGCGTGGGCATTGCGGCAATTTCAATTGGGCTGGCGCAAGCCGCGTTCGAGTATGCGGTCAGTTACGCCCGCGAACGCAAAGCCTTTGGCAAGCCCATCGCCGAGCAACAAGCGATCCAATGGATGCTGGCAGATGCGGCGACCGAGATCGAACTCGCCCGCACAATGTTGTACAAAGCCGCATGGCTCAAAGAGCAGGGACGCAACTTCAACAAGGAAGCCGCCATAGCAAAGATGTTTGCCACTGAAATGGCGGAACGCGTCTGCCGTAATGCGATCCAAATTCACGGCGGCTACGGCTACTCGAGCGAATATCCCGTTGAAAGAATTTATCGAGACGCGAGGTTGATGACGATCGGCGAGGGGACGAGCGAGATTCAACGGTTAGTGATCGCGCGGCATGTGTTGGTGAGCGAATAGACAGAGAGACGGTCACAAGCGACCGTCTCTCTGTCTATATGGGCATGGTTGATATAAGGCGAATACTGTCGCGTCAAGAACTTCCCAGTAGCGCCTATACGCCGTTCCTCGCCGCAATGGGACCCAGATACGACTCCAGCAACGCGTCCATCTGCTCCAGCGACTCGCACACGAACAGCATCGGGTTGAAGGCATAGACCGTCTTCGGGATGCGGGCAATGGTCTCGATGTCGAAGGGCGCGATAATCACCTCGCCGCCGAAGATACCCTCCTGCTCGATGCCCAAACTCTGATACAGCGACAACACCACGTTCCAGCCTGCGTCGGCGGAGGACATCTGTCCCTTTTGGTGGAGCGCGTTCACCCCGTCTATGATGCGGAACAATTTATTCTTGTTCGCCATAAACTGGTGATGCACCTGCTTGTACACATCGTGAGTAAAGTCAATCACGTTATCGCGCCCGAGGCGGTAGAACTCCATGATGGTGCGCGTCAACTCTTTGCGACCCGAGATGATCCCCGCGCCGAAGACCTTGAAGCGGTTATCCTGCACGACGAGTCCGAACTCCGTGCTGTACCACGCCAGACGTTTGATCACCTCGCGCTCTTCTTGAGTCGCTTTCATGTAGGCAGGCGCAAATTTATCTTCGATGCGCGCATAAAACTCCTGCGTCAAGAACGGCAGATGCCCAAAGATGTCATGGAACATATCTGGCTCAGGCGTAAATTCCATTTGGTCGCGCGTGCGCAAATAATCGGTGATGAGGAACACGCGGTTGGCAAATTTTTTATACCAATCGTCCGCCATCGTGTAACGCACCACCGTCCGCTCGATGCGCCAGCCCGAACGCGGCGTGATGTTCCCATTCAAATGCGCCACCGTCGAAATGCCGCGCGGGTCGAGTTGCAGAAATCCCATCCCCTTCTTCCATTCGTCGCAGATATGCTCAACAAGATACGGCTGATGCACGCCCGCATACAAGTCCGCCCAAATGGCGTGTTGCTCGGCGGAAAAAATGATCTCTTGATTTTCGCTCGAATATTCTTTGGTTGGGTCAACGTGTTGTTCGGCAATATCCCCCGTGTAAACTGTTGAAGTTTGATTGGTAGCCATTGGTTCACCTTTCTTGATCGATGAAGGAGTCGGCTTGCGACGAAAATATATCACCGCCAAACATGAGCGTCAAGTTTCGCCCGTACCGCAAAGTTCACTTTGCGCGTTCTTGATGCAGTACAACTCCTCAAGATCGTAGTCAATCTGGATTACAATCTCTCTCATGCCCGATCAGCCTCTCAAAAATAAAACCGTCCTCATCACTGGCGCGGCTCGCCGCCTCGGGCGGATGTTCGCGCTGGCGTGCGCGCAAGCGGGCGCGGATGTCGTCATCCATCACGCGCACTCGCAAGCGGATGCCGAATCGTTACGCGACGAAATCACGCGACTCGGTGGACGCGCGTGGATTTTTCAAGCGGACTTAAACGATTCAACCCAGACAGGCGATCTGATTCGGCTTATCAACGAATCCACACCTCTGCATTTTCTCGTCAACAGCGCCGCAATTTTCGAGTCACTCACGTTTGATTCAACAAAACTCGATGAATGGAATAACCATCTAGCCATAAACCTCACCGCCCCATTCTTCCTCAGTCAAGCCTTCGCCCGTCAAGCAGACGAAGGCGCGCGCATCGTCAACATCCTCGACTGGCGCGCCCTGCGCCCCGCCGCGGACCACTTCCCCTACACCGTGAGCAAATCCGCGCTGGCGGCGATGACCAAGTCCATGGCGGTTGCCCTCGCGCCGAAGATCACGGTCAACGGACTAGCGCTCGGCGCCATCCTCCCGCCCGCCGATGGAAACGCCTCGCCCGACATCACGAAAAATATCCCCATGAAACGCTGGGCAAAAGAAAATGAAGTGGAACAAGCCTTGCTGTTCCTGCTCACCTCCCCCGCTTTCATCACAGGCGAGATCATTCACGTAGACGGCGGAAGACATTTGGTATAGTCGTAGTGGCGACTTCAGTCGCCCACGCAGAACGACTAAAGTCGTTACTACATTCAAAGGAAATCCCCATGGATAAAGTCATCATCAAAAACCTGCTTGCTCGCGGCATCATCGGCGTCAACGATTGGGAACGCAAAAAGGCGCAAAATATCCTGATCAACATCACGCTCTTCACCGACACGCATCGCGCGGCGGAGACCGATCACATCGGCGACTGCGCAGACTACAGCAAGGTGTCGAAGAAAGTGATGGCGCACGCCGAAAGCGTACGGCGTCTCACCGTGGAGGCGTTGGCGAACGATCTGGCAAAACTCTGCCTCGAGGATGCGAACGTGCAAAAAGTCATCGTCCGCGTGGAGAAGCCGGGCGCGGTGCGCTTTGCCGAATCCGTTGGCGTGGAGGTCGAACGCAGCCGCGATGAATGAACTCCACCTCGCGTATTTGAGTCTGGGGTCGAACATCGAGCCTGAGGTCAACTTGCCGAAAGCGGTGAAATTGTTATCGCAACACGGGGAGGTCGAAAAGATTTCAAGCGCGTGGGAGACGGAACCCGTCGGCGGCGAGGGTGGAAATTATTTGAACGCGTGTTTATCCTACAGAACAACACTCGCGCATGATGAATTGAAGACCACGATTCTTCATCCCATCGAATCAAACCTTGGGCGCAAACGCACGCAAGACAAAAACGCGCCTCGAACCATTGACATTGACATCATCTTGTTCGACGACGAAATCATCGGCGGACGCTGGCTCGCGCAAACATTCGTCGTTGTGCCACTGGCAGAAATTTATCCCGACTTTCAAAACCCCACCTCTCATGAAAGCATCGCAGAAACAGCGACGCGCCTCCGCCATGAATTTTGGACGGAGACGCGTCGAGATGTGTTGTTAGGCTGACGAGGGCGAACCAGCCTGCCCTGCGAACGAAGCGCGGCGTCAGAACTGAATCGGTTTTGCTCCGCGGCTGATGTTATCCAAAAATTCCTGCCGCGTCGCCAGGCTCGCGCGGAACGATCCGTGCATCGCGGAAGTCGTCATGCGCGCGTCGTGCTTCTTCACGCCGCGCATCATCGCGCACAAGTGCATCGCTTCGACGACGACCGCCACGCCTTGCGGCTCAAGCGTTTTTTGGATGAAGTCCGCGATCTGGCGCGTCATGCGTTCTTGAATTTGCAAACGACGCGCGTACATATCCACGATGCGCGGAATTTTCGACAAGCCGATCACTTTGCCCTTGGGGATGTACGCGACGTGCGCGCGGCCGATGAACGGCAGCATGTGATGCTCGCATAAACTGTAAAATTCGATGTCGCGCACGATGACCATTTCGTCGTAGGCGATGTTGAACAACGCGCCGTTGATGATTCGCTCAGGCTCGGCCGTGTAGCCGCTCAACAATTCGGTATACATCCGCGCCACGCGGTCGGGCGTGTTTTTCAATCCTTCGCGTTCGGGGTCCTCGCCCACCGCTTCGATCAACTCGCGGATGATGCGGCTAATGGTTTCTATGTTAATCTTGCTTTCGCTTGCTTCGTTCGATTCCTCGTCAAACTCCATGCTCGCTCCTTGAACATTCAGCCCGACAATGTCTGTCGGGCTGATGATTTTTTTCTTTCGTCAGAACTTACGCAGTTGGCGGGCAGTTCGATTTGCCAAGCAAATCGTGCCGCCGCCGCAGTGCAACTACGGCAAAACAGGTTCAACTGCGTACGTCCTATTTCGTTTTACCCGACGATCGGTTCGATCAGACCATACGAACCGTTCCGCCTTCGATACAACACTTGGATCGAATTCTTCTCGGCGTTGAAAAAGATGAAAAAGTTGTTATGCCCCAGCAGGCGCATTTGTTCAACGGCTTCATCTTCATTCATCGGCATGATGATGAACTTCTTCCGCTTCGCGATCAACGGCAGGAGTTCGCCGGTCTCGTCCACCGGCATCTCTTCTTCCTCCACCACCTCCGCCGCCGAACGCCCATCGCCGCGACCGCGATGACGCTTCCCTTTGTACCGTTCGATCTGCCTCTGCATTTTATCCAACGCCGTATCGAACGCGAGATGCAGATCGTCCGCTCGCTCCTCCGTTCGCAGCAGAAATCCTTTTCCGCGCACGGTCATTTGCGCCACTTGCCGGTCGCTCGCCTGCCGCGCGTTCTTCTCGTGCGACAACTCGATGTAAACTTCTTCTATATCTTGAAGGAGCCGCTCAAGTTTGGCGGTCTTCTTTTCAACATACTCGCGGGTGTTATCGGTCAAACGCATGTTTCGAGCCTGAACATCGATCTTGCTTGTCATGACAGACCTCCTGAAATTATTTTATCAATCACGCATATGCGCGATTGTCAAACGCGATTCAGATCGTGATGTGAAAGCGCCCGCGCGATCGTGATGGCGTAAATCTCTGATGCGCCCGCAGACAGCAACGCGTCGGCACAGGCGGAGATGGTGGAACCGGTCGTCGCCACATCGTCCATCAACAGGACGGACTTCCGCTTCACCTCCGACGGGTCAGCCTGATACGCCGCGCGGACGTTTTCTCGCCGTTCAGCCGCCGTCAAGCCAACCTGCGTGCGCGTCTCGCGGACCTTTCTCACTCCATGCGGCGCGTACGAAATCCCAAGTTCATACGCGAGAGGCTTCGCAACGAGCGCAACTTGATTATATCCTCGCTCTTTCAAACGAGCCTTCCCCAACGGAATCGGGATCAACATATCCACATTCCAGTTCAACTGCTGGGCAAATTCCGCCATGTCTACCGCGATCGCATCCGCAAGCCCAATGTTGCGGCGATACTTGATGGTATGCAACGCGTTCTGCACCGGCGAATCAAAAACCGCCCAAGAACGCATCATTCGATACGCGGGCGGGTTTACTTTGCATTTCTCGCATCGTTCAGCCCCTTTCGTTGGTATTCCGCATTTCTCACAGAACGGTTTGCCGATTTTCGGCGCGCGCTTCCTACAATCAGCGCACCAGCGCGAACCGGGTTTTCCGCATCCGCCGCACACGGGCGGGAAGAGCAAATCCAACCCGCTCCAGGTCCATCGGTACAAGCGATACGACCACGGAATGTTTTTCAAAGCAGTAGATCACAAAGTTGCGTAAATATTAAGCGCCGCCGGAGTGAGAATAATGATCATAATGGACGGGAAGATCAACAACGCCATGGGGACGATCATCTTTACTGGCGCCTTATGAGCCGCTTCTTCCGCAATCTGGCGTCGCTTGACGCGCATTTGATCCGATTGAATTCTCAAAACGCGCGCCATGCTCACGCCCAACATTTCGCTTTGAATGATCGCCGCCACAAAACTCGATACTTCGGGGATTCCCAGACGGTCTCCCATCGCTTTCAAGGCTTCGCGGCGGGTCTTGCCCAACTGCACTTCGCGAATGGTCCGCGCAAATGCCAAAGAAAGTTCATTCTCCCATTTCTCGGTCACTTTTGCCATGGCGGCGTCAAAACCCAAGCCAGCCTCTACGCAGATCGTCAACAAATCCAAGGCGTCGGGCATTGCCCTGCGCACTTCAGATTGCCGCTGGGTGATTCGGCGCGTCAAGATGAGATGCGGCAGAAAAAACCCTCCAAAGAGCGCGCCGCCGATATATAAAAAGTTGTTACTTGCTTGTGGCGCGGGATTCAAAGCCACCGTTGTAATCATGAACCCGCCCAACAAAACGGCGAGGATAAATCGAATTGCCAAAAACGTGGGCGCATCCACGGGCCAGGGGTTACCCGCCAATTCAAGATTACGGGCAGTATCTTGAATCATCTTTTGGGGCGTAAAGCGGGCTGAAAATTCGCCCAACCTCCTCACCGCCGGGATGAGCACCCGTTCGCTGAAGTTCTGAGAAAGCTCAATCTCCTCAAGAGACGCCACTTCGCCCCGCTGAATGAATTCCGAAAGCCGCTCCTGCAACGGATCGTCCGCCTCGCCTTGCGCGGCCGCGTTCGCCCGGATGCTGAAGACCACCACGGCAATAATGACCAGGACAACAACACCGCCGAAGATCAATAATCCAGCGCTCACATCACACCTCGATATCCGCGATCTTCATCATGATGAAATAGCCCAGCGCGATCATGCCGACAATGACTGCCACAGCCACAATTCCGCAGAGCGGTTGGGGTATTCCTCCGCGATCGTCAAAAAATCCTGCCAGATAGTCCGGGCTTACGAACCAAAGCGCCACGCTTAGAAACACCGGGATGAGAGACAAAACAGTTCCAGAGGTGCGCACGGAAGCGGTCAACACGCGAATTTCGCCTTTGATCCGCACGCGTTCCCGGATGGTGAAGGAAATCGTATCGAGGATTTCGGATAGGTTACCGCCAACTTCACGCTGAACATTGATCGCCGTGATCACGAAATCAAGGTCGTCGCTGGGAATGCGGCGAAGCATATTGTCAAGCGCCTTCTCCTGCGGGATACCGATCTGTATCTCCTGGACCAATCTCCTGAACTCATCGGAAATCGGCGCGGGAAGTTCCCGACTCACCGCTTCCATGGCTTGCATCGTGGAATACCCCGCCCGTAAGCCGTTTACCATCAGGTTCAGCATATCAGAAAGTTGATCGTTGAACTTGTAAAGCCGCTGAGTTTGTTGTCGTTTGACGTACAACCGCGGCAGGAAGAACCCGATCACACCGCCGATCACAGCGGAGATCCAGATCGGTTGGAGGAGAAAGCCAATCGCGCCCAAGGCCGCTACCGAAATAAAGATCAAAGCGTAATATTCAGATACTTTAAACTTGAGATCGGCGCGCGCCAACTCGCGGGCAACCCGGTCGCCCCAGGAAGATTTCGCAACCCGTCGGTTTAACCATTCACTGACGACAGCGCCTCGCGAGGATTCTTCCACTCGAGGCTTGTCATCTTCAAGGAATTGACCCAGGCGCTCCTCTACCAACGACCGGTCACTGATCACAGTAATGACTGCGCCAACAATGAGGAGGACCAGGAGGAGGATGCCCCCCCCAAGCAATATGACGGGATTCATTGATCACATACCTGCAAAATCGACCTGCTAATATCGTCGCCTTTCGCCAATACCAAAAATCGATGGGGGCAAATTAATACCCGACGCCTCGATCTTATCCATAAACTTGGGACGCAGACCCGTCGGGCGCAATCGTCCAACGATTTGGCCGTTCTCGATCCCGGTTTGTTCGAACACAAAGATATCGGTCATGGTAATCACATCGCCTTCCATGCCGCTGACTTCGGTGATGTTGGTCACTTTTCTTGTTCCATCGCGCATGCGCTCCTGATGGCAAATTACATCCACCGCAGAGGCAATCTGTTCACGGATGGCGCGAGCAGGGAGTTCCATACCAGCCATTAGCGTCATGGTTTCGAGGCGCGAAAGAGTATCTCGCGGACTATTTGAGTGAAGGGTGGTCATCGACCCATCATGACCTGTATTCATCGCCTGAAGCATATCTAATGCCGCCTCATCGCGGATCTCGCCCACCACAATACGGTCGGGGCGCATACGCAACGCATTGATCACCAACTGTCGGATTGTGATTTCACCGCGTCCTTCAATATTGGGCGGCTTGGATTCAAGCGTAACCACGTGTTCCTGACGAAGCTGCAACTCTGCGGCGTTTTCAATCGTCAAGATTCGTTCATCCACAGGGATAAAACTGGATAACACATTTAGCAATGTTGTCTTTCCAGAGCCTGTGCCGCCGGAAATTACCACGTTCAATCTCGATTCCACACACGCTTTCAAGAACTGCACGCCTTCAGCCGATAGCGATCCATACGTGATGAGTTGATCCACGGTAATTGGGTTCTTGGAAAATTTACGGATCGTCAGGACAGGTCCAACGAGCGAGATTGGGGGAATCACTGCGTTCACACGGGAGCCGTCCGGCAAACGGGCGTCGACATATGGGCTTGATTCGTCGATGCGCCTTCCCAGAGGCGCCACAATACGGTCGATGATGCGCATGACATGATCGTTGTTCTCAAAAGTGACCGGCACGCGATGAATCTTACCTTTACGCTCAATATAGAGATTTTTCGCGCCGTTCACCATCACTTCCGTAATGGTCTCATCCTCCAGTAAGGGTTGTAACGGACCAAAACCAAGGATTTCCGCCGTGATCTGCTCAAACAAACGGGCTTTTTCAGGCCGTGACAGAACGATGTTTTCTTCCGCCAAGATTTGTTCGAAGAGATCCTGGATCGTTTTGCGAACATCATCGGTCCGCGAGATATCCATGGTAGGATCGAGTTCGGATAGTAGTTTATTCTGTACGCGGGTTTTCAGGTCGAAGTATGTGCCAGCCTGCGGCGATGTGATGGGCGCGTTTACGCGCCTTGCCTGCAAGGATGCAAGTTTTGAACCATCCCCTCCCTGATTGCCGGAGGATTGTCCGCCGCCGGACGACCCCGTCTGTCCTTGTTCAATTCTTTTCAATAGAGACATATATATCTCCTATAACTCTTTGCTTATCGCCTGGCAACCCGGCCCGGTTCACCGTCAGACTCGAGTTCGGCAACACGCGCCCGGACGTTTTCAGCCAAAGAAAGAATTCCTCGGGATGCAGGCTGATTTCTGGCTTCCAAAATAAACGGGACGCCGCGATTCACCGCCTTTGTTACAACTTGTTCGTCCAGCGGGATGATCGTCGCAACAGGTTGTTTTAGGTTGTCAGCCACCCGGTCCGGCGTGATATTAATCCGTTTGTCAAAGCGGTTCATCACAAAAATGATCCGGTCGCGATCGACGCCCATGGTTTGCAGAAGATCTAAAAATAAACGACAATTCTTGATCGAAGGAATATCCTGGGAAGTGACAAGAATGATGATATCGCTAATATCAAGAATGGAAAGGACGTTGTCGGTCAGGTAGGGTGATGTATCAACCACCACATAGGGGTAAAGTTTTTGCAGATATTCGAGCACCTTAGACAACTGCTCGCCAGTCACCTTTTCGGCGTATTCAGGGCGGCTGGGTGCGGCAAGGATGTGCAACCCCGATGCCGCATGTTTCACCATGACTTCCTCAACGATCTCCGGGTCGAGTTCTTCGGCTCGCGGCGCCAGATCGGCAATGGTATTCTTACCTTGTTCATTGACAAAGACAGCGACGTCGCCAAATTGAAGATTCGCATCCACCAACGCGGCGCGAGTGTCTTCATTATTTAGGGTCAGGGCAAGATTCACGGCAATGGTAGTGCAACCGACACCGCCTTTAGGGCTGTAAATCGTTACAATTTTCCCCTTCGTGCCATACGAATAACTAGTCCCAGCCATCGATCCCATGGCAGGCGCCACTTGGACCTGGGCGGCCTTCGCTTTTTCGCTCAGCGCCATTGCGCCAGCCCGACGAATCGCAGAGATCAGCTCGTCCCCCATGGGAGGTTTTGTGAGAAAATCACGCGCCCCGGCAAGCATAGCCCGCCGCATATAATTTTGATCGTTCTGAACCGAGAGGATGACCACCTGCACGGCAGGTTGTTTGGCTCGAATGGCTTCCGTCGCGGCTATTCCATCCATATCCGGCATGTTGATATCCATCAAAACAACATCCGGCTGCGATTCTAAGGATGTTTGAATTGCCTCCTTGCCGGTTCTCGCAACGCCAACAACCTCAACGTCAGATTCAAACTGAAGGAGTTTCCGAACATTCTCTCGTGTTTCGGAAATATCGTCAACGATCAAGACTTTAATTTTGTCGCCTGGTGCCATGAAGGATCAGCCTCTACTGATTGATGATCAACAATTCTCGATTAAGGCTCTGCCGGTACGGTGTCATTCGGTAACACCGGCGGGGTCAAGATATCAACTCGTGGACCGGTGGTATAGGGAAGTTTGGAAGGCAGGGAAATTCCGTACTTCGTCAACAAGTTGGTCAGAGTTGCCGCTTGTGTTTCGATGCGGGAAGTGTCATTCGGGTTGCGCAAGGTCATGGTAATGAGCGCCCCGTTATACATCAGGTAATTCAAATAGATCGAATCCTGAGGGTCAACCATGATGGTAATAATATCCGGCGCCGCTTGAGCCTGGGCTTGAGCAGGAGATGGAGTGGCGTTCGGATCCGCCGAGGGAGCCGCCAACGTGAAATTGCCAAGCTTCATCACAACCTTATCCTGCAAGATCATTTGACACACCATGCGAGGGCGTTGCGCTTCGGATGGAATCACATAAAACGGCTGTTGAAATGTGGGGTCAAGTTCCACCCGCCCCTGAGTTGATAGCTCGCCGCCAGACACAACGGCGGCAGACAGGACCGGCAAGGCATTGGGAGGAAACCCCGTTCCGGTAACGACTGATGTGCGATTGGGCAAAATGGTCTGATAGGCTGGGTCAATATCAATAAATAGTAAACAGGCATTGACGTTGACGTGGGCTCCATCATTGATCCCGTAGCCGGCTGTGGCGAGACGGCTCGTTGGAATCGTGATCGCCACCATGCCCGTCGGGATTTGAACCGCCCAAGCGGGACCGGAAATTTCCACCGGTTTCGATCCAACCATAGACGAGGTAATCACAACGCCTTGCTCCAAGGTGAACCGAGCGGTCTGACCCACCAAATTCGCCTCTTCGCCTGCGGTAAACATAACTTCTGCAACATTTGCCGAGGGAATGGAAAATTTGCCAAGCAAATCTGCCGTAATTTCAGCGCCTTGGGGAATGTTCTGGGCGGCATAGTAGATTTCAGTTACCGCCGTTTGGGTCGCTTGCTGCTGTGTGGCAGGGGCGAGCAAATTAAGGGCAACGAACAAGACTCCCAGCCCCACTACAAGAATTAATACAACGAAGATTAGTAATCGTCCGCGACGCATATTTCAGATCTCCTCTCTTGACTGTTCATCCGTCAAGCTGGTATGTCCATCTTTCCTGTGATTATACAGCATAAACAAGAGGCGATAATGGCAAATTAGTAAAAAAGTAGGGCGATTGCATCTAAATTGAGGTAAAAAAGGGCTATCTTGAAGGAGGTAGCCATGACAAAGAAGCCATTGGAGGCGATCGCCGAGCATTTTAGCAAAGTGAGCGATCCGCGGGTGGATCGAACG
>WBZL01004805.1_pt1 | contig 11475 bp, 9 predicted proteins | sample 5204291 | NCBI WGS metagenome assembly WBZL01 (sample SAMN12344345, study PRJNA552823) | activated sludge metagenome | biome: Activated sludge suspended growth; feature: Nitrification reactor; material: Wastewater; isolation source: activated sludge from nitrification reactor of wastewater treatment...
TTGCGATCATATTGTACTTAAACCGTTTAACCTAGTCGGATTGACTGCCTTACGGAAATTGCTGATTGATGCTTTGCCTGAGGAAAGCGGCAAAGAGTTTACGCATACTGCAATCCTATTCCCCAGCTTATCTAACTTGACTGATGAAATTGCCAAAGATGGGTGCGGTTTAATCATGCTCATGGGCAAAGGCGGTGTTGGTAAAACCACGCTGGCTGCTGCTATTGCCGTGAATTTGGCACATCGAGGCTTACCAGTACATTTGACTACCTCTGATCCCGCAGCACATTTGAGTGAAACGCTCAATGGAGCAATGGATAATCTAGTGGTAGATCGGATTGACCCCTCTGTGGAGACTGAACGTTATCGTCAGCATGTCCTGGAAACTAAGGGTGCACATCTAGATGCTAAAGGCAGGGCTTTATTGGAAGAAGATTTGCGCTCGCCTTGTACCGAAGAAATTGCGGTATTTCGGGCATTCTCAAGAATAATTCGCGAAGCGGGTAAGAAGTTTGTCGTGATGGACACCGCACCAACCGGCCACACCTTATTATTACTGGATGCGACCGGCGCTTATCACCGCGAAATTGTCAAACAAATGGACCCTTCCATCGTGCACTACTCAACACCAATGATGCAACTACAAAACCCTAAGCAAACCAAAATACTCCTGGTTACATTAGCGGAAACGACACCGGTACTGGAAGCTGCCAACCTACAAGCTGATTTACGCCGTGCTGGTATTGAGCCATGGGCGTGGATCATTAATAACAGTGTTGCTGCAACAACTATCCACTCACCCTTATTGTGCCAGCGCGCCAGCAATGAACTTACTGATATCGAAGTGGTATCAACTGTCCACGCAAAACGTTATGCGGTTGTGCCATTACTCAAAGAAGAGCCGATCGGCGTGCATAGATTATTGGAATTATCCGCAAGTAATCAATAATCGAGCATGTATATATAGAAAAGTAGTGTCGCTGTTTTTGCCGTACTTTTGAACTGGCGTGCATGAGGCCGCGGCAGTCCATTATTAAAGTGTGGCTTGCTGAATGTCTTGAAGTATTGAGTTCGAATTTACCGAGCAAGCGTATTTCTTAACGCTATGGTAGTGCATAAATCAATGTATGCCGAATCCGCACTCACGCTAGCAATTTCTTGAGGCGATCCATCGCTTTGGTGAGATTGTCCATCGAGGTTGCAAACGAAAGCCGGATATAACCATTACATCCAAAGGCGGATCCCGGCACCACAGCTACGCCCGATTTTTCCAGTAAATATTCGCTGAAATCCATGTCACTGGCAGTTGCTATCAGGCCTTGTTTTGTTAAATTTTGAATAGCCTGATTGGCATCCACAAATGCATAAAAAGCGCCGCCGGAGAGTAAGCATCGAAACCCGGGAATCGCATTGAGTTTATCGGTCATGAACTGATTGCGTTCGCGGAAAGCAGCAATCATCGGCAACATGCAGGATTGATCGCCATTGAGCGCGGTTTCTGCTGCAACTTGCGAGATCGACGTTGGGTTAGAGGTACTCTGCGATTGGATATTTTCCATGGCAGTGATGATCGTTTCAGGCCCGCCACAATAACCAATGCGCCAACCGGTCATGGCATAGGCTTTGGAAACGCCATTCAGAACGATGGTTCGTGGGTATAACTCAGGGCAAGCATTCAAAATATTTGAAAATTTACCTTCTGTTAATAAGATATGTTCGTACATATCATCGGTGGCAATCAGTATATTAGGGTATTTCAGCAGTACCTGCCCCAATGCTTTCAGTTCCTCAAGGCTATAGACACTGCCGGATGGATTGCTGGGGCTATTGATGACAAACATCTTAGTTTTTGGGGTAATCGCTGCTTCAAGCTGTGCGGCGGTAATTTTAAAATTATCAGCGATCCCGGTATCGATAAAAACCGGTTTTCCTTCTGCAATGAGAACGATGTCAGGATAGGATACCCAGTAAGGCGCGGGAATAATGACTTCATCCCCTGGGTTGATAGTGGATAGAACCAAATTAAAAAAACTTTGTTTTCCACCGCAGGACACGGTGACTTGTTTGGTGGTGTATTCTATTCCATTTTCTCGCTTGAATTTTGCGACAATCGCTTGTTTGAGTGCCGGTGTTCCCCCAACTTGGGTATACTTGGTGAATCCGGCCTGAATGGCTGCAATTGCAGCGGCTTTGATGTGTTGTGGCGTATCAAAATCAGGTTCCCCAGCGCCCAGTCCTATAATATCTTTACCTTCTGACTTGAGTTTAGCCGCCTTGGCTGTGACTGCAAGGGTAGGGGAAGGTTTGATTGCTTGGGCCCGTTTTGAAAGTTCCACTGCTGTGCTCCTGATTGAGTTGATGCTGCCGTGTTAAAATTTAGAAATTAGTTTGCGATTCACGAAATTATACCTGTGATTATTACCTTTCCCAACAGTCCATTTAAGCTACATCAACCATTTGAACCTGCGGGCGATCAGCCGGAGGCGATCAGCAAATTAGAAGCGGGAATCCATGCGGGGCTGATGTTTCAAACGTTGCTGGGGGTCACTGGGTCAGGCAAAACCTTTACTATTGCCAATACCATTGCGCGTTTAGGGAGACCCGCGCTCATCATCGCGCCAAACAAAACACTGGCTGCGCAACTGTACGCCGAAATGCGCGAATTTTTCCCAGAAAATGCCATCGAGTATTTCGTTTCTTATTATGATTATTATCAACCGGAAGCCTATGTACCTTCTCGTGATTTGTTCATCGAGAAAGATTCCAGCATCAATGAACATATCGAGCAGATGCGGCTTTCCGCAACGAAATCCTTATTAGAGCGTAAAGATACTATTATTGTGGCAACGGTTTCATGCATTTACGGGATTGGCGATCCTGTCGACTATCATGGCATGATTCTCCATTTGCGAGAACAAGAAGCGATCTCGCAACGCGATATCATTAAGCGCTTGACGGAAATGCAATACCAGCGCAATGAGTTTGAATTCAATCGCGGCACGTTTAGAGTGCGTGGCGATATCATCGATGTTTTCCCCGCAGAAAATTCTGAACTTGCACTTCGTGTTGCGTTGTTTGATGATGTTGTAGAAAGTATCTCGGCTTTTGATCCTTTGACAGGGCGTATCTTGCAGAAGATTGCACGTTTTACGGTGTATCCTTCGAGTCATTATGTGACACCGCGCAGTACCACTTTGAAAGCGATCGAAACCATAAAAACCGAATTAGTGGAACGCGCTAATTACTTTTATCAGAACACCAAGTTAGTGGAAGCACAGCGCATTGAGGAGCGAACCCGCTTTGATCTCGAAATGTTGAATGAACTAGGGTTTTGTAAGGGGATCGAGAATTATTCCCGCCATTTGTCGGGGAGAAAACCAGGAGAGCCGCCTCCAACCTTAATCGATTATCTGCCTCGTGGGGCGCTTTTGATCATCGACGAAAGTCATGTAACAGTGCCACAAATTGGGGGCATGTTTCGAGGTGATCGCTCTCGCAAAGAAAATCTGGTGACATATGGTTTTCGATTGCCTTCTGCGCTTGATAATCGTCCGCTTAAATTTGAAGAGTTTGAACAGCTAATGCCGCAGACGATTTTTATTTCCGCAACCCCGGCTGATTACGAAAATCAACATAGTGGTCAGGTGGTGGAGCAAGTGGTGCGGCCAACAGGCTTAATCGATCCACAGATCATCGTACGACCGGTACTGAGCCAGGTCGATGATCTGATGTCGGAAGTGAATATCCGGGCGAAGCAAGGGGAACGTGTTCTCGTCACAACGCTAACTAAGCGCATGTCAGAAGATTTAACCGATTATTTCTCCGATCATGGCATCAGAGTGCGTTACCTTCATTCTGATATTGATACCGTTGAGCGCGTCGAGATCATTCGCGATCTAAGATTAGGAAAATTTGATGTGCTCGTGGGTATTAACTTATTGCGGGAAGGATTGGATATTCCCGAAGTGTCGCTGGTGGCTATTCTTGATGCAGATAAAGAAGGATTTTTACGCTCTGAGCGTTCTTTGATTCAAACCATTGGAAGAGCAGCACGCCATATTCATGGTACGGCGATATTGTATGCGGATCGTATTACCAATTCGATGCGTCGTGCGATCGATGAAACGGAACGGAGGCGTCAGAAGCAATTATTGTTTAATGAAGTGCATCACATTACGCCCAAAGGGGTCAGTAAACGTATTAAAGATTTGATCGATGGCGTTTATTGCAGTGAAACAGCGCAAAATAATCTACGTGCTGCGCAAGCAGAAGCGCGTTACGAGAATATGAGTGAATCCCGAATGGCGCAAGAAATCAAGCGTCTCGAAAAACAGATGCTAGCCACAGCAAAGAATCTTGAATTTGAGAAAGCGGCTGAATTACGCGACGAAATCAAAAAGCTAAAAGACAAGTTGTTTGTCGGTTATGTCGAACCTGAAATAAACCCATCGAATACCAATAATGCACAACCCCTGGCAATGAACCCTAAGCAAGGGGTTACACGGCGAATCAAAAAACAGAAATGATTGTTATTGCGCCAGCTTAACTTGAGTGGACGTGACAAAAATGATGCGATCAAACGTTTTATTCAATGTTTTACTGGTGAAATTATGCATCGACATACTCTCGACAAAGCGAATATGGTCGCCTTTTTTTACCTGGGTCGTGGGGGCTGCTATCCAAAAACGCTTGCTCCCATTTCCCAGCTCCATATAAGTGTATCCTGTGGTATCAAGCGTTGATATCACAATGCCTTCATTCTGAGGTAAGGGCTGAGCAGGCTGCTCAGCATACCCTTGTGTAGAAATGAACACTAACAATGAAAAAACAATACTAACAAGTAGGCGACGCATAACGATTAACAATATCCTCGTATTAGAAACGAATAACGTATTGTGCGTAGAAGAAATCAGGTGAAATGCCTGGTCTTTGCGCTCTTAAAAAATCACCTGCAAATAGTTTGGAATAACCAAACAAGACATCTTGATGACGACTCACGTGGACATTAACCCGGAAGTCTATTTCATCTCCCACATGACTACCTGATTGCCCAGTTGGATCACGCAATGTTGCAAGCCCTGCCGCGTTATATAAGAAATCACGCGTATTCGCTAAATAGAAGCGATGATATTGCGCGATGAAAGTAAACCACGGTTGCGGATGTAAGGTAAATTGCGCATTGAAGTCGTGAATGTTTTGACGACCCACTTGATCCAAGAAACCCATGTAATAATGTCCAAACGGGAATAACTGGTTAAAGGTATTCGATCTTCCATCTTGGCTGTTTGCATCACCGGAAGCAAAATCATAACGAATCCAGAATTGAGGATTCATTGGTAATGGCACGTGGTAACCTAACCCGGTTGCAACTGCAAAAGCCGATATATCAAGCTGCGAACGACGACCAAACTGATACATCCCTTCAAACTCGTAAAGAAAGCGGTTGTAATCACCGGCAACGCGTCCACCAAGCGTATGCAGCACAGAATCCCCTTGCAGAATATTTCCTTGTTGCACAGTGAAGGGATTCAGGATGCGGTTATCGACCAAACTCAAGTAATAGAGATCAAGCAACTGCCCTTTCATTGGTTTATAGGTTCCCCAAAGACCCATGAAATTCCTACCTTTATCCCAATTATCGAATTCATTACGTTCGATCGTCATCGGACGAACCCAGAATGCGTCTAAATCAAACGTTGGGGTACGCCAGAACGCTTTAACCCCTTGGAAGGTACGGCGCGTATTAACCCACTCGAGCGGTGAAATCAAGCGTTGCGAACCATACAGTAATTCTTGACGCCCAACCCGCATGTATACTGGTCCATCGACGAGTTGGCCGAGTTTAACGTCAGCAAATAAATTGAGTATATCCGTATAATTCCGATCTGTCGTCAGCGCAGGTAAATCAAGACCCAACGCGCGCGCATCGATGAATTCAGCAAATAATCTAAATTGATCGCGATACCAAAGGTCAGCATGGAAACGAGTACGGAAAAGATGATATTTATTATCCTGCCCCCCCGCATTTAAGCGGCTATCGGTTTCGTGCATGTAGCGATACCAGAATTGCCCACCGAATGACAGCATCCAGTTATCAGCCAGTTTTATGCGTTTGAACGGATCGAAGACATCCTTTTCATGATCTGGTTTTTCCAGATAGCGAAAATCAACATCAAACCCAGAAGTAGGTAGCAGTCCAAAGGGTGCATAAGGTGCTACCGGCGCAGCTTCACGTTTATTGCCTGAGATAAGATCCCATAATGAAAAATAACCAGGTCCTGCCGGTGGAATCACAAATAATCCGGGGCGTGGCATTGGCGTTACCGGTGGAACGCCTCCCCAATTAAACTTTTCAGGCGCTGCATTCGGTGCAGCGGGTGCGGCTGTATTGGTTGTATTTGATGGATTCGCTGATGCTGCTTTAGCGGGCTCGTTCGCCAACGACTGAAAGGTGCAGCTTATGGTTGCGATCGTTAAAAATCCATTTATCCAATATTTTTTACCAAAAAGATTCATGAATTACCTCCCCAAGGTATTTGATAAACCCATAATAAGCGTTCATATATGAACAGCATCTACAATTTATATAATTTTAATTTTGGCGCATTCTAGCAAAACTAGGCAAAATCCGGTGAATTGAATCGCGCGAGTGTCTCTTTTTTATCTATTACGATATGAAGTGATGAATAGAGTTATTTTAATTCGGTTCGAACCTGTTCAATTTATGCAATAGCGCGGTGATCCTCAGTTATTATATGGAGTAGGTAAAAATCTATAGGCTAGCTTTATTGATCAATGTTGAATGAGTCCGAAAAAAATCAGGTATCGCCTTGGTATCAGTTTAATACTGAGGGAGGTATTCATTCATTAAAATTGACAGGAAGCTATACCCTTGGAGCACTGAATAATGAAATCAAGAAACTCGGCACTCTATTAGAACAGTTTGCCAATCAACCCAATGTTCAATGGGATTTAACTGGGATTGAAACGCTTGATCATGTAGGATTGGCAATGATTTGGCGTTCTTGGGGAAAGCAGCGTCCTTCCCAGATTCTGCTTCGAATAGACCAAGAGAAATTGTTCGATCATTTAGCACAATCGTCACAAGCATTAGCTAAGCCGAAATGGCAAGCAGATTTGCTGTGGCCTATCGTTTTTCTGGGGAAGCGTTTTTTCCTATTCTGGAATCACTTGACGGGCATTATTACGTTGTTCGGGCAGGTCATTTTAGATTTATTCTATTTGGTTCGACATCCTCGGCAAATTCCGTTACGCGAAATTTCTGCGAATTTATACCGAACTGGCGCACAAGCGCTCGGGATTACAGCAGTTGTCGGTTTTCTAATTGGCATTGTTTTGAGTTATTTAATGTCTCAACAGCTCCACACATTTGGTGCGGATGTGTTTATCGTGAATATTCTCGGCATGAGCATTATTCGTGAATTAGGGCCGATGTTGGCAGCAATTCTGGTCGCAGGCCGCTCAGGTTCTTCGATGACTGCGCAATTGGGGGTTATGCGGGTGACTGAAGAACTCGATGCAATGACGGTAATGGGTATTCCTCATAGCATGCGTTTGGTACTTCCCAAGATTATTGGTCTGGGTATTGCCATGCCATTGGTCGTGCTTTGGACCAGTGCATCTGCATTGTTGGGCGGTATTCTTGCTGCAGATTTGCAAATTGGGCTCAGTTATCAATATGCCTTGATGAACCTACCTAACGCAGTACCGGTTGCTAATCTCTGGATCGGCCTGGGTAAAGGTTTGGTTTGTGGCATGGCGATTGCGCTCATTGCATGCCATTATGGGCTGCGCATCAAGCCTAATACTGAAAGCTTAGGTGAAGGAACTACCAATTCAGTGGTGACTTCGATTACTGCAGTCATTTTAATTGATGCAATTTTTGCAATCTTATTTTCAAATGTTGGACTCAGGTTTTCTCGGTGATGATGGAGTCTGGTTCTATTATTGAAATCAATGGACTTTATACCCAATTTGGTCCGCATCTTATACACCGTAATATTAACCTCAATGTTCTTAAAGGCGAGGTTTTGTCATTGGTGGGTGGGTCAGGAAGCGGTAAAACTACATTGCTGCGACAAATGCTCGGTTTGGAAACGCCCTCGCAGGGGAGTGTGAAAATTTTTGGGTGCTCTCGCTATGCGTGTAACCTTGATACTTTGAAAGCTATTCGCCATCGATCAGGCGTATTATTTCAGCAAGGTGCGTTGTTTAGTGCATTGACTGTATTTGATAATATAGCGCTGCCGATGCGTGAATTACATTGTCTGGATGAAGCTTTGATTCATGATTTAGTAATGCTAAAGCTGGAAATGGTGGAAGTGGGTGCAGAACACGCCAATAAACGACCTGCTGAACTCTCTGGCGGTATGATCAAGCGAGTTGCTTTAGCCCGCGCTTTAGCGCTTAATCCCGAATTACTTTTTCTCGATGAACCGACGGCCGGACTCGATCCTTCATTAAGTGAAAGTATTGTGGACCTTGTTCGAGCGCTGAGGGAAGAACTAACGCTAACCATCGTCATGGTGACCCATGATCTCGATACGTTGGCTGCGATTTCAACCCGGATCGCAGTATTGGCAGATCAGCATATTGTTGCGTTGGGAAAGTTACAAGAGGTTGTTCAGGTTGATCACCCGTTTATCAAGGATTTTTTCTGGGGTGAACGAGGACAAAATGCGTTGCGCAAATATTTAATTGCTGATCAGCAGCTAGCGCTTCGCTAAAAATGAACCGTATGGATAAGATCTATCGGATTTCAGATTATTTAAAGTAAAGCTTAAAACGAACATAAGGAAAATAAATGTCAGGTGATACGCTTACACTCACTCAAATGTTGATTTCACGACGTTCATTGACACCGCGTGATGATGGGTGTCAAAAACTGCTAGAAAACCGTTTGAAAGCATTAGGATTTCAGATCGAAAAACTCAATTTTGGGGATGTCGAGAATCTATGGGCGCGTCGTGGTACAAAACAACCGTTGGTGTGCTTTGCGGGGCACACGGATGTCGTTCCCACAGGACCTGTGAGTGAGTGGGAAAGCGATCCGTTTGTGCCGACCATCCGGGATAATCGATTATATGGACGCGGTGCTGCCGATATGAAGGCTTCTTTGGCCGCCTTTATTACGGCGATCGAATCGTTTTTGGAATCAAATCCTGAACCTGAAGGATCGATTGCGTTATTGATTACCTCTGATGAGGAAGGACCTGCCGTCGATGGAACCGTTAAGGTTGTCGAGATTCTCAAGGAACGGGGTGAATTGATTGATTTTTGTATTGTTGGGGAGCCGACTTGCACGGATCAATTTGGGGACACCATTAAGAATGGCCGACGCGGTTCTTTATCTGGCAATTTAACGATCAAAGGGATTCAAGGGCATATTGCGTATCCGCACTTGGCCAAAAATCCGATCCATCTCGCCGCACCTGTCATTGCTGAGCTAGCACAAACTGTGTGGGATAACGGTAATGAATATTTTCCTCCGACAACCTGGCATATTTCCAATATCCAGGGAGGTACAGGAGCAACCAATGTGATACCTGGCCACATCAATTTAATATTTAATTTTCGTTTTGCAACAGCGAGTACGCCAGAATCGCTACAAAAGAAATTTTGCGAAATTCTTGACAAGTACGGCCTTGAGTATCAGATAACATGGGAGTTATCAGGTAAGCCTTATTTGACACCGAGAGGGAAGTTGGCCGATGCGTTATCGGAAGCTATTAAAGATGTAACCACGATAACGCCAGCGCTTTCTGCAACAGGAGGTACCTCAGATGGGCGATTTATTGCAGAAATCTGCCCGCAAGTCGTTGAGTTTGGCCCACGTAACGCGACGATACACAAAATCAATGAGTCTGTAGAAATAGAAGATATCGAGCGGTTGTCGCAGATTTATCAATTAACGCTAAAAAAATTGTTTTATGGGATGAAAAACAATTAGTTATTGAATTTATTTCTGGTTTTAGAAAAAGCTTATTTGAATTAATAGCGCTACAATGTACTTTTCTATTTAATCAAAATAACTTGGTTTCATTGTTTTTTGAGACGGTTTGTTAATAAAGAAAATACAAAATGTGAATTTATAATTTGTCTGTGATTCCTGAGAAATAAGATACCAGAGAACATTAAATTAGTTTCGGAAAATATCACCCCCAAAATTTGTGTTAAGAGGAATCATGCCAGATTATTTTTCTAGCGTTGAATTACTCAATGTTTTTTTTGATCAAAATTTAAAGCTATTAATGCGCAATTATTCATCACTGAAAACGGCTCAGGTGATGAATAAAACGCTATTGTTTCGCCAGGGAGAAACATGTGAGCATGTTTGGTTGATAACAGAGGGTATTGTCAAGCTATCACGCCTAACGAAACAAGGTTCTGAAGTAACTGTTGCGCTCATGAAAAAAGGGGATGTGATTGGGAATTTATACGAACATTCCAGTCACTCGGTCATGATGGAAACTGCACAGACATTAGGGGAAGTTAATTGCTTCCGCTTCTCCTATAATGATTTCAAGATGATGTTATCTGACTATCCAGCGTTAGCTTGGTGGGTAATAGGAAGAAATTTTATTCACCAGCAAAACATTGAGCGTAAGTTATGTGCAATTCTGACACAGTCTGTTGAAATGCGTGTTGCGGAAACGCTTTTAGAACTAGCCTCTGTATTTGGTAGTCGTTGTACACATGGTTACGCACTTGAGATATATCTTACACAACAACAAGTTGCTGATCTAGCTGGTGCCAGCCGCTCGGTAGTTAGCACCATTCTTAATGATTTTAGAAGTCGTGGAATGTTGAACTATACTCGTGATCAAATTTGCATAAATGATGCTACTTTATGTGATTTTTGCCATGCGGAGTAAGCTGTTTTGATGCGAAAGTCTGTTGTCTAGCTAACAGAAGCAAATGTTGGATTGTATTAAGCTATAGCTCGTGACCACTATTGGGGTGGTCGAATCTGACAAGGAATCAATTTTTATGAAAATATTCTCACCGCGAACACATGGGTACTTGGATTTTTTAACAGTAGTAATTTTTCTTCTAGCACCAACAGTTCTTGGATTAAGTGACCTACCAGCCTATCTTTCCTATGGTCTAGCTGTAGTCCATTTAATTGTAACGTTAGTATCTGATTTTCCCTTTGGAATCGCTAAAGTTATTCCATTTTATATACATGGTTGGATTGAACGAATCGTTGGCCCAGTATTGATTATGGTTCCATTTATACTTGGTTTTGACGCTGATACGGTTGCGCGCAACTTTTATGTTGTTATGGGAGCCATTATTATTGCTGTTGGGATTCTGACCGACTATCGTGGAGTTGGTGAAATCAGGTAATTTCGGTTATGGAATTAATACATTAGGCTCTAGACTAGCAGATAAGATCTGTTAGTCTAGAAAGATGTTAAGAAATAGTAAGTTAAGTGATTATTCTGTTAAAAA
>WBZL01004806.1_pt1 | contig 11474 bp, 11 predicted proteins | sample 5204291 | NCBI WGS metagenome assembly WBZL01 (sample SAMN12344345, study PRJNA552823) | activated sludge metagenome | biome: Activated sludge suspended growth; feature: Nitrification reactor; material: Wastewater; isolation source: activated sludge from nitrification reactor of wastewater...
GTATTAGGCCTTTTTTTGCAGCTTTATCGAGGTTACTCTCGGCCTCACTTTTGGTAGTGGCACTTGGCTTCTTAGTAAATGCTTTTAGGGATTCGCGCAAATAACGCTTGGTTTTTGCATTTCTAATGGTAGCTTTTTGGGTTTGCTTAACGCGCTTTTTGGCTGATTTTATGATTGGCACTGATTAATTTCCTCTTATGTTGATTGCAATTAAATTATTATTTGTAATTCGAGATGTAATTATACACATATTTACCACTGTTGTAAAGTGTTGATAGTATCTGGGCAGAAAATCTATAAAAATTTGTAGACTTTATAAAATGTTTATGGTAACGTAAGCGTGTAGCGTATATCAAAATAAAAAAATCAAAATGGATAACGATTACTCATCAGATACAGATAACCAGGATCAGTCATCTGCGACCCCTAAGCAACAGGTGGTCGAGAAGCTTCGTGATGCCAATAATGTACTTGTAACAGTCAAGTCCAACCCAAGTGTTGATGAGCTGGCGGCAACTATTGGTTTGACGATTATGCTCAATAAGCTCGATAAGCACACCACGGCTGTATTTAGCGGTGAAGTACCCTCTACTTTGGAATTTTTGAAGCCAGAAGAAACTATCGAGACCAATACAGATAGCCTGCGTGATTTTATTGTTTCTCTGGACAAGAGTAAAGCTGACAAATTGAGGTATAAGGTTGAAGAAAATGTTGTCAAGATCTACATTACGCCCTATAGGACATCTATATCAGAGGCTGACCTCGAATTTACTCAGGGCGATTTCAATGTCGACGCAGTTGTGGCACTGGGTGTAACCAAACGTGAGGAACTAGACAATGCAATCACAGCTCATGGTCGGATTTTGCATGATGCAACTTTTATTACAGTTACAACTGGAAGTGATTTTTCTGAACTAGGACAGATTAATTGGCAGGATCAAGGGGCTAGTAGCTTGTCGGAAATGCTTGTCAGTATTAGTGAGTCATTTGAGAGCGGACTGATAGATACCCAAATAGCCACTGCTTTTCTTACCGGCATAGTAGCTGAAACACAGCGTTTTTCTAATCCCAAAACGACACCAAAAGTAATGACGATGTCTGCGCAGTTGATGGCAGCAGGAGCTAATCAGCAATTGATTGCTAATGAGCTAGAAAAGGCTAATTCTGTGAGTATTGATCATTCTGGCTCGGCTGACGATAACGATGATGCTAAACCTCAAGAGGTCGAGACTTCTAGCGATGGTACATTGAGTATCAATCACGATAAAGATGAAGCTACAGAGACAAAGCCGATGACTATCGAAGAGCTAGAGGCCAGGCATAAAGATACTAATTCTGAACCGAGTGTAGAATTACCAAATAGCTCAAGTCAGGTAGATGTAACTCCGGTTACGACCGAGCAAACTCCGTCAGAAACCTTTAGGACGCCAGTATTGTCCGATTCAAGCCGACCAGTCGGTGATGGCTCGGAAAGATTGTATTCTGACAATTATGGTCAGACGGGCACCCCGGTAGCACCGCCAGTTACTCCAGAGACAGCAAATCCTGTTGCCAATACACAACCGGTAGGCCAGACAAGCCAGCTTGGTTTGGGTGCGCCCGAGCCTCAGCAGCCAGGTGTCTTGCCACCACTAGACTAACAGCCCGAACCAACTGTAGTTGCGCCGAGTCAACCTGTGGATCCAGTAGAGCAGAGTGCATCTTTGGTTATAGATAAAGAAGGTAATATGCTAAGAAATGCAGCATCTCAGCCTAAGCACAAAGTATTGCAACCAATTAGTAATGAGCCTACTGTGTCGCCTAGTGATAATGTAACGACAAGTCCGGAGGCTACGACAGGTATAGATTCTGTACCCCAGCCTCAGCAGGATACGCCCTTGCCAGCCGTAAACGACATATTGCAACCACCATCTTTACCGCAAGAACAACAAAATAATCCGGTACCTGTATTTGTTGAAGAGGAGATAAAAACTTCTAATCCAAACGATATACCGATCGAGGACAAAGCAACTTTAACAGATATAGAAAAAGCAGTAGACAGTCCTCATCTTAAGACCGCTCCCGAAATAAGTAGTACTGATACGGATACTTCAAGTTTGAATGATGCCAGGAATGCAGTATTTGATGCTTTGGGTCATTCGGATTCCGTCGCTTCGTTTGAAGCTCCTAGGGCCGATCTCAACGCCTTGCCCTTGAGTGCACCGCCAGAGGCTGTTCCTTACGATACTTATAGGTTGCCAGATACACCAGAGCCACGCACTGTCAGTGATGTAAGTGGCAATGTACCTGATGCGTCTCTCGGCATACCTAGTAGTGAGTCGGATAAAAACGCACCACCACCGGTACCGCCACCAATGATGCCACCAACCCAGACAGCTTTGTAGAGTGTTATAATTGTTCGATATGAACAAAGACGAAGCTAATATTGTTTTAGTAGATAAGCCAGCTAGCTGGACAAGTTTTGATGTTGTTGCCAAGATTAGAGGTCAAATACGTCGAGAATTGCAGGAAAAGGGCCAAAAACCAACAAAAAAACAACTCAGGGTTGGGCATGCCGGTACACTCGATCCTTTTGCGACTGGCCTGCTCATAATATTAAAGGGTGATGCGTGCAAGCAGGCTGGTGAATTTCTAAAATTAGGCAAAATTTATGAATTTACTGCAAAACTTGGTGAAAGCAGCACCACTGGTGATCCAGAGGGAGAAATTACCCCTGTGTCTGATACTATTCCGAGCAAAGAAGCCGTTCTAGAGGCTCTAGATAGCCTTACGGGCCAAATCACTCAAATCCCACCTATATATTCGGCAATAAAGATAGGCGGTAAGCGTGCGTACAAGCTTGCTCGTGACGGCAAAGATATTGATATGCCACCAAGACAAGTAGAGATATATAGACTTGAGCTTATTTCTTATCAGTATCCCTATATCAAGGCAGTTTGCAATGTCAGTAGCGGCACGTACATCAGAACTCTCGTAGAGGACATCGGAAATTATCTTAAATCTGGTGCATACTGCACCGAACTGCGCCGTACAAAAATAGGTGAGTATGATATCAAAGACGCAAAAAGTATTGATAACTTATAACACTGTTATTTGACGCAGTTGACATACTTTATGGAGATACTTAATATGATGCTAATGACTATTTATAGAAAAATAGAAATAGCTGACACTAAATTTTTGACAAAAGGTCTAGTTGTAGCAGGTTTGGCGTTTGTTGTATTTAGCATAAATACTACAAACGTCAAAGCTCAGGATAATCTGTTGTTTTTTGGTCAAAAACAAGCCTATACGGTAATTGTGCGTCCAGATAAAAAGGCGATTACCTATGGCAAAATTTACTTAAACAACGGAGGCGGGAACTATATTGACAAAACATCTTTCACGGTGCCAGAAGGTGTTGAAGTGTCGAATATGTCTATCTATCAGATTCTACTGCCTGAAAATTGTACAGGCAGTGGGTATAACAGTGATATTTATGGCTCAAGTTCTGGTAGAGGATATGGACCAACTTGTAGTAGTTTGGACAATCAGGTATTTGACATAGGCGGCTATTATTATGATTCTACTTATAGCTATGAATCAACAATTAGGCAGGAAAAAGTTAATTTTAGCCAAGATGGGCAGACCTACAACCTAACCTTGCCAGAACCAATCGAACCAGGCAGGAGAGGTGCGTATGTTGTTTCGTATATTGCTAACAAGGGTTATGTAACGGACTCGTTTGGATTATTCACTCTAAATTTTGAAACTCTCAAAGTAAAACAGAATATAGAAGAAGTTAGAGCATCGGTATATCTGCCTAACAACTTTTATAGCGAAAATAGTACTAGCAAGATATCAAATAATGTCAGCAACTTGAGTAATCTTGAAACCAGTTTGTCCTCTGGCGCCTCTGTGAATAAAAGTCTCGGTGAACTACAGAATAATATTGGTAAAGGTGGCCAATTTAGCGAAACGGGCAAAGGTTTATTAGCTAATGAGACTCTTGTAGTGAGTGGAAAATTTGCCGATGCAATCTGGAAGCTAAAGCGCAATGTTATTTTTGTTGCCGTAGTTATCCTAGTGACACTAATACCGGTAGTTATATTCTTATTAAAAAAAGCTAATGGTGCTGTAGAGGCTCCGCAAAAGGGAGGTCATAAACAATGGACAAAGAAGCCGAAAATGAACAAGTAAAATCGCCTACTCAACCACCAAATAGGTCAGGCGGTAGGATAAACTACTACGCTGTTGGTGGCATAAGTATTGTTGTTACTGTAATTATTGGCTTATTTATTCTTTGTACTATCCTTATGTTAAATAGCCACGATGATTCGATGGTGATACTACTAAGTTTGTCTTTACTAGTAATCTTATTATTTTTTGGCTTACCATTGATATATTCTATTAAATTTGGTTGGCGAACCCTGGTGATGACATACATTGCTCAAGCTTTGATATTATTTATTCTTTCATTGGTTGCTGTGTCTTTTTTTCAGCCAGACAAAAGTTCCCCTTACCATGACAATCCCTATGACTACATGATGCCCCAGTAGTGCCTAGAGTATCCTGGTATTGATAGAAAGATAAAAACAGTTAAAAATATTGCTATTGGTGTTCGAATCTGCTATAATGGCAGTAACGCTATCAGGGATATCCCACAGGAGAAGTGCTAATCTAGCTTCACCGAACAACTATTTTAAGTAAATTAATGAAGGAAGTGTCTAAATTGATAACAACAGAGAAGAAAAGCCAGATCATAGCTGATCTAGCGACAGACAAAAAAGATACCGGCAGCCCTGTTGTGCAGGTTGGTATATTAACTGCGCGTATTGCAGAAATTACAGAGCATTTACAGACTAACAAGAAGGATCACATGGCTCGTCGTGGCTTGCTCCAGATGGTTGGAAAGCGCAAAAAATTACTCAAGTACATAGCTGACAAAGATCCAGCATTATATTTGAGTACAATTAAAAAATTAGGCATTCGCAAGTAGCTTGTACACTTCTAGGCCACACCCTCGTCTCAACCTGCAGGGTGTCGCCAATGAAATGCGCAAAATAATTAACCAGAACTTGGTATCAGAGCATAGCTATACAGCAAGTCTTTTGCATTTTGACTGCTGGTATACCTAAACCTTGCTACCAAGTTCTAATGAAGGAGCAAAATGAGCACAATAAACCCTTATGACAGAGAAATTATCTCAGTTGAGACTGAATTTTGTGGCAAAAAACTAACCCTAGAAGTTAACAGAGTAGGATTTCGCACAACAGCCAGTGTGTTGGTACGTTACGGCGAAACAGTAGTACTTGGTACGGCCATGGTCGGATCAAGACCAGTAGTGTTAGACTATTTCCCATTATCTATAGATTACGAAGAAAAGTTCTATGCTGCCGGTAAGATTAGTGGTAGTAGATTTATCAAGCGCGAAGGTCGCCCTAGTGACGAAGCTATCCTGATAGGTCGTTTAATTGATCGACCAATTAGGCCACTATTTCCGAAGGGCTATAGGCAAGAAGTGCAGGTAGTAGCCAGCGTGTTATCAGCTGATCCAAACTTTCGCCCAGATGCAATTGCTATGATTGCGGCCAGTAGTGCACTTAGTTTAACTGGTACGCCGTTTGATGGCCCGGTTGCTGGTCTTAGAATAGGTTTGGTCGATGGCGAATTCAAGGCTTTTCTAACCCCTGAAGAACGTGAAAAATCAGATCTAGACCTTGTAGTGGCAGGTATCGAAAGTGGTATCACTATGGTTGAGGCTGGAGCCAATGAAGTCTCTGAGGAGACAATCGGTGATGCATTAGAGTGGGCTTTTAAGGCATATCAGCCAGCGATAGAATTGCAGAAAAAACTTGTTGCTAAGATTAAGCCAGAAACACAAGAGTATGAACTTGTCCTACCAAACGAAGAGGTTCAGTCAGAGGTTAATACCTGGATAGAGGGTAAGCTTGGTGATGGTCTACGCAAGGCTTATCCAGAGCGCAATGAACTAGTGAACCAACTGAGATGGGATTTCCACGAAGCGTTTGCTCAGAAATTAGGTGAAGATGAATATACCAAGGAAGTCCGTGATGAGTACGACGAAGCCTTTACAAAAGCACTTCACGAAGATGTACGAAGGGGTATTGTCGAATCCCAGACTCGTCCAGATGGTCGTAAATTAGATGAAATTCGTCCACTAAGCTCAGAGATAGGTATCCTGCCCCGTGCACACGGATCGAGCTTGTTTACTAGAGGTATGACACAGGGTATGAATATAGTTACGCTCGCACCACTGAGTTATGCGCAAATTGTTGATACTATGGAAATCAATGACGGCGAGCGCCGCTACATGCACCACTATAATGCACCAGGTTATACAGTCGGCGAAGTACGACGGCTTGGTAGCCCTGGTAGGCGTGAGATTGGTCATGGATACTTGGCCGAGCGTGCTTTGATACCAGTTCTGCCTGAAGCTGAAGATTTTCCGTATGCGATTCGTTCTGTCACAGAAATCATGTCTCAAAACGGCTCGACATCAATGGCTGCTACTTGTTCTAGTTGTCTTGCTTTGATGGATGCAGGTGTACCGCTCAAGCGCCCTGTCTCTGGTATTGCTATGGGGCTAATGATGGATGGTGACACGCCATATGTGCTATCTGACATTGCTGATGCCGAGGACTTTGCCGGTGATATGGACTTTAAGGTGACTGGTACCGAGCAAGGTATTACGGCTCTGCAGATGGATATGAAAGTCCACGGCTTGCCAGTCGAGATCCTGCGTGAAGCTATCGAAAAAGGTAAGATTGGTCGGGCCAAGATACTAGAACACATGACATCTGTTATTGCTCAGCCACGTAAAAAGCTCAGTGCCTATGCTCCACGCATTGAAAAGCTCAAGATTAACCCGGACAAGATTGGCGCAATCATCGGCAAGGGCGGTGAGACTATCAACAAGATTACATCCGAGACTGGCGCCGAAGTTGATATCAAAGACGATGGTTTGGTTACTGTATCAGCTGTAGACGCTACATCTATCGAAAAAGCATTGGATTGGATCAAAGGGCTGGTCGAAGAGCCGGAACCAGGTAAGATTTACAGCGGTAAGGTTGTCAAAATCATGGACTTTGGTGCATTTGTAAACTTTATGCCAGGCCAAGACGGCATGGTGCATATATCCGAGATTGCCGACGAGCGTATCGAGAAAGTCACCGACGCATTGAAAGAAGGCCAAGAAGTCAAGGTCAAGCTAATCGCTATCGATGAGCGTGGCCGCATGAATCTAAGTATCAAAAAAGCACAGTAACAAGATCGAAGATTAAGGACTGAAGATTAACGAAAATAGGCTCGCCGTAAGATGAATATAGAGATGAGTAGTGATAATAGAGAAACGGACATTATGCTGAAAGAGATTGTGGTTGATTCTGAAATTACTGTGCGTCCGTTGATGGTTGATGATTCGGAGCGGATATTTGAGATTCTTGAAGCCGATAACGATATTCGTAGCCACGTAGGGTTATTTGGCGACTGTGACACTCTGGCTAGGTTGCAAGAGAAACTTGCCGATCAGATTTCTCACGGAGCACTTCGTTACGGTATAATTTTTGACAATAAGCTTGTTGGTTATGTGGGCATACATCGGAATCCAGATGAAAAGGATTCCATTCAATATATAATTAGTGACTTTTTGTCGAGTGATTTTAGGGGTCGGGGCATCATGGGCAAATCGCTTGAGGCCTTGCTAAGCGAAGCAGAAAAAAATCTAGAAATTGATAGCTTTAGTGCCTGGGTTGAAGAATCAAATCCTGCAAGTGCTAATGTTCTCAAGCGTCTCGGATTTGCTCATACCAATATCCCGCACAAAGACTCTAGAGGTAGAACAAACTGGGATTACATCCTTGAGGTAAGAAAATGAGTAAGTTGGACGATTTGCAAAAGATTGCCGATGAGATTATCTCAAACGACATTTGTCCTGAGCTAAGGGCGCAGGCGACTCAATTGGTCTTTGGTGAAGGCGATGTAGACACGAATATTATGTTTGTTGGTGAGGCTCCAGGCAAAAAAGAAGACGAGCAGGGTAGGCCATTTGTCGGTGCGGCGGGTAAGTTTCTAAATGAGATGCTTGGGAATATTGGTATCAAGAGAGACGATGTTTATATAACAAACATCGTCAAGTATCGCCCACCCGACAACCGAGACCCTCGCCCAGAAGAAAAACAGGCATTTTGGCCAATTTTGGTGCGTCAGCTTAATGTTATTCAACCAAAATTGGTTGTAACATTGGGTCGGCACAGCATGGGATACTTTCTGCCGAATATTAAAATCAGTGAAGTGCATGGTGAGCTTGCTCAGATAAAAATAGGGGATAGAATACAGGCAGTTTTGCCATTGTTTCATCCAGCTGCAGCTATGTACAACGGAGGACTTAGGCAAACTTTGATAAGTGATTTTGCAAAAATCCCAGAGATTATAAAGAGAATTAAATAATTATATTAACTTAACTAAAAAGGATAAAAATATGGATAATAAACCCTTCGATCAAGCTCAGGGTAAACCAAAAAACAACAGGCCAAGACAAAATGGTCAAAATATTAAAACCAACAAGCAACAGTCGGGCCAAAGCTCGGCCAATAACGCTGGCGGTAATACTTTGCGCAAATCATCACGCGGGGCAGCTATCAGGGCTCAGAAGCGTGTCAGTGAGGACGCCAATCGAGTAATTAATTCCGTACTTTCTACACCAAAATTGTCAGAAAAACCCTTCGATAAGACTCAGGGTAAACCACGTGCAAACAAGATTGATGACACACCAAAACTAAAAGTAATTGGACTTGGTGGCATGGACGGCGGTGGCTCCAAGAACATGATGCTGGTTGAATATCAAAATGATGCAATTGTTATTGACGCCGGTAATGACCTAGGTGTTGATCTGCCTGGTATAAACTACGGCATCTGTGACACAGAATATCTTGAACAAATTCGTCATAAACTCAAAGGCTATGTAATCACTCACGGACACCTTGATCATATTGGTGGTTTGCCACATATCGTGCCCAAGTTTCCGGCACCGATTTATGGATCCAGGTTCACTATTGGTCGTGTCCAGGAGATATTCGAGAATTTTGGTCTACCTCTGCCAGAAGGCTTTGAACTTCAGACAGTCATCATGAATGAGAATACTCATGAAAAACTAAAAATTGGTGAGTTTTTTGTTGAGCTCGTTAGAGTTACGCACTCAATTCCTGGAAGTACTATTGTAGTTGTCGATACGCCAGTCGGACGTATAGTAAACACCGGTGATTTTAGACTGGATCCGAATCCACTCGATCATGAAAAGACAGACACCGAGCGTTTGTACGAACTTGGCAATGAAGGTGTATTGGCACTATTTTCAGAGAGCACGACCACTGACAGACCGGGCAGGACGCCGTCAGAGAGTACTATCGAACAAAGCTTTATCGACATTATGGACAACGCGCCAGGTCGTATATTTGTTGGTCTATTTAGCACAAATATGAACCGCGTTCAGATGATTGTAAACGCAGCCGTGCACCATGGTCGCAAGATTTCTATGGATGGACGTAGCATGGTGTCGACTCTCGAGATGGCTGTCCGTAACGGCTTCATGAAGATACCAAAAGGGACATTTGTGCCAATCACGAGTGTCGCAAATATGAAAGACACGGATGTACTGGTTGTCTGTACTGGTAGCCAGGGCGAGCCAAGCTCGGCACTTCAGCGTATGAGTAACGGTGAACACAGGCATATCAAGCTAAAAGAACAAGACACAGTAATATTATCAAGTTCACCAATCCCGTATAGTGGTAACGATGGCAAGATTCGTGCTATGGTGGACGATTTGAACCGTAAAAATGTCCATGTATTTCAGCATATAACTCGCGAGATCGACAACCATGGTCCACTACATGTTTCGGGGCATGCTAGTGTCGATGAGTATGCGGATATGATAAATATGCTAAAGCCAAAGTTCTTTGTACCGATTTATGGTGATTATACTGGCAAGAAGTATCATATTGATATCGCTATTAATCAAGGTATTCCACGCAAGGCAACAGTCAATGCCGATAATGGCGAGATTATCGCATTTACACCGGATACAATGGAGATATCTGGTCAGGTGCCACACGGTACAATACTGGTTGATCAAACTGGAGCTGAGGTTTCGAGTGTAGTTATCAAGGACAGACTGGTCTTGGCAGAAGAGGGATTGGTAGCTGTCATACTAACTATCGACCGCAAGTCTGGCAACTTGATGACCAGTCCAGATATTATTAGCCGTGGCTTTATCTATATGCGTGATAACGAGGAGCTCATGAATGGCTTCAGGGCTGAGCTTCGTCGGGCAGTAGGGCAGAGATTCAAGCGTGTTGACCTGGATAGGTTCAAACAAGAGCTAAAAGAGCATGTTACCCACTATCTGTTCGAACAAACTGGACGTAGCCCGATAGTTATACCTGTTGTTAATGTTGTGGGTGGCAAGTCCGAATCCAAAAATGGTAAAAACACTAGAGGCGATGACAAAAAGGTAGAAGAAAAAACTCCAGAGCAAATTGCTTCCGAACAGCAGAAACGCTTCGAGGCTATGCGTGCCAAGCTACTCAATACCGATCAGCAAGATTAAAGCTTTTCTTTGAGTAAAGAAGACAAAGTTTCTTCCATTTTGTCTCGGCAAAACGGAAGCCAAAAACCTGGACATAAGCTAAGTCACCACTTTGTGGTGACTATTGTTTATCTCTAGGAAATTCGGTTGACAAAATAGCATAAGTGTGATAACATGTAACACAAGACTGACAAACAAAAACTATCAAAATAATCAAAAACAAAAAGGAAACAAAATGCCACCAGTAACATTAGAAAAGCCATCAGAGATTAATGAGGCTCCCGTAGATCAAATAGAACAGACAACTTTAAACGTAGCTACAGTTGCTGAAGCTGAGCCATTGGCTGAATTACCTACTGTACAGCCAGACCTCACAGACATGAGTAACGAGGTTGCTACTGCAGCAATTGCAGACAAAAACAAAGTAGCTTTTGAAACCGAGTGGAACAAGAATCAGCCAGAAGATCCTGCTACAACCCAGGCTTGGAACAAAGAGCTTGGTAACAATAGCCAGTCAGAGGCCTTTGTAGGCACACAAGTAGCTAATAGCGATGAAACTCCAGTAGCTAAAGTTGATGCCCCAACAGCATCAGAGCTGATATCGCCAAATGTCAATGTTGCCCCAGAGATTACTGAGGTAGGCAAGGCGGCACTAGCCGAGCAGGTACAGCCAATAGAAAACAACCCAGATAGTAATTAGTGATACTAAATTTAATAAAAAAGCTTATGTCACCACACATAAGCTTTTTATATTGACAAAAAGCGAACAGTTTGCTATAATAGATTCATGAAATTAAATACAAAAAGAATAAACAAAGGTGCAAACCAAAAAACTGTCAAGAAACCAAAATACTGGTTGCCGGGTCAGTTATCGCTTTTTGATATTATAGAT
>WBZL01004807.1_pt1 | contig 11473 bp, 6 predicted proteins | sample 5204291 | NCBI WGS metagenome assembly WBZL01 (sample SAMN12344345, study PRJNA552823) | activated sludge metagenome | biome: Activated sludge suspended growth; feature: Nitrification reactor; material: Wastewater; isolation source: activated sludge from nitrification reactor of wastewater treatment...
AGGAGGCGTCCATCTTGCCGCGCTACCTCCGTCGCCACCCCGAGGTCCGCTCGGTCCTCCTCACCGGCGGCGACCCCCTGATCATGCGCAGCGCCGTCCTCCGGCGGCTCATCGAGCCCCTCCTCGCCCCCGAGCTCGCGCACGTCACCAGCATCCGGATCGGCTCCAAGTCGCCCGCCTACTGGCCCCACCGCTTCGTCCACGACCGCGACGCCGACGACCTCCTCCGCCTCTTCGAGGAGATCCAGGCCGCCGGCCGTCACCTCGCGCTCATGGCTCACTACAGCCACCCGCGCGAGCTCTCGACCCCCGTCGCCGAGGCGGCCGTCCGAAGGATCCGTGGCACGGGGGCGCTCATCCGCTGCCAGGCGCCCGTGATCCGCCACGTCAACGACGACGCGGACGCCTGGGCCGCCCTCTGGCAGCGAGAGGTCGCCCTCGGAGCTGTCCCCTATTACATGTTCGTCGAGCGCGACACCGGGCCCAAGCGCTACTTCGAGGTCCCACTCGCCCGCGCCCACGCGATCTTCCGCGGCGCCTACCAGCGCCTCTCCGGGCTCGGACGAACCGTCCGCGGCCCGTCGATGAGCGCCACGCCCGGCAAGGTGGTGATCGACGGCGTCGCCGAGATCGCCGGCGAGGAGGTCTTCGCCCTCCGCTTCCTCCAGGCGCGAGACCCGGCGTGGGTCGGTCGCCCCTTCCACGCCCGCTTCGATCCCCGCGCGACCTGGCTCGACCAACTCCGCCCGGCCTTCGGCGCCCCCTCCTTCTTCTTCGAGGACGACGCCGGCGCTTCCCGGCGCCGCCGCCACCTCCCCGTCGTCGCCGCCACTCGCGCGGAGAGACCATGACCTCGCGGATCTCCCGACGCCCTCCCCCCGGGGGATCGGCACCTCAGCCGGAGCTCTCGTCCGGCCGGGTGTGGCGATTCTCCCCAGCCGTCATCGGTCCACCCATCGCCCGAACCATCGCCCGAACCATCGCCCGACTCGTTCCCTGCGGCACCGCGCGCTCTCCGCGATCGAACGCCGGTCAGAGCACCAGGTGAGGAATTGTTCCCCAGTCGCAGCCCGTCCTCGAGGCCATCCCGCGGCTCCTCGAATGGCTCCCCCCTGGCGAAAATCTCGGCGTGGGAGCAGGCTAGCCTCGCCATGGCGCAGCAATCCAAGATCGAACGCGACGAGATCCCCGCGCTCGGCGACATCGTCGAGTTCATGCGACTCCTCTGGGCAGTGGACCACGGCCTCCACTCGACCTCCAAGCGGATGAACGCGAACCTCGGCGTCACCGGCCCGCAGCGTCTCGTGATTCGCATGACGGGCAAGTTCCCCGGCATCTCCGCCGGAGAGCTCGCCCAGATCCTACATGTCCACAAGAGCAGCCTCACCGGCGTCCTCCAGCGCCTCGAGGAGCGCGGCCTGATCAAGCGAGCGGGCGACCCCGAGGACGGGCGGCGGGCGATCTTCAGCCTCACCGCGAAGGGCAAGGAGGTCGACGCCCTCCGCGCCGGCACCGTCGAGCAGGCGATCCGCAAGGCGATCGGCAAGCTCCCCGCCGACAAGGTCGAGGCCGCCCGCGAGGTCCTCACCATCGTCGCCGGCGCCCTCGACGCGGACAGCTGAGCGCGGCCGCCGAGCGCCGCCACCGCGGCGCTCCGGTCCCGCGGCCTCCACCGCGGGACCCTCACGGCCGCGTCAGCTGCACTTCGCGCCGCACTGGTTCTTGGCCTCGTCGACGCAGATGCTGTCCCACTGCGTGTTGCAGCAGAAGGAGTCGATCGCGCACACGCAGTTCTTGATCTGCGTCGACGCGCAGGCCCCCGCTCCGCCGGTCATGCAGCAGTTGCCATGGGTGCACCCGGCGATGTTGAAGCCCCCGCAGTTGGCGTTGCACGCCAGCGTGCCGGTCACGTAGCCCTGCGTCGCGCAGGTCTGGCCATTCAGCGCGTTGCCGTCGCAGGACTCGCCGGCGTCGACCACGTTGTTGCCGCACTTGGTGCACCCCGCGGTGTTGAATGACCCGCAGTCGGCGTTGCACGCGAGCGTGCCCGAGGCGAAGCCCTGCGACTGGCAGGTCTTGCCGTTGAGGTTGGCGCCGTCGCACATCTCCGGCCCGTTCACGATCCCGTCGCCGCACTTGTAGCAGCCCGACGTGTCGAACTTGCAGGTCGGGTTGTTGCACGCGAGCGTCCCCCCCTGGAAGCCGAGGCCCGTGCAGGTCCCGCCCTTCAGGTTGCCGTTCTCGCAGTCCTCGCCGGGCTGGATGATCCCGTCGCCGCACGAGGCGTTCGCGCACTCGTTCGAGCACGCGTCGTCATCCACCATGTTCCCGTCGTCGCACCCCTCCGGCCCGTTCACCATCCCGTCGCCGCAGTAGGGGCCCTGCGTGCAGTCGGGGTTGCAGCCGTCGTACGCGCCGTCGTTCACCCCGAGGTCGCACTCCTCGTCGCCGTTGACCATCGAGTCGCCGCAGCTCGGGCCCAGCGCCTTGCAGTCGGGGTTGCAGCCGCCGTAGGCGCCGTCGTTCACCCCGTCGTCGCACGCCTCCATCCCGTTGACCATCCCGTCGCCGCACTTCGGCCCGAAGCCCAGACAGTCGGGGTTGCAACCATCGTAGGCGCCGTCGTTCACCCCGTCGTCGCAGACCTCGTCGCCCTCCACCATCCCGTCGCCGCACACCGGGCCCATCGCCATCGTGTCCGACTCGCCGGTCGTCGTCCCCGGATCGGTCGTCGGCACGTGGCTCGAATTGCCGCTCGACGCGTCCGCGCTGGTGGAGCCGCCGCCGCCGGTCGTGCTCGTCCCCTCGGTGTCGCCGCCGGTCGACGACGTCGACGTGGTCGTGAAGCCCGCCGTCGCCTGTCCGGTCGCCCCCGCCGAGGTGAAGCCCGTGGTCTGGTTGGTCTCGCCCGTGCACGCGAGGCCGAGCGCGAGGGCGGCGACCCACGCGCCCGCCCTGCACCCGCGCATCGCAGCGTCGCGCACCGCGTCGAGGCCTGGGATCTTGCCGGTGTTCTGATCGTTCATCGTCGCGCTCCCGGTGGCCGAGCCCGGCGGCCCGATGACGGCCGGCCGGCACACTCACCCTTCATCCTACACCCGCGGACGCCTCGCGCGAAAACCCCCCGCGCGCGCCACCGCGCCGCCGCTCAGGGGGCGCTCTCGCAGAGGTTCGGGAAGGGCGCCGGCTCGGACACGCCGAGCTCGAGATCGGGTCACAAGCCGGTGAGGACCACGGTGACCGAGAGCGGCAGGTTGGCCTCGCACTCGGGCCTCGGCTCGCAGCCCTCGAGCGCGAGGGTCATCTCGTCGTCGACCCGGTTCATCCCGTACTCGGCCGCCTCGGCGAGGAGCCCCGAGCCCTCCTCCCGAAAGAGCCAGGTCCGCAGGCGATCCCCCTCCTCCTCGGCGACGCCCGCGTGGAAGTCGCCGACCGAGTCGTAGAGGACGTCGCAGAACTCGTCCTCGTGGAGATCGACCGAGGTCTTGCGCTCGAAGCCGTAGTAGCGATCGACGTCGAGGCCGTACGTGTAGCTCGCCCAGAGCCCGCCGTCGGCGGCCACGCACGAGTCGGCGTTCACCACCTCGCCGCCGGGCAGGGTCATGGACAGGAGCCGCCACGTCCCCGCCGGGTCGCGGCTCGGCAGCGGCAGCCGCCGCATCTCCATCGTCCGCGGCAGGGTCGGCGTCCCCGGCTCGTTGCGAGGGTCCGCCGGATCGAAGGTCAACGTCAGGCTCAGATCGCCCCGCGCCACCGCGTAGACGTGCGCGCCCGCGTCGACCGGGCTCACCAGCAGGTGATCGCCGTCGAGGGCGACCGCCGCGTTGATCGCCGTCGGCAAGCGATCGGGGAGCCCGTCCTGGAGGAGCGCGTAGCGGACGTGGAAGGTCGCCTCATCGCCGGTGAGGATGATGAACTCGGCGTTCCCCCGGATCCCTCGCGCCCCGTCGCGGGTGGCCGTGATCGCCATCGGGCCGCCGGTGTCGTCGATCTCGGCCTCGATCGAGTGCATCCGCCAGAAGCCCTCGAGCTCGGCGATCTCCGGCCCCGTGCTCCCGCTCGTCGACGAGCTCGCGCTCTCCCCCGAGTCGTCGCCGTGACAGCCGCCGACGGCGACGCCGAGCGCAAGCATCAGCCCCATCCGACGGCTCCGCATCGAACGATGCTAGCCCCGCGCCGCCCGCCGCGCGCGCGCAAAGTCGGCGGCACCGTGCCTCCAGGACGCCCCCGCGCGTCCCCCGCGTGCGCTACCATCCGCCCGCCATGCGACCTCGCCGCGCCGCACCGCTCCTCGCGACCCTCCTCCTCGGCGGCTGCCACATCACCGGCCCCACCGCGATCCGGAGCGGCCGCGACAACTTCAACGTCGCCATCCAGCGGACCAACAACGAGCAGCTCCTCCTCAACCTCGTCCGCCTGCGCTACCGCGACACCCCCCTCTTCCTCGAGATCGCCAGCATCACCAGCAACTACTCCTTCGAGGTCGGCGGCGGCACCTCCGGGACCCTGAACCCCGGCGCCACCCACTCGGTCGGCCTCTCGGGCTCGGTCGGCTACGCCGAGAAGCCCACCGTCTCCTACGTGCCGCTCCAGGGCCAGCGCTTCGCCACCCAGCTCCTGAGCCCGGTCGACCCCAACGTCATCCTCCTCATGTACCACTCCGGCTGGTCGATCGACCGGATCTTCAAGATCTGCGTCCAGCGCCTCGGCCCCCTCGCCAACGCCACGCGCGCCTCCGGCCCCACGCCCTCCCGCGCCCCCGAGCACGAGCGCTTCTTCGAATTCACCGGCCTCCTCCGCCAGCTCTGGGAGGCCGGCGACCTCGACATGGGCGTCCTCGCCGACGAGCGCGGCGACGCCCTCGTCCTCCGGATCGCCGAGACCGCCGAGAGCAGCGACGAGGCCGCCCGCATCGCCGAGCTCCTCGAGCTCCACGGCCCCCGCCACACCATCATCCTCTCCGACCGCGAGCCCGGCGGCGTCACCCTGGTCCCGCGCTCCCTCCTCGCCACGATGTTCTACCTCTCGCAGAGCGTCGAGGTCCCCGACCGCGATCGCAAGGCCGCCCGGGTCACCATCACCCGGAACCCCGACGGCTCCGAGTTCGACTGGCGGGCCATCACCGGCGGCCTCATGCGGATCCGCCACCAGCGTCGCGGCCCGCCGATCGGCGCCTATGTCGCCATCACCTACCGCGACGCGTGGTTCTACATCGACGACTCCGACCTCGACTCCAAGTCCACCTTCACGCTCCTCGCCCAGCTCCTCGAGCTCCAGTCCGGCGACGTCAAGGCCGCGGGCCCCCTCCTCACCCTGCCCGTGGGCACCTGAGCCGTCGCCGATGCTGACGATCGATCTCTCGGGCAGGATCGCCCTCGTCACCGGCGCCACCGGCGAGCTCGGCCGAACGATCGCCCGCACGCTCGCCGAGTGCGGGGCCGATCTCGCCCTCCACTACCACCGCGCCGACGCGGCCGCCCGCGCCCTCGAGGGCGAAGTCCGCGCCGCGGGCCGCCGCGCCCTCGCCGTCCAGGCCGACGTCGGCGACGCCGCCTCCGTGCGGCGGATGCACGCGCGCGTCCGCGACGGCCTCGGCGACCCCGACATCGTCGTCCTCGCGGCGGTCCAGCAGATCCACCCCTGGAGCCGCGTCCTCGACGAATCGCTCGCCGACTACGAGAGCCAGCACCGCACCTCCGTGCTCCACGCCGTGAACCTCGCCCAGGCCTTCGTGCCGGCGATGATCGAGCGCCGCTTCGGCCGCGTCATCGGCATCTCGAGCGAGTGCGCGATGCAGGCCGGGCCCTACCAGTCGGCCTACGTCGCCGGCAAGCGCGGCATGGACGGCGTCCTGCGGGTGCTCGCACGCGAGGTGGGCGCGGCCGGCGTCACCGTCAACCAGGTCGCGCCCGGCTGGACCGTCAGCGACCGCGATCGCGCGGCCGGACGCGCGTCGATCCCCGAGTACGAGGCGCAGGTGCCGCTCGGCCGCCGCGGCGACGACCGCGAGGTCGCCCACGCGGTCGCCTTCCTCGCCTCCCGCCTCGCGGACTTCATCACGGGCGCGTTCCTGCCGGTGTCGGGCGGCACCGTCATGCCCGCGATCTGAGAGGAGCCGGCCCGTGGTCGGGGCCCGCCCTCGCGGCTATCATGCCGTCGCCGATGAACGCCGCTTCGGACGCCACGAGCCCGGGCGCCGCCCCGCCGACGCTCCAGGGCCCCGACGCGCCGCCGGTCGACCGCGGCTCCGCGCCGACGATGCTCCAGACCGACACCCCGCCGCCGGCCCTCGCCGACGAGTCGGCCTCGTCGCGCGGCTGGATCGGCCGGGTCATCGACGAGCGCTACCGGATCGTCGAGGTCCTCGGTGAGGGCGGTATGGGGGCCGTCTTCGTCGCCGAGAACCTGAACCTCCGCAAGCAGGTCGCCCTCAAGGTGATCCGCTCCGAGTTCGCCACCGACGAGCAGATCGCCGCCCGCTTCGCCCGCGAGGCGATGGCCACCGCCAGCCTCGACCACCCGCACGTCGTCTCGGCCCTCGACCACGGCCCCCTCCCCGAGGGCGGCGCCTACCTCGTCATCCAGCTCGTGCGCGGCCGCAGCCTCCGCTCGATCCTCGAGCGCCGCGCCCTCCCCTGGCCGCAGGCCTGCGAGGTCGTCGCCCAGATCGCCGACGCCCTCGCCGCCGCCCACCAGGCCGGCATCGTCCACCGCGACCTCAAGCCGGACAACGTCCTCCTCGAGCGCCAGGGCGACACCCGCTACCACGTCCGCGTCGTCGACTTCGGGATCGCCCGCGTCGCCGGCGAGATCCAGCAGAACGTCCGCGAGGGCCTCACCCGCACCGGCATGGTCATGGGCACCCCCGGCTACATGGCCCCCGAGCAGGCGATGGGCGAGGAGGTCGACCACCGCGCCGATCTCTACGCCCTCGGCGTGGTCCTCTGGGAGTGCATCGCCGGTCGCCCCCTCTGGGAGGCCGAGAGCCTCCCCGAGCTGATCGCCCGCCAGCTCGGCGAGTCGCCGCCCCCCCTCCACACCGTCGTCGGCCAGCCGGTGCCGGAGCTCCTCGACCAGCTCGTCGCCCAGCTCGTCGCCCGCGCGCCCAAGGGCCGCCCCGAGGGCGCCGCCCCGATCCGCGACGCCCTCAAGAAGCTGTCCCTCGGGGCAGTCGAGGGGATCCTCCCCGCCGTCGGCGCCCCCGGCCTCGGCGCCGCCCGCCGCACCGAGCGGGCGCCGACCCTCACCACCGGCCTCCGACCGGGCCCCTGGACCCCCGCGCTCACCTGGCTCGAGGGCCACTGGCGCGCCGATCGGCGCCGCGTCCTCACCATCGCCGGCGCCTTCCTCTTCCTCGTCGCGATCGCGCTCCCCCTCGCCGTCGCCGCCCTCTCCGGGGGCGGCGACGAGGACGCGCCCCTCCCCGGCCTCCCCGTGGTCGCCGCGCCCCCCCCGAGCGTCGTCACCGACCAGGCGAGCCGCGCCGCCCAGGCCGTCCAGCCGAGCGACGAGGCCCTCGCCCACATCGACATCGTCCTCAACACCGCCGACGCCAACGCCCGCGCCTACTCGGCCGGCCAGGTGCGCGAGCTCGCGGCCAGCGAGCCGATCCCCGAGTACGCCCTCCAGGTCGCCGAGCTCGAGCTCGCCACCCGCTGCTCGACCAAGCGCCCCTGGGTCGAGGCCATCGCCGCCGCCGGCGACCCGCGCACCCTCCCCGCCCTCCGCCGCCTCGCCGCCCTCCCCAAGGACGGCTGCGGCAACTGGTTCAACCGCAGCGACTGCCTCGCCTGCCTCCGCAAGCAGCTCGACGCCGCCATCGACGACCTGTCCAAAAAGACACCCTGATCGCCCGCGCGGCGCCCCCCGGCGGGCGCCGGAGCGAGCCGCGCGCCGAGGGGACCTCAACCCCGCGGGCCGCGACCGGCCGTGGATACGCCCTCAAAAAATCCAGGCGACCGCCCGCCGCCACAACGGGTACACCATGAGTCGATGGCGGAGGAAGGCGAGCGAGCCCGGGCCCCCGGCGCGTCGACCGACGCGCCGCCCCAGCCCGCGCGGAGGCTCGGCCGCTACCTCCTCCTGCGCGCGCTCGGCCGCGGCGGCATGGGCACCGTCTACGCCGCCTACGACGAGCACCTCGACCGCAAGATCGCCCTCAAGGTCCTGAGCGACGACGGCGCCAACCTCGAGGCCCGCACCCGCCTCCTCCGCGAGGCCCAGACCCTCGCCCGCCTCGCCCACCCGAACGTCGTCACCGTCCACGACGTCGGCGTCCACGACCGCGAGATCTACATCGCCATGGAGTTCATCACCGGCGTCACGCTGCGGACCTGGTTGATGGAGCGCCGACGGAGCCACGCCGAGATCCTCGCCGCCTTCACCGCCGCCGGCCGCGGCCTCGCGGCGGCCCACGCCCTCGGCATCGTCCACCGCGACTTCAAGCCCGACAACGTCATGGTCGACACCTCCGGGCGGATCGTCGTCTTCGACTTCGGCCTCGCCCGCCAGGCCGGCGAGCTCCCGCCGCTGCCGGTCGTCGACGTCCGGGGCGACGGCGCCGGCGTCGACGTCACCCTCACCGGCACGGTCCTCGGCACGCCCGCCTACATGGCGCCCGAGCAGCACCTCGGCGGCGCCACCGACGCCCGCACCGACGTCTTCGCCCTCTGCGTCGCCCTCCACGAGGCCCTCTGCGGCGAGCGCCCCTTCCCCGGTCGCACCCCCGACGAGATCGCCAACGCCGTCATCCGCGGCGAGCTCCGCCCGCCCCCGCGCGGCGCCCTCCCCGGCTGGCTCCGCCGCGTCGTCGCCACCGGCCTCTCCCTCGACCCGGCCATCCGCTGGCCGACGATGAACGCCCTCCTCGACGCCCTCGCCGCCGACCCATCGACCCGGCGGCGTCGCCTCCTCCGCGGCACCGGCCTCGTCGTCCTCGTCCCGGCCCTCGTCGTCCTCGCGGTCCTCGGCGCCGTCCGCCTCGCCGAGCGCTGGGCGCACGAGCGCCGCGAAGCGGCCGCCCTCGCCGGCTGGGAGGGCACGCGCGCCCGCATCGACGCCTACGAGGCCGCCGGCCGCCACGAGCACGCCGAGCTCCTCTTCCAGGCCTTCGTCAGCGCCGACGAGAGCCGCGGCACCCGGGCGCTCCCCCTCGCCTGGCTCACCCGCGGCCGGCGAGCGCTCGCCCGCGGCGACGAGGCCGACGGCACCGAGGCCTTCGCGCAGGCCTACACCAGCGCCGACGATCCCGCCCTCGAGGCCGAGTCGCTCACCGAGCTCGCCCGCCTCTTCCACGAGCGCGGCCGCGGCGGCGCCCTCGCCTCGGCCCTCCAGGCGCTCGACGAGATCGGCGCCCCCGAGACCCCCGAGCGCCTCGCCCTCCGCGCCCACCGTGCCATCCTCGACCGCGACCTCCGCGGCGCCCTCGCCCTCCTCGCCCGCCTCGGCGACCAGGCCCCGCCGGAGCTCATCGACGCCCGGCCCGTGGTCGCCGCCCTCGCCGGCGCCACCTCGATCGGCCACCCCGCCCTCCACGCCGTCTTCGCCGACACCGACGACGACGGCGCCGACGAGCTCGTCCTCGTCACCACCCGCGAGGCCACCGTCCTCGACCGCCGCTTCGCGCTGGTCGCCCACCACTCCCTGCCGGGCGAGATGGACCACGCGCTCCCCTTCGCCGACCGGCCCCTCCTCACCGCCCACGGCGGCGGCGAGCTCGGCCTCTTCCGCCTCGGCGACGAGCTCGAGGAGCTCTGGCGCGGCCCCGGCCCCTCGTGGCCCTTCTCCACCGCCTCCGTCGATCTCGACGCCGACGGCCAGCGCGAGCTCTACATCGGCCTCGCGGCCTACCGCCGCGGCCTCCACCGCCTCCGCCTCGCGGATGGCCCTTCGGCCAGCCTCGACGTCGCGGACCCCGGCATCGACGCAGCCCACTCCGACGTCGAGGCCATCCTCCCGGTCGACCTCGACGGCGACGGCGCCCTCGAGCTCGTCGTCGCCGTCGGCCCCTGGGAGGCCTACGACCTCCGCGTCTTCAGCACCCAGGGCGGCCGGCTCCGCCTCCTCGATCGGCGCGAGCTCGGCCACGTCCGCGCCCTCGCCCCCCTCCGCGCCGCCGACGGCGCCCTCCTCATCGCCGCCACCGTCGACCACGCGATGCCGAGCCGCGTCGTCTTCCCGACGCCGCCCCACGGCGGCGCCCCCCCCGGGATCCACCTCTTCCGCTGGCAGAGCGGCCGCCTCGAGCCCGCCCAGCACCTCCCCGCCCTCGGCGCCCCCGCCGGTGACTTCCGCTACCTCGAGCACATGGCCGCCGCTGACGTCGACGGCGACGGCCTCGACGACCTCGTCGTCAGCGAGGAGCGCGAGCGCACCGGCCGACACCTGGCGATCCACCGCCAGCGCCCCGACGGGGGCTTCGCCGGCCTCGCCCTCCAGGGCCTCACCTTCCTGGTCGCCCGTGAGCTCGACGGCACCCCGGGCCTCGAGCTCCTCGCCAGCGAGACGCGGAACCAGGGGATCTGGGTGCTCGGCCTCGGCGACGCCGTGCTCCCCCCCGCCCTCGCCGATCCCCACCCCACCGAGCCGCCACCCCCTGGCCTCGAGCCCGCCCTCGACCAGCGCTGGCGCCGGACCAACCGCCTCGAGGCCGCCGGCCTCCCGCGCCTCGCCGCCGACGGGCTCCGCGCCGCCGCCCTCCTCGCCGAATCCCCACGGAGCCGCCGCCTCGCCCTCGCCCGCGCCGCCGAGCTCCTCGCCGACGACGGCGACGATCGCGGCGCCGTCGACCTCTTCCGCCAGATCGCCAGCGACCCCGACCTCCCCGCCCGCACCCGCGGCCGCGCCGCCCGCTCCTTCGCCCGCCTCGGCCGCTTCGCCGAGGCCGCCGCCACCCTCGAGGCGTCGCCCACCGCGCCCGAGCCCCTCGGCCCCGACGACCTCTCGCAATCGGTCCTCCACCGCCTCACCGACCCCGAGGGCACCGTCGAGCTCCGCTTCGATCGCCCCCTCGATCGCCGCTGGCAGATCCTCGACCCCCTCGCCTTCATCCGTCGCCCCGCCGATCGCCGCGTCGACCTCATCCCCACCGCGAGCCCTCGCCCCCTCGCTCGCCTCCCGCTCGTCTGGGACGGCGGCCCGCTGGTCGTCGACGTCGACCTCGCCCTCCTCACCAGCGAGTTCGCCGGCCAGCTCGTCCTTGCGATCACCGACGACCTCGGCCGCACCATCGCCGGCGTCGGCCTCACCACGCGCGGCGGCGGTCGGATCTACCGCCACGACCTCGTCTGCCTCGCCCCTGGACCTGGCCGCTACGCCATCCTCGGCCAGCTCCCCTTCGTCGACACCGACACCCCGCACGACCTCCGCCTCCTCCTCACCGTCCTCCCCGACCGAGGCCTCGCCCTCTGCCGCGCCCCTGGCGTCGGCGCCGGCGTGGCCAGCCTCACCCACGCGCCCGAGCCCGGCCGCACCT
>WBZL01004808.1_pt1 | contig 11470 bp, 9 predicted proteins | sample 5204291 | NCBI WGS metagenome assembly WBZL01 (sample SAMN12344345, study PRJNA552823) | activated sludge metagenome | biome: Activated sludge suspended growth; feature: Nitrification reactor; material: Wastewater; isolation source: activated sludge from nitrification reactor of wastewater treatment...
GCACGGGAATAGACCGGCAGTGGCACGGGAATAGACCGGCAGTGGCACGGGAATAGACCGGCAGTGGCACGGGAATAGACCGGCAGTGGCACGGGAATAGACCGGCAGTGGCACAAAAAAAACAGCGTTTTTTTGCTTTGAAAACAAAGAGTTATCGAAATTAACTTTTTGCCCTAATCTGTCTTTAATCTACATATAATCAAAGACGCGCGCGCGAGACGCAGCAGCGCCCCCCAAACAGCCCAACAGCAACCAAGAGACAGCCGCAGCGACACTCCAAGCGAAGACCCTTCCCGTCCTGTGGCGAAGCCTAAGCCCTGCGCTCCCCTATGCCGTCAAGGCAACCGCTACGCGGTGCGCTTCGCGCAGCCTTGACGGCGGGTCGCTTCGGGCTTTAGTGGTCGCCATGCCGGAAAGGGTCAATCTGCTGCCAAGCAGCAGCCTGTTTTAACTGGAGAGGAAGCCACGCCATGAACAGCACCAACCCCGCCGACCGAACCGCAGCCTTTATTGAGGCTTGCGGGAAAGCCTTGGAACGGCAGGCCACGGCGGCGAACGGCTGGCCCGTTCCTCTCATCCTTCCCGAACCGGAGGACGACGCCGAAAACCAAGGGCTTGAGCTGTTCCTTGCCGAATTGCGGCAGGCCACCGGCGCAAAGGTCAAGTTCAAGCTGCGGAAGGGCACCCACTAGAACAATCCCCAGCACCAGACCAGCCGAGAGACCGGAAGGCTTGGCAAGGGAACGGCTAGGGCGATACCGGCAGCGCCACACCATCACCAGACGCGCTAGGACGGCCAAGGAGAGGCGTTAGAGCTTTTCCGCTCCTACCCCACCCCCAAGAGCTTTGCACGCCTCCACGGCCCGGAAATGGATATTAGGCAACGTGCGGGAGGCATAGGGAGTAACCAAAGTTCAGTTATGGGCGATGACACCGAAATGCACACCCTCACGGTCTTGCAAGTGATGGATGACGTTGAACAGGTTGTTAGCGCGCGGGTTCCCATCTGGCCCAAACATGCGCATCAGGCTTTTGGCCGGGATTTGTGTGGCTTCCGCCAATTCACCAAACCCGACCGCCGCGTTGATGTAGTCCCGCAGCATGGCCCGTCCGGTTTCGGTATCCCCGGACAAAAGGGCTTCAACACTTTCCCGCAGCATGGCTTGACGGAAAGCCGTATCGTGTTTGGCGCGTTCCTGTAGTGTCGCCCGAAACTCTCGCGTCAGTGTCATTGCCTTGTCTCCTGTTTCCGTCGCTTGTAGTCCTGCCAGCAGGCCAGCGCCGCCCCGATGTCGGCGCTCTGCCGTTTCTTGGTTCCCCCACCCAGCAGGATGATGAGAGTTTCCCCATCCTTGCCGAAATAAATCCGGTAGCCCGGCCCGGAATCAATCCTGAACTCGAAAACCCCACTTCCAACGCCCTTGACCGCCGAGAGGTTGCCTTGCTCCATGCGGTAAAGCGCCGTTCCGACCTTGGCAGCGGCTTGAGCGTCCAGCGCCATGAACCAGCGCCTAAAGTGGGAGTCCCCACGTTCATCCTGATATTCCAGAACCTCAATCATGCCTGATGGTAACACATACGTTACCTTATGCAAACAAAAAAGCAGCCTGCACAGCATGAAATCTTGAACCGCTCCTTAGAAGCGGCTAACAGTTACCGAAACGGGCAAGATTTACGATTGGAAACCCCTATGACTTACACCCTTGGCGAGGCGGCAAAAGCCACAGGATTGACCAAACCGACCCTATCGAAAGCGATTAAAAGCGGCAAAATATCGGCAGTTAGGAACGACAACGGCAGTTACACCATAGACCCAGCCGAGTTGCACCGCGTTTTTCCGCCAGCAAGCGGAAACCAGCAAAACGAGTGTAAACCTTTACGATTGGAAACCCCCTTGCAACTGGTGGCTATGCTGGAAAAAGAGCAGGAAGAACGCGAACGGGAACGGCGGCAGCAGCAGGCCACCATTGACGACTTACGCCGCAGACTGGACGCCAGCGAAGCAGCACGGGAAGCCGCAGCCGCCGAGACCCGCCGCCTTACCCTACTACTGACACACCAGCAGCAACCAGCAGCAGACCCGCCCCGGCCCGGTTTCTGGCGTCGTCTATTCGGCGGGTAGCTTTCGGAAGGTTGTCCGACACTCGCCGCCATCCTGCCACGGCTTGAGGATTGGCAAGCGCCGCGCCCGGAGGCGTAGGCGGCGACGGCGGAAGGCTTCCCGACCGTGGAACAGCGGCCAGCCGTTGGCAGCGACGCGCGGCCCGAGGACGGGGAGGAAGGCCCGCGCCGCCGAACGGGAGAAGACGGCGGAGAGCGACCAGAAGGGGAACGCCTGAAAGAACATCCCCCCGACACTACCCGACAGTCCCGCACACCATCAACCACAATCGCACGTTGCCCAATATCCCGAGGGGGGACAGGGGGGAGCAGCGCGCCCCCCTTGGCAGAGCCATCACGGCCCCCGGCAGCGGGAGCAACCGGCCCAACCTGTTACCGTGCAGCGGGAAGGCTTGCGGCGAAACCGACATGCCAGCTAGACTGACGCAGCGCAAGGAGGCGGGACGGACGGCGACCACCCCCAGCAGCAGTGAGGGGGGAGGAACCCACGGAGTGCGCACTTATACATTACCCCCTAGCGGGGTTAATGTTGTGCGGTTTCGCCATCCGGCGAAACGAGGGGCGCGCCATCCGGCCCGGCCCCTGAAAAGATACTTGAGGGGATTTTATGACCGAGAAAACCGCCGCCCGCCTTGAGAGCTTACGTAAACGCAAGGCGCAGCTTGAAAACCGGATTGCGGACGCCGAGCGGCAAGCGAAGGTTGCGGCCCGGAAGCTGGACGCGCGCCGGAAAATCGTGGTGGGGGGCGCCGTCTTGGCCGCCATTGCGGACAGCCCCGGCTTGAAGGCGATGCTTCAAACCGTGCTGGCGCAGCGGGTGACGCGCGCCCTTGACCGCGCCGCCGTGGCCGACCTGTTGGGCGACCCGCCGAAGCCCGGCCCCGGCTAATGGCGCTTTACCGTTGCGAGGCGTCCGTCATTTCCAGAGGGAAAGGGCAAAGCGTGGTAGCCGCCGCCGCCTATCAGGCCCGCGACCGGCTTTACAACGAACAGGACGGCTTGACCAAGGACTACACCCGCCACCACGGACAGGAGCTTTTGGAGTCCTTCATCTTTGCGCCGAAGGATGCCCCGGACTGGGTTTTTGACCGGGAACGGCTTTGGAACGCCGCCGAGGACGCCGAGGACGCGCACAACAAGACCCGCGCCAAGGACGCGCAAACCGCCCGGAGGCTTGAGGTTGCCTTGCTCCACGAACTGAACCCGGAGCAGAACCGCCGACTTGTGCAGGACTTTTTGCGGGACAACTTCACCCGCAAAGGCTTTGCTTGTGACGTGAGCCTGCACGGCCCGCACAAGGACGGCGACCAGCGGAACACCCACGCCCATATCCTCGTGACCATGCGGACGGTGAACGCCGAAGGCTTTAGCCCCCAGAAGCCCCACCCGAGCAAGGCCGAGCAGCGCCAGCAGCTAGAACACTGGCGGGAGAACTGGGCGCGGCAATGCTCCCGGCATCTTGAGCGCGCCGGCTTCAAGCTGGAAGCGGCCCGGATGATTTACGCGCACCGCACCCTTGAGGAACAACAGAAAATCGCCGAAGCCCGCAACGACCTCGAACACGCCGAAGCCTTGAAGCGCGCCCCGACCCTGCACGAAGGCCCGACCGCCACCCGGATGAAGCGGGAGGGGAAGGGCGCGCAGTCGTGGCGGGTGGACTTCAACGAACGGTTAGCGGCGAAGCGCGACGACTTGCGCAAGATGCGCGCCGAACTGGCGCAAGTCCGGGAGACCGAGGAACGGCTTACCTACGCCAACACGCCGGCAGGCCGACAGGCCCGCCTTGACCGTATCCACGAGCGCCAGCGCGACCGGCTGGACATGCAGCAGGCCCGCGACCGGCTGAAACAGCAGGACGCCCACGCATGGGCGCGACGGGAGGACGCCGCCGCCTCCCCCGTGCTCAAGGCATGGCGGGAGCGCGAGCGGGCAAGGGAAGCGGCGGAACTCACCCGGCAACAGGCCGAGCAGCGGGAAGCCCTCACAGCCAAGCAGACGGCCACGGCCCAAGCCCGGCAGGAACCGGCAGCGGAAGCCCGGCCACAGCCCGCGCCGTCCTTTACCTACAGTCCACCCAAGCCCGCCTATTGGCGCGAGCGGATACGCCGCGCGAACCAGAGCGAAGCCGCACGGGAGCGGGAAGAAGACGCCGCACGGTATCATGAACGGGTCATGAGGGAGCAGAACACCAGCCACGCACCCCATGCGGCCCGGCCAGAAGGCGACATCAGAAACAGCCGCGACCCCGCCGCATGGTGGACAGACCCGCAGCACAGAGACCCGGCCCGGCCAGCGCCGGACGCCGAGCCGAAAAAGACACCGGAGCAGGAACTTTTAGAACGGCTACGGCAGCGGGAGCGCGAGCGCAAAGCCCGCGAACAGGAGGAGGAGCGCCAGCCCGGACGCTCCATAGGCGACGACTGGCTAGACGGGATGATGAACAAAAAAGACGGCCCGAGGTAGGGGCGGAGTTGCCGAAACAATCCCCGCCCGTTAAACCTGTTCACAGAGACCCCCCGGCCCACATCACCAAAGGTCACTTTATGCCCTTGTCATGGAAAGAAATCAAAGACCGCGCCTTGACGTTTTCCCGCGAATGGGCGGAGGAGTTTTCGGAGGACGCCGAAGCAAAATCCTTTCTGGACGCCTTTTTCAACGTGTTTGGCGTTCCCCGCAAGCGGGTAGCGACCTTTGAGCAGCGGGTTAAGAAGCTGGACGGCAGGGACGGTTATATTGATTTACTCTGGAAAGGGATTTTGCTGATTGAGCAGAAATCGCGCGGCAAGGATTTAGACCGCGCCTTTCAGCAGGCCAAGGATTATTTCCCCGGACTCAAGGACAGGGACGCCCCCCGCTATATTCTGGTTTCCGATTTTGCCCGCTTCCGGCTTTACGACCTTGAGGAAGGGGAACAACACGAGTTCACCCTTGCGGAGCTTTATCAAAACGTTCGGCTTTTCGGCTTTATCGCCGGTTATCAGACCACGGCTTACAAAGAACAAGACCCCGTTAATATCCAAGCCGCCGAGCGTATGGGGCGACTGCATGACAAGCTGAAAGAGATTGGCTATGAAGACCACCCGCTAGAAATCTATCTTGTCCGCTTGCTGTTCTGTCTGTTTGCAGAGGACACCAGCATTTTTGAGCGCCGCCAGTTTCAAGACCTCATCGAACAAAGCACGAGCGAGGACGGGCGCGACCTTGCCCAATGGCTTGGAAACCTCTTTGAAGTGCTGAACACGCCGCAGGAAAAGCGCCTCAAGAAGCTGGACGAGCAGCTTGCAGCGTTCCCTTATGTCAATGGCACCCTGTTTGCCGAACGCTTGCCCCCCGCCGCCTTTGATACCTGTATGCGTCAGCTTTTGCTGGACTGTTGCGCGCTGGATTGGAGCCGGATTTCCCCCGCGATTTTCGGGAGCCTGTTTCAGTCCGTCATGGACACCACGAAAAGGCGGAACCTTGGCGCGCACTACACCAGTGAAAAAAACATCCTCAAGCTGATAAAACCGCTGTTTCTGGACGAGCTACGGGCAGAGTTCGAGAGGGTGAAGACCAACCGGAAGCGGTTGGAGGAGTTCCACCAGCGCCTAGCCAAGCTGCAATTCCTTGACCCGGCTTGCGGATGCGGCAACTTCCTTGTCATTGCCTATCGGGAATTGCGCTTGCTGGAAATTGAAGCCTTGCGGGTAATCTTCAAATCATCGGTTAATCAAGCGCACATTGATATAAGTCCGATGATTTTATGCAATGTTGACCAGTTTTTCGGCATCGAAATAGAGGAGTTCCCGGCCCAGATAGCGCAAACAGCTTTATGGCTGATGGACCACCAGATGAATATGCGGGTATCCGAGGAGTTCGGCAGATACTTTATCCGCTTGCCCTTGCGAAAGTCCCCGACCATCGTTCACGGCAACGCCCTACGCACGGACTGGCGGCAAATCGTCAAGCCGGAGGCGTTAAGCTACATCCTTGGTAATCCGCCGTTTGGCGGAGCCAAATACATCAATGAAGCGCAACGCGCCGACATGACGGCGACGTTTGCGGACGTGCCAAGCGCTGGCTTGCTGGATTTTGTTTCTGCATGGTATCGGAAAGCCGCCGACTACATGGCGGACAATCCGAAAATTAAATCCGCTTTCGTGTCAACCAACTCCATCACCCAAGGCGAGCAGGTAGGGGTTTTGTGGCCTGACCTGTTCAAGCGCGGCGTTAAAATCCACTTTGCACACCGCACATTTCAATGGTCAAGCGAGGCGCGCGGCAAGGCCGCCGTGCATTGTGTGATTATCGGTTTTGCCCTGCATGACACCGAGGACAAGCGGATTTTCGACTACGAGACCCCGCAGGCCGAGCCGCACGAGGTCAAGGCCAGACATATTAACCATTACCTTGTGGACGCGGCGGATTTTGTCATTGCCAACAGGGGAAAACCGATTTGCCAAGTCCCAGAAATCGGAATCGGCAACAAGCCGATTGATGGAGGACACTATCTGTTCACGCCGGAACAACGGGACGAGTTTCTAAAACGGGAGCCAACCGCCGCGCCTTATTTTCGCCGCTGGCTTGGTGCTGATGAGTTTTTGAACGGTTATCACCGCTGGTTTCTTTGGCTTGGCGATTGCCCGCCAGAGGCATTAAAGCGAATGCCGGAGGCTATGAAGCGCGTTGAAGCCGTGCGCAAATACCGAATGGACAGCAAGAGCGCACCAACCCGCAAGATAGCACCAACCCCGACCCGCTTTCATGTTGAGAACATGCCGGATTCCGATTTTCTGGTTATCCCGGAGGTATCATCCGAGCGGCGGGTTTATATTCCGCTTGGTTTTTTAGGCCCTGAAACTTTGTGTAGCAATCTGATTAAGATTGTTCCCCAAGCAACCCGCTATCATTTTGGCGTTTTATCATCCGCTATGCACATGGCATGGACAAGAACCGTTTGCGGACGGCTGGAAAGCCGTTATCGCTATTCCGCCGGAATTGTTTACAACAATTTCCCGTGGCCGCAGGCCCAGACCGACAAGCAGAAACAGGCCATTGAGGACGCGGCGCAAGCGGTTCTGGACGCGCGGGCGCAGTTCCCTGATGCTTCCCTTGCCGACCTTTACGACCCCTTGACCATGCCGGAGGCGTTGACCAAGGCCCACCACAAGCTAGACGCCGCCGTTGATTCCGCCTATGCCAAGCGGAAGTTTGCCGGCGACACCGACCGGGTAGCGTTCCTGTTTGAGCTTTACCAGAAAATCACCAGCCCGCTTGAATCCAAGAAGGTAACACGCCGGAAGCGTGCGAAAAACTAGAGCACCCCCACCAAACACCCCCATGTATAGTGGTTAGTTTTTTCTGCCATCACAGTGGGTTATTAAGTTTCTGTTTTTTTGCTTGCCGTTTTGATTGTGCCCAGAAATATTAGGGGGGTGGCTGTTAAGCCACCCCCCTAATTCACAGCGTCAGTTTCCGCTGACGCCGTGGATTAAGTAACTCACCGCGATTAGCCCGTAAAGGCTCGCGATGAGCAAGGAGAACTGGTTCATTGTTTTCTCCTGTTCACTTTGAACCGGCCGCCTGTCGAATCAGGCGGCCGGAATTATTAGTGACGACCCCAGTCACGACTTTCAACAGGATTTTCTTACATACCCCCCCGCCAAGAGGATTGACACCCGGATTTTCCGGAAAAAACTTTATATCATTCTGAATTGGATTGATTTTTTTAGGTTGTTAAAAGCGCGAATCTGGCAAACAAAAACGCAAAGGCGCGGCCCGAAAGCCGCGCCCCCTGCTTTCGCACGTTGGCGGTCATCGCGTCCCCGCTGCACCGCAGAACGACCCTAGCGGCGGAACCCTTGCAGAGCAAGGCCCACCTCACCCCGGCCCCGGCGAGCGGTCAACGAGCAGCGGGTTTTCCCCGTCCATCATGCAAAGGATTTTCCCCGGTGGCAGGTGCCTTATATCGGTTTCCGTCATGGCGTCGCCGGTTGCCGCCGCGAAATAGCGGATTGTCTCGTTATCCTGCACCGAGAACACCAGCCGCAGCCCGGAGGACGAGACCCAGCCGCCGACGCCGGAGCGCGGATAACACCGCTCTATGTCTTTCAGGTGTTGCCAGACGCCCCAGAGCTGCACCCCATAGCCCGCCGAGAGGGTCAAGGCGCTTTCAATCTTGGCGAGGTTCCCAAGCTGGGCGATTTCATCCAGCACGAAGCGCACGGGTTCAGGCGGAGGCGCTAGGCGCTTGGTCATGGTATCCAGCGCCGCCGCCACGACAAGGCGCAACCATTTGTCAAACGTGGCGAAGTAAGGCGCAGGCAGGCAGACAAAAACCGACATCACGCCCTTGAGGTAATCAGCAAAATCAATCTGGTTTTCCCCGTCCCCTTCTTCCAGCACCGCGCACACTTCGGGCGAGTTCAACCACTTGGTTTGTTCAATCGCGCTGTTTTTAATGCCCGACCATTCTTTTTCCGCCGTATCTTTTCCCCATGCGCCTATATCGGTGATGATGGTTTTAACCTCGGCTATTTCGGCTTTGTTTGCGACCATGCTTTCAAGCGTGGTTTTCAATTCCCGCATGAGCAGCCGCCGCACGGTTATCAAGTCCCGACCCACCGGCCCCGCATACCCCGGCACCGTCAAAACGGGTTCGGTCACGACATAGAGCATAAGACCGACCAGCAGTTGACGCGCCGAGCTTGTGAAATGGTCATCCCCCACAATCAGGGCGTCCGCGAGCGTTTGCGCGTCGGTAATCATGGACGGCCCGGCCAGATACCGCAGGGGATTGAACCGCGCCGAAGGGAGACCCGAGACGCCGAACGGGTCAAGCGCCAATACCGGGCTGAACTTTTGCCGGTGTTCGCTTGTTCTTTGGGCATTTTCGCCCTTGGGGTCAAGGACGAACACCGAGCCTTTGTAACCCCACAGATTCGGCACAATCAAATCCCGGCCCTTGCCGCCCCGCGTTCCGGCGACAATCAGCACATGCTTTTCTGTCCAATTAGCAAAGGCCCGCCCGCCGACGTGTCCAAGCAGTGTTACCGCGCCCTTTTTCGGCTTGGAAAAGTATTTTTCGACCTCATCCAAATCCATCAACCGCGCCTTGCCGTCTAGGCTTCGTTCGGGCGCGTCGCCCATGCCGAGCGCGGCCATGACGCCCCTTTCTTCTTTCTCCCGCTGGTCAGCTTCCCCGAACCAGCGGGCGAGCTTGCGGACGAACAGCGCCCGGCCCCCGAACAGGACGACGAACGGCCCGAAGCCGACGAGCGCGACCGACCCGAGGAACAGACCGAGCAGCCAGAGGGAGCCACCGACGACGAACACCAGAACGAGGACGGGAGAGAGGAGAACCGCCACGATTGCAATCGGAAACGCCGCTCCCTGAAATGAGACCCACGCCAAGGCCATCAGGAACCCGACCCAATCACCGGCCCGGAAGCTCAACCCTTTAGCCGTGAAAGAATGAGGCTCAGAAATCAACGCCGAGACGGCTAACCAAACCGTCATCCAGACGGCCAATAAGCAATAACCACGGATGATTGTGTTCCAGTTCTGGAGAATCCAGCGCAGCCAAGCGCGTTCCTTGAACTTCCCCGCGAGCAGCCCGAACCACGACCACCACTTTTCCCCAGTATCCATAAACCGCCCCTTTTTGTTGTTTGAAGGCGGGAGCGTGACAGACCCAAACGCCACGCCGCAAGCGGCGGAAGGCGAAAAAGGCCGAAAACAGGCTAGAAATCCAGCTTTCCGGTGTTTTTCAGTGGATTTTATGGGGCTGTGGTGTTTGTGGATTCTGCACAACAACTTTCGGAGCGCCACCCAATAACGCCGCAATTTCCCGCTTTCGTGACACCTTGCAAGTGTGACAGAATCCGTTGAGGATTAAGCAGGGGTTGCGCTCAAGCAGCGAAGCGGTAGCGCGTGAGAGAAAGGGCAAACATGAACGCCGAACCGAGCCGAGACGATGCAGACGAACTGCCCGAAGACGTGGCGGACGACGAGAGCGCCACCGGCTTCAAGTCATTGGGCGGCGACCTTGGGCGCGCGTTTGACCACCTCAAGCAAACCCTTGCGGCCAAGGGGATAGACATCACGCAGTCCCCCAAGCCACCGGCAGAAGAATTGCCCTTCCAACTCCCGCTTGTGGACGAGGAAGAACTTGCGGCCATCAAAGACCCGGAAGCCCGCGAACGTCGGCGGCTTGAAAAGATAACCATGTATAAGGAACACCCCGACGCCCTCAGACACTACACGGAAAAAAGCGAACGACTCAAGGCCGAGCGGAAAAAACTTTTACGCCTTCCCATTATCCCGCAAGAGACGCGCCCCGCCGTGAATGTTATTTGTAATTCCGCCTTGTTCGCAGCCGTTCAGGGCAAAGACCGCCAGCTTTTGAATGATGCCCACCTTGACACACAAGACGGCGTAGAAATCATTTTTTCAGGCGAGCAATTCAACCAAGATGATCATGATGTTTTGATGCAGCTTGTTTATTTGGCGAGCCAGCACGAGTTAGGCGAACCCATTACGGTTTCCGCGCATTCGCTGTTGAAGGCTTTAGGGAGAGGCACCAGCGGCAAGGAACACGACCAACTTAAAGCCGAGATAAAACGACTTGTGAAGGGAACCATTCAGCTAAAAACCAAGCGTTTTGATTATATCGGCCACCTGATAGACGACGCGCAGCAGGATAAAGAAACGAAGTTCTGGATGTATCGGGCTAACGCGACCTTGCAAAAGTTCTATGATGTTAACAATTACACCTTGATAGATTGGGAAAGCCGCAAAGCCCTCAAGGGCAAAGACCTTGCCCGCTGGCTACAGCTTCAACTTTCCAGCCATGCGCACCCGTTCCCCATGAAGGTTGAGACCATCCGCCGCTTGAGCGGGAGCAGGGCGAAATCACTAAGGCATTTTAGAGAGCAATTGCGGATTGCCCTTAATGACCTCAAGGCGAACGGTAGCATTACAAGCTGGCAGATAGACGAGAACGACAAGACACACGTTGACCGAGGCGACGCCATCAGCGCCAGCCAGCAACGCCACCTTGCCAAGCCCGCCAACCGCCGCCGACTTCCCAAGCCGCAGGGCTAACCAACCCCACCCGTTCCACGTTCGCGCCAGCTAACCGTGCCGGCCTATTCCCGTGCCCTGAAAAGCGAGCGCGCCCCCTTTTTGTTCGTTCGCTTGGCACGGGAATAGACCGGCAGTGGCACGGGAATAGACCGGCAGTGGCACGGGAATAGACCGGCAGTGGCACGGGAATAGACCGGCAGTGGCACGGGAATAGACCGGCAGTGGCACGGGAATAGACCGGCAGTGGCACGGGAATAGACCGGCAGTGGCACGGGAATAGACC
>WBZL01004809.1_pt1 | contig 11468 bp, 8 predicted proteins | sample 5204291 | NCBI WGS metagenome assembly WBZL01 (sample SAMN12344345, study PRJNA552823) | activated sludge metagenome | biome: Activated sludge suspended growth; feature: Nitrification reactor; material: Wastewater; isolation source: activated sludge from nitrification reactor of wastewater treatment...
CCGACTGGCTGGGTCGGCGAGCAGGGACTATCGTGACAGTCACGCCGCGGGGTGGAGCAGTTCGGTAGCTCGTCGGGCTCATAACCCGAAGGTCGCAGGTTCAAATCCTGCCCCCGCCACCATCTGGGCCCGTCAGGGCAGTGCGAACCCCCGGATCTCCGGGGGTTTCGTACATTTTCGCCCTCTTTCGCGCGTCCGGACGGGCGACTTCTTGGCAGAACTCTTGGACGCGAACCTACGCAGCGCCGGGCTGCACAGGGCGCTGCACAGGTCTCCGGGAATCGGCCCAACGGCGCGATTGATGCCGCTCGCTGCCCATGCGCCCGCGTTCCGGCCGCAGCTCGCACGCCTACGCATGTCCGGGCGTGCCCATGCACGACGTGTGGACGTGCACCCCAGACGCCGCGTCTGACTGGCGCGGCCACGCGTTGCGACACCACGACGGCGACTGGCGAGAGCGCCAGTGCTGCCACCACTCGGGTTGTCGACACCGGCGAAGTGCAGGTGGCCGACAACGGACAAACCAACCACCCGGAGGTCGCATGAGCGCCAGTGCCCCGCACCCCGTCGGATACACCCCCGCAGAAGCCGCAGCGTTGTGCGGGGTGAGCATCGACACCGTCCGCCGGTACCGAAAGGCCGGTCGCTTCCCCCGGTGCGTGCGCGTCGGCGACGGCGCCAACGCTGCCTGGCGGATCCCTCTCGAGGACCTCGTCGCCGCAGGGCTCTACGACCCAGGCGCACCCGCAGGGCCCACGCCAGCCGCGACAGCAGCCGACCTGCCAGCGGAGCGACACAGCAACGGGGCGCCATCAGCCAACACCACCGACCGCCACATCGCAGACGCCGAAGAGCAGGTCCGCTGGCTACGGGACCAGAACGCCCGGCTGCTCGACCTCATCGACCGGCTCACCGCCGAGCCGGCCAGAGCCACCGTCGCCCGACTCACCACAGAACCCAGGAGCGCTGCATGAGTACGGCCCGCAACCGCAACGACCGGCGACCCGCACCACGCCGGCGAGGGTCCAACTGGGAACTGCTGGCACCCGACCCCACCGGCGCCAAGCCCTACATCTCCCGATCCTTCGCCGACCGCGCCGCTGGCGAACGCTGGCAACTCGACGCGTACGCCGCCATCGCCGCCGGTCGGCCCGTCCCCGACGCCGCGCCCTACCGGCAGGCTCTCGCGAGCGTGCCAGCTGTCTCGACGCGGCCCCAGCCACGGCCCGTGGTCTCCGTCGGTGACGTCTGCGAACGCTGGTGGCACCAGAAGTACATCGACGAACCAATGTCGAGCCCGACTCGGATGGAGAGCACCCGGATTCACATCCACCGCCACATCGCCCCCTACTTCGACGCCCGCGTCGACGACATCGGCGAACTCACCCGGGAACACATCCGGCAGTTCCTGCAGCACCTCGCAGGCCATGACCTCGACCCCGAACAGCTCGAAACACCGAGCCGGCCCGTCGAAGCGCGTAGCTACAGCGTCACCGACGCCGCCGAGGCGTGCGGTGTGCACCCCTCCACCATCAAGCGCGCGCTCAAGGCCAGCAAGTTCCCCAACCACACCCGCCGCATCATCGACGGTCGCACGGAACGCCACAGCATCCGCATCCCCGCAGGCGACCTCCTCGCTGCGGGATTCCACCTCGGCCGCGACGACATCGACGACACCCAGCGATGGGGCCTGTCACCCAGATACTGCAGCGCCATCTACTCCACCCTGCGCGCAGCGCTTCGCCTCGCACGAGCCGAGGGGCTCATGTCCCACGACCCGACTGAAGGCCTCGACGCCAGCACCGCCCGCCCAGTCGTACGCAACAAGAAGCCCAACGAAACACAACAGCGGGCAGTCACCCTCGAGGAGGCCAAGCGCATCGCCGCCCATCTGAACATCCACCACCAGGTCGCCTTCTGGCTGCAGCGCATCGTCGGGCTGCGCATCTCCGAGGCGTTCGGGCTGCTCCTGCACGACATCAGCGACTTCGGCGACGTCGGCCTGGTGGTCATTCGCCGCCAAGGAGGACGCAAATTCCTCGAACGTGACAGCTACGGCAACCTCATCACCACCGACCTGCGCCAGTTCCCCAAAACCGCCGCCGGTCACCGGGCGCTCGGCGTCGCGGAACCGCTGATGGAACTCCTGAGGGTCTACGTCGACGCGTTCCACCGCGACCCCGACACCGGCGATCTCGACCCCGACCGTCGACTGATCCTCGGTATGCGAGCCCCCAACGCCGGTGGACAACAGAGCTACCGGGAGGCGCTGAAGGCCGCGCTCGTTCACGTGCACCTCGACTTCGAACACGTCGGCTTCCACATCAGCACCCAGGAGCTGCGCAAGTCCTTCAGCGTCGAGCTCAGCGCCTACGTCGACGTGAGCGAACTCACCCGCAGCCGCTACCTGGGCCACCGCCCGAGCGCCCACGACGGTGGCGCACACATGACCGCCGCTGCGTACACCCCCGACATGCTCGACCTCGAGCCGTTCCTCACCGCTGGTCGCGGCGTCGGAGAGCACATCCGCCGCCAGATCGGCGACTTGCTCGTCACCCCGGGAGCCGACCCCAACCCCGCACAAGCGGCACGCGACCCTGCCCGGGCCGCCCACATGCGAACGACGTTGGCGGCCGCCGGCTGGGTCGACGCACCCGACGGCGTCGACGTCGAACACGCCGCAGCCCAACTGGGCATCGCCCCGCTGACCCTCCGCAGGAAGATCCGGCGGGGGGAAGTCGCAGCCGTCGAGTCCGTCGGTGCTGCCGGAGCACCCGTCACCGTGATCCCCGACGACGAGATGGATCGACTGCTCGAGACCCGAACCACCTCGACCGGGGACCTGCTGCCCGCCGAAGCGGTCACCACCTCCGACCTCGCCGAGCAACTCGGGATCGGCTATCACACCGTCTACCAGTGGACGATGAGCGGGCGGATCACCGCCCGGCGCCACCCCGGCACCCGCGTCCTCGTTGTCGACCCGGCTGACGTGGAACGGGAGCTCGCCGAGGTCGACCGCGTCGCTGCTCTGCGTGCCAGGTCGATGACGGTGACCCAGGCCGCTGAACGCATCGAATGCGGGCACTCGATGATCCACCACTGGCTCCGCCGCAACGACCTGGAGCGCGACGACGAGACCGACTCGAACGGGGTCATCTACATCACCCGCGAGTCCGTCGAAGCCAAGGCCGCACAGCAAGCAGCCAAGCGAGAGCAGCGGGCACATCGTCGGCCCGTGCCCGGCGACCTCGTGCCCCTCTCCGAGGTCCAACGGCGCACCGGCCACACCCGAGACCAGATCAACGCTCTGGCCGCTGCCGGCATCCTCACCCGACGCGACCACGACCGCCGCTACCACGTCGAACGCGCCAGCCTCGACGCCTACCAGGCTTCCCGGGGGCTCCGGTGAACCCGCGCACACGATGTTGGTGCGGACCCGCTCGGGCCCGCACCAACTCAATCCTTCAGCCGGTACCTGCCTGGGCCGAGCCGCACCAGACGCTCCTGGTCGCACAATCGGTCGAGCGCCATCAGCACTTCGAGCAGATCAGCGCCCGGCGAGTCGCGACCGAGGTCCGCGACACGCCAATGCCGTCGGGGAGCTGTCGACACCACCTCCAGCAGTCGAGCCTCGAGCTCGGAGCCCAACAACGCGCCGGCGGGGATGGGATCAGGATCCATGTCCCTCCTTTCCGACACCGATCGGTGTCGAACAGCACCCGTCGTCGCTGACACCACCGACCCAACCGCGAAAGGGCCGCCCATGTCCGACACCGTCACGACCACCGACCTCTGGGACGAGCTCGACATCGAGACCAGCGTCCTCGACGAAGCCCGCCACCGACCACGCCACCCCCTCATTGCCGGCAGCGCACCACATGACCGGGCACCCGGCATCTACCTGCTCTTCTACGTCGGATCCCTACGCACCTACCGGCAGGTCAGCGACGGCAGCTACCCCGTCTACATCGGCGCCGCGACGAACCTCGCTGAGCGCATCACACGGCACCGACGCAGCACCCAACCGGTCCGGAACCTCCGCTCCGGACGGGACCTCACCGTGATCTCGGTGCCCCTCGAGTCGCACCCCGCCGCGCTCTACCTCGAAGGGCTCATCCACCGACGCCTCCAACCGTGCTGGAACCAACCCTGGCTCGCCGGCTTCGGCAGCCGCTTCCAGGGCAACAGCCGCACGAGGCAGATCGAGCCGGCCTGGTCCGTGCTGCATCCCGGCAGGCGCGTGGCACGCGGACCCGCCGCATCTCAGCCGCACGAGCTCCGGTCGCTCCTGGTGCAGCACCTACGCGCAACCGCTGTGACCGGACTCTTCGCCGATCACAGCGACGCGAAAAGCCTGTCGACATCCCTAGACTCTGTGATGTGGGAGAGACGGTAGACGTGGACGACCTGGTCGGCGCGGCTGAGGTACAGGCGATCCTCCGACTCTCCCACCCCAGCAGCGTGACGACCTACCTCAAGCGATACGACGACTTTCCACGACCAGTGGTCGACCTGAGTGCCAGCCGCGTGCGGCTGTGGAAGCGCCAGGACATCGTGCGCTGGCACGAACGGCGGGAAACACCGTGATCGGCGAGGAGATCGTCTCCGGCGACCGCAGCGGCGGCACGAACACGAGCCACACGATCGTGGTGCCCGCCCTGCAACAGGTGCTCGGCACCGTCGACGACGACGCAGATGCGGCGACCTATGAGCGGGCTGTGCTCGAACAGAACGTACTGGGCAAGGAGACGGCCGGATCACGCAAGCGGACGCTCCGCTACCTGCGCGAGCTCTACCTGCTTCGTCCCGACTCGGTCCTGTTCCGAGCGCTCCGCGACCTGTGGACCGACGAACCCGCCGGACAGCCACTCCTGGCGGGACTCTGTGCGCTCGCTCGTGACGCGGTGTTCCGGGCGAGCACGGCAGCCATCTTCGACACCGACCCCGGCGACGAGGTGACGAGCGCTGACCTCGCGGCAGCGGTGGAGAAGGTGTTCCCCGCTGCCTACAGCGAGTCGACGTTGGCGAAGATCGGCCGAAACACCTTCTCGTCCTGGGAGCAGACCGGCCACCTCCGAGCGCTGGCGAGAACCGAGAAGGTCCGTGCTCGGCCGACCTGCACTCCTGCCACCGTTGCCTACGCCTTGCTTCTGGGCCACCTGGAAGGCGTACGCGGCGCCGCGCTGTTCGACACCATCTGGTCCCGGACCCTTGACCACCCTCGGTCCCACCTGGTCGAACTCGCGACGGTGGCTTCGCAGCGCTCGCTGATCGACTTGCGCCACAGCGGCGGTGTCACCGATGTGGGATTCACCGAACTCCTCCGACCGATGGAAGGGCAGCTGTTGTGAGCCGCGTCGATGACCTGATCGCCAACTACGAGCGGTTCGTGCAGCTCCCGTGGCCGTCCAACCTCGCACCCGCACAGCGGGTGTGGATGGCGGTCTACACGCCGGAGGAAGAGCGCCGACTGCGACTGCACCTGCCCGAATTCGCCACGGCGTCGAGGAGAGCCGGCTACGAGTGGGAGCTGATCGACATCAGCAACGAGTTCGAGTACTGGATGGCCTCACACGAGTACCGCGACGCTTACTTCGCGAACCCCAAGCTGATGCAGCCCGAGCTCGTCGGCTTCTTCGAACAGCTGGTGAGCGACGTACGTGAGGAGATCGCGGTCAAGACGACCGAGGACACGATCATCGGGCTGATCGGAGCCGCCAGCCTCTACGGCCTCGGCGATCACGTGAAGGTCTCCGCGCTCATCGAGCAGGTGCAGGACGAGGTCAAGGGTCGCCTGCTCGCCTTCTTTCCGGGCGAAGTGGAAGGCAACAACTACCGCCTTCTCGGAGCCCGAGACGGCTGGAACTACCTGGCCACACTCATCACTGCCGAGAAAGGTGGAGTTCTGTGACCATTACCAACCGCGACGTCTTCGCTCTCGACCCGACCGAGGGCGACCTCCCGAACCTCGGGGTCGCCAAGGTCCAGAACCCCGAGGATGACGGTGATTGGGCCACCCTCGAGTGGGAGCTGCGGAGCTTCGTGTGCGAGGGCGAGTACGAGCGAGGGCTCGATCGCATCCTCGACCAGTTTCTGAGCCATCTGAGCCAGAACGAGCAGCCAGCGGTCTGGGTGAGCGGATTCTTCGGCAGCGGCAAGTCCCACCTGATGCGAGTGCTCGAGTACCTCTGGCGCGACTACCAGCTACCGTCAGGTGCCTCGGCGCGCGATCTAGCGAGTCTGACACCGGAGATCGACCGTCACCTGGTCGAGCTGTCGGCCGCCGCCAAGCGAGTGGGTGGGTTGTGGTCCGCAGCAGGAACCCTCGGATCCGGCGCCTCCGGGTCCGTTCGCCTCGCCTTCCTCGCAAAGATCTTCGAAGCCGCAGGACTGCCCCAGCAATACGCGCCAGCGCGGCTGGCCATCTGGCTGAAGAACGAAGGTCTTCACGACGCGGTCAGGTCCCAGGTCGAACGGGCCGGCAAGGACTTCGACCACGAGCTGCGCAACCTCTACGTCTCGCCGGTTCTCGCCCAGGCATTGATCGACGCCGGAGCGACGTTCGGAGATTCACCCGCTGCGGTCAGCACCACGTTGCAGACCCAGTTCCCGATGCTCGACGACATCAGCAACGACGACATGCTCGATGCGTTCGAACAGGTGCTGCGCCTCCAGAGCACGACCGACGGCAAGCTGCCGTTGGCTCTCGTGGTGTTGGATGAGATGCAGCAGTACATCAACGACGACAACGTCAAGGCGTTGAACGTCCAGGACCTCGTCGAAGGCTGTTCCTCACGATTCGGGAGCCAGGTCCTGATCGTGGCAACTGGCCAGGCTGCACTGACTGCGAACCCCACGCTGCAGAAGCTGATCGATCGGTTCTCGGTGACCGTGGCGCTGTCGGACACCGACGTCGAGACGGTTGTCCGCAAGGTCGTGCTCCGCAAGCAACCCGACAAAGTCGCGGAGATCGAGGCGGCGCTCGGCAAGGTCAGTGGAGAGATCGACCGCCAGCTCGGTGGCACGCGGCTGGAGGCGAAGGCTGCTGACAAGGCGACCCTCGTCGCGGACTACCCGTTGCTGCCGACCCGTCGCCGCTTCTGGGAGCGAGCCCTGCGCGCCATCGACAAGGCCGGCAAGGCGGGTGTGCTCCGTACACAGCTCAAGATCGTCCACGAAGCAGCCCGGAGCGTCGCCGCCGAACCACTGGGTCATGTGATCGGCGGCGACTTCGTCTTCCGGTCCGAGTCCGCCAGCATGCTCCAGAGCGGCGTCCTGCTGAAGGAGATCGACGAGCTCATCCGAGGACTCGAAGACGGCACACCCGACGGCGAGCTCAAGTCACGAGCGTGCGCGCTGGTGTTCCTGATCTCGCAGCTCCCGCACGAGGGAGTCGGTGACACCGGCGTTCGTGCGACGGCCCCGGTGATTGCCGACCTCCTGGTCGAGGATCTGAGCCGCGACGGAGCAACGATCCGCAAGGAGGTTCCTCGAGTCCTCGCTGAACTTGTTGCTGAGGGTCGGCTCATGGTTGATGACGACGAGCATGTCCTGATGACTGACGAGTGGGCGGATTGGATGCGGGAGTACAACCGGCGACGTGGGGAGATCCTCGCTGATCCTGCCCGGATGTCGCAGCTCCGCAACGACCGGCTGCTCACGTGCGTCGATGACGAACTGTCGGGGATCAAGCTCGTCCACGGCGACAGCAAGACCCCGCGGAAGTTCGATCGCTACTGGGGCGACGACGAACCGGCACCTGACGGCACCACGATCCCCATCTGGATCCGAGACGAATGGAACATCACCGAGGCGAAGGCGAAGGATGCGGCCGCCCGCGCCGGCAACGACAGCCCGATCGTCTTCGTGCTCCTGCCCAAGATCGACGCCGACACCATCCGAGACAGCCTCGCCAGCTGGGCAGCTGCGCTCGACACGGTCAACCAACGACCGGAGCCGCAGACCGACGAGGGCCGACAGGCCAAACGAGGTATGCAATCACGAATCTCCGAGGGTGAGCGCCGGCTCGCATCACTCTTCGGAGCTGTCATCGCCAAGGCGAGAGTGTTCCAGGGTGGAGGCAACGAGCTCACCACATCGTCACTCCGCGAAGGTGTCGAGACCGCCGGTCGCCACGCGCTGACGCGCCAGTTCCCGAAGTTCGCTACCGCGGACAATCCGAACTGGGGGAAGGTGATCACCAAGGCGCGCGACGGTGCTCCCGATGCGCTGGCGGCTGTCGGCTGGAGCGGCGAGGTGCCGGCGAACCCCGTCTGCAAGGAAGTGCTCGCACGAGTCTCCGGCGTCGGCACGAAGGGGAGCGACCTCCAACGTCAGCTCGGCGACCCGCCGTACGGCTGGCCAAAGGATGCGATCGACGGTGCACTCCTGGCCCTGCTCGCCAGCGGCAACGTCCGAGCCGACCGTGAGGGACAGAAGGTCGCAGGTCCCAAGGAGCTGCCCGCCACGCAGATCGGCAAGGCCACTTTCTACAAGGAGGTCGATCCACCGACCCTGGCGGAGCGAATGGCGGTTCGAGGTCTTCTCGCCGAGGCCAAGGTGGCCTTCGTCTCGGGTGAAGAAGGAGCAGCGGTCAGTGGCCTCCTGCAGCACCTCGCGAGCCTCGCCGTACGGTCCGGTGGTCTGGCCCCGCTGCCCGAACCGCCGGACACGTCACACCTCGACGGACTCAAGGCGCTGGCAGGCAACCAGCAGTTCCGCGCCGTCGCGGAGCAGGCCGAACGACTCCGCCAGGACATCAACACCTGGTCCGTCGAGAGCGAGCAGCGGGGTCAGCGCGAGGCAGCGTGGTCGAAGCTCGACCGACTGCTCGAACACGCCGCCAATCTCGATGCAACCGCGGAAGTCCGCGAGCAGGTTGACGCCATTCGAGCCAACCGTCTGCTCCTGAGCGACCCCGATCCCATCAACCCGCTGATCGACCAGCTCAGCGCAGCGATCCGAGACGCCGTGGCCAGCGGAATCGACGCGCTCGCTGCGGCCTCTGCGACGGAGCGGACTGGGCTGGAGCAGTCCGACGGGTGGGCCGAGCTCACCCCCGACCAGCAGTCGGGTGTTCTGGCCATCGCGGGCCTTGCGGTACCGGAACCACCCGACGTCTCGTCGTTGGACAAGCTGCTCGCAGCGCTCGACGCTCAACCGCTCCGCAGCTACAGCGATCGGATCGACGCACTCCCGGCCAAGGCCGCAGCAGCCCGCCGAAGGATCGCCGAGATCGTCGATCCCGACCCGCCTGTGGTCTCCGTGACGCCCCCAGGAGCGACCCTCAAGTCCGAAGCCGAAGTGAACACCTACGTCTCCGCCCTTCGTGATCAGCTCATCGAGCACATCAACGCCGGCGAGACCGTCATCATCTGAGAGGCAAGACCTGTGAGCGTGTTGTCGTCGGGTTTGCGGAAGCAGTTGGAGGATGCGTGTGTCCGAGGTCGCCGCGCCTCGGAGTCCGCTTGTCGGTCGGTCTTGGGTTCGCTCGGCGTCGCCGAGAAGAGGGTCCCGGCTCATCTCGGTGAGGCCGAGCGCGTGTTGCGTCGGGGTCTGCGGGCGAAGAGCCGTCAGCTTGGCGATGCGGACGGCTCCGTCGAGCTGCTCGTCGGCGAATGCGCGTTCGAGCAGTGGCACCGGTTGCTGTTCGCCAGGTTCCTGGCAGACAACGGGCTGCTGATCCATCCGGACTACCGCGCGCCGGTGACGTTGGCCGAGTGCGAGGAACTCGCCGAAGACCTCGGCGAGCCTGACGGTTGGGCGGTAGCGGGGCGGTTCGCGGCCCAGATCCTGCCGGGAATCTTCCGGCTCGATGACCCGTGCGTTCAGCTCCGCCTTGCCCCGGAGGGCCGCCAGGAGTTGGAGCAGATCGTCGCCGGCCTGCCGCCTGAGCTGTTCACCGCTGACGACGCACTGGGGTGGGTGTACCAGTTCTGGCAGAAGGAGAAGAAGGACGAGGTCAACGCGTCCGAACGGAAGATCGGCGGCGCAGATTTAGGTCCCGTGACCCAGCTGTTCACCGAGAACTACATGGTCCGGTTCCTGCTGGAGAATTCGCTCGGTGCCTGGTGGGCCGCCCGACACCCTGACAGTCCGCTGATCAAGATGTGGGAGTACCTCCGGTTCGACGACGACGGGGCACCGGCGGCGGGGTCGTTCGAGGGGTGGCCCGAGCGAGTTGCCGAAGTGACGGTGATGGACCCGTGCTGCGGGTCTGGTCATTTCCTGGTTGAGGCCTTCGGGATGCTGTGGCGAATGCGTTCCGAGGAGGAGGGTCTGTCGCCGGTGGCGGCACAGGATGCCGTGCTGCGCGACAACCTGTTCGGGTTGGAGCTCGATCCGCGATGCGTGCAGATCGCGATGTTCGCCGTGGCTCTTGCAGCGTGGAAGGCCGGCGGCGGATGGCGCGAGCTGCCCGTGCCGCACGTCGCGTGCTCGGGGGTCCCCGTGAACGCATCGGTCGAGGAGTGGACGGCGCTCGCCGGGGGTGATTCGCAGCTTGCGAACGCGCTCGCGCGGCTTCATATTCTCTTTCGGGATGCTGACACGCTCGGAAGCCTCATCGACCCCAAGCGGGCAGTTGAGATCACCGACCGGACTGGATTGCAGAAGTCCTTCGACGACGTCGATTGGGACGACATCGCACCACTCGTTGTGCGTGTCCTCTCTACGGAGGCCAAGGACCCCGCCACGGCGGTCCTTGGCGCTGACGCAGCCGGCGTCGCGCTCGCAGCCGACTACCTCAGTCGCCGTTACACACTGGTGACAACGAATGTCCCGTACCTTGGTCGAGGGAAGCAGTCCGCATCCCTGCGCGAGTACCTGGACCGGTTCTTCAACAACGCCGCTGCGGACTTGGCTACTGCGATTCTGGCTCGCAGCCAGGCACTTGCCAAGACCCGCGCGACTGTGACCTCGCAGAACTGGTTGTTCTCCGGCAGCTACCGAGCATTCCGTCGTTCGGTGCTCGGGTCATGTCATCTGCAGGTGATCGCGGAGTTGGGTTCACGAGCGTTCAGCGCTCAGCTGTACGAATTCCCCGTAGTGCTCTCGGTCGAATCAACGTCGACGTCAAGTGATCTCGACTGTCTCACCTTCACCTGCGGTTCGCCCTCCAACGCTATCGCGACTGCGGCATCGCTGCGCGCTGCGCCGCCCTGCCGGATTAGTCAGTCGACCTGGCTCTCAAATCCTGATTCGCGAGTGGTGATCGGGGCTTCGCTGAGCGGGTCGCTGGTAGGGGATCTAGCTCAGGTGACCGCTGGGCTTCAGCACGGTGACAAGCCGAGGTTCGTGCTGCAGTTCTGGGAGATTCCCGCCATTGGCGGCGAGTGGGAGCGACAAGTGTCCGCCGTTAGCCCATCTACGCTGTACGGCGGCCGCGACACGGTTGTGTGGTGGGCTCACGGTCGCGGGGAGTTAGCACAGCATCCGTCGGCGGTGATTCGGGGCGCTGATGCGTGGGG
>WBZL01004812.1_pt1 | contig 11465 bp, 10 predicted proteins | sample 5204291 | NCBI WGS metagenome assembly WBZL01 (sample SAMN12344345, study PRJNA552823) | activated sludge metagenome | biome: Activated sludge suspended growth; feature: Nitrification reactor; material: Wastewater; isolation source: activated sludge from nitrification reactor of wastewater...
ACCAGGGCAGGTGGGCGGCCTGGCCGGGCGCAGCGGTAAACCCCTGGATTGCCGCGTCGGCTCCGCCTCCTCGCAATGACAAACGGAACCGTCATCGCGCGCCCTCACCACATCCCCGTCATCGCGAGGGCCGCCCAAACATCCGTCATCGCGAGGGCCGCAGGCCCGTGGCGATCCAAGACAGGTGTCGCAGCACCGTCCCGCAAGTCGGGCTGAAGCCCGACTAAGAAAACTACGACACCACCCCAGCCCGGGCACCCAAGCTGTCCTACCGTGATACCGATTGATAAACCGCCAGCGTCCGCTTCGCGATGTCCCGCCAGTCATAGCGTTCCGAAACCCAGCGGCGCCGCGATTCCCGGGCTTCATAAGTAAGTGACCGCCCGGCGAAATCCCTCAGGCACCCTGCCAACGCGTCCACATCCCCCAGTGGAAAGTAATGCTCGGCTGGCAACCCAACCTCCAGATTCGCGGGAATATCGCTGGCCACCACCGGCAGTCCGTAGGACAAAGCCTCCAGCATGGCGATGGGCAGCCCCTCATGGGACGAGGGCAGCACGAATATCCCCGCGTGGGCATAGAGCTCGCTCAAGGCCAGACCCGTCTGCAGGCCGGTGCAGACCACGCCGGGTGTGGATTCCGCCGCGCCGAGCAATTCCCGCACATAGTCGTCGGGATGGTCCGAAGCCCCCACGATGGCCAACTTCCAGCCCGGCAACGCCGCCCGATTGAAGGCCGCGACCAGATCCATGTGGCGCTTCTCCGGCACCAGGCGGCTCACCAGCAACACATACCTGCCGGGCTCCAGGCCGAATTTCGCTGGCGCCGACGTGGTCGCGGGCAAGACCGGCAGCACCACGCCGTTAGGAATCAGAGTGCTATCCCGCGCGTGTTTCTCGCGAACCAGACTACGGATGACCTCGGAAATCACGATGCGCCCCTGGGACCAGCGCATGCCGAAACGCTCCCCGGTACGCAGCACCCATTTCGCGAAACCACCCCACTTCTGACGGTCGTAATCGGGGCCGTGGTGGGTTACCACCACCCGCAGCCCCAGCAGCCGGGCCGGCATGGCCATGAGCCCCGGGCCAATGGCCTGGATGTGCAGGACGTCGGGCCGCTTCAAGGCCGCATAAAGCACCCCGAGAAAACTGTGCAGGATGGCCTCCAGTCCTTTGGACCGGGGCGCCCAGAGCGGAACGAACTTCACGCCCTTCCACGCGTTCCCGATGCCCGGCGGGTGATAGGGCGCCCGGGTCAGCACCGTGACTTCGCACCCCAGTTCCACCAGCAGCGGACAAAGGTGCTCAGCGTGGGTTTCCACCCCCCCCTGCACCCCCGGAAAACCGCGCAGGCCCAGCATCATGACCCGGATAGGTCGGCTCGACGCTCCCACGGCTCAATCAGCGCGCAGCATGTCGGCCAGTTCCGCCTCCGACAGCACCACATCGGGCTCGCGCTTGTGGAAAGTGATCTTCTGGGCAGCGACCCCGCCTTCCCGCAAATCGCCCTGGCGCGGGTCCTGCCCCACGTCGAAATGGGGTACGTCGTCGATGCAGATCGACTTGCCCATCATCGACTTGACCTTGTTCTTCACCACCCAGGAGGTGGGATGCTTGATGTACTTCTTCATCACCGGCGCCGCCGTGCCAACCATCCAGCAGTTCTTGGGACAGGTCCGCACCAGCCCCCGCACCTTCTCCGCCCGCTCGCTGAACCAGAGCTCGTCGAAGCTCTTCACGTCCCGGATGTTGCCCATGGACTCCTTCCAGTAGCGATCCTCCAGGCCATTGCAGGGATACACGTCACCATAGGGCTCGATGAAGAAGTTCGCGGTACCCGCCTCGCAGGGCAGCATGCGCGGCTTGCCCCGGATGTAGTTGATCAGCCCCAGGTTGAAGAAGGCCCGGTACCAACTCTTGGGGCTGTTCTCCTTGAGCAGTTCCTCGATCAGCTTGTGGAAGTTGCCGATCACCTCATCCTTGTTGGTGATCTCGTTGTCGTCCTTGTGGAAGTAGTAGGAGTTGTGGAACGCGGCGGTGGCGAACTCCATGCCCAGTTCTCGCGACAGCTTGTACAACCACAGCATGTCCTCGGAATTCTTGTTCGATACCGTGCAGCCGTAACCGATATCCTTGACGCCCATTTCCTTCAGCGTCAGCAACAACCGCATGGCCCGGTCGAAACTCCCCTCGCGGCCGCGCAGGTCGTCGTTCTTCTGGGCAAGCCCCTCGATGCTGACCCGGATGCCGATATTCGGATATTTCCTGGCCATCCTGACGATTCGATCCGTATGCCAGCCGGAAGTGGAAATGACGATGCGTGCCGACTTCTTGAACAGGACATCCACGATGTCCTCCAGATCGCGGCGGACGAAGGGTTCGCCCCCGGTCACGTTCACGAACTTGAAGTTGGGCAGTATCTCCAGATCCTTCGCGGTGATCTCCCGCATCTTGTCGGTGGGGTTCTCCCAGATGTCGCACATCTTGCAGCGCATCTGGCAGCGGTAGGTGGTGATCACCGACACGTCGGTGGGGTAACTCGCGGCCATCATCCGCCTCCTAAGACTGATTTGTAGATATCCATCAAGCCGGTGTTATGCCGGCTAAGGGAAAACTCGCTTTCCACCCGCTGCCGCGCCTGTGCACCCAGGCGCTTGCGCAGGTCGGGATCGCCCATCAAGCGGCCCATTTGGGCTTGTAAAGCGTATGTCTCACCCGCTTCGAATAACAACCCTGTTACCCCGTCAACAACCAGCTCAGGAATGCCCCCCATGCGGCTGCCCACCACCGGCTTGCCATAGGCCATGGCTTCGAGCACTGACATGGGGCAGTTTTCGTACCACTCGGAGGGCACCACGACCACAGCGGCGCCATCGACCACTTCCTTCAAGCGATCGCCGGTCACGTGGCCGAGGAATGTAGCCTGCCCATATTTCGATTTGAGTTCGTCCTCCAGAGGCCCGGTGCCCGCCACAACCAAATGCCAGCGTCCCCCGGCCGCAGCATGGGCACCCAGCAGGGTCGTCACGCCCTTCTCCTTGCTCAAGCGGCCGAGATACAGCGCGTAACCGTCGTCGGTCCCGCTGCCGCACACCGCCCCGGTGTCCACGCCGTTGTAAAGCAGCTTCACCCGCTCCCCGGGAATACGGTGGGCGATGGACTCGGCCATGAATCGGCTGGGGGCAATGAAGGCATCCACCATTTCGTAATTGCCCAGATGCCGCTGCACCACCGCTTCCGCATACAGCAGAAGGCTTTTCACCCGGGAACCGTCGGCGCAGCGGTTGGACAGCACCTGCCGGAAATCCCCGTCCAGGCACAGGGAACAAGGCTCGCCATGGCGTACCCGGTTATAGGTAGGACAGACCGGCTTGTAGTCGTGCAGGGTCAGTACCACCGGCACGCCGCGCTGCTTGGCGGCGCCGATGATGGAAGGCGTGAGCTGGTGGTAGATGTTGTGGCAATGGAGCAGATCGGGCCTGGACCGGTCGATGAGCGCCCCGATCTTGCGAACCGCTTCCGGGGAATGGACGAAGGTGAGCATGGAACGCAACTGCCCCAGCTTGCCGCCACTGCGGTAGTCCTGGCGGCCGACGAAGCTCTCCGCATAGGCGCTCTCGAAGTTCCGCTCGACCCGCATGGAGAAGTCCACCACCTCGTGGCCCTGTTCCAGCAGGTAATCCCGCTCCTGGAACAGGACCACCTCAGACCCGCCGTTGCGGAAGAAGAACTTGTTGGCGAAGAGGATTTTCATGTTCGAGGGTACGCGAAGCGCGAGTCAGGCGGGATTATTGGCAGAGGTATTACTGGCGCTCGCTGGGCCTGGCACCAATCTTGATCGAGTTCGGGGCCGATCCGGTTCTCAGTGCCTTGCGCCGCTCGAAGGCATCGTGGGCAACCTCACGCGCACGGCGAAGGCCGCCACCCCCAAGTCCCAGCAGCACGCTGACACCATCAGACAACGAACAGGCATCAGAACTACGCCCATAGCCATAACGTTCCAGTTGCCGGCCGGCGACCAGATCAAACGCCACCTTCTCCACATGGCTCAGGTTGTTGCGCCACTTCGACTTATTGCCCGCTTCGATGGGTTTGAAAATGAGTTGCGAGTGATGATCGCCAACATAGCGATGGCTTTTCTGGTGGAAGTTCAGCATCCCCTCCTCGTAATCCACACCGAGAAAATCGCAGGCCGTACGCGCCACCTGTTCAGCGCTGTCGAGCAGGTCTTCGAAGCGAATGGTCAGAGTGCGATCAGTCGGCAGCCGGCCGAAGGCGCGTTTGATCAGGTTCAGCTTCAGGCGCCAATCAAGTGCGGCAGCGGGAGCACAATCCTTGGACGCATCCATCTTGCGCCAACTGTCAAAGACATCGCGCCCATCACGCACGATATGGATGAAAGATCCCTGTGGAAACATGCGGGCGAGGATGTCGATACGGCGAAAGAACAGGCTTTTGTCGCCCCAATAGCGTTTACCTTCACTCCGCACGAAGCTCGCATAAAGCCCATCCATGAACTCGGCCAGGCCGATCCCGGTCCGGGCCTCCAAGTCTGCAAAGAACGGCCCACTGTCGTAGTTCCACAAACGGAACTCCTCGGAGGCGCGCAGGAAGGCAAGCAGCTTGGTGTAATCCTCGCCCTGAAAGCCGCTGTCCAGGTGACGCTGTTCCAGCAACGGCATCAGGAAACGTGCTTCCTCCGGAATGGCGATCTGGGAATGCGCATTCAGCAGCATGCGTAAGAGAGTGGTACCGGAGCGCTGCGCGCCAACGATAAAGACAGGGAATTTCACGCTCATCACAACCTCACCCCTCAGCCAGCACGGCGGGCGCACAGGACCACGTGCACGTATGACATATCGGCTTCCGGGGTACGGAAGGGCGTCGCCAGACGGCTCTGTACCTGACGCAGGTAGTCATTGCTGACGACAGTAATGGGTGTGACCACGATATCGGTCCAGCCTGCCTGTTCCAGAGCCTGGACATAGTCGCGCGGGCGCAGACGGTTAGGGATGCCGGGGAAATGACACAGCCGATACAACCAGTCCGGGAAGCGGTAGATGCTGTGCGGATCGTTGTCTCGCAGCCAACGTGTGTGCGTATTCAGGTCGATCTCCGTCACCAACAGTGCGCCGGGGCGAGCCACGGCGGCCATTTGCCGGGCCGTTTCTGGGAAGTTTTCAAAATGCTCGAAGGCCGCCTGGCTGACGATCAGATCGACCGAATCTTGGCCGAAGGCAAGCAAGTCGAAGTCAGCCAGACACCGGTAATCAAGTCGATTGGCCCGACCGGCACGCGTCGCTTCGGGCTCCGCCAGCAGGCTCTCCCTACTCTCGGCCGTGATCGTCCCCCGCTCGATCAGATTGGCGACCAGACGCTCATAGAATTCCTGCGGCACCGTCGCGGCCAGTGGATTCACATCGGCGGCGCAATAACAGGCCACATCCTGGGCAAGGAAGTACAGACCGACGCCAAGATCAGCGCCCGGCCCTAGTTCCAACACCGTCTTACCCGTCAGCGCATAAGGATGTCCCAGGTAATTCGCCAGCCGGGCCATCCAGGCATCCACCACACCCAAGTCGTAAGCGATGGCGCGAGCATATTCCGTGCTGGGAAAGGGGCGCGGATCGCGATAGCCGCGTAAGGTGTAACGCAGTTTGTTGGCCATTAGAGCCAAGCCGCCTAGCGTGAAATAGGCAGCATTTCGCGCTGGCGGAATAGTAAGTGTTTTGCTGTTTGCAGATGTATTCATGTGCTAACCCGAGGTACCCAGGATGCCTCAATCAGATAATGTGCTCATGTGATGCCAGAGAGGTCGAGATAGCGTTTAGCCACCACCTCAGCAATCTTGTCATAGGTACGGTGTTCAGCCACCCACGCAGGCCCGACGCTCCCCATGGCACGCGCCAGGGCGGGATCACCCAGCAACTTGGTGATCGCCTTGGCGAAATGAGGTGCTCCCCACTGGACGCAAATCCCCGCCCCTGTTTTGCCAATGACATCGGCCTGCTCCGGGTGATCATTGACAACCACCGGCTTGCCCAGCGCCATGTACTCAACCAACTTGGTAGGCGAGGTGGAACGCAATTCGAAAGTTGGGTAGAAAGGCGAAACACAGACCTCCGCACTGGCCGCCCAACGCCACGCCTCCTCCATCGGCACGAACCCGGTGAATGTAACCAATTCCCCAATGCCCAAGCGCTGAGACAGTTCCTCCAGTTCCTGACGTTCTCCGGGTTTGATGCCGTCACCGACTACAATGAAGCGGGCATTTGGAGCCTGCTGATGCACCAGGGCGAAACTCTCGATCAAAGTTCCCAGGCGGCGCACCCGTACCAAAGTGCCGACATACACTACGCGGCCAGGAACCGCCTCGACTTCGGGATGGTCTCCGCGCCAGTTGATCAACATGGGCGGGACACCCATGGGAACCGGCGTCATCTTCACCTCGGGTATGCCATATGCCGCGATGTCGCGCAGCATCTGCTCGCTCTGCACGAACACATGGTCGGCGAGACCCATGAGGAAGCGATAGACGTAGTGCCACTCGAGCCGATGCGCCCACAGCAGCAGCTGGCGCGATACCCACCGGCGAGACAATGCGAACTCGCGGGTTGCCTCGGGAAACGGATACGACGACCAATATACAAACCGCCAGCCGCGCAGCTGCGCCACTATCGAGAGGAGAAACGCCAGAAAATACCGCCGGTCGCGTGCCTGTACGATGTCGAAGCGGGGACCGAACAGCAGGCGGAAAAAAAACAATAGTTCGCATACATACTGCAGAAGCTTGTTCAACACCTTGCCGATTACCCCGCCGACAGATACCCGCAATGGAAGCCACGCAGGCCGTCCCTTATAGTCAACCACTTGGCATGGGCCTGCTTCGCCACGACGAATGGCCCAAGTAACTTTCACTCCTTCATTAGGCAATTGCTTGGAAAACAATTCATCCACATCGAGCCGCCAAGGCGGGTAATAATCGCCCACCGCATAAAAAACGCTGCAGCTTTTTTTGGGCAACTGAAGGTATTGCAGTTTTTTAACCATCGATGTAATACCTTCGCAGCGCCTGAAATGCGCCTCTTGGTAGGAAACTACGTGCAATTTGCTTACAGAAATAAACTGATCTTCGCTGGAAATCACTACGTCCAGTAATCAAATCATAGAACTGCTCCATCGTCATACTTCGCACAACCGTATCCCGGCGCAAAACAGCTGTTGTGGAGTGCGTAATTCGATTTGCACCCCAGATAGTTGTATAAAGATAATTAAAACCAGCCCCATGGGCAGCCGCAACCACTTCTCTGTTGTGCCCACCACCTGGAAATGCAAGGTGTTCGACCGTTTCACCTAACATATCTTCAAGTAGCATCTTTGATGTAACCAACTGGCCCTGAGCCTCGTTTATAGGCATTAGATTCAGAGCGCGATGCTCATGCGAATGTGAGCCAATCACCATTCCCATATCACGCATCTCAAGGATTTGTGCTCGCGACAAAAAACCCGGTGTATCAATATTAGCCGTAGATACAAAAAAAATGCCGTTGATTCCTTTTTCTTTCAGATAGCGTGCATTACTTAGGTCGCTTTCACAGCCATCATCGAACGTGAGACCCACGGCATAATAATCCCCGGATACCTGCTTATTCTGGATAATGCGTGGATCCGCAATCAGTACGTCACATTGACAAAGTAGATCAATTTGCCTTTCAAATATTCCCTGTTCCACAACATGTATATCAGAGTGTGCGGGCGACGCTGAAGTCTTGTGGTATGTAAGGTATCTAATTCTCATGCGAAGACACTCGATGATTTGCCAATTGATTACAACATCTTAATCCGGTAAAAGATATAGCGTAGATTCCAATTACAAGTCCTGAACAGCGGGTGGTCATACCCTTGTTTTCGGTCTAAGTTTTCGTTGTCATTTGCAGTATGGCGGACGTAACGAGCTAGCATGAACTACTCCATTCGTTAGACCGTATGTGGAATTTCAAGTTGGAATGCGTAATGACTTTATTGATCATGGCATATTAAACGCTTTGGTAACGGCACCGCCGAATCTGACCTCGGGCTCAATCAGTTGATGTCTGTCTCTAAACGCATTTTCAGACAGCGAGGCTCTCAATCCCGGCTCAGTGATGAGTCTCCTAATTGCGGAAGCAAGTCCGGCAACAGAATCTTGTTCGAAGAGAAGGCCATTAACACCGTTCTTTACAAGGTAGGGAAATGGCCCCGCATCCGGTGCAACAACAGGAATTCCACATGCCAAGGCTTCCATCGCTGACATACAGCGCCCTTCTGGTAGTTCGCTCCTCGTAGGCGTAACAACAGCCCAAGCAGCGCGGATCACACTTGAAACTTCGGAATGCGCTAATGGACCAATCACATGTACTTTGTCATCAATTCGTTGCAAGATTACACCTTCCTTGAGCGCGTCAAGGTCGTTGCCACCGCCTACATAGTCCAGGTTTGCGTTTAACCCAGAATTAACTATTTCAGAGAAGGCCTGCAGCAGATCGAAAACCCCTTTCCCACGCACTATTCGACCCAAGTAGAGGATGTGCGGAGCACATGTCGGTAGTTGGGATGGTTGGTGCGGTTCTCGCGTATCGCCAACAATATCACTACACCCAGAGTCGAAAACAAAGACTCTTGCTTTCGGCACACCGATTGAGTGCAGTTGCAGTTCTAGATGAGGGCCGTGGCATATTGCTGCGTGACATCGTCTAATAAGCAATGCATCGATGTAATCTCCTAAATCGGCCAATAAACCGTCACGCTGCCCGGAAATACCTGTATGCGCAGAGAACACAACCGGAATGCGGAGTATGAACCCGGCCAAAATACATGCAGCCAAAGCTGCCCCAGTTCTGCCACAGAGGATCCTTTGCGGCCGAAAGGCAATGATCGCAAGCAATAACCTGCAAAAACTGGCCAACTTCTCTAAAAGGCTATCTTGCTTGTATGTCCTGACAGCAACGTTGCCGAAATCCATACAGGCATTATGTTCCGCATAACTACAAAGAAGCATCGAACCAAGTTGTGGGGTGGATAACAAGTCAGCAAGAAAAGCATCAGGTCCGCCATCGGGAACAACACCGCGTAAAATGTAAACTCGCTTCATCTGGGCGATGGCATCGCCGTTCTTGAAATAAAAATAGCGCAAGGAAGGCATCGGGTTATCGAGTCTCAGCTTGACAGATGGTTGGTGGGTAGTTGCCAAACCGCTGGGCCAAGTCGCCATAAGCATTCGCAATAAGATTGCTCCAACCGAAATCACTAGCCCGTCGCTTTGCACCGGCACTAAGACTCGCCAGTAGGTCAGGCTCGGTCGCCAATCGATGAATTGCCTCAGCAAGCAAGATTTCGATTGCCAGGCGCGGTCGCCCATCGACGGAGACCTTGATACCGCTGCCCGCGTCGACAATGGTTCCCGGGCCACCCAGATCGAGACACAGGACCGGCGTCCCCTGCGCCATTGCTTCGAGCACGACCAGGCCGCCACTATCGTGAAGGCTGGGGAATAGCAAAACATCATGACTTAAGTAGAGAGACTCTACTTCAGCATGAGGCAACCAATTAATCCACGTCACACTCGCCGTAATCCCAAGGGATTTCGCCTGCGCGCGCCAAGCCTCACTTTCCGGCCCATCCCCAACCATGGTCAGAGTGATTTCCGGGCTGCTCTCTCTTGCCATAGCAAAAGCATTAAGGCCGATAGGCATGCCTTTCAAACCCAGAAAACGGCCCACATAAAGAAGCCTCAACTCCTTGTTTGGAGTTCTGGTTATCAGCGTCTTGTGCGGCGATTCATACGCAATCGCTAGTTGCGTATGGGCCTTGTACCTGGCCAATGGGGGTATAGAGCGATAAGTATCCGGAGTAACGTTAATCCTCGATGCTTCTCGGTAAGTGCGCATCACCAGAGGATCAATACGCGCAATATGACTCCACACGTCACGGAAAAGATCAATGATCGTCTGCCGGAACCCTGTAACCATGCGCAATCGCCAAGGGGTCGACTCGCCACCAGCCACGGGCCCGAATACAAATGGAATGCCAAGCCGTCCCATGAAGCTCGGTGCTCGATATTGAACCCAGGTTACGTGATGCACCAGATCAAAGGATTCGTGAATATGCCAGCGACGAGCTTCCTTATAGGCCCCCCACTGCCAGACGTAATAATAAAAGTAGCGGAAACGCGCTCGGAGAACCCTGAGGACGGGCAAGAGTGAGCGGCATTCGTGGTAAATGAAATGCAGATTGGCTGGACAGCCCTTCTCAGCGTAATAAGCTTCGATATCGACGCGGGCAACACCACGTGTCAGTACCCACACCTGATGACCGCGCATTACCAATTGCTCTGCCCATTGCCAGCCGAGGCGCGCCTCGGAGCCAATCACAGGATGGCAGGCATACGCTGAGAGCAGTATCTTCATTACGGTAGAGGGGTATTCTGTCGCAAGTAATATTGCAGCAAATCAAGTACCGGCGTATTAGCACGTAACGGGACTGAGGTTATCCTGCTATGAGCGCGCGGTGCGACAGATGGTAGTTCCGGGTCATAACCATCCCAACCTCGATAACTATGATAAGTCCAGGACCAGCCCTCCGCCTCGAACAGTTCGAGAGCATCATTTACCCACCGGGTTCTTGTCTCCTCCGGAGCAAACCGGGTGCAACTAAATTCACCGATGTAAAAAGGAAGGTTGTATTTGCGGACGAATTGGCGGATCAGATCTAGTCTTTCTGAAAGGCGCGTCTTATCCCATTCGGCATTAGGATAGCCAATCCCGCGCTTCAAGGTACCGATGCCCTGGCTGGTAATTTCCATCGGTGGATAGAAATGTGTTGAATAAACAATGTTCCTGAATGGAAGAGGATTGTCGAGAATCGGCTTGAAGGCATAAACGGTATGGGCACGAGGCGCGGGCTCATACACAATCATTCGTTCCGGGTCTACAGCTCGTATCGCATTAATGAGCCTTCCGGCAAAAACGGCAAACCTGCGTGAGGACTCGACAGCGCTGCCGGGTGCCGCTGGTTCATTGATCAGATCGAACCCACCCATCGAAGGAGTACCTTTGTATCGCTTGGCCAATTTGACCCAGACATCGATGATGCTGCGCTGCAAGTTGGGGTCGTGCCAGAATCTGGCGTTTTCAGGTTTTTCCGGAACTAGCGTGAGTATCACGTAAATATGATACTTTTTTGCCATAGTGATGACATAATCGACTGCAGCTAAGTTCTCTGGAGGCAGCGTGTATGCGGTGCATTGTTCGCATCGGGTCAAAGAGATTCCAGTGCGTATCAGATTGACTCCCATGGCCTTGAGATCGTCGAAATCTGACTCCCTCATATCCCTAAGGAAGAGGTTATCCAGCGTAAATCCGCGAAACACTTGCTTTTGAAAATCGACAGCCGAGATAGGTGGAGCGTCGGCCGCAATTCCCGGCG
>WBZL01004814.1_pt1 | contig 11463 bp, 4 predicted proteins | sample 5204291 | NCBI WGS metagenome assembly WBZL01 (sample SAMN12344345, study PRJNA552823) | activated sludge metagenome | biome: Activated sludge suspended growth; feature: Nitrification reactor; material: Wastewater; isolation source: activated sludge from nitrification reactor of wastewater treatment...
CCGGTCGAGGTGGGGCTGCGTGCCGACTTCCTCGTCATGAGCGAGGCGCTCATGCTTCAAGCCGCCAAAGCTGCCACGCCCGCGTTTTTGCCCTCCACCTTCATCGAAGACGCCAAGATGCGCATCACCGCCTATCGCCAGCTCGGCGAAATCATGACTCGCAAGGAACTCGACGAACTCGAAGGCCAGTGGCGCGATCAATTCGGCGAAAAGCTCCCCCACGCCGTCACGAACCTGCTCACCTGCGCCTCCATCCGCCTCGCCGCTGCTCACGCGGGCATCTCCGATGTCGAAATCAAGGAACGGAAGCTCATCCTGACGCGGAATGGCAAGCTCGTGATGGTGCAGGGCAAGTTCCCGCGTCTTGCCAGCGGCCCCGGCCACAAGCAGCTCGAGGAGGCGCTGGAGATGGTGAAGTCTTTGTGAGGTTGCGGAAAATGGTGCGGTGTGGCATACGGGTGTGGCATGACGATCACTTTGCCATCCGCTTTTGAAGCCTTGCTGTCTCGAAAGATGTCCACTGGGCTCTACAGCGATGCCTCCGAGGTTGTTCGCGAGGCGTTGCGGCAGATGAGCGAGCGGGATTCGGCCATCGAATGGCTTCGCAAAGAAGCGGCGGTCACCGCCTTGCTGCCCTTCGGGTGATCTTCGATCGTCAGCCATTTGGTACTCCAGTTTTTATTTCAATGGCAGGAAGTTTGAGCTTTGTGCTTTTAATTGGATTCAAATATGGGTTGATTTTGAGTATGTTCATTTATTTCATGAGATTACTCTTCATTCTACCTGTAGTGCGCAGAAAATCAGTACTTCTTCATGAACATGATTTATTTTTACTGTTCCCCCTTATGGAAATTGCTTATTTGATCCATCTTATCATCCAAATCCCATTATTATGGAAAATCAAAAAGACTTGGTAAAATCCATACTATTACAAATAGCACCCCAGCTCACAGATGCTCAGTTCAATCAACTCCTCGCATTAATTCCTTTGTACCAGAGTTGGAATGAAAAAATAAATTTAATTTCGAGGAAGGATATGGATCATTTTGTAGTTCATCATTTACTTCATTGCATTTCTCTCTCAAAATTTGTCCATTGGCCGGCCGGAATCAAGGTTTTAGACCTTGGGACAGGAGGAGGATTTCCTGCAATCCCACTGGCGATATGCTTTCCCCAGGTAGAATTTACAGCAATAGATGGCACGGGTAAAAAAATTCTGGTCGTAAATGATATCATTAAAAACTTAAATCTTCCAAACATTACTGCTTTGCATCAACGAGCAGAAGATCATTCCGGTAGTTATACATTTGTAGTGAGCAGAGCAGTCGCAAGTATTGACAAGCTAATATCCTGGTCGAGACCATTGATTTCCCGGACCCAAAAATCTTCAATCCCCAACGGTTTATATTGCTATAAAGGCGGAAATCTCCATGGTGAACTTCAACTATTGCAAAAAGACAGTTACCACGAATTATATCAACTATCAGATATTTTACCTCAAGAGTATTTTCTAGACAAAAAAATTGTCTACGTCCAAATCTAATTTCTTTAACCGAGAATTTTTTTTGGGGATCGTGACAAAATCAAATTTGCAATATAATAATGAGACTTAAAGAGCCCGAATGGATTCACACAATGAAAATGGAGTAAACGATTTCACTTGATGATGAAGGAACCCTGCTCACCATTTCCAGACCATGGTATTTGCTTCTTACTGAGAAAACTTTTATTCTCGTACATTTCATTTTGATCCATCAAGATAGACCAAAATATTTCTATACCTTGCTTATTTTGAAAACAATCTATTTTTACGTATAAAGCTTTGCACAGATCCAATATTTTGAATTCAAATTGGTGTGCATTAGATTTCCAAAGCAATATTTGGTTTAGAATCAATTTCTTCTTTAGTTCAAAAGAAATTGAATAGCTATTCCTCCACTTGCATTCACCGATTTGTAAGCGTTTGTACTATAAGGAATATTTTTCCTATAGTCAAAAAATAATCTTGCGTTCAAACTCTTGTTGATATTGTACAGAATGTTTGGAGCAAAGGAGATTTGCTTCGAACCATTATTTGTCACCCCCTGTACTCCCAAATCCAGCACTGAAGTTCTGGAAATATTGTCTCTTATCCCAAAATCTAATGTGAACTGCAAATCATTTCCCTTAGGTTTTGTGACATTAGCGGATGGAGCATTTGGATCTCCCACTTTCTTTTTAATCTTTTTTGCAGTCTTTTTTATTTTCTCTACACCTGGAATGAAAGGCAAATAAACATTCTTCATGGTATAGCCTGCTTTAAAAATCAAATCAGTAGAATTTCTTTCCTCCAATCGTCCATCATTATTTCCATAAAGCGATAGAGTTCTTGATTTTCCATAATCAAAACCCAATTCAATGCCACTTTTAGTTTTAACATTAATACCAATCAATGGACCAAATTTTTCATCAATTATGACATTAGCAATTTCCAACTTTGCATAATAAGAAGCATTAGCTTCGCTCGTTTTGCGCTTGATAGGAATCCCTTGATTGTCTTCTTTGTAGTCTAGACTTGTTTTATAATTTGATACAGAAAGTTTATTCGAATAGGAATGTCTGATTGATAAATCCTGGAATATATTCTTCAATCCTTTCAACTTTGTTAGACCATTATAGCTAATTTGCCAATTTGGCAATGGCAATGAATTCAACACGTTCAGCTTGACTTTATTCGGATCTGTATTGGTATATGCAGATAAAAATGCCGGAATTATTACATCTTGGTGATCACCAGAAAAACCATCAATATATGCTGGTGCATTTGGATTTGGTGTTGTGATATTATAAATCGCACCCAATCTTTGTGAAATCACTGTACGTCGCTCAGAAAAAGTGTTAAAAAGTCCATCAATATCATTATTGAATAAAGTATTCAATGATATAAATGAAATAGTATACTGCCCAGTTTCATATGGAGTAAAATGAAAGAATCCGGTGTCTTGCAAATTCGAAGGGTTTGGACCAAATCTGAACGCCTCAGAATAATCATTTGTACGGTTTCGATCTAGACTAATATCAATATTAAAATCCCTGAATGGCTCAAGTTTCATCTTAGAACCAAAGGTCTTCACTTCCCTCTGCAATACTTCTTTGTTTTGACAATAATTATCGCTGATTACGCCGCGATCTGCCAATTTATTTAGAAAATCGCCGGAAAGTTTAGGTTGAATTCCAGCAACAAAACTCCATCCCGGATTTGTAAATTTCTGATCCATACCCAGAATATTTGTATACTCGAGGTAACCCGGAACAACTGTTGTTTTGTTTTGCGTATAATTCAATTGGATTCTCCTCAGGATCAAGAGTGGTCTCAGGGCAATTTTCTCTCCTATTGAGACATTGCGCTCTTTCTTTTCTTTTTCTTTCTTGTTTTTTTTGTCATCATCCTTTTTGTCTGTTTTTTGATTGGATTGATTTGACTTACGGACGGATGGCCTTGATCTTTGAGACCCTTCTCCATTTATCTTTCTGAGATATGATGACTTATTATATAGATTAGAAAAATTCAATTCACCATTGAGAGTAATATTTTGCCCGTTTCCGATTACGCTTCCTATTGAATCGATAACCAATAAAGATCCGGCAGACCAATTGTAATTTGCAGTGTATTGTGCTCGTGCTGTAACCCAATCCAATGCAGGAATCAACCTCGTAGGCAGATTGTAAGATGCAGTAAAATTGTGTTTGTACTCTTTAGTCCGTCCAAATTTTCCCAATTGATCCCATAGATAAGCAGTTCTCTTATTATCATCCACTCTCGCTCTGGTGATCGGATCGACATCTGAGCCCACTAATGGGTCGTATGTTATCTGATCTATAGTCGCTTCATTGCTTGCATTGAAACTAAACTTTATTGATCTGGTCAAATCCCAGTTCAAAGTATAATCTCTGTTCCATCCAAACCTTGTATCCTCCCAGGTCGAATAACGAGGATCTGCATATCGATAGGTCCTGATTGCATACTTTCTGTCTAAATTATTTCGTACCGATATACTGTTTGGAATCAAGTTGAAGTTGATTTCTTTAATAAATTTCAGAGAATTTGAATTCACCACTTTTTTGAAAGGTTCGATATAAAGTGGGTTCATGCTGTAATTGTAATCCAGGCTACCCTGTTGATTTTTTTGCTCCTCATTTGCCACAATGGGATTTGATTTTTTAGCATGAGATTGCTGATAACTCAAACCAAAATTCTCTATATCCCAAGGCATTGGTTTTTTAGAACCTGTCCTTTCCTTTCGCACATTATTTAAGGCAAAACTAGTGATCCTTGCTCTGTCAATTGCTCTGTCTTTGATGGAGTCGCGCTCAGTGGAATTTCTGGCCTGGTCGATTTTGTCTTTTAATTTGACATCTGTATCAATTGGATCATACAAAGGGGTTTTAACCGCATTGGATACCTGTAATGAAAGAGGTACACGGAGTCCGGATTTCTTAGGTAAAAATTTACCAAGCTCCAAATTTGTAGTAGCATCATATTGTACAACTTCTTCAATAGCTCTGTCTTCCAATTTTTGATCCAATCCTCCCCATCCTACTGAACTGTAATTTCCTGCCAAACTTATATTTCCCAAATCCGAAAGTGTGAGTTCGCCCCTAGCCAATGCAGCAAATCCACCTTTCTCTTCCAATCCTGTAAGTCTGAACTCATTCACCCATACTTCGATATCGCTTATGATATTCTGGGTTTCATTTTTAAATCCAATAAGTGCGCCTCTTACCAAGCCAAGGGTTGGATTTCCTTTGATCTTTACTACATGTTCAGGGTTTGCCGGATCAGAGATGACATATTCCTGATCAAAAGGAATATTGAGTTTATTTCTTTCATTCTTTAAATCCACCAAAAGTGATAAAGGAAAGTCAAAACTATTCTCACTTAACCAAATTGAATCTTTCAATGAAACACTTACGGCATCCGGTGTTGACATGCGAAGAGGTATCTCGTATTCGTAATAGTTGTTTGTAAAGTCTTTGCCAAGTCTCAAAAAGATTTTTGTATCACCTTTATTAATTTGAGTACTGGATTCAGCATGCACAAACATTTTGAGCTTTTCATATCTGCGCATATCCAAATCAAGGATCTTATACACTGATTGCTCACATTTAGGGTATAGATTTTCCTTTCTCAACAGTAGAGAAGCCTCATTCACTTCCAGGTTGGAATATTGGCCGCTGTACAATTTTTCACGCTGAATTCCAGGTGGAGAAAGATAATGAAATGGAAGTTTATTTGAATTTTCTTCTATATCGACTTTATCTACAATAAGTGGATATTTGTCAATAAAATCTTCACATACATTTGTACTATATCTTCTCCACGTATTTCGACCTAATTGTAGCTTAATCATACGAAAAGTCACTTGCTCAGTAAATCCTGCAAAAGCTACCCTGATTGCTTGAATCGACCGAAAATCCTGTATTTCGCCAATTTTTTTGTCACTTTCATTGATTGGAATCCTAAAACGATACCAAACTTCATCACCTCCAGTCCTCTGGACTATTCTTTCTTGGGTGATCCTATTATTTGGATCATTTGGGTCATAGGCTATTTTATTATCTGAAGTTTTCTTGAGCGGAATAGTATAATTAAAATAGGACTCCAGTTCATTGAGCGATTTATCTGAATTGATATCCTCTTGATCCGGATTCAGGGAATAAGCCGTGGAAGCAATTGCATTAGCACTTTCCTGAGTGCCGCCATTTCCTTCTGGCATATTATAACGTTTGTATCGCTCCAAGACGGTAGCTCCATTGCTTTGAAACTTGGAGTCTCGGTATGACACATAATCATCATTTGAAGGATCTGCTGCCACGAGTGTGTACTTATCAGTAGCAAGTGATTGTGACAATACATCAAGGTAATCTTTGAAAAAACTCTTTTCGTCTTTTTCATTTTCAGCGTAAAATGTATTCAGTCCGTCATATCCAATATCTTGCTTTGATCGTTCAGAAATATCAAAACCGTTGACTATCGGAGGAAATTTTGAAATCTTGCCATAGACAGTTTGTTCAGTCGGTACTTTTTGACTTGTTGTCGGAAGACCATTCTCGAATTGTTGTTTGCCATCTTTAAATATATCTTCAGAAAAAGATCCCAATTGAATATACATGTTTCCATCACTCGTAACTGGAGATTGATTGTATTTTTGCATAAATGGGTTGAGCAACCAGAAATCAATATATTCCACATTTGCTGCTTCAAAGTCATTTGTGCTCAATTTTGACATGATCCCCGCCCATCTCGTTTGTGGCTCTAATAGATTATTTTGATTGTCGACGCCTGCTGTACGGAATGCTCCAGCTTGAATACCGCCTGGAATATCATAATTATACGGCCCCTTTTCACGAGGATAATAGGTTAAATCAAATGTGATTTCTGGAGTGTAACCCGGTGGTATGCTCCGACTTGGAAAAATTTCTTTTTCCTGAACTGCTCTGGTGTAAGTTGCACTGGCATCCGGAGCTCCCTGGCGACTGTATTCATCAATCCTATACCAGCTAAGTAACGCTCGGTTTGATGACCCAAAAAGAGTATTAAATGCGCTATCATCCTCAGAAAATGAAGGTTCATTGTCTATACCTTGTGGCTTAGAAGCCAATACCCATTGCGTCACATTGTAGTGTAATCCAATCCCACTGGAACTACCTTCGAAATCATCAATATAAATCACTCCTCCTTCACTACCAGTTTGATTAATGGCCCTTGAATGACCAGGTTTCAGATAAGCACCCTCTGCCTGAAGCGACCACTTGGAAGGTTCTTTCGTGCTATAAAATGGCAATTTGTCCAACACTCGAGTCATCCATGGAGCGTCTTTTGATAGTCCAAAGTCCAATCCAAAGATTCTGTTGTTGATTGGATCTTCTCCAATATTGACTTTCTGAGTGAATGGTCTTTCAAACAGGTGCATATAAGTACCACCAATATAGAAGTCCTTCCTTTTGGAATACTCAGCTCTGAATCCCAACAAAGTTTTAGTCTGAAAACTATACAATGAGTTGTCTTCAAAGTTTACATTGATAGGCACTCCGGAAGACAGATAAGCTTCATTGAGAATTGTGATTTTCCCTAAATTCCTGTCAAAGGTATAATCTCTACCTTCCACTAATGGTAAAGATCCAGCTGTCACTGTAACCTTAGAGTTCGGATCCAGATTGACTGCCCGAAGGTTTATTTCATTAGATTTTCCTGATTTAAATTTTCCTTTTAGCAAAAATTGATTTGCAGTAAGATTGCTCCTCGCTATTGTGACTGAAGTATCATAAAGTTCTGGATAACTGTATTTCTCCACGATCTTGTCTATTACCGCAGGATCACTGATAACCCTGGTCATTTCTAGTAATGGTTTCAGCGAGTTACCAAAGGGTTCTAGCACCGGAAAAATGACATTCCCATTTACCGGGATGATAGTCTGACCTTGAACGAAATCAAAGACTCCATCAGGTTGAGGATCTTTGGTTTGGTTGAGAAAGTCCAACCTGAATAAATTAAGCAATGGATAACCTTCGAGTTCCTCGATGTATCGCTTTTGCTTGCCATCTTGAGCTTCGTAATAAATGTCAAAACTAAAATTGTCTTCACTCAAATTGTATCCGCCGATCGAATACACATTCTTCATCATCAAATCATAGTTTACACTGTTGGTACTTTGATTTGAAGACTTGAGCATCTTTGTAAAAAGCACCCTGTAGTTGGTACTGTCAGATTTAATCTCAGAAGAAAACTCACCAACTTTATATTGGATGTCGGTAAATATATCTTTGACCTGCCCTGCATAAGTGTATTGATATGAAACTGCGAGCACTTGATTTGGCCGAGGTTTGATTCTTAATGAGATGAATCCAAGGTCCGGATTAAAAGTATATTCATTACTGCTGAGTCGTTTTGCTCTCACTTTATCAAAATCTCTTCCTTGCTTGAGTCCAAGCTTAGTTAATGCTCTGGTAGCTTCTGACAATTCTCTGATTTCTTTAGGACCTTTGAGGATCACATCTGACATCAGATTGGATTCGTTCGTATAAAGTTGTGTTCCATGTGCATCTACAGGCACACCACTTGGCTTTGTGAATTGGCCCGGATTCTCATAATCCCATCTGCCATTGGTTGGTGTCCCGAGATCGGTAAGCGCTATGATATCCCGAAAGTCCAATTCTCTGGAATTTGGAGCATCATCTGTCAACCAAACTTCGAGATTTTTGATTTTAAACTTACTTGTGACCTCCGGTAAGTTTTTGAGATTTTCTTCGTAGGAATTCCTAAAATAGTCATTGAGAAAAAAGTGTCTGTTTTCATCATATTAATCAGGTCGGATTTCATACTCCTGGACAACACTTCCCCCTTGTATCTTGATACTCTCCTGTTTTGATTTTTGTTGTGAAACAAGTCCTGTCAACTTCAAATGTCCGAACTGCCAATCGGTTTTAAAACCAAATAAATTCTGCGATCCCTGGATAAGATTGGATTTCAATGGCATGCTCACATTCCCCGCTTCGATTTTCTTGATGATGTCGTCTTCTGAAAACTTTTGGGAATCGTATTCCAACTTCAGTTTATTTTCAAAACCAAAGGTGGCTTGAGTGTTGTAATTGGTATTGAGTTTCAATTTGTCTCCTACGCTTCCTTGTACATCGAGTTGGATATCAGGGTCAAAAAGTGGTCCCCATTGGGTTTTCTGAGCCTCTGTAATACTTGGGTTATCGTTAAAACTGTAGTATCCTCCCAGAGATAATCCTACCGAACCAACTGGCTTTATTTCCACTCCAAGTCCACCGAAAATTCTGTCTGCAAGATTCCGTTGGATATTGACCTTGGTGATTGGATCTATAGCACCAGAGATACTGCGTTTTGCAGAAGAAATACCTGCAAGGTTCTTCAAAAACTCGTCATCTTCTTCCTTTGTTCTATACTCCATGTATTCATCAGCAGTCATGTAGGTAGGCGGCTTGTAATAATCTGAACCAATCTTTTCAGTTATTTTATAAAGTCCGGACTCCGGATCATATTCCACTTCCCGCTCGACCGACTTTGGATCTTTCAAATCAAAAGGATTTTCTTTTTTGTCAATATCTCTGATAATGATCCGGCCCGCATCAGGGGTTGTATCCAAAACGGAAAAGCTTCCATCTTTAACAAACGATGGATACTCTGGCACCTCATGCCCACCAGCATAAGAAAAATCACAAAAACTCCATAATAGAATTAGAAATATTGTAACAGTTGAAAATTTCTTACTCATACATCTCAAAATCAAAATCTAACGGTTTTGGTAAAAAAGCATCTCATGATAACGATATTCTGGACATTTAGGTATAATGTAAATGGAATTAGGCTAATTTTTTTAGTGAAAACTTGAGGATTTCTTCAACAGAACCTGCTTGATCAATCACGGTGGAGTTTGCCTGAAAAACTTTATCAATTTGAAGGCGGTTAAAACCTAAAGACAACAATGCGGATATGGCTTCCGCCCGCTTAGTTGAATCTGTGCTTAGCAATTTTCCTGTAAGCGCCTCTCCGGAACTTTCCTTGATGGCTTTGTCTTTGAGATCAATGATGATTCGTTGGGCTGTTTTTGGGCCTATGCCTTTTATCCTTTGGAAAAGTTGAACATTTCCGCTAGCCAGAGCATCTTTGACAGCTATTGGTTCTAGCGAAGACAAAATCAGTCTTGCAGCAGTTGGCCCCACGCCACTTACTGAAATTAGCATATCAAATAAGGCCCTTTCATCTTTAGTCCAAAAACCGTATAACAGCTGTTCTCCCCCTTCCCTGACTATAAATGAAGTATATAACTTAACTTCACGATGATCCGCTATTGAAGTAAAAGTGTTTAAGCTGATATGGATATGATAGCCAATACCCGAACATTCAAGGATGACATGTGTCGGACTAATTTCCTCAATTTTGCCTTTGACAGTGCTAATCATATGCGAAGACTGTTGGCGTAAAGGTAAGAAGAACTAGGATAATCTCATTCTACAATCCAAAAAGCTGAAAGATTGAATCGTAACAACAAAAAAAAAGCGAAAAAGCATTTCAACTCACGCTCAAATACTTTTTCACTTTGAATAGCTCTTTTCCCCATAAGTAGAGGATAAGTGGTATAACCAAGACCACCAGCTTGTTGTATTGCATGGCGATATCGAACTCAAGATGAATAAAATGCATCACTGCTCGAGTTATCCCACATCCAATACAACTTCTGTCAAATAAAATTTTTGACAAACACAACTCTATAGTTGAGTGGTCAAAAAAATCTGCAGGTAATATAAACAAGACCACTGGTCCAATGAGGAGGAAGCCTAAATAAAACCAGTAAAGATTTCGTTTGATACCTTCTTGCAAATTTTTACTTGAGTACTGTAATCAAAGCGTGAATTACGCCTGGTATTCCACAAAGCAGAGTCAAAATAAGGTTTAACCAACACTGTCCATTCCACTCGTCATAATACATGTAAACAGCCCATGGCGGAAGTAACAGAGCTAAAACGATCAAAAGAACTTTATCATCTGATCCGCCCTGGGCCTCAAGAGGTAGGGATTGTTTTCCGTACAAAATGTTGGGGTCCGTGACCGTAATAGTTTGTCCGGCAGTAGTTAATGCAGACTGTAATTCTGTTTTGACAGTCTTCTTACTAGGGTAAGCGGCAAAAGATTCATTCGGAATACCTATGGATAGAACAGCCACAAATAACACAAATTAGCTAGGTGCACTTAGAGAAAATAGGTTTGAAAAGTTTTTCATATTGAACTAATTTTGCGTCAATTATCTAAATAATAACTTATTTAACAAAATCTTTTGTTAATTTAATATTTTTAATATCCTTTAATTTTTCAGCAGTTAGGTTAAATGCTCAAGATGTAGAATTGACGGGAGCCATATTAATTGGCAGAACGGAGGCTAGCTCGTATTCCATTACTTACCAAATGTTTGGAGAAAAAATTGTAGGCTATTCCATTTCTGACATCAATGGACCCGACGAGACCAAAGCAAAGATTGTAGGAAAGTATTCAAAGAAAACTAAAATATTTCAATTTGAGGAAACGGAGATATTGTTTACAAAATCTCTGACTCCAATAAGTGAGTTTTGCCTCATGAAAGTCAATGGCACTTTAGACAAGAAGCTTGGTAAACCATTTTTTCAGGGTGATTTTACGGCAGAAAATAAAGACCGCCAGACTCAGAGTTGTGAAGGAGGGACTATCATCATGAGTACACCAAAAGCCATTTATGAAGTAGCATCCAAGGTAGTTAAGAACCTCCCCTCCAGCTCTATCCCGGATTCGATTTCAGCAGAATTGGGTGAAAAATTGAATGAACTAAAAGCCGTTGATCAGGTTAAAAGAATTTCAACAAATGAAACCGTTTCATTCAAATGGAAATCTGATTCCATCAGGATTCAAATTTGGGATGAAAAGCTGGA
>WBZL01004815.1_pt1 | contig 11461 bp, 9 predicted proteins | sample 5204291 | NCBI WGS metagenome assembly WBZL01 (sample SAMN12344345, study PRJNA552823) | activated sludge metagenome | biome: Activated sludge suspended growth; feature: Nitrification reactor; material: Wastewater; isolation source: activated sludge from nitrification reactor of wastewater treatment...
AGCGCCCAGGTCGAGCCGGGCGACGATCTCGTCCAGCCCCATGCGGCCCTGCCCGAAGGGCTGGCCGTTGAGGTAGACCGCCGGCACCGCCAGGATGCGGCGCGCCTCGACCTCGTCAGGGAACAGGGCCCCGTCGATGGCCACTGCGCGGATGCGCGGGTTCAGCACCGCCAGCGTGTTGAGCGCCTGCACGACATCGGGGCAGTTGTGGCACGACAGGGACATGTAGACCTCGAAGTGCAACTCGTCCGGCAGGTCGCGGATCTGCGCCGCCTGTTCCGCCGGGATGCGCGGCGGGTGGCCGCCCACCTGCAGCAGCGCCAGCACCAGCGAGCTGAATTCGTGACCCAGCGGCAAGCCGGCGAAGCGCACGCGGGCCGGCTCGCCCGCCGCGGCAATGGCGAACGACGGCACACGCTCGCCGTCGTCGCGGCGCTGCACCGTCACCCGCGGCGACAGCGCGGCGATCTGCTCGAGCAGCGTCATCAGCTCGCGCGAGGCCTCGCCGTCGTCGACCGAGGCGATCAGCTCGATCGGGCGCTGCAGGCGCTCGAGGTAGGACTTGAGTTGCGATTGCAGGGCGGCATCGAGCATGGCGGACTCCTAACTTCTGATATGAACGGATCAGGCGGTGGCACCCGGCCCCGTGACGGGGCCGGTGCATGCGTCGGCGGTCAGATCTTGCCGACCAGGTCCAGCGACGGCGCGAGGGTCTTCTCGCCGGGCGTCCACTTGGCCGGGCAGACCTCGCCCGGATGGGCGGCGACGTACTGCGCGGCCTGCACCTTGCGCAGCAGCTCCTTGGCGTCGCGGCCGATGCCGTTGTCGTGGATCTCGCAGAGCTTGATGCGGCCCTCGGGGTCGATCACGAAGGTGCCGCGCAGCGCGAGGCCTTCCTCCTCGATCATCACGCCGAAGTTGCGCGTGAGCGTGCCGGTGGGGTCGCCGATCATCGGGTAGCGAATCTTGCCGATCGTGTCCGAGGTGTCGTGCCAGGCCTTGTGGGTGAAGTGCGTGTCGGTCGACACGCCGTAGATCTCGACACCCAGCGACTTGAAGGTGTCGTAGTGATCGGCCAGGTCACCCAGCTCGGTGGGACAGACGAAGGTGAAGTCGGCCGGGTAGAAGAAGACGACCGACCACTTGCCCTTGAGGTCGGCCTCGGTCACCGGCACGAACTTGCCGTTGTGGAACGCGGTGGCCTTGAAGGGCTTGACGGGGGTGTTGATCAGGGACATGGCGTGCTTTCCGGTTGGTTGGAAGAAGAGACAACGCCGAAATGCTATCGATCAACATAAATCCATAGTTTTGATTGCGCAAACCACGCCGATTGAGGTTCTCAATGGAGAACCTCGCGGCCGGCACCCGGCAACCCGGCCCACGGCCGGGCGCCGTCAGCACGGCGCGACGGGCCTACTTGGCCTTCTTGAGCTGGTCGGCCAGGTAGGCCAACTCGGCCTGGCAGCCGTGCTCGACCTGGCCCTGCGCGAACTTCGCCACCGTGCCGCCGAGCAGCGGGATCGAGCACTTGGTGTGGTGCTCGATGCGGTACACGCAACCCTTGCCCGACGGCGTGAGCGAGAACTCGGCGCTCATCGTCACCGGCTGGCCGACGACGTCCATCGTCAGCGTGCCGCTGTAGCCGCCGCCGTCGGCCGGCTGCCAGGCCTCCTCGAACTGCATGTCCGACTCGGACGGCAGCACCTTGGCCACCACGCCGGGCAGTTCGCGCTTGATGCGCCGCGTCATGCTCAGCTTCACGCCGCCAGCCGCCTTCTTGGCCTTGACCTTGGCCGACAGCTCGCCCAGGGCCAGGCAGCGGGCCTCCAGCCACTTGGGGTCGGTCAGCAGGGCGAACACCTTGTCGACCGGGGCGTTGTACTTGTGTTCCATCGTGTCTCCCAGGGTTGTCGGGCTTGGATCGAGGGGCGGGCGCGGCACGCGGCGGCGTGACGGCCACGGGGGTTCAATCGCTCAGGTACCGCCGCACCAGGTGGACCCAGAAGCTGGCCACGCCGGCCAGGATGCGGTCGTTGAAATCGTAGCCGGCGTTGTGCACCATGCAGCCGCCCTGGCTGCCTTCGCCGTTGCCGACGACGAAATAGCTGCCCGGCACCTTCTCGAGCATCAGCGCGAAGTCGTCGCTGGCGTAGGACGGCGGCAGCTCGGGCAGCACCCAGCGCTCGCCGGCGAAGTCCAGCGCGGCCTGGCGCGCGAAGGCCGTGGCCTCGGCGTCGTTGATGACCGGCGGGTAGCGCCAGCGGTAGTCCACCTCGGCGCGGGCGCCGTGCACCGCGGCCTGCGTCATCGCCACCGCGGTGATGCGGTCGCGCAGCTGGGCGCGCACGGCAGGGCTGCGGGCGCGGATCGTCACGCGCAGCTCGGCCGTGGCCGGGATCACGTTGGGCGCTTCGCCGGCGAGGAACGCGCCGACGGTGACGATGCTCAGCTCGTTGGGGTCGATCTCGCGGTTCACCAGGGTCTGCAGGGCCAGCACGATGTGCGCGCCGACGACGATGGGATCCACCGCCTTGTGCGGCAGCGCGCCGTGCCCGCCCTGCCCGTGCACGGTGATGATCGCGGTGTCCGACGAGCTGAACAGCACGCCGGGCCGGAAGCCCATCACCCCCGCCGGCATGCCCGGCGCGTTGTGGAAGGCGAACAGCCGGTCGCAGGGGAAGCGCTCGAACAAGCCGTCCTCGATCATCCGGCGGGCGCCGCCCAGACCCTCCTCGGCAGGCTGGAAGATCAGGTTCAGCGTGCCGGAGAACCCGCGCGCATGGGCCAGCACGCGGGCCGCGGCCAGCAGCGTGGCGGTGTGCCCGTCGTGCCCGCAGGCGTGCATGCGGCCCGGGTTGCGGCTGGCATACGGCAGCCCGGTGGCCTCGGTGATGGGCAGGGCATCGAGGTCGGCGCGCAGGCCCAGCCGCTGCCGGCCGCCGCCCACCGTCAGCGAGCCGACGACGCCGGTGCCGCCGATGCCGCGCTCGACGCGGTAGCCCCAAGCTTCCAGTTGTTCGGCCACCAGCGCCGAGGTGGCATGCTCCTCGAAGCCCAGCTCGGGATGCGCATGGATGCGGTGGCGCAGGGCCACCATCTCGCCTTCGATCTCGCGCACCTCGTTCAGCACGGGCGCCAGCAGCTCGGTCGTCATCGGGTCACTCCAGGGTGTCGGCCAGCAGGGCCGCACCGTCGTCGAAGGCCCGGCCGAACTCGGTGCGCCAGGCCTGCCGGGTGGTGTCGTCGATCCACGCGGCGTCCAGTCCGGCGAGCATGAAGCCGCGCAGATCGTCCAGGCCGAAGCCGAAGTCGCGCGCCATCATCGTCCACGCGCCGGTGGGCGTGACGTGGTGCAGCGTGGGGTCGTCGGTGTTGGGGTGCACACGCAGTCCCAGCGCCGGCATGCGCCGGATGGGATGGTCCAGCGCCCAGCGCTCGGGCGGCAGGGTGCGCAGGTAGTAGCTGTTGGTGGGCACCACGGTGAACACGATGCCCCGTTCGGCGCAGCGCGCCGCGTAGTCGGGTGCGTCGACGATCGTGTAGCCGTGGTCGATGCGGTCGCAGCCCAGGCGCTCGAGAGCGGTGCGCACGTTCGTCCACGGCATGCCGAACTCGCCGGCGTGCGCGGTGCGCTTCAGGCCGTGCCGTCCGGCCAGTGCGTAGGCGTCGGCGAAGTCCTCCGGCGGATGGTCGACCTCGCGGTAGTCGATGCCGATGCCCAGCACCTCGGGCACCCGGTGCTCGACCACCCAGCGCACCATCTCGGTGGCGGCGGCCGGCGGCGCCTCGCGATCGATCGCCGCGATCAGCCGGCCGACGATGGCGTGGTCGCGTTCGGCGTCGCGCAGGGCCTGCACGATGGCTGGCAGCGCCTGGCCGTACGGGATGCCCGACTCCAGCGCCGTGCCGGTGGGGTTCCAGGCAAACTCGGCATAACGCACCGCATGCGCGGCCGCATCGGCGAGGTACTCGTAGGTCAGCCGGTGCAGGTCGTCCGGGTGTCGGATGAGCTGCGCGTCCAGCGCGCGCAGCACGCGCAGCACGCCCACGGGCTTGTCGCCGCGGGTGTAGAAGGCCGTGATCTCGTCGTCACTGAAGGGCGCGCGCTGCCGGCGGGCCAGGTCGCGGAAGGTCGCCTGGCGCACGCTGCCCAGCAGATGGGCGTGCAGTTCGACCTTGGGCAGTTCGCGCAGGAAGGCTTCCAGGCCGGGCATCAGGCCATTCTAGGAGCGGCCAGCTGCGCGACGGCCCCACGCACGCCCCGCGTCAGCAGCGCGTGCCGCTGGCGCTGCACGGCCGCCGTGAACGCCGGGTGCCCCACCAGGTCGCCGAAGACCGGTGCCAGGGCCAGCACGCCGCCCTCCTCGTGCGCCGCTGCCTGCAGCAGGGCGGCCAGCGGATCGTCGACCGGCAGGGGCGCGCCCTGCTCGTCGTGTCCACGCAGGAACAGCGTCCAGCCGGCCACCGCCAGGGCCAGCCGCTCGAGCGACGCGCCGGCCCGCAGGCGCTCGCGCACGGTGGCCAGCCAGCGCTGCGGCAGCTTCTGCGACCCGTCCATCGCAATCTGCAGCAGCCGGTGCTGCAGCGCCGGATTTGCAAAGCGCTGCAGCAGCCGCGCGCGGTAGTCGGCCAGATCCAGCCCTGGCAGCGGCGGCAGCGTGGGCGCCACCTCGTCGCGCAGCAGCGCATCGACGAACGCGCGCAGCGCCGGATCGGCCACCGCCTGGTCGACCGTCTGCAGCCCGGCCAGCGCCCCCAGGTAGGCCAGCGCCGAGTGACTGCCGTTGACCATGCGCAGCTTCAGCTTCTCGGAGGGCTCGGCATGCTCGACGAAGCGGGCGCCTCCGGCGGTCCAGTCGGGGCGGCCGGCGACGAAGCGGTCTTCCACCGCCCAGTCGGCGAAGGGCTCGCCGACCACCGGCCAGGCGTCGTGCAGGCCCAGCGCTGCATCCACCTGCGCGCGGTCGGCGTCGGTGGTGCGCGGCACGATGCGGTCGACCATCGAGCTGGGGAAGCTGCACCGCGCGTCGATCCACGCCGCCAGCCCGGGCTCGATGCGGTCGGCCAGCGCCAGCACCACGCCGCGCAGCGTGTCGCCGTTGGCCGGCAGGTTGTCCAGCGACAGCAGCGTCACGCCGCCCTGCGCCGCGGCGCGGCGGCGCTGCAGGCCCCGCACGATGAAGCCCGGCGCACTGCGTGGCAGCGGCGCCCCGATGTCGTGCACGATGTCCGGGTGGTCCGGCCGCAGGCAGCCCGACGCCGGGTCGTGGCAGTAGCCCTTCTCGGTGACGGTCAGGCTGACGATGCGCGTGTCGGCATGCGTCAACGCGCCCAGCACTGCAGCCGGATCGTCGGGTGCAACCAGCACGCGCAGCAGGCAGCCCACCACCTGCAGCGCGGTGGCGGCACCGTCGCGCAGCGCCAGCGTGTACAGGCCCTGTTGCGGCTGCAGCGCGTCGCGCGTGTCGGGCTGGCGCAGCGACACGCCCACCACGCCCCAGCGCCGGTCGTCGTCGCGCACGATCGCCGCCTCGGTGATCGGCAGCAGATGAGCCCGCGCGAACGCACCCACCCCCAGGTGCACGATCCCGGCGCGCAGCATGCGGCGCTCGTAGGTGGGTCGCCGCACGGCGGCAGGCAACCCGTGCAACGTGTCGGCACCGAGCCGAGGACCGTTGGCCGGCTCGTCCGTGCTCGTCTGCGGCCGTCCTGCGGTCATCAACCAGTCCCCCTGCTCACCAGTGCCACAGCGTGCCGTCGTGCTGCAGCCGGTTCACCGGCAGGTAGGCACGGCGGTACGGGTATCTCGCGGCCAGCGCCTCGTCGATCTCGACACCATGGCCGGGCACCTCGCCCGGGTGCATGTACCCGGCGTCGAAGCGGTAGGCGTGCGGGAACACCGCGTCGGTCTCGGCGCTGTGCGGCATGTGCTCCTGCACGCCGAAGTTGGACACCGACAGGCCGAAGTGCAGCGCCGCGCCCATGCACACCGGCGACAGGTCGGTGGCGCCGTGGCAGCCGGTGCGCACCTGGTACAGCGCCGCCAGGTCGGCGATGCGCCGCAGGTGCGTGATGCCCCCGGCGTGCACGACGGTCGCGCGGATGTAGTCGATGAGCTGCTGCTCGATCAGCGCCTTGCAGTCCCACAGCGAGTTGAAGACCTCGCCCACTGCCAGCGGCGTGGTGCTGTGCTGGCGGATCAGCCGGAAGCCGTCGGGGTTCTCGGCCGGTGTCGCGTCCTCCAGCCAGAACAACCGGTAGGGCTCCAGGTCCTTGGCCAGCCGCGCTGCCTCGATCGGCGTCAGGCGGTGGTGCACGTCGTGCAGCAGGTGCACCTCGTCGCCCACCGCGCGCCGCACCGCGTCGAACAGCCGCGGCACGTGGCGCAGGTAGGGCTCGGTGGCCCAGGCATGCTCGCTCGGCAGATCGGCATCCGCCGGCTCGTAGGGCTGGTCGCCCGAGGCCACGCCGTAGACCTTGGCCAGCCCCGGCACGCCGCTTTGCGCGCGGATGGCCACGTAGCCCATCTCGCGATGACGCAGCACTTCGTCCACGGTGTGCTCGATGTCGCGCCCGTTGGCATGGCAGTAGACCATCACGCGCTCGCGGCTGGCGCCGCCCAGCAGCTGGTACAGCGGCATGCCGGCGGCCTTGGCCTTGAGGTCCCACAGGGCCGTGTCGACCGCGGCAATGGCGCTCATGGTCACCGGCCCACGGCGCCAGTACGCGCCGCGGTACAGGACCTGCCAGGTGTCCTCGATGCGGTGCGCGTCGCGGCCGATCAGGCAGGGGATCACGTGGTCCTGCAGGTAGCTGGCCACCGCTAGCTCGCGTCCGTTGAGCGTGGCATCGCCCAGCCCGGTGAGGCCCTGGTCGGTTTCGATCTTCAGCGTCACGAAGTTGCGCCCCGGGCTGCAGACGATGACGCGGGCGGCGGTGATCTTCATCGGGCGGGTTCCGGCGACGGCGCCGGATCGGTCAGGTGGTCAGGCCAATTCTCCGGCGGCGGCGGCATCGGCGGCATCGGCGAAGTCCCTGACGCCGGGCCGGCGTGTGCACCGTGCGTCGCACCGGCGTGGCAGCATGCGGCGATGGACAAGCCGCCTCTCCTGGAACAGCAGCCCCTGCACCTGGGCCTCGGGGCCACCGCGATCGCCGAGCCCCCGTTCACCGGCATGGACTGGTACGCGGGCTACGCGGCCCGCCACGCCGCAGACGGCGCCGAGGGCCGCCTGGTCACCCTGCATCGCTTCGACCGACCGTGGGACAGCTGGGAGATGCACCCGGCCGGCGCCGAGGTGCTGCTGTGCCTCGAGGGCGCGATCACCCTGGTGCAGGACCGCGGTGATGGCCGGACGACCCGAGTGACCCTGCAGCGCGGCGAATACGCCATCAACCCGCCGGGGGTCTGGCACACCGCCGACGTGGACCAGGACTGCGCGGTGCTCTTCATCACCGCCGGCCACGGCACGCAGCATCGGGTTCGGTAGCCCGCGGCGGGCCTGGGCGGCAGGCCGGGGCCGGCCCGCACCCCATGGCGCGGCCTCATCCCCTCGCCCGCAAGACCCCAGGCATCACTCGCCCCCGTTCGCCCGCGTACAACGCGGGCGTCGCTACTTCCAGGAGGGCCCATGCCCCGCCACACCGCCGCCGACTTCCACCCCGAGGTGCTGCGCCTGTTCGACCGCTACGTGCATGGGGGCATCGACCGCCGGGGCTTTCTGGACGCGGCGGCGCGCCATGCCGGCTCGTTCGGCACCGCGTCGGCGGTGCTGGCGGCGCTGGCACCGGACTTCGCGTCGGCCCAGAAGGTGGCCCCAAGCGATGCGCGCCTGAAGACCGAGTTCGTCGAGTTCGCGTCGCCGCAGGGCTACGGCAAGGCGCGCGGCTACCTGGCGCGGCCGGCGGACGCCTCGGGTGCCCTGCCGATGGTCCTGGTCGTGCACGAGAACCGCGGCCTCAATCCGCACATCGAGGACATCACGCGGCGACTGGCGCTGGAGCGCTTCATCGCCTTCGCGCCCGACGCGCTGTTCCCGCTGGGCGGCTATCCGGGCGACGAGGACAAGGCGCGCAGCCTGTTCGCCACGCTGGACCAGGCCAAGACGCGTGCCGACTTCCTGGCCGCCGCGACATGGATGCGCGGCCTGCCCGGCCACAACGGCAAGCTCGGCACGGTGGGCTTCTGCTACGGCGGCGGCATGTGCAATTACCTGGCCACGCAGCTGCCCGACCTGGCCGCGGCGGTGCCGTTCTACGGTGCGGCCGCCCCGGCCGAGCAGGCCGCACGCATCAAGGCCGAGCTGATGCTGGTCTTCGCCGATCAGGACGAGCGCATCAACGCGATGTGGCCGCCCTACGAGGCGGCGCTCAAGCAGGCCGGCGTGCGCTACCAGGCCTACAGGTACCCGGGCACGCAGCACGGCTTCAACAACGACACCACCCCACGCTTCGACGAGGCAGCGGCCCGTCTGGCCTGGGGCCGCACGATCGAGTTCTTCAACCGCACGCTGCGCGGCTGAGTTCGCAGGTCGCGCCGGCTCGGCGCGCGACAGCCCGGCGGCGCTCAGCCACGGGGCGCGGGCACGCCGCGCAGATGTCGGTAGACGGTCGTGCGCGAGATGCCCAGCCGGCGTGCCGTCTCGCTGACACTGCCGCCGTTGCGCTGGAACTCGCGCCGGACCAGCTCGGCGGCGCTCTGCTGCAGCGCCGACGACGGCGTCGGCGCGGGCTCGGCGGCGGCCGGCAGCGCAGCGCGCAGCGCCTGCGCACCCAGCTCGGGACCGCCGGCCAGCAGCGCGCGCGTGAGCACCGCACGCAGCTCGCGGAAGTTGCCACCCCAGCGCTGGGCGCCCAGCAGCGCCAGCGCCGCGTCGTCCAGCCGGGCCAGCGGGTCGATCGCGGCCAGCTGCTGCTGCACCACCGCGACGAGGTCGCTGCGCCGGCGCAGCGGCGGCAGCTCGACGCGCACGGTGTTCAGGCGGTACAGCAGGTCGGGGCGAAAGCGGCGCGCGGCCACCTCGTCGTCCAGGTCGCCGTGCGTCGCGGCCAGCAGCAGCACGTCGACACGGCGCTCGCGCGTGCCGCCCACCGGCCGCACGGTGCGGTCGTCCAGGAAGCGCAGCAGCGTGGCCTGCAGCGCCAGCGGCAGCTCGCGCAGTTCGTCCAGCAGCAGCGTGCCACCGTCGGCGCTGGCAATCATGCCGACGCTGCCCTCGCGACGCGCCCCGGTGAAGGCCCCGCCGACGTAGCCGAACAACTCGGCCTCCACCAGCTCGGCCGGCAGGGCGGCGCAGTTGACCGCGACGAACGGGCCGGCACGTCCGCTGATGCGGTGCAGGTGTCGCGCCAGCAGCTCCTTGCCGGTGCCGGTCTCGCCCTGGATCAGGACCGGCACCTGCCAGCGCAGCGCGCGCTCGGCCATGGCGTAGGCCTGGCGCACCGCCGGGTCGTCGAGCACCGACTCGTGCGGGAGCACGGGCGGTGGCCGCGTCTCGGCCCGGTGCGCCTCGGCCCGATGCGCATCGGCTCGGTGCCCATCCGTGCGAAGGGCGTCGGCTCGCCATGCGCCGGCTCGTCGATGACCAGACCGGTCGACACCGGTGCGCTCGCCGTCGTCCCGGAGGCGATGGGCGGACGCCTCGTCGGGCCGTCCGGCATCGACCCGCAGCGGGCCGGTCCGGGGGACGTTGTCCCCCACCCCGCCGGGCACGGGGTCCGACGGGTCGGTGACGGTCGCGTGCAGGGGCTGGCCGACGGGCACCGCGCGCGCTGGCAGCGGGCTCAGGCCGCGGCCGACCAGGCTGCTGCCCATCGCGTCGCGCAGCCGCAGCAACTCGCTGCCCCGCGACAGGCGCGCCAGCACGCGCTCGAACGGCTCGCCGAACAGGGCCTCGAAGGCCGTGCCCGGCAGCGCCGCCAGGCCCTGCAGCAGCTGGCGCCCGCGCAGGTTGACAGCCGCCAGGTGGCCCTCGCCGTCGAACGCCAGCAGGCCGGCGCTGAGCGTGGACAGGAACTCGGCGCGCGGGTGCACGGCCAGCACCAGGTGCTCGCGCATCTGGTGCGTGAACAAGCCGTTCTCGATGTGCGTCGCGGCCATCTGCACCAGCGCCTGCGTGTGGCGCTGGCGCGCCTCGAAGTACGAGGACGCATCGAGCGCGCCGACGACCTCGCCCGCCGCGTCGTGCACCGGCGTGGCGGTGCACGAGACGCCACCCAGGCTCAGGTAATAGTGCTCGAGCCCGGTCACCGCCACCGAGTGGCCGGCCTGCAGCGCGGTGCCCAGGCCGTTGGTGCCGGCCACCGCCTCGGTCCAGCAGCTGCCGGCCACGATGGCCGCCGACGAGTCGCTCATCGAGAAGCGGTTGTCGGCGAACAGGTCGAGGATCACGCCCTCGCGATCGGCAAAGGCCAGCAGGAAGTTCGAGCCGGCGATCTGCCGGCCCAGCGTCTCCATCTCGGCCTGGGCCAGGCGTCGCACGTACTCGCTGCGCTCGCGGCGCCGGGCCAGATCGCCATCCGGCACCACCGGCACCACCAGCTCGCGCCGGCAGTCCAGGCCCGAGGCCAGGCAGCGGGCCCAGCTGTCCAGGATGTCGGGGCCGGGCAGCCCCTCGGGCGGCAACGCGGTGCCGCGAGCCTGCACCGCACGTGCGCGCGCCAGTTCCTGCATCTGTCCAGGACTCACAAGCGTCTCCTCGTGCCGGTCGGCGCCGGCTCGTGCCCGGTGCGGGGACCACCCTCTTTCGAGGCCCGGGGTCGGGCACGGTAGCAGCCGCCCCCAGCGCTCGCAAGCGACCAGTTTCTGGACAACGGGACCGCACACCTGTACGCAAGTGCAACAACGTCGCCCCGGTCGTCGGTACCCCGCCGCCCGGGGCCGCGAGCGGCCGGGCCCTGGGTTTGTACCGGGTGGTACGCAGGTTGCGGAGCGACGGTGGCGCGAAGTTCGCGCCGAGGCCGCAGACCCAAACCCCACGGAGACATCGAGATGACCGCCAGTCCCACCGCCCGCCATCGCCACCCCCGCCGCCGCACCTGGACCGCCGCCCTGGCGATGTTCGCGACCGGCATGGCCGCCGGCAGTGCCCAGGCCCAGCAGCCGAACATCGAGAAGCTCAAGCAGTTCAAGGTGGCCACCACCGACCTCAACATCCCGGTCGTGCCGCAGAGCGGCAAGAACGCCGACGCGATCCGCGAGAACCTCAAGCGGGTGAGGCTGCCGCCGGGCTTCAAGATCGAGCTTTACGCCGTCGTGCCCGATGCACGCCACATGGCCGTGGCGCCCAGCACCAACATGCTGTTCGTCGGCACGCGCAAGACCACCGTATGGGCCGTCACCGACCGCAACAGCGACGGCGTGGCCGACGAGGTGAAGAGCTTCGCGCCGAGCCTAAAGTTCACCAATCCCAACGGCGTGTGCTGGACCAAGGACGGCTTCCTGATCGTCGTCGAGCACAAC
>WBZL01004816.1_pt1 | contig 11457 bp, 4 predicted proteins | sample 5204291 | NCBI WGS metagenome assembly WBZL01 (sample SAMN12344345, study PRJNA552823) | activated sludge metagenome | biome: Activated sludge suspended growth; feature: Nitrification reactor; material: Wastewater; isolation source: activated sludge from nitrification reactor of wastewater treatment...
GTTGTGTTCTTCTAGGATGCCCTTGGTGGTCATACCTTGATGTGTGGCGGCTACATAGTCTACAACTGAAGCACCAGCTGTGTGAGTAGTGTTAGAGCCTTCTGTCCAGACTACATTAGTAATCTGTACGCCTGTCGTGTCTACTGTGCCTGTGAAGACCTGCTTCTTAGCAATATCATCACCGTCAATTACTAGCACTACTACATCACCATTGCTATAACCAGTTACCGAGTTAAGTGGAACTGTTGTAGCGGCTGGAGCTATAGTTGCTGATGTTGTAGTAGTAAAGCCTTCTTTTGCTACTGCGAAGTGTTTTGTTACCCCTGTTACATTTGCCATTATTTATTTTCCTTTTTATCTACTTATAATATACCATAAAATCCACTATCCGATACGCCACTGTCTAGGTCTACCACCTTGTGTAGCTGTGCCCTTAAGCTGAAGTGTTCTCAAGTAGTAATCAGACTCTAGTGTGTCGGTTGCAATTCGCCACTGATAAGCGTTTAGCTCTCTTAGAACCCTAAAGTATCTTTTAACTGAACTCTCAGAATAGGTTTCAGGTGTGGTTGAGCTATCACTCCAAAGCGTTGTTGACCAAGCAAAAGTACTCCAGCCAATATTTATATTTGTGCTCTGCAGGGTGTAGCTTTTCTGGCTAGAATATCCAGCACTTCTCTCAATTCCAATCAGCTCAATAATAACGTTACCTTTAGGCTGTGAGAACTCAATTTCAGCGTCATCTATCTGCATAAACTCAAATCTATCTCTCATCATCGAGTACAGACCTGTTAGCAGGTTAGTCTGAAATGCTTGTCCGTAATCACCCTGTATACCATCACCGATTTCTGTTAGTTGGCTGTCACCATTTTTCCACGCTAGTAGAGTCTGACTTTTAATACCGTTCTCAGTCTTGGTGTATTTTAGGAACTTCTCAAAACCAATAGTAAAGGCTTCAGGCATCCAAGCCTGTCTTTCAGTATCATAGACGATAGTTCGGTTATTAACGGTAGAAGTACCGATAGGTACAGATATTAGCACTTTAGCGTCAATATAAGTGCTGGTTATATTCTTAGCCCCTGATTGATTTATCTGTTTAATATTCGGTCGGATATTAGCACTTATCTCATCAGTTGACAGCAAGTTTAAGAATTGTGCTCGGCTACCTAAGTTATAGAAAGCCTGCGAGTTATAGAAGTGGTAGTCGTTTAAGACGTTGATAACTGAGTCTGGGGCTTCTGTACCTCTTGAGCCAGGTAGTCTGACAGCCACAGGAACGGTTACACGATAGATATTCTCAATCGTTAAGACTTCTAGCCTGATTTGCCAGATAGCCCCTTGAGAGTCACTAGAGTTCATCCAAACAGTTGCATATGGTTCGTTTTTACCGTCCCGATAATCAGCGATTTTAACTGGGTAGTACTGAGTGCCAGCCATCAAGTCGATATAACCACCGTTGTAAGCAGGAGCAAAGTAGCCAGACTGTGTGCCTTGACCACTCCACCAGACTCTTTGTTTGTTCTGGGTATCTCTAACACCCCAAAGTCTTTCACCGATGGTCTCTAGCTCTTCCACTGGTGGACCTTTAGTTGTGTTCTGGGTTGGAGCTTCGTAGTTAATGTTCTCAAAAGCCTGTCCATTGTCTCGATAAGCTGTTGAAGCGTTACCGATTGTTGAAGCTAGGTATACATAAGTAATGTCGTCCTTGCTGACGAAGATGTCGTATCTAGTCGCACCTGTTACAGCTGACCAACTTAGGTCGACAAAGTCTGTTGTCGGTGTCCACTGGGTTCTATCTAGGCTCGCTTCAACTAAGGCACTAGCAGGTGAAGCCGCTGTTGAGCCGATTGTGTTGATAGCCGCTATCTTGTAGTAGTGTTTAGCACCAGTACCACCCATTACTGATGAGCCTGACTCTGTTTTGCTCGGAGCTGACGGAGTAGATAGATTGCTAAAAGTCGCTAAAGTAGTTGTACCGTCATAAGTCACAATGTCATCTACACCAGTTGTGATGTAGAGCCTGCCTAGGCTTTGCTTGAAGTTAGCTCGTACACCAGAAGTAACCGTTGCACCTGTACACTCTGTCCAAGTACCAGCACTGTCGGTTGAACGATATATCTTGCCACCAGATGAAGCTACGATATGGACATCACCTGCCGTGGTCGTGAAAAAGCCAGCCCCATCAATCGGACTAGCTAGAGCAGTGCCGAACCACTTTGTACCCCACCTAACAGTTGGAACACCATTTTCTGCTAACATTAGGTTCTTCATTTCCACTAAAGCGTCACGAGGAATACGAGATTTATCTAGTAGAGTAATAACCCCTCTTTTCCACGAGTCTAGCGTAATAGCTTGTGGACTAGGGATTGTTGTCGGTAGATTAACTTGAGCGTTGTAAGGCATTGTTAGTTACCCCACGTCGCACCAACATTAGGTATTGTCCAAGAGTTGTACCAAGAGCCAGAGTAATTTTTAAGTCGCATACCCGATAGAGCTGTTTCAGCATCTCTCTTAGCTATCTGATAAGCAGGAAAGTTTCGACTGTCTAGGAAGCGTTGAGCCAACATTGAATTATAGTAGTAAGCTGGGTCGCCACCACATATCTTAGTAGTACCGTCCTCAGTAGTAGCGTCAAGTCTAGGTGGGTTCTTATAGTAGGTGTATTCAATGTCCTGTATGGTTGTTGGGGTTGGTGAAATATGCAAGGTATAACCTGAGTTTAAGTCGCCTGTAAAGTAGGCATAAGGTGTGTCAATGGATTGTATGCTAACTTCGTATGGCTTAATTACTGGTATCTGGGTATCGTCTAGTTTGATTAAACCACCATACTCATACATATCAGTTGGCGTAGCATAGGTCGATTGGCTGACAACAGTTTGTTTATCTACACCATCTACTTGGTTAGAACCGTACAAAAAGTCCCATTTAGTATCGTCATAGTTAACTAGTCTTTGTAGGGCATCGTTGTAGTTTCTGACAGCTATTTGCCACTCAGGGTCAGTTATAGCTGGGGGGTTTTCCTCACCTCTAAACTTTGTGTAAAATAGTTCGAATAATTCTCTAAAGTTCATTTTTATATCCTTTTTGTTTCTACCATTATGTTATCACATCCTAGCCTTTTGTCGGCTTGTCTTAGCAACTGTTACTTTGCCACTTCTTCGCTTAATATTTACTTTATTGCCTAAATTAGCTTTTACTTTAATTGAGCCAGTTTTGCCAGAACTAATACCGTCATAGTATTTAGCATAGTTAAAGAAGCCACTAGAACCTCTGCTTGAGTCTCGCCCCGAACCTCCAGAGCCTCCAGAACTCTTTGAAGCTGTTGTGCTTTCAGGCTTAAACCGTGCCATACTTATCGGTTCAATACCCTCAATCTTACGCATACCATTAACGATAGCCAGCTCTTCCTCGTCATAGCCAGCTTTTTGAGCTTTGTATGAATCATAGTTAGCTCTGTCCCAAGCTTTACGCTCAGAACTATCATAGCCATACTTATCTTGGATAGCTTGTCGTTCAGCTACTAGTGGATAGCGTTTTGTCCACTCTTTTATATTGCCCTTGTCATCAGCTAACTGTTTCAAGTCGTTACGTCTAGCTTCAAGCGAGTTCCAGTCTTTAACCCTTTGGGTCTTTTTGCTATCGTCAAACTCTGAAGGGTTCTTTTTGTAGTATTCAACTTCTCGGTTCTTGTAATCTGCATACCACTTCTCTTTCCAGAGCCTTGAACTCAGTTCTGTATCCTCACCAGTCGCTACCGATTTTTGCTGAAGTATAGTTTTCACTTGTTCTTTAGTGAGGTCATCACGGTAAATCGGTGGCACTTCTTTACCAAAGTCTTTGGCGGCTTGCTGGTTTCTCGCCTTTAAGACATTAAAGACTGTTTCATCAAACTTGCCATTACGCATTACTCGTTCACGCCACATTTCAGGATTGACCTTATCTTTGTCTAGTGAACCGATGTAGGCTTTGTAGGCGTCAGGGTTATTTCGCCTTAGGTCATCAAGCTTTTTGTTGTACTCACGACCTTTATCGAACATAGCCTTTTGTTCAGCACCCTTTAGGCTTTTAACAGCGTCAGAGTAGCTAGCATTAACAGAGTTAGACAATGGACGATTATACTTAGTTTCTTGCCTATTGACCTGCTCAAGTGCCATATCTTTAACAGCTACAATAGGATTTTCACCTCTACCTACTCTTGTGGCTATACTAGAAGTGCCGGAATACTCTTTACCAGCGTGGGTGTTCCTTTTACCAAAGATAAAGCCCCTAGCAATATCAGCTGGATTAGTTGGTGCTAGATATTGAACTTTACCTGAGCTGTTCTCTGAGTAGCCTTTTTTCATTAAACCGAGCATACCATCATCTTTTGAGCTAGGATTAGATACATTGCCAAAAGCGTTCTTTATGAACTGTGGTGTACCTCTTTGCTCTCTAAGTGTCGTAGCCACCCTGTTACCAATAGAGCCACCTTTATATGGGTTATACTCCTCATTTCGTTCTTGATACTGCTTATCTAGGCGAGCCTTCTCGAAGTCTTGGTAAATGTCGCTAATCAAGCCCAGTGTAGTACTCATATTAGCGTATTTAGCTAAATACTTGTCGTAGTTAGACTTGTCTTTTTCCTCTATACCTGAGAAGTCTTGGTCGCTCATACCAGTGAAGTCGGTTAAACCAAAAGCTGTTAATATAGCTGTACCCTTTAATCCATTAGAAGCTAACCAAAAAGCTGTTTTAGCTGGTAGGTTAGTGTAAGCATTACGGATTACTCGTTCTCGCTTACCCATATCAGACAGTATGCCAGCGTCTAGGTTTCCAGTCAGCAAGTTCCACTCTTTACCCATATTACGAGCCTGCCAAGTTAGATACTGTGTGTATTGTGGGAAACTGTCTAGTGCTGTCTTAGTGAATTGGTCAACAGGTAGTGTAGCTTCTCTAAAATCTTTAAGTACTAGCTTGGTGAATTCGTCTTTAGTGATAGCTCCTGATTCTAGTTTAGATAGGTGGAGTTTTTCAGCCGCTTGAATAGCAATACTAGCCTTGTAGGTTTCCACAAGATGATAGATGTTAGTTAAATCATTTATTTTTTTAGCACCACTCTTGAATCTTGCACTTAATATACTAGAAAGCTCTTTACCGTCAGCAACCGAGTTTAATAACTTTGCCCCAGCAGGGTCTAACTGTGAAGCGATGATATTGTATTCTTTAAGCTTATCAGCATTATATTTTAATCCAGCTACCATATCCTTACCAAAGATAGCTGTCATAGCATTTAAGTCAGATAACTCATTAATTGCCGAGCCGATGTTTAATTTCCTGAATATAGCGTTCTGTACCTGAAGCATTTTCCTAACGACTTTAGTAGAAGTAGCATTGCGAATGTACTGTTCTGATAGCATAGTGTCTGCTAGTTTGTTAACGTGTTTACGAAGTGTCGGATTAGCTATGTCTATTTTGCCTAAGTTCTTAGTTAATTGCTCGACTGAAGCTTGTCGATAAATAGACGCTAATTTAGCTTTTCTGATTTCATCAGGTATGTCATTATTTATGTTTGATACTTCTCTGAAAAGAGTTTGTTTAGTGTGTTTATCTATATCGTAATTCTTATTGATGTAGTCACTAGCTACTTTTAGCAAGTCATCACCAGACTCAACTTGAGTTGAAGCGAACGCACTACTATCTCTGAACTGGGTCATACCTAAGTGGTCAGATAGTCGCTTACCGTGATAATCTACACCGTCTACTTTTGTTATAGAAGTTATGCCCCTAGCTCTAGCATTAAGAGTGTCAACGTCATCGCCAATTTCTCGGCTAATCTGGTTAAACCTACCAGCTATATCAAGCTCTTTACCACCTAAGTACATACCAGCGACTTTTTGACTATCGACAACATTCTTTTGCCTACCAAGTCCAAAGAAAGATATTTTACGAACTTGCTCTTTAATCTCATTCTGGAGGTCAACTATCATCTCTGACGCTTTAACAGCTTTATCCAGTGCTAACTCTTTGCCAGACTTTTTAGCTTGGTCTTGGAGTTTGTTAGCCCACCGTTCAACTTGGAACTGTTTAGTATTACCATATTTGTCGAATAGCACTTGGTCGACGTAGTTCTTGATACGAGAGTTAGTATCAGCCACCGTCTCAGTGGTCATCTTACCTTTACGAGCCTTGTTAGAACCGAATACAGTGTTATCTTCAGCCATATGACCCCAGCCAGTATCAACTAGCTTGCCTTTAGCGTCAAAGGTTTCAGGGAAGTAATAGTCTTTAATCGTACCACCCTCACTTTTCCTAATAGCTCCCAACTCCTCAAACATCTCTCTGAAGTGTTTGTCATAAAGGTCTTTACTAGCTTGGGGGATTTTACTGGTATCACCCCTAGCGTTTAAAATATCGTCTGCCATTTTAGTGATGGTCTCATCACCAAGCCCAACGTGAACTTCATCAGCATAGTTATGCAGGTTATCTCTAGTGCTTTCAATCTGTGCTACTGCTTTAGAATCAAGCTTGTTCTCATCAGGTAGGCTTCTAATCTGCTCAGGAATAGACTTAACCTCACCAGTAGTACCGTCAACGTTAGATGGTCGGTTGATGTCTTTATTAAGCTTAGCTGGTGGTTCAGTAGCGATAGGCTCTACTTTGGGTTTACTTTTATCCACTACCTTAACTGGTTTAGTAGGCTCTACAGCCACACTAGACTTGTCTTGAGGCACATTGACTAAGCTCTGGTGTTCAGGGTCTAATGTCGCTTGTAAATCCTTAGCTTGTTTTATATCACCATTTTTAACAGCTGAGTTAGCAGCATCAACTACCTCTTGAACATCAGGGTCTATGTTAGGCTTAACTATTACTTTAGACTTATTTAGTTCACTGGTAGCTACAGCGTCTATGTTCTTAGCCTGTCCACTGCTAGTGGCTAAGTTATAATGCTTTTCGGTTTGTTCAAGTCCATATCTGTCAATGTTCCTCTGTATATCATCAACCTTACCCCCATACTGTTCAGCTATTACCTGAGCAGGGGTTTTCTGTCTTGCCTTTAACTTATCAAGCGTTTCACTGGCGTTTATGCTAGTGTCTTTTACTTTGGCTGGCTTTTGGGCTGAATCAAGTATAGATTGTTCTAGGTTTGATTGCTCAAGTGTTCGTCCGATATTTTCAATACTCTCTTGGCTAAGTTGTCTTTCGTCTAGTAGCTTCTTTGCGTTTCTATACTTGGCTTTATCGAAGTCTGGTACTGGTCCAGAGCCTAACATAGTACCACCTTTATTCTTTTCTAAGAACTTCACTCTATCGCTTAATTGTTTATCTAAGTCTGCTAGATTTTTCAGCAAAGTACGCCTCTTAGGTCCGTCAGGGGTTTTAGCAAGTTCCTTTTCACCCTGTTCAATGCTGTTCATTAACTGATTAGCTTCAGCGTCAATATTGGGGTTGAACTTTACATTTAAGTCCTTAGTTACCTTAACTGCCTTTCTGCCAGTCTCAACTGCCTTTTTGCCAGCATCTACACTTTTCTCAGCACTATTAACAAGGACCTTACCACTCCCACTAGCAAGGGTTTTAGCCACAGGAGCTAATAGATTATCAGTTACCACTCCACCTGCACCACTAAGAATGGGGTTACCGATTAGCGTACCCCCAACGTTCATAGCTATATCAGTAGGTGTGATAGCTTGCCCTTTGCCAGACATCTCACCGAATTGCTTTGCGTTAAATATAGCGTCTTGAATAATGTCTCTACCAGTTAGACCCTCTTTAACACCGTAACCTATAGCTTTGCCAAATGTTGGCATACCTAACTTAGTAACGCCAGCCTCAACAGCTGGAGCGAGCTTACCTACCCCAGTATTAAAACCATAAATACCTTTCTCGAATAAATTAGCATCATCTAATAAACCAGCGGCTTTAGCAGTCTTGGTGTTCATCCCAAGCTTAGCAGGCACTGTAGCCAAACTAGCTAGGTCTAGTGCCGCTTGACTACCCCGATAAGCAAGTTTAGATAATCCAGTATCATCTATCAACTGGTCAGTTGCTTTGGCTTTTTGGTCTAGGTATTGGCTAAAGCGGTTTTCACCAGTACCAGGTGTTAATAGGTCGTATAATCCAGAAGCACCTTGAACCATACCGAGTATTGAGCGACCACCACCTAATGCGTTTGGGGCAACAACTCTGACCAATGGATTGATTTTCTCAGCTTGTGGGGCTTGTTTTTGACCGAGTGTGTTTAGTAAATCTTGGTAGCGATTTTCATCAATTGTACCAGCCCGATATTGGTCCTGAATAGGCTTTGAGATACCATACATATCCCCTCTACTATCAACAGAACGCATTAGAGCGTCATACCTATTACGGTCTATCTTGCCACTACGATAGTCTTGTGTCCAACGATTAATAGCGTTTGATTGAATCCTAGCAGTGTTATCTACATCGTTATCGACTGGCTGTGCATTGTGCCAAGTAGTCTTAAAAGTTCTGTTATCGTCAAAAGGGTAGAGCTGTGCATAAGCACCTCGAACAACTCTCGACCCTTCGTCGGCTTTCTTCTTTATGAAGTCAAGAAGACCCATGTTAGCCTCCTATCTTTTATCGTCTTTTTTTGGCTGTAGGTAGATTGGTAAATTATCTAGTCCCATTGGTGCACCAGTTTGCATACCAGCAGATTCACCTAACCCTAGTGTTGTGCCAGCTGATTGTCCAGCCATTTGGAGTTGTCTAGCATTATTCTGAGTAGTTTGAGCGTCTTGAGCTTTTATTCCACCTAATTGGTTTTGTAACCAACTCTGAGTTTGTCCAAGCAAAGCTTTACCCTGGTCAATAACTTGCTGTTTAAGAGCTTCGACCTGCACTTTACCTGCTAGACCTAGCTTAGCCCCTTCAGCGTCAAGAGCCATAAGCTTAGCCTTAACGTCTTCACCGATAGTTAGTATCTTGTTGTCTCGCTCGTTTTCTATCTTACGAAGTGAAGCTGCTTTAGCCATATCAAGGTTGGTCTGAGCAGTATCTATCTCACGACCCTTAAGAGCCTCCTCGTTACCTGCTTTACGCATTTTACCTTGTCCAAGCTCTGAATAAACACGAGCTAGTTCGCCAGCCGCACTAGAGTTCATTGCCCCCATGTTAGCAAGTTGAGTGTTAGCACCCTGCATACCATAGCGTACATAATCTCTAATGTCCTGAACATTATTCATATAATTAAGAGCATTATTCTCTCTGTCAGTATTTATCTTTCTCTGTCCTTGAAGTGTAGAATCGTACATATCTTGAGCAGAATCATGCATAGAGTTATTAGCTAGCTGGAAAGAAGCATTAGCACCACCAGTGATACCACCGATAGCTGTGTTCAGGTTGTTAGTGAAGTTGTTTCTAGCCCCTGCCATTGGGTCATAGCCACCAGGATTTCTTGATGTATTTTCACCTAATACATCAAAACCACCATTTCCTCTATTTGGGTCTTCTATCTGTCTAGCACCATTAAGAGCATCAAAACTTCTAGCACCTAGAGTAGCACTACTACCTAAGTTCTGAATACCACCCCCTTGTCCATTACCATAGTAAATATTACCGTCTTGCCCTAACCAATAAACTGCTTGTTCACCACTAGGCTGATACTGTAATGATTGTTTACTGGATTGATTTGGCTGAGTTTGGTTTGGGTTATTTATTCCCAAGAACCCTGCTGCGTTTGCCATTGTTTTCTCCTTTTATTTTCTTGTCTTTATTTACTTACAAACTACTCTGTTAATATTTGTATGTTTGTATTGTATCACTATTTTATACTTGCAAGTTCAGCACTATCATTGGCGTCTTTGAGTATCTTCCCAGCACTACCAGCTATCGTATGAGCAGACAACGGTTCGTCCCAGACTCCTGCTAGACTTGGCATAGTGGCAATCGCAGGAGCGACAGGTAATCCGTCAGCCCAGAGGTCTAGTCCACCCAAGTCTACTTGCACTCCAGCAGGGTAGGCTACATTCACATCATCAACATAGAAGTATCGGTTCGTACCAGTAGCGTCAGTTGCCCCTGTGACTTTCATTTCAATCTGTCCATAGGTAGTAGTAGGCGTAAATGTTACAGCCAGTTGTTGCCAGTTGGTGTTGCCTAGAGCCACGCTAGACACTGTTGTACCGTTGTCATAATTGATAGTTAAAGTTGGTTTGGTGTGAGTACCAGCCCAGTAAGCTGAGTTGTTTAGCTTTACCCAGAGTGATACAGTCATTGTTTTATTTTGAATATTACCTGTTGGAATAATCTGTTCCCAGTGCATTAAGTTAGGTGAGTAGGTCGGCTCAAATCTCATAGCAAAGCCACCTGCTGTCCGTACGGTGGTATCAGATAAGCCTGTGCCTGTTCTAGTGATAGAGCCATAAGGCATAAAGGTTGCGTCATTATTAGTACCGTCCCAGTTCTGAAATCTTACCTGTGAACCATCAACACCGTCTTTGTCGGCATAAGTTTGAGTGTAACTAAGAGTGCCATAGTTACAGTTTTCAAAAAGAACTTTTGAGAAAGGGCTGTACCCTGCAAAACTACCAAAAATATAATTAAGAGCTTTTTCATTACCAAAAGTTTCATTCCTAAAGACGACATCAATCATTACACTAAAGTTATAGATAGCCCAAAGCGTATAGTTCCAAACATTATTTTCAAACAAAACATCAACCATTGGTCCGTCATTACGAAAACTCCCTGCTGTTCCACAACCCCAGATATAGTTATTTCTAAAAATAGCACTGGATAAGCCACCATTACCAAAGGCTTGGTTTTGATTATTATAGAAATAGTTATTTTCTACCAATCCATTAGAGTTTCTGAACCAGCCTGAGATACCACCACCATAAAAAAGGCAGTCCTTAATTTTCTTCAAGGCTGTTGCTGGACCATAGATAGTGCTTGTTGGTGTAGTTCTAAAATAATGATTTCTCTCTATCGTTACAGGTAAATCTTTAAAGTTTATAACGCCAGTACCACCACCATTAACAAATGAGCTATCTATTACCTGTACTTCGGTAATGTTTGCTAGGTCATCGTTCCACTCGCTTGTGCCATTCGTGAGGTTAAACTGGGCTTTTGTCATATAAACACCATCAAAATAAAGCCTATTAGCACCGTTCATAAAAAGAGTGAGGGCTGTCGCACCCTCATAGCTCATTTCAACCCCATAGCCATTGACTCTAAAAATATGACCACCAGCTAGCCTTTTAGCAGTAGTAAGGTTTTCTAGTAAGGTGATATTAGTGCCAGATATTGTATCAATCGTAAAAGGTACTGTTTCAGCAGTAGCACCTGACATATCAGCTTTACAAACTACCAGCTTGTCGCCAACAGCCCAACCAGTTGTGTCAGTAGTAACAATGTTTTTTTGGTTAAAGTTAGCGTCTGAGGCAAGCGTTGTTACCCTAGTAGTAGGCACTTCACCATACAACTGGAGACTAGCTTTCCCAATATAATAAGCGTGTGAAGAGT
>WBZL01004819.1_pt1 | contig 11456 bp, 8 predicted proteins | sample 5204291 | NCBI WGS metagenome assembly WBZL01 (sample SAMN12344345, study PRJNA552823) | activated sludge metagenome | biome: Activated sludge suspended growth; feature: Nitrification reactor; material: Wastewater; isolation source: activated sludge from nitrification reactor of wastewater treatment...
GTGGTCCTTCTCGAACGTCCCGTCCTTCATCTTCTGCACGATCGGCTTGTAGACCTTGAGCACCGCGTCGACCTTGGCCTTGAGCGCGGCCGAGTAGGAGGGGTGGCTGTCGCCCCAGGGGTGGATGGGGAGCGAGAGCTCGCAGCCGACGTCCTGATCCTGCGGGAGGATCATCATGTTGCGCCAGTGGTTGATGTTGTACTCGTTGTCGAGCAGGCCCTTGATGATGAGGTCCTGGGCGTCGGGCGAGTCGCCCGCGACGCCGAAGATGCTGTCGCGGAGCTCGGCGTCGGGGAGCAGGTGGTGTGCGTTGTTGTTCCAGGGGGCGAACGCGGTGCGGAACGGCAGCCCGGCGATCGTCGCGCGCTTCTTCTTGAAGGTGGGCGGGGCGTTGAGGGCTCGGTTGGCGAAGTGCTTCTTGGCGGTGCCGGCGGCGGAGTTGCTGAATGCGATCTGGTTCCAGCTGCCGTAGTGCGCCTTGTCGGCCCCGGTGGCGCGGTGGTGGGCCTGCCAGCGGTACGAGCAGCTGTCGCGCTGCTTGTAGTAGTACTCGTGCGCACCCACGCACTTGCCCCCGTCGAAGGAGCCCACCGAGGTGTGGAGGTACTCCCAGCTCGCGTAGGCCGCGTGGCTCTTGTCCTTGCCGAACTTCCCGCCCATGGTCGATTCCTCCGTCGTCCGCTCGCGTGCTGCTCTCAAGCGCGGCGGAGCCCGAGCGCTCCGACGCCGCCGTCGTCGCTGCTGATGGAGACCGCCACCCGGTCGCCGCGGGCGTAGCCCCGCTGCAGGCTGCGGGCGGCGAGCACGGCGTGGAGCACCGGAGAGGCGGCCCCCACGTCGCCGACCTCGCCCGCCGCGTGGTGCTCCTCGAGCGCGGCGGCGCCCAGGTGGACGAGGGCGGTGCCGTACTCGCGCGCGCGCCAGGCCTCCCCGTTGAGGTCGGAGAACACGTCGACGACGCCGCCCTGGATCGCGGGGGCGAGCACCTCCGCCAGCGCGCGGCCGCGCGGAGGAGCCTCTGGATCGTCGAACGCGGCGTCGCTGCCGGTGGCCGCGGTCGTCACCACCGCCCAGGCCGGGCGCTCGTCGTGCACCCCGCGGCGATCGGCCTCGAGCAGCAGCGCCGCCCCGCACTCGCCCGGCATGAGCCCCACCGGGTTGAGGTCGCTCTTGAGCCGCCCCGCCTCGCCCAGCCAGTGCAGCGCGAACGCATCGACGAGCGAGTCGACGGCGAGCACGACGATGCGATCGACCCCCATGCTCGCCATCAGCTCGCTCGATTGCTGGATCACGCGAGGCAGCGTCATCCGGTCGTGCGGCCGCAGGAGCACGTGCGCGGGCGGCAGCGCGGGCGGCAGCTGCCGCCCGAGCGGCTCCACGAACGTCTGGGCGATCACCGAGGGGTACGCGCGCTCGTCGAAGAGGAAGCGATCGCTCTCGAGATCGGGGAGCGCCACCACCAGCGCGCACCGCCGCCAGAACGCGGCGTCGCCGGGCGGCGGCAGCGAGCCCACCGCCGCGAGGTTGGCGAGCGCGCGCGGGGCGAGCTGCAGCCAGCGCGCCGTGCCGACGAACCCGTCGGTGAAGGGGGTGACCGGGTGGCCGGTGAGCGGCACGGCGGTGGCCGACCCGAGGTCGAGCACCCTGGCCTCCGCGATCGGAGCCGGCCGCCGGATGCCGGCCCGGATCGCCGCGCACGCGGTGCGGGCGTCGTGGCCCACGGAGGTGAGCAGGCCCGCGGCGGTGACGGCCAGGCCAACGGTGACGACGGTGGCGGTCATCGGCTCACGGCGCTCGCTCAGACGGTCTTGCCGCAGATGAGGCACTTGATCGGCTCGGACCCCGGGACCGCGACGACCGGGCCCTGCACGAGGGGGAACGGCGGGGTGTTCTTGTCGTTGTGGAGCATCAGATCGGTGGCGCGCGGGACGTCCTTGCCCTCGATCTTCACGTCGAAGGAGGCGTTGACGAACTCGGCCTTGCCCTTGGTCTTGCCCGAGACGATGCCGCCGATGCTGCCGGCCTCGTCGCCCGTGCTCGTGCTGAAGTTGGAGTCCTTGACGCAGACGGGGTTGCCGTCGGCCTTCACGCTCTTGGCCGTCTTGGCGGCGTCGGACGACTTGGCGATGTTGGGGTAGGGGATCGGCACGGGCGGCGCCGGGGGAGCGGGCGTCTTGCACACGTCGGGAAAGCACGGCGCGACGCCACCGCTGTCCTTGTGCACCACGGACAAGAAGTTGGCCCCTACGGTGACTGCCATCGTCGTGCTCCTGTTCGAATTGCCGTCAGGCGGCCGCGCCATCGGCGCGAGGGAAGTGTCGCGCCGGCTCGGACACGAGCTCCATGCTGCGAACGTCGGCGGGCCCCTCGGGCAGCCGCATGCGCGCACGCCACAGGAGTATCAGCTGCATCTGGTCCATGTCGAGGATGACGGTGTCGAGCGCGAGCGCGGGGCGCTCGTCGGGGCGACGGACGATGCTCACGCGCACCGCGGGCGGAGCGATGCCCGGCAGCGAGAACGCCACGCCGCCCTCGGGGCGCATGCCCAGCACCGAGACCGGCTCGTCGCCCCGCAGCAGGCCCGGCGCCACCAGGCCCGCAGCCGCGCCGTTGTAGAAGCGGCGGTCGAAGTCGGCGGGCAGGCGAGGCTTGCGGGTGGCCTCCCACTGCGCGTCGAAGGTGCCCGCGAGGCTCGCACGCGGCAGCCAGCCCGGCAGCGTGAAGCCGAAGCCCGCCGGGGCGGGGTGGTCGCGAAAGCCCTCGATGAGCGCGGCCGGATCCTCGATGTTGGGGGCGAGGTCGGTCGTGTCCGGGTCGCGGTGGGTGGCGTGGAAGCCACGGCCCACGGTGTTGCGGCGCTCACAGGCGTGCTGCGTGGGATCGGGGCTCGAGCGATCCCAGCCCCCGAACGCGCGCTCGTACTGCACGGGGATGCGCTCGAACGGGCGCGGGGGCGTGAGCGCGTGCCCGAGCCCCACGCGGTACCACATGCGATCGCCGATCACCCGCAGCCCCTTGGACACGGGGCCCACGCGCACGCCCACGTCCATGCTGGTGGTGCCCGGGCGGGGCGCGTGGGCGTGGCCCACGACCGCCACGTCGGTGGCGACCTTGATGGGCGCCACCTCGGGCTCGAAGCGGTGGCTCGAGGCCTCGGGCGGGCCCCAGAAGGTGCCGGCGGCGTCGAGCGGGCGCTGCTGGTCGGCGAGCACCAGGCGGCCTCGCGGCAGGACGTCGAACGTCGCCTTGACCACGGTGGTGAGCGTGGGCCGGCCGTCCTCGTCCTCGAGGTACACCGGCTCGAGCACCAGCGGCGTCTGGTTGTCGATGGCCGGGTGGGGCATGGCGGCGCCATCGTAGCACCGGTGCCCGCACGGGCGGCGGGCCGCTCTAGCGCGTGCGCTCGGGCACCGCGCGCCAGATCTGGTCGGCCCGCTCCCGCACGCGCTCGCCGATCGCCACGAACGCGGGCTCGCGCCGGAGCTCGGTGAGCAGCGGGCAGCGCTCGATCCAGTCGGCGTCGAGCAGCAGGCCCTCGGCGTCGAGCTCCACGAGGACGTCGAGCGCGAGCGCGTTGGCCTTGCGCATGGCCAGCAGCTCCACCGAGATCTGCAGCCACGTGGTGCGCAGGCGCGGGCTGGCCGTGCGGGCGCGGGCGCGGGCGAGGTGCTCGGCGAGCACGTCCGCCGGCACGCCCGCGTCGAGGGCCATGCGCATGGGCTCGACGATCGCGAGCACCGGGCCGCTCTCGACGGTGGGCCAGCGCATCGCGGGGGCGCGCTCGAGCTGGCCCAGCCACATGAAGCGGCGCAGCTCGAACAGGTCGATGGCGAAGGTCGGCACCCCGGGGCGCTGCCGTACGCGCGCGAGCTGATCGTCGAAGGCCTCGTGGTCGCCCACGAGCGCGTGGTGCCGCAGCACCGCCAGGCCGCCCATGCCGAGCGTGGGGTCGAGCGCGTGGGCGAGCTGCACGTGCTGCACGCCCTCGCGCGAGCGGCCGGTGTCGCACTGCAGCATGCCGAGGTACTCGTGCGCCGCGGCGTAGGTGGGGGCGATCTCCAGCGCGGCGTCGAGGTGCAGCGCCGCCGCGCGGAAGTCCCCGCGGGTGGCCTCGAGGCGGGCAGCGGCGAGCTGCGTCTCGGCGAGCCCGGGGGCGCCGCGCAGGGCCTCCTCGACGGCTCGCTGCGCGGCCTGGGCCCAGCGCTCGCCCTCGGCCTGCTCGGCCACGAACCACCGCCGCACCGTGGTGTCGGCGAGCGCGGCCAGCGGGAGCGCGAACCCGGGGGCGGCGGCCCGCGCCCGCTCGAAGCGCTCGATGGCGGCGCCGAGCGAGACCCCGGTGACCTCGTTGTCGCGCGCGAGCACGCGGCCGCGCAGGTAGTGCTCCACCGCCTCGCGCGAGGCCCCCGCCCCGTGCTCGGCGAGCACCAGCTCCACGCGCAGCGCCTCGGCCACGCGCTTGGCCATGCGGTCCTGCAGCGCGAACACGTCCTCGAGCTGGCCGGCGAAGCGCTCGCTCCAGCGCTGGAAGCCGGTGTCGGCGTCGACCAGCCGCGCCACGATGCGCAGCTCGCTGCCGCTGCGCTGCACGGTGCCGTCGACCACCGCGTGCACGCCGAGCGCCTGGCCCACGACGCGGGCGTCTCGCTGGTCCCGGAAGCGGGCCGTGGCGCCGCTGGCCGAGACTCGCAGGCCGCGGGTCATGGCCAGCAGATCGATGAGCTCGTCGCCGAGCGCGTCGGCGAGGTAGGCGTCCTCGGGGGGGCCGAGGTAGCGCAGCGGCAGCACGGCCAGCGCGCGCTCGCCCACCGTGGTGGGCACGAACGACGCGCTGCTGCCCGTCGAGCCATCGGCCGGCGCGCGCGCGGGCACCGGGCTCGAGGGGCCGCCGCGCAGCGCCTCGAGGCGCGCGACCACCTCGGTCGCCCCGCTCGGCCGCCGCTCCGGCTCGCGCGCCATGCAGGCGAGGACGAGCTCGGCGAGCGCGTCGGGCACGGCCGTGCGGGCGCGCGGGTCGGGCGGCGGCTTGTGCAGCCGCGCCATCGCGATCTCCACGTTGTTGGCCCCCGGCCATGGCGTCGCGCCGGTGAGCAGCTCGTAGATCATGGCCCCGAGCGCGTAGAGATCGGCGCGGGGATCCTGCGCGACGCCCAGCACCTGCTCGGGGGCCATGTAGGCGGGGGTGCCGGTCATGGGGGCGCGCTCGAGCGACTCGATCGTGCGCTCGGCGGGCTCTTGATCGGGCTCGCCGACGGTGGAGCACGCCACGCCGAAGTCGGTGATCACGGCCCGCCCCGCGGGCTCGACGAGCACGTTACCCGGCTTGAGGTCGCGGTGGATGACGCCCACCTCGTGCGCCGCCTGCAGGCCGAGGCCCACCTGCCGGGCGATCTCCACCACCTCGGCCGGCACGATGCTGCCGTGGTGGGCGAGCCGCTGGCGCAGGCTCTCGCCGTCGACGAGCTCCATGGTGATGAAGCGGGCCCCGCCGTGCTCGCCGAGGTCGAAGGTGCGGGCTGCGTTGCGATGGGTGACCTTGCGGGCGAGCCTCACCTCGCGACGGAAGCGCTCGAGCGCCTGCTCGCTCGGGGTGACGAGCAGCTTGAGGGCCACCCGCTCCTCGACCGCGTGATCGAGCGCGGCGTACACGGTGCCCATCGAGCCGCGGCCGATCATCCGCTCGATGCGGTACCGGCCGGCGAACAGCCCCCCGGGGGTCGGGGCGGCCAGCGCGGGCTCGGTGCCTTCGGCGAGCGTGGTGGCGTCGTGCTCGTAGGGCTCGTCGGGCACCGCGGGGCTCCTAGGCGGCGTAGGTCTCGCGAAGGTAGCGCACGATCTCGGCCGACTCGAACATCTCGCGGCCGGTGTTGGGATCGCACAGCCACGGCACCATCATCCGGCCCGAGCGCTCGCGGAACGCCGGGCGCTCGGCGCTGTCCTGGCCCACGTTGACCAGCAGGTACGGCAGCTCGAGCTCGCACAGGGCCTCGCGGGCGATGCGGCAGTAGGGCGAGGCCTCGAACGAGTAGAGCACCAGCGGCTGCTCGGGGGCGCGGGCGGGGCGGTAGCGCACGCCCTTGGCCGCGCGCACCATGCTGGCGAGCGAGCCGAGCGGCACGCTCGCGTCGCTGCGCAGCCACCACGGCGCGGGGCGACGGCCGTAGTGGCGGTAGAGGTGCGCGATGATGTCGGCCGACTCGTAGAGGGCGTCGCCGGTGTTGGGATCGACGAGGTAGGGGAACTGGGCCCGGCCGCCCCGCGCCTCCACCTGCGGCCGGTAGGTGGGGCCGCCCTTGGGGCAGGGGTAGATGATGGCGCGCAGGTCGAGCATGGTGAGCGCCTCGCGGACCTTGCGGCAGAACGGGCAGCCCTCGAACTCGTACAGCTCGAGGGGCGCGGCCGGGCGCGGGCCCGCGTGCGGGGCTCGCAGGCCCTGGCCCAGGCGCAGCACGGAGGCGACCCACGAGGAGGTGACGTCGAGGGGGCGGGGCAAGGGCATGGCTCCCCGAGGGTACTTCAGCGCACCCAGACGCGTACGCGCCCGATCGAGCGGCCCGCCGCGGCCTGCGCCCCGAGCACCTGCCGCAGCCGCGCCGCGAGGTCGAGCGGCTCGCGGGTCGTCACCGCGTGGTAGAGGCGCTCGCCGAGCTCGCCGACGACGAGGTCCTCGGTGGCCTCGGAGGTGGCCAGGACCTGCTCGCTGCCCGCGGCCAGGAAGGCGAGCGCGAGGCTGATGCCCGCATTCTGCACGTCGAGCACGCCGGTGCGGCAGCCGTTGAGCACGACCCAGCGCGGGGCCTGGTCGAGCCCGAGGATCTGCTGGACGTCGAGGCGCGCTGGGGGCTCGAGCTGCAGGTACGACGGCCAGCCGGGAGCGCCGCCCGCGTAGGGAGGCCACAGGCCCGCGTCCTCGTCGTGCACCGCGGCGTCGGCATGACCGGCGTAGTGGAAGAGATCGGCATGGGCGAGGTCACCGAGCACCTGGGGCAGAGAGCCGGGATCGGTGGGTACCCGCGTGACGAAGCCGGCACGATCGAGGTGCTGCTCGACCGCCCGAAGCTCGGGCGACGCGGCCCACAGCGAGCCCGTGGCGTCGCCGAGCAAGAGCGCCGAGGGGGGATCGCGCAGCGGCGCCCAGGTCGACGCCGGCAGCTCGACCGCGTAGCTCACGGCGGCGCGAGCGAGCAGCGGCGCGCCCTCGAACGGCAGGGCGTGCACGTCGACGTGGGCGGCGTCGCCGAGCGCGGTCACGCGGATCCGGCGGGCGCGGCCGAGCGGCGCGTGGAGGGGCTCGAGCAGCAGGCGCGACAGCTCCTGCGGAGTGCGCTCGCCGAGCGAGCGCTCGCGAGCCCGGTGCGCCACGCGTCCCTCGTCGTCCTCGGCGAGGACCACCCACCCGTCCTCCACCGGGTGGAGCACGAGCAGCAGCTCGCCCGGCGCGCGGGCGGTGAGGTCTGCACAGCGCGGGCGCGTCGCGAGCTTGCCTCGCGCGAGCGCGAGCGCGTTGGCCTGCTGCTGCAGCGCCTGGCGCCGCGCCTCCGCGTCACGCCGCAGGCGCTGCAGCGCGCGCCCGGGCTGTGCCCGCCCATCGGCCTCGAGCGCGTTGGCCTCGGCCTCGAGCCGCAGGTAGGCCTGCGCCTGCGCGCGCAGCTGCTCTCGCTGGGCCCGATCGAGCGATGCGGGCAGCACCAGGGGGTGCAGCGCGCGGGCCCGTGACAGCCGCGCGGTGCACAGGGCCTCGTCGAGCCGTCCCTCGGTCACGAGCACGTCGACCAGGCGCTGCGTGGCCTCGGGTCCCAGCGCGCCCGTCCTGCGCCCCGCGCCGAACACCGCGAGCTGCGAGACCTCGTCGTAGTGCGTCTCGGCCCGGCGATAGTGCTCGATCGCAGCCTCCACCGCGCCGCTGCGCTCGGCCACGCGCCCTCGGAGCACCGCGAGCCGCCAGCGCGCCTGTGGGGTGCTCGCCACGTCCACGATCGCCGCGAGCGCCTCGAGCAGCGGGGCCACCGCGGCCGCCTCCGCGCCTTGCCGCAGCCTGGCCCGGATCTCGAGGTCGAGCGCGTGGGCGCGCTCGTCGGGGGGCACGCGGCCCGGGTCGATGCGCGCGAGCTCGGCCAGCGCCGCCTGGGCGTCGCCGTCGTCGAGCGCCACGCGGGCCAGGCCCAGGCGTATGCCGCCGACCTTCTCGGGATCGGGGGCGGTGCCGCCGGGGCCGAAGACCGCCATCGCGTCGCGGTACGGACCCGCGGGATCGAGGTCGTGCTGCCCGGCCTCGCGCAGCAAGAGGCCAATCCAGCCGAGCGTGCGCGCGGCCGAGCCCACGTCGCGCGGCTCGGTGGTGGGCGCCTCGAGCAAGGCGCGCACGTGCCGGGCCCAGTGCGCGGCCGCGTGCAGGTACCCGAGCTCGGCGAGGACCTCGGCATACATCGAGAGGGCGGCCAGCTCGAGCTGGCCGTTGCGGGTGCGCAGCGCATGGCGAGCGGCGTCGCGGTAGGCGATGGCCGCCTCGTCGAGGCGGCCGAGCGTCCAGCTCACCGTGCCGCGGGTGAGGGCGAGCTGGGCCCGTCCCCTCGGCGACGCACGGGCGAGCGGCTGCACGTCGCGCAGCAGGGCCTCCGCCTGCAGCGGATCGCCCACGTCCTGGGCCAGGCGGTGGGCGACGGCGAGGGCTGCGTCGAGCGTCTCGGTGCTGGCGGGGGCTGCCGCGCGCAGCTCGTCGAGCCGCCCCAGCGCCTGCGGGACGCGGCCGGCGAGCAGGTCCTCCTCGATGGCGGTGCGCGCCTCGTCGATCCACGGCGTCGCCCCCTCGTGGGACAGCGACAGGGACCACTGCGCGCGCCGGCCGTGCTCGCCGGGCAGCACGACCCGGGCCCGCGAGGCGCTCGCGGGCACCTCCACGCGCAGGCCCAGCCCGAGCAGCTCGGGCCGGCGATGGTGCTCGGGCTGCACGCGCTGGTCGTCGAGCCACACCTCGGCGCGCTCGGCCTCGGGGTGCTCGAGCCACAGCTCGAGCCACGGGCCCTCGAGCACGCACGTGGGCTCGGCCGCCTCACCGACCACGATCATGCAACCTCCGTACTCGACGGCGAGCGCCTCGGGCTCGATCTCGGGCTCGGGCGCTGCGCCGCAGCCCGCCAGCCCCACGGCGAGCAGCAGCGCCCTGGCGTGGCGAGCCCGTCGTCGACCCGCGGCGCTCGTGGTGCCCTCCCGGTCCACCGGGCAAGCCTGCGGTGCAGGCTCGGCCGAGGTCAATGGCGGCCGGGTGCGCGCGGGCGATCACGGCGCTCGCTCGAGCGCGATCGGGCGGTCGATCCACGCGACGTGCCTCACCGCGGCGGCGCGAGGATCTCGATGCGCGTGCGGAGCAGCTGGGCGGGCTCGACGTCGCGCGCCTCGGCCTCGCAGCTGCGCAGCTCGGGCAGCGACCCCACCCGGCCCACCACGAACCGCAGCTCCCACGTGCCGACGCCGAGGCCCAGCGCCGCCACGCGGCCGTCCACCTCGACCAGGCCGCTCGGGGTCACGGACGGCACGATCGGCAGGCGGCGCGGGCCCTCCACCTCGCACGCGTAGGCGGCAGCCTCGACCGCTCCGTCCACGGCGTCCCACGGGCGCAGCGTGACGCGGAGGCTGCGGTCGGCGTAGACGCGCGCGTCCCCGGTCGGGGCCGAGGGCTCGGCGCCGCGATCGAGCCTCGCACCCGCGTCGAGCTCGAGCGCGTAGCGTGGCAGCGAGCTGCTGGCTCGATCGCCGCCGCCGCCGCTCCAGGGGACGACGAGCACGAGCACCAGCACGGCCGCCATCGCGAGCACCGCAGCCAAGGCCCCCCGCCACGGCTGCCGCGGGGCGTCGAAGCCCACGGCCAGCAGCTGCTGCAGGCGCTGCTCGTCGACGGCCGGATCGCCGGGGGCGAACAGCTGCTTGGACCGCTCGACGAGCGCGGGGTCTTCCTCGTCCTCGACCCTTCGTGCCGCGTCCTCGGGGGTGATCGCCCCGCGGGCTGCGTCGAGCCACGCCTGTGGCGTGTGCTCCAGCGCGTGCCGGGCTGCCACCACCTCGAGGACGTCTTCGACCGCCATGTGATTCCTCTACCGCTCCGCCGTCGCCGAGCTGACACCGTCGTGCAGTCCCCCTGGCCGATCGAGGTCGAGGGCGGGCACGGGCAGCAGCAGCACCGCCAGCGCCTGGGAGATTGCGGCCTGCGCCCGGGCGGACGCGGGCCGCGCCTTGCGATCGTCCTCGAGGATCTCGGCCGCCAGCCCCACGAGCTTGCTGCGCAGCCGGGTCAGCCGCTGGTAGGCGGCGTCTTGGTGGAGCCCCAGCTCGGCCGCGACCTCCTTGGCCTCGCGGCCCATGACCATCACGCGCAAGAACAGGGCCTCGTCCACGTCCTTGATGAGCGGCCGCGCCTTGGCCCACAGCGCCTCGAGGAAGTCGCGCTGGAGCAGCGCGCGCTCGATCTCCTCGGTGGACTCGGGGTCGGCCGGCGCGAGCGGGGCCTGCTGCCGGGCGCGGCTGCGAAGCACGGTGGATGCTCGCGACGCCGCCAGCAGGCGCAGGTAGTAGCCGAGCTCGCCCCGCGCGGGATCGTAGCGGCGCAGCGCTCGGCGATCGTTGGCGAGGATCTGCACCCACACCTCGCTCAGCACGTCCTCGAGCTGCGACGTCATCGACGGCCACGCACGCACGCGGGCCGCCACCGCGCCGCGCACGACGCCCGCGTAGTGCCGGTAGAGCGTCGCGAACGCGGCTCGATCTCCGTCGAGCGCACGCTGGACGGTGCGGGCGTCGAGCTCGACGTGCTCGCCGGGGGCACGGCGCCGCCTCAGCATGGCCCGGCCTCCGCGTAGACCCGCGAATTCGGCCGCGTAGGACCCCCTGGCGGCCCGAGTGTCGAATTCGTGCGAAGCGACCGAATTCTCGACCCCCCTGCCGGGACCTGTGGATCGAGCGGCGCGAGCGGTGGCCACGGCCACCCGGACGCTCGCTCGGGTCGCCCACCTGCGCGGGGCGATGCGGGCCGCCCCCATCCCTCGCGCAGAGGCTGGACATCACCATGACGATGCGTTCGATTGCAGCGGGCCTGCTGGCCTTCACCCTTGCCCTCACCCTCGCGGGCACGGCCTCGGCGGCCGAGGAGATCCCCACCCAGATCGCCGGCGCCGGCGAGCCCTCGGAGTACCCCGACCCGATCTGCACCACCTGCAAGATCAAGACGGTCCGCAGCTCGCGGGCCTCCTCCCACGAGGCCTTCGTCACGCTCGTCTACCTCGACGCGACCCCCTTCGCGGGCGAGCTCATGGTCACCGTGTGGCTCGCGGACGGGACCGACGACGTGGTGGTCGTGCCCGACGTGGCGCTCGCGTACGGCGACGAGCGATGGATCGAGCTGGCTGCGCGCGAGGGCTGGTGCTGGGACGAGGTGAAGGCGGTGGAGGTCGCATTCCTGCCGGCCG
>WBZL01004823.1_pt1 | contig 11448 bp, 11 predicted proteins | sample 5204291 | NCBI WGS metagenome assembly WBZL01 (sample SAMN12344345, study PRJNA552823) | activated sludge metagenome | biome: Activated sludge suspended growth; feature: Nitrification reactor; material: Wastewater; isolation source: activated sludge from nitrification reactor of wastewater...
CTTCATGGAGCAATCGGCTGACAGGATCACGGCGCTTGGACTGGCGAAAAGCTCGGCGAAGCTCTTCCCTCCGATGTCGGTGATGCTGACAAGCAGGGCGACTATCGGTGTGGTAGCGATAAATACGAACGAGGCCTGTACAAACCAAGGTTTCATCACCTGCCTGCCGAATAGCGATTACCCCCTGTGGTTGCTCTATCACTGGCTGAAAGCCAACGTCGAGACATTCATCGGCCTAGGCACAGGCGCGACCTTCAAGGAGATCACGAAGGGCACGTTCAAGGGAATCAGACTTCTTGTGCCACCACAGAACCTAGTCGGCGCGTTCTCTTCGACCTCCGAACAGTTGATGCTGCTGTCGCTGAATCTGCAAAGAAAGAACAGGAACCTCCGCGTCACCCGCGACCTCCTGCTCCCCAAGCTGATCTCCGGCGAGCTCGACGTCTCCACCCTGTCCGAACCGACCGTGTGAGGAGATATCGACATGCCCGTCATCTCGATGTTTTTCGGCCTGATCATCCGCATGTATTTCTTCGATACCGATCGTCATCACGAGCCGCATTTCCATGTCGAGTATGGTGAATTGGAGGCGGTGTTTGCGATCCAAAGTGGTGAGTTGCTTGTTGGAGACCTCCCGACTGCGAAACGCCGACTGGTGCAGGCCTGGATCGAAATACACCGCGAAGACCTCCTAGCCGACTGGAGGCTCGCAGTCGAGGGCAAGGAGTTGTTCAGAATCGACCCGTTGAAGTGAGGAGTCTGTCCATGTCACCGCGCATCGCCACCGTCAAACCCCTTCCCCAGGCCAGGTTGCTGCTCGGCTTCAGCAACGGCGAGCAGCGGCTCTTCGACGCTTCCGCCTATCTGGACAAAGGCATTTTCACGCAGCTTCGCGACCCCGATTACTTCGACCGGGTTCGCGTCGTGGGCGGTCATGTGGAATGGCCGGGAGGTCAGGACTTCAGCCCGGATACCCTGTATCTGCGCAGCGACCCGACTGCGACACCGTGCGATCCTGCCCGGAACATGCAGGGCACAGCATGATCAAGCTCGTGCACATCGAACCCGCGAGCGACTTCCAGCTCCGGCTGCGCTTCTCCGACGGCCGCCGGGGTGTGTTCGAGGGCAGGACGCTGCTGCAGCGCGCCGGCCCATTGCTGGAAGCGCTGCACGATCCGGCGTATTTTGGCCGTGCCTTCATCGACGCCGGCGGCCTGTGCTGGCCCAATGGCCTGGGCCTGTCGCCGGCGCGGGTGCATGAACAGTGCAGGGTCGAAGTGGCACAGACTTTTTCAGATCTTCCGGCAAGGAGTGCTGACGCATGAACACCGACCTCGAACACCGCATCACCTTCAACCCGCGCCAATGCGGTGGTCAGCCCTGCATCCGTGGCATGAGAATCCGTGTGGCGGACGTGCTCGAAATGCTCGCTCAGGGCGTCGAGCAGGATGAAATCCTCGCCGATTTCCCTGACCTCGAGCCTGCGGACATCCGCGCAAGCCTGCACTTTGCCGCCAAGCGGGCCGGCATCGCGAGGCTGGCGGCGTGATCTTCTGGGTCGATGCGTAACTGCCGCCAAGTCTGGCGCCCTGGTTGACCGAGCGATTCGGGGTCGAGGCGAGCTCGATGCGGTTTCTCGGCCTGCGCGACGCAGAGGATCTGGAGATCTTCGAGCGGGCGCGGGCAACAGGCGATGTCGTGGTGATCAGCAAGGATAGTGACTTCATCGAGCTGATCGCACAGCGTGGCGTACCGCCCCGACTACTTTGGGTGACCTGCGGCAACCTCACCAACCGTCGCCTTCGGGAAGTCTTCGAGCGGCTGTTCGTCGATGCCATCGCGCTGCTGCACGCAGGAGAGTCGATCGTCGAGCTTGGCGACGCCTGAAACAGCCACGCAAATAACCATGACCACCCTCCTCACCGCCCGCGAAGTCACCGCCACCTACGGCGAACTCGTTCTCGTCGAGTTGCCCGCGATGGACTGTTTCGCTTCCCTGGGGTGGGAGGTCGCCAACCTCTACGACGAAACCTTCGGCGTCGACGGCACCGAAGGCCGCAAGTCGTCCGCCGAGGTCATCCTGGTGCCGCGCTTGCGGCGGGCGCTGGAGCGCATCAATCCCGGCTACCCGGCCACCGCCTACGAGCAGGCCATCGAGCAGCTCTCCGAGGACCGCTCCAAGCAGATCCCGGTGAACGCCAACCAGGCCTTCTACAAGCAGCTGCGCGACCGGGTGAAGGTGGAGATCACCGACGACGACGGCAACCCGCAGACGGTCGAGCTGTCGGTGATCGACTGGACCGCCCCGGACAACAACGACTTCTTCCTCGCTCAGCAGATGTGGGTGTCGGGCGAGATGTACAAGCGCCGCTGCGATCTGCTCGGCTTCGTCAATGGCATTCCGCTGGTCTTCGTCGAGCTGAAGGGGCCGCATGTGCCGCTGAAGTCGGCCTACGACGACAACCTGAAGGACTACAAGGGCCAGAGCATCCCGCAGCTCTTCCACCCCAACGCCTTCATCCTGCTGTCGAACGGCTCGCAGACCCGCGTCGGCACGCTGACCAGCCCGTGGGAACACTTCTTCGAGTGGCGGCGGATCGACGACGAGACCGAGGCGGGTTCGACCTCGCTGGAGACCGCGATCCGGGGGCTTTGCGACAAGCGACGGCTGCTCGACCTCGTCGAGAACTTCACCGTGTTCGAGACGGCGCGGGGCGGGCTGATCAAGAAGGTGGCCAAGAACCACCAGTACCTCGGCGTGAACAAGGCCATCGCGCAGATGGTGAAGCTGCGTGAGTCCGGTGACCGCGAGGCGGCGAAGAAGCTCGGCGTGTTCTGGCACACCCAGGGCAGCGGCAAGAGCCTGTCGATGGTGTTCTTCACCCAGAAGGTGCTGCGCAAGCTCCCCGGCAAGTGGACCTTCGTGATGGTCACCGACCGGGCCGAACTCGACGACCAGATCTACAAGACCTTCACCGCCACCGGGGCGATCACCGGGGCCGAGGTGCAGGCCACCAGCGCCGAGAACCTGAAGCAACTGCTGCGGGAAGACCACCGCTACGTCTTCAGCCTCATCCAGAAATTCCGCACGGACAAGGGCGAGGCCTACCCGAAGATCTCCGAGCGGGACGACATCATCGTCATCACCGACGAGGCGCACCGCAGCCAGTACGACGTGTTCGCGCTGAACATGCGCAACGCCCTGCCCAATGCCGCCTTCCTGGGCTTCACCGGCACCCCGCTGATCGCAGGCGAGGAGGAGCGCACCCGCGAGGTGTTCGGCGACTACGTGTCGGTGTACGACTTCGCCCGCTCCATCGAGGATGGGGCGACGGTGCCGCTGTACTACGAGAACCGCAGCCCCGAGCTGCAGATCATCAACGATCACCTCAACCGCGACATCGAGCGCCTGCTGGAAGAGGCGGAGCTCGACGAGGAGCAGGAGAAGAAGCTGGAGCGGGAGTTCGCCCGCGAATACCACCTGATCACCCGCGACGACCGCCTGGAGACCATCGCCGCCGATCTGGTGAAGCACTTCCTCGGTCGCGGCTACCGGGGCAAGGCCATGATGGTCTGCATCGACAAGGCCACGGCGGTGCGGATGTACGACAAGGTGCAGACGCACTGGAAGAAGCATCTGGCCGAGCTGGAAGCGCAACGCAAGACCGCCAGCGGCGACGCCAAGGAAACGCTCGCCGACAAGATCATGGTGATGCAAACCACCGACATGGCCGTGGTGGTGTCGCAGTCGCAGAACGAGATCGAGGAGCTGAAGGAAAAGGGCCTCGACATCGTCCCGCACCGCCAGCGCATGGTCGGCGAGAACCTCGACGAGCAGTTCAAGGACCCCGATGGCCAACTGCGGCTGGTCTTCGTCTGCGCGATGTGGATCACCGGCTTCGACGTGCCGACCTGCTCCACGCTCTACCTCGACAAGCCGATGCGCAACCACACCCTGATGCAGACCATCGCCAGGGCGAACCGCGTCGCACCGGGCAAGACCGCCGGCCTCATCGTCGATTACGTGGGCATCTTCCGTAACCTCCAGGACGCCCTGCGCATCTACGCCAAGCCCAACCAGCCGGGACAACTGCCGATCAAGGACAAGGCGGCGCTGGTCGAGCAACTCGAAGGGCTACTGCGAGACGCGCAATCCTTGTGCACCCGCCTCGGGATCGACCTGAGCGGAATCGTAAACACCCCGCCCGCACAGCGCCTGGAAGCCCTGCAGAAGGCCATGGACGTGATCCTCGAAGCCGGGGAGGAAAACACCAAGGCCTACCTGCTGCTCGCCGGTCAGGTCGCCCGCACCTTCAAGGCCATCCTCCCCGACGCGGAAGCCAACGCCCACGCGCCGACCTCGGTGCTGGTCGCCTATCTCGGGGCGATGATCAAGGCCCTGCGTCCGCCACCCGACATCGCCGGGGTGATGAACGACCTCGATGCGCTGCTCGACGACTCGATTGCCACCGAGGGCTACCGCATCGGCGCGCGACCGGCAGCCGAGGCCCTGATCGACCTGTCGCAGATCGACTTCGCCGCCCTCCAGAAGAAGTTCGAGGACGGCAAGAAGGCCACGGAGACCGAGAAGCTGAAGGGGCAGATCGAGAAGAAGCTCGACACGATGGTCCGCGAGAACAAGGGCCGGATCGACTTCCTGGAGAAGTTCCAGAAGCTGATCGAGTCCTACAACTCATCCAGCCACAACCTGGAGGCCTTCTTCAAGGAGCTGATGCACTTCGCCCAGAACCTCACCCAGGAGGAACAGCGGGCCACCCGCGAGAACCTGAGCGAGGAAGAACTGGCCATCTTCGACCTCCTGACCCAGCCCGAACCCGAGCTGACCGAGAAGGAGAAGGACGAGGTGAAGAAGGTGGCGAAGGACATGCTCGCCAAGCTGAAGGCCGAGAAGCTGGTGCTGGACTGGAAGCTGAAGACCCGGACCAAGGCGGATGTCGAGCGGACGATCCGGGACTTCTACATCAGGCTGCCGGGGGCTTATACGCCGGAGCTGAAGAAGGAGAAGCGGGCGAAGACGTATGCCCATATTTACGAGAACTACTTTGGGGCGGGGCTGAGTGTGTATCAGGGGGTGGGGGTTGCGGCGTATTGAGCTACATCTGCACTTCAGCTTTCGTCAATGGCGGAGCCTCGGCCTCAGCTGTCGGCCACCCAGCACACAATGAGCGACGGCAAGGTGGCGCACACCTGCCGCACGGCGCGCTATGCTGCCGAACGGCAGAGCCGCGATCCTTCGAACTCAACGTATGGGACAGAGGCTCCGTTCGGGCACTGCTGTCTGCGATGCCCCGCGTTGACCATGCCATCGTACTCGGCGATCCGTCCGCACGGCGGTAGAATGCATCGAGACTAAATCAGGGCGCAGATCGGCGCGACGACAGTTTGGGAGACGCGGTATGCCGGCGGAGCAGTATCCAGTTGAGGTCCAGTCAGACTTCCTCGAAAAGATCACGCGCGCAAGACCGGTCTCGGCACTGTCCGAGCTAATCTGGAACGCATTTGATGCCGACGCGAAGACGGTGGATGTTTCGTTCGAGTACAACGATCTCGGATCGCTAGAGGCCATCATCGTCAAGGATAACGGCGAAGGCATTCCGCGTCCCGAAGCCGCCGGCTATTTCCGCTTTCTCGGCGGCTCGTGGAAAAAGACCAGATCGCAGACGACATCGGGTCGTTTCTTGCATGGGCAGGAAGGCCGCGGGCGCTTCAAAGTGTTCGCCCTTGGACGTACGGCCGAATGGGCAGTCGTCTACAAGCGCGACGGTACGCTCTGGTCGTACACGATCCGAATGACGGCAAGCGACATTCGTCATGTCCACATCAGCGACGAGAAAGAGGTCAGAGGTGCCGCGACGGGCGTCACGCTCACAATTAGCAACCTCATCAAAGATTTTCGCACCTTCATTACGGACGACGGCCGGCAGGAGTTGACTGAAGTTTTCGCGCTTTACCTCTCCGACTACGAGCACAGCGCGAAGATCGTACTCGACGGCCGGGCCATTGATCCCGGCTCAGCGATTGCGGGCCGCAAGTCGTTTAACCTGGCGGACGCGCAGATCGATAACAGAGATTATTGGATGCGGCTGCATGTGGTCGAGTGGAAGACGGCGGGCAACCGCGCACTTTACCTCTGCAATCAGCAGCGCTTCCCGCTCGTGCAGGTTGATCGCCGCTTCCACATCGGGCAGTTCCAATTCTCTGGCTATCTTTACTCGCCATATTTCGATGTGGCCCAGAATGAAGGCACAGTCGATCTCGCCGAAATGCAGCCCACCATCGTTGCAGTGATCGCCGAAGCCCAGCAGACGATCAAGGAGCATTTCCGGGCGCGTGCGGCGGAGGAAGCTCGCACGGTCGTCGAGGAATGGAAGGACGAACAGGTTTACCCATTTTCAGGCGATCCGGTAACTCCGGTCGAGAAAATCGAGCGTCAGGTATTCGACATCGTGGCGGTCAACGTAGCGCGCTATTTGCCAGACTTTAAAACGACGCAGAGCAAGAACAAGGCGTTTCAACTCCGGATGCTACGGCAGGCAATCGAGCGCAACCCCGAAGACTTGCAGTTGATCTTAGACGAGGTGTTGCGACTACCGAAGCGGCAGCAGGAGCAACTTGCGCAACTGCTGCGTGACACCTCGCTTTCGTCGATCATCAACGCAGCCACGGTGGTGTCAGACCGGCTGAAGTTTATCAACGGCGTGGAGGCGGTGCTGTTTGATGCCGAACCGAAAAAGCGGTTGAAGGAGCGCACGCAGTTGCATCGGATCATCGCGCAGAACTGCTGGCTCTTTGGTGAGGAGTTCAGCCTTTCGGTCGACGACCAGTCCTTGACGACAGCATTGATCGAGCACAAGAAGGCGCTCGGAACCGAGGTCGTAATCGACGAACCGGTGAAGCATATCTACCAGACGCGCGGAATCGTCGACCTGATGCTGTCCAAGGCGACCAAGCAGTATCGCGCAAACCAATTGACACATCTGGTGGTGGAGCTGAAGGCGCCGAAAGTCAAGATCGGGCCGGAAGAGGTCACACAAATTCAGGGATACGCCTTCACCGTAATGAAGGACCCGCGATTCTCGAAGGTCGGCGTAACATGGAATTTTTGGGTCATCAGTGACGAACTGACTCCCTACGTCGAAGAGTTGGTTGGCGACACCGGATTGCTCCACACCAAGCCGAACGTCAATATATACGCGAAGACGTGGGCGCAGGTCCTCGATGAGAACCGCGCTCGGTTGAAGTTCTTTCAGGATAAACTCGACGTACAAGTCGACAGGTCGTCTTCGCTCAAATACCTACAAGAACGCTACGCAGCCCACCTTGAAGGCGTCTTCGAGGTCGATGATTTCAATACCGAAGTAGAAGTCGAAATCACCTCGTCGGCGGAGGAATCCGCCTGAATCTAAGCTGTTTCATTGCACTGATTAGTTCAGACCTGTGCATTTCGATGGAAAACGCGGGAACCTCTGACACTTACCGGTATGAGCTCGCTCCCCATTGTCGCAGATCATCTCTGTCATGCTGCCAAGACAAAACCGGCCGACGAGGCTGACGCCTTCGGCCGCACGGCTTTCAACCGCTACTACTACGCAGCATACCTCTCTACGCGCGATCTTCTGATTCAGATTGATAGATCATGGGCGCGTTCACCACATGGCAACATCCCTGAGATACTTGAGATCGACCTGATAAAGAGGCTGCGAATGGCTCTTAGGCCACTTCAGGCCAAAGGCTTGGTGGCGGAGGGGAAGGCCAAGAGCCTGGTTAGCCAAGCAGGCTCGGCCGGTGGTGAGATGGCTTCAATACTTCGAATTGCTTACAAAGTCCGCATCACCGCCGATTACATGCCAGAGGAGAAGGTTATTTTTGAACCGGCGACGTTCAGGTTGGCTACGCACACGGAGGCTGAGGCCAAACAGTGGCTCCTTCGCATCGATCGAGCCAAAGGTATTCTGTTGAACGTGGCAAAGGAGGTCGGCCTTGTCTGAACTCTCGCAGATCCAGCAGTACCTCGCGATGCGAGGACTTGGATATGTCACTCCCCTGACACTTAGTCCGAGCTCTGGAATTCTTGTCATAGAGGTTCCGCGGGACCGATTAGGCGAAACCGCTTCGAGTGAAAAGACGTCACGGAGGCAGCTCGCGTTCATTTCGAAATCACTTGAGCAGAGATTTGGAAGACGTGTGATCGTCACGATTCGAGATGCACAGGCGCTTGATGATATTGGGATTGCACTTCGAGCTGTTTTAAAGAGAGAGTTTCCGCAAGTTGTGGCCGATGTTCATGTGTCTTTTATCGACTCAAGTGCGGCTGCAGTGTGGGTCGAGTCAGCGACCATCGCCGATCCGTTAGTCGTTACGGAAATCGAGCGGGTAGCGGGGCACGAACTCGCTGAGTTCGGAGTGCGCTGTCAGGCCTTTGACGTGGTGGCGCCATTGTTGCCTGAGCCATCAGTTATGGCGATCTTGCGCTCAGTAAAGCTCCATGCGCCTGCTTCACTAGCGACGATCGTGGCGGACCTTGAGAAACGGGGGTTTTCTTGCCCATCCTCGAACTGGCTCTCTTACAAACTGGATGGCGCACGAAAGCGAGGGCTTGTAGTGCGCGACCATGCTGGTCGATTTGCCTTAACAAGTGAAGGGCTCGACGTTGTACCTTGGAACCGTTCAGCGTCCAGCTCTGATGTCGAGCGCATGTTGACGCTTGCACGGCGGAAGACATGGTAGAATGAAAAAGGTGGCAGCGCCGGCGCGCGGGCGTGCATCACGCCCAACAGCGAAGACCACGCACAGAAGGACGCCTACCGAAAGGGGGTCGGTCCTTCGAACCGCCCCCCTTTCGGTAGGCGGCGTGAACGAAAACTACTTGGTTTTGCTTTTCCGGTGAAGGTGCTGCCACCACTCCTTGTCAGCTTCAACTCGGCTGAAGCGCTCATCGCCTCCCTTCCTGACGAGACCGTAGCCTCTCACGAAGCAGAGATTCGACGTGTTGTGGCCCTCGGGCTTCCACCTGCGGTCTCACTTAGAACTGTAGCCACGCTGTTTGGGGTGAGCTCTGAGTTCGTTGGCGCGATGTCTCGTGCGCCGTCACGCTACTACCGCATCTTCAAGATTAAGAAGGGTAAGAAAACCAGGACAATCCAAGCGCCAAAAATCGCATTGAAGTTACTGCAGGCGTGGTTCGCTAACCATGCCGCACGAGCGGTGCAGCTTCCGCCTTGTGTTTACGGTTTCGTTCCCGGGCGAAGTGGCGTGAAGGAGGCAGCGCAGCAGCATTGCCCCGCGCGCTGGGTCTATTCGCTTGATATACGAGACTTCTTCCCAAGCATTACCGACCAGCAGGTTCGCGATGCGCTAGTGCGCATGGGATACGCAGGCAGTACCGCCGCATTCTTAGCACGCCTCCTGACGTTGAACGGGCGCTTGCCCCAAGGATCGCCAGCGAGTCCTGTTCTTTCAAACTGGGTCTTTGCCCCTACAGACGAGACGCTACTTGCTCTTGCGGACGAACTTGGCGTTCGGTACACGCGATACGCCGACGACCTAGTTTTCTCGGGACTCGACGCACCCCCCCGAGAGATCCAGGGACGTGTCCGTGAGATCGTTACCGGAGCAGGTTGGACTATTGCAGATGACAAGGAGCACTTGGCCTCTATGCCAGCGCGCCTAAAAGTGCATGGACTTCTCGTACATGGTCCCCGACCTAGGTTGACTAAGGGATATCGGAACAGGATCCGAGCATTCAGGCATCTGCTCGAAGCAAACAAGATCGCGGATGCAGATCGAGCGAAGATCCGGGGTCATCTCGCGTACGCCGATTTCATTGACAGGGACTAGTCGCAGGAGCTCCGACAATAGGATTGAGCATCCATTCAGTCAAGCTGTGTGGGCCCGTTTCGGGTCAGTTGTTCGCGCTCGACCGGCTCGAAAGATGATCTCGAATCCGCGCACTCGCCAAGGTCTGTTTTCGGAAGGAAATCCGTCGTTCATTCGCGCTGGCTGTCCGACCGGAATGGCCGACGACCTGCCCGTGATCAGTCGTCACGAACATTCGGTCCACGCAGTTTCCCGCGGTAAAACCGCGCACACCGCGTAGGACCGCCGAGGGTCGACAGCACTCGGCAACGAACGGCTGTTTCCGGGAAGTGAAACCTCAACGACCGCTTTCCCCCCGTCGATGAACTCGAAGAGACGTCAGTCGCATCCCGCCCCAGTGCCACCCGATGCAGCCCCGAGCAACCAGATGACGGTTGTGAGCGTCTTTGCGGCTGGTGGTCGTCGAACTCGTCAGGCCGCAGCGGCCATGTGCATGTCGACATGGATGTCGACGAACGGACAGCGCAGCGCACCGGCTTCATTTCGCTCGACAAGGCCCAACGCCACCAACTCGGTGGCGTCTTCATGGACACGCTTCACATCGCGTCCGAGACGGCGCGCGAGTTCGCGCAGGCCGACGGTTCCTCCGTCCTGCTGCAGGGCCTGGACAATCGCCCAGCGACGCTCCGTGAGGCGACCAAAAAAGGCGCCGGGTGTCTCGAAATTCAGGGTTTCGCCCTGATACGTCGTGGCGGTCGCGGACCTGCCGGCTTTGCGCAATGCGCTGCGCCAATCCGGCCCCAGGGTAATGGTCAGGCTACGTGTATTCATGGCGCCCTCCGTTTCTCCACTTCGGCGATGAAATCTTCAATGAGTTCGTCAACAGTCGAAAAAGAATAGGGACGCTCTTCACCGTACAACTGCCCGGCGGGGATAGGTCGCCATCGGTCGCTTTGGATCGTCCGCGCCACCAAACGCCCCCGCGATCCCGCTGGTATCCTCACGCGCTCGGACTAGCATGCCCCCAAGCCACCGGGACCGGAGCGACCCGCATGAAAAAATTCATCCGCGACAACCCGACCATCGCTTTCGGGCTCGGCCTGCCGCTGCTGCTCGTCGCAGTATTCCTCGCCATCTCGGGCATTCCCGCGCTGCTGGTCGCGCCGCCGCAGTACGAGGTGTTGTACGCGACCCACTACAACTTCCACAACAACGCGCACAACGCGATCCAGATCGCGGTCGTCGGTGATCGCGTGCAGGTCAGCTACGTCGGCAACACGCAGCCCTACCAGACCCCGCGGCTGTGGCGCTTCAACCCGAAAACCGGCGCGGTCAGGGAAATCGCGCTGCCCTTGCCGGCCGGCCTCGCCCCCAACAGCGGGCGGCCGGTCGAGGCGGAGAAGACACCGAGCGTGACCCCCATCGACGTCCCCGACCTCGCCGAGCTAAAGGTCGATTCGTCGAGCCTGGCGCCGGATGGCTACACCTTCCGCAGCAGCGCCGACAGCTACGGCGGAAACGTCTTCGACGGCCTGTTCTTTGGTTCTTCGCGCTACCGGGTCCAGGCCGAGCTCGTCAAGGACGGGCGCAGCATCCGGCTGCCCAACACCG
>WBZL01004824.1_pt1 | contig 11448 bp, 10 predicted proteins | sample 5204291 | NCBI WGS metagenome assembly WBZL01 (sample SAMN12344345, study PRJNA552823) | activated sludge metagenome | biome: Activated sludge suspended growth; feature: Nitrification reactor; material: Wastewater; isolation source: activated sludge from nitrification reactor of wastewater...
GGCCAATATAGTGGTATGCGTAAGGACAGCGGCTACTTGCTGCTTGACTTTGATGTTGTTCGACGCGACGACGCCACGGGGCAGTGGACCACCTTCGATGGCCGTAATCTCGGCCTCGACAACCGCGAGTTGCGCTTCTCTCAGCAGAAGCAGGGTGACTGGAAGTACGCTCTTGAATACAACGAGCTGGTCCGTCACGATCCCCGAACCATCAATACCGGTCTGCAAGGCGCGGGCACGACCAACCCGAACGTCGTCCGCCTGACCGCCCCTGGCACTGGCTCGGATATCAATTTGGATCTCAAGCGCAAGAATCTGACCTTGGGCGTCGAGAAGCATTTTGGCGCGTCGCTGACCTTCGAGGCTAGTTTCAAGAACGAAGAAAAGGATGGCGCGCGCATTTTTGGCCGTGGCTACCAGTGCGCCAACTACGTCTGCAGCAATACGGCCAGTGCCACCAATGTCGTCACGGCGTTATTGATGCTCCCCGAGCCGGTAAATTCGACAACCAAGCAGTTTGAGGCCAAGCTCAACTTTGCCGGCGAGAAACTCAACATCAGTGGCGGTTACTATGGTTCGTTCTTCACCAATTCGAACGGGAACTTGACGGCGACGGTACCCGGCATATTGAACAACCCCTTCGGAGGCACCGGACCTTTGGCGCCCGCCGTTGCCGGTGGTACCAGTCTGCAGAACGTGATGCAGATGCCGACGGCGCTACCGCCGGACAACCAGGCACATCAGATCTATGTGTCCGGCAACTACGCGTTCACGCCGACCACCCGGGCCAACTTCAAGTATGCCTACACTCACGCCACTCAGAACGAAAGCTTCCTGGGTACGGGGCTCCCGGGGGCGCCAGCGGGCCGTAGCGATTTGGGTGGCAGGATCGACACGACGCTGCTTCAGGCCGGACTCAGCGCAAAGCCGATATCGAAGCTCTCCGTGCTTGCCAACGTTCGATTCGAAGACAAGAAAGACAAGACGCCACTCGCCTACTACAACATCGAAGGCCTGCCGGCGGCGGCAACCAGCCGCAACCAGCCAGTGTGGACCAACGGTAACCTGCCCAACAAGAAACTGGCCGGAAAACTTGAAGCCGGCTATCAGTTGCCACAGCAATATCGGGCAACGCTGGGCGTGGACTATGAGTCCATCGATCGCGGCACATTCACCCCCACCGACAATGTTGCCGGCCTCAGCGGCTTGCGTCAGAAGACCGAGGAAACCGGCTATCGCGCCGAGCTCAGGCGGTCGTTGACCGACACATTCGGCGGTGCCGTTGGCTATGTCAGCAGTCGCCGTACCGGGTCGAGCTGGCTACAGCTATATAGCATCAACAATGGCGTGGGTACGAACACGTCCACGCTGCCCAACACCGGCGTCACGGCAGTCTCGGATGCGACGATCTACAGTCGCACCGGCATCTTCCCGATGATGCTGATGAATCGCACCCGTGACAAGGTGAAGCTATCGGCCGACTGGACTCCGATTGAGCAACTGTCGGTGCAGTTCATGGTGGAAGACGGCAAGGACAAGTACAGCGCGCCCACCGAAAAGGGATTGAAGGATACCGGGGTTCGACTCTATAGCATTGACGCTGCCTTGACCCTCTCGGAAAAATGGAAGCTGACTGGCTACGCATCCCAAGGAGAGCAAACGCTCCACGTCGCCCAGGGCAACCTCGGCTACGTGGCCGACCTCAAGAATACGACCACCACCTTTGGCCTTGGCGTCGTGGCCAAGCCGTCCAGCCGAATGGAAATCGGCGGCGACCTGACCTATGGCAATGACATCAGTCGCTATGGAATGGGGGTCGACGGAGGCACGCCACCGCTGACGGCCGCGAATCTCACCACGCTGGCCACCAATACGGCCCAGGCGGCAATCGGGCTTCCGGACGTCACTTACCGCATGACGACGGTGAAACTGTTCGGCAAATATGCCTTGGCCAAGAACGCCGACGTCAGGGTCAATCTGGTACACCAGCGCGTGAAGTTCAACGAATGGAGTTGGGGTTACAACGGCGTGCCGTTCAGCTACTCCGACAACACCACAATCGGTATGAATCAACTCCAGAACGTCACGTTCCTGGGGGCGGCTTACATCTACAAGTGGCAATAGTCGCCTGAACGGATCTTGCGGCAGCAATTCTGCTTGGGGCGGGCCGCTGGGCCCGCTTTTTTTCGGCACGGTCAAATGACGAAACTAACGATACTCGTTGTAACGACGGTCATCTCATTCCTAGCCAGCGCCACGACCGGCGCCGCGCCTTCCGGGAGACTCGACAACAACAGTTGCCTTGCATGTCACGACGCCAAAGCGCAGAAGATCAAGGTACCCGGCGGGGAAGATGAAGAACGGACCTTGAACTCGATCAAGCCGGAGAAGTACGGCCACGGGGTGCACGCCAAGATGGAATGTGTCGCCTGCCACATCGAGATCACCGATGCGGCGACTCCGCACCGGAAGGAAGCCACCGTCAAGGTCGCCGGCTGCGCTCAGTGTCACGAGGACCTGTGGAAGAAGCTGCAGGCCGAAAACAAGGCCGACCCCAAGTCGCGGCTCGCTATCGTCATTCAGAATGTCGAGGCCTACAAGAAGTCTTTCCATGCCCGACCGAATAAGGAAGACAAGACCCGCATCAACGCCACCTGTACGGACTGCCACGACACCCATACCTTCGACGTACCACCGCGCGGCACCAGCCAGCGCGCCGACTGGCACCTGACCGTGCCCAACGTCTGCGGCGACAAGTGCCATACGGACGAACTCGAGGAGTACTCCGAATCGGTCCATGGCAAAGCCGTCCTGGAAGAGCACGACATCAAGTCCGCAGTCTGCTCAGACTGCCACACGACCCATGACATCGGCAATACGTCTGCCGACCCGACCAAGTTGACCATTACGCTGAACTGCGGCAACTGCCACTTGAACGAGTTGAAGAGCTACCGCGGCACCTACCACGGCCAAGTCAATCGGCTGGGCTACGCCTACACAGCGAAGTGCTTCGATTGCCACGGCAGCCACGAAATCCTCAAGGCCGACGATCCCAAATCGAAGGTCGGCGAAAAGAACCGCCTCAAGACCTGCCAGAAGTGTCATAACGACAAAAAAGAGGGGATGCGGGACGCCACGCCGGGCTTCCTGACTTTTGGGCCGCATGCCACCGGCCACGATTTCAAGAAGTATCCGCAGATGACCATCGCCACTTGGTTCATGGTTGGCTTGTTGATTTTTGTCTTCGCCTTCTTCTGGGCTCATTCCGGCCTCTGGTATTACCGTGAATGGCAGGACCGCAAGCACGGCACGCCACGGACCCATATCGACGTCCAGGGCCTGACCCTCGACGAGACCAAGCACTTTGAGCGGTTCCCGCTCGGTTGGCGCATCGCCCATCTGGTCTTTGCCATCGTCACCATGACCTTGGTGCTGACGGGCACCACGGCCCTGTTCGCCGACAGTTCCTGGGCACCGACGGTCGCCGCAGGCCTTGGCGGGCCAAAGATGCTCGGTTTGATTCACCGCGTCGCGGCCTTTCTGTTCGTCACCATCTTCATGATCCACTTCGTCTACGTGATGCAGAAGCTGTTGCGCGACAAGGGCTTCCGCTGGTTCGGACCGGATTCCCTGATTCCGAACTGGAAGGACCTGGCCGACTGCGTGGGCATGTTCAAGTGGTTCCTCGGCAAAGGCCCGCGGCCGCAGTTCGAGCGCTGGGCCTACTACGAGAAGTTCGATTACTGGGCGGTGTTCTGGGGCGTCAATATCATCGGCTGGAGTGGTCTGATGCTGGCCTTCCCCCACGTGACCGCGCGGTACCTGCCCGGCTGGGTGTTCAACGTGGCCACACTGGTGCATGGAGAGGAGGCTTTCCTGGCCGCCGTGTTCCTCTTCACGGTGCATTTCTTCAACAACCACTTCCGGCCCGACAAGTTGCCCCCGCCGGATGTGGTGATGTTCACCGGCACTCAGTCGCTCGAAGAGTTCCGGCACGACCATCCCGCCCAATATCGTCGTCTGGCCGCCTCCGGCGAGTTGCAGCGGCGGCTGGTGGAGGCGCCCTCCCGGCCCCTGACCCAGGGCGCGAAGATCCTCGGGCTCGTCCTCATCGCTGTCGGTTTAATCCTGTTGGCTCTCGTCACTGTCGGATTCTTCGGCGGGTAGCGGAAAACAACGCGGGGCCATCTGGAGACGCATTGCTCTCCGGATGGCCAATTGGTCGCACCAATGAACGAGTGTTCGTCGATAAGCGACATCGCCGATCGACCATCAATTCGGGCACAATTCGCCCCTTCATGCTTTCCGTCTCCGATCTTTCCTGCGTTCGTGGCGAACGTCGTCTCTTTTCCGGCCTCAGTCTCAATCTGGTGCCCGGCGAGTGGCTGCACGTGCAGGGCGAAAACGGTTCCGGCAAAACGACGCTGCTGCGCGCACTGGTCGGTTTGTCGCCGCCCTCGGACGGCGAGATTCGCTGGCGCGGCGAACCGATTCGCCAGTTGGGCGAGGCGTACCGCCGGGAGATGCTCTACCTGGGCCATTACGGCGCAGTCAAGGAAGAGCTGACGCCGCTGGAAAACCTGCAGCTTGCCGCTGCCCTGGATGGCCGGGATCTCGATGACCGCGAGGCCATCACCACGCTGCACCGCTTCGGCCTCAAGGGCCGCGAGGAATTACCCGTGCGCTTTCTGTCCGCAGGACAAAAGCGGCGCGTGCTGCTGGCCCGGCTGGTCACCCGTCAGGCGGCCCTCTGGGTGCTCGACGAACCCTTTACGGCGCTCGACGTGAAGGCGGTCGACATGCTCTCGGCACTGATCGGCGAGCATCTGGCCGGCGGCGGTCTGGCCGTCCTCACCAGCCACCAGGCCATGCCGATTCCCGGTGGCAGGACCATTCGGTTGTGAATGCGTTCTTCGCCATCGTCCGCCGCGATCTCCTGCTGGCGATGCGCCGCAAGAGCGAGGTGCTGACGGCCCTGTTTTTCTTCATCATCGTCGTCAGCCTTTTCCCGCTGGGCATCGGCCCGGAGCCGCTATTGCTGAAGAAGATCGCCCCCGGCGTGCTTTGGGTGGCCGCGTTGCTGGCCACCATGTTGTCGCTGAATCGCCTGTTCGCCACCGACCACGCCGACGGTACGCTGGAACAGCTGGTGCTCTCGCCAACCCCCCTGGGACTGCTGGTCGCCGGTAAAATACTCGCCCATTGGCTGTCCTCGGGGCTACCGCTGGTCCTGCTGGCGCCGGTGATGGGCTTGCAGTTCGATCTGGAGGCTTCCGCGCTCGGCATCCTGGTGGGTGCGCTGCTGCTCGGCACACCCTTGCTTTCGCTGATTGGCGCCATCGGCGCCGCGCTGACCCTCGGTGTACGCGGCGGCGGTGTGTTGCTCAGCCTGCTGGTACTGCCCCTCTACATACCGGCGTTGATCTTCGGCGCCGGCGCGGTGGAGGCACATATTTCCGGCCTGGGCGCCACTGGTCACTTGTCGCTGCTGGCCGCGCTGTTGGTGCTGGCCGCATTCTTCGCGCCATGGGCAACCACGGCGGCTTTGAGGATTTCTCTTGAGTAATGGTCTGATCAACTGGTTCAAGTTCGCCTCGCCGCAGAGCTTCTATCCGCTGGCCGGGAAGCTAATTCCTTGGTTTTGGGCATTGACTGCCCTGTTCGGTGTGATCGGCTTGTGGATAACCTTCTTCGTCGCACCCGTCGATGCCCAGCAGGGTCAGGGCTATCGGATCATCTTCATCCACGTGCCTGCCAGTTGGATGTCCATGTTCATTTACCTGGTAATGGCCGCCTGGGCTGGCCTGGGTCTGGCGCTCAACACCCGCCTCTCGGGCATGATGGCACAGGCCCTGGCGCCCACCGGGGCGCTGATGGCCCTGCTGAGCCTGTGGACCGGCGCGTTATGGGGCAAGCCGATGTGGGGTGCCTGGTGGGTATGGGACGCGCGGCTGACCTCGGAGTTGATCCTGTTCTTCCTTTACATCGGCTTCATCGCACTGCAGGCAGCCATCGACGACCCACGCCGCGCCGACAAGGCGGGCGCCATCCTGGCGCTGGTCGGTGTGGTGAACATCCCGATCATCTATTTTTCGGTGAAGTGGTGGAACACCTTGCACCAGGGCGCTTCGGTATCGCTGACCCGCTCGCCGTCGATGGCGCAGACCATGCTCTGGGGCATGCTGATCATGGCCTTGTGCTTCTGGATGTACTCCATCGCGGTGGCACTGACGCGGGTACGGGCGATCATTCTCGAACGTGAAACCCATACCGAATGGGTCAATCAGCTCGACGAGGTTAAGCGATGAACTGGGGTTCACCCGCCGAATTCTTCGCCATGGGCGGCTATGGCTTTTATGTCTGGGGCAGCTTCGGCGTCTGCGCCCTGCTCATGGTCGTGGAACCGATCCTGGCCAGGAAGCGTCAGAAGGACATCCTGCGCTCGCTGCGCCGCGAACATCTTGCCGAGGAACTCGACCAACAATGAAACCGCGTCACAAGCGCATCGCCCTCATCGGGGGTGGATTGGCCGCCATCGGCATCGCGTCGGCGCTGGTGCTGAACGCCCTCGACAGCAACATCGCCCTCTATGTCACGCCGAGCGAAGTGGCCGCCGGCAAAGCCCCGAAGGGCAAGGCATTCCGCATCGGCGGCATGGTCAGGGAAGGCTCGCTAAAGCGCGACAACCTGACCGTGCATTTCGTCATCACCGACACGGCAAAGGATATTCCCGTCGCGTACACCGGCATTCTTCCCGACCTGTTCAAGGAAGGGAAGGGTGCGGTCATCCAGGGCCGGTTGAGTGAGGACGGCAACTTCACCGCCACCGAAGTGCTTGCCAAACACGACGAAAACTACATGCCGCCCGAAGCCAAGGACGCGGTGGATCAGGCGCAAAAGGCGCAGAAGACACTGAAGCCATGATTCCAGAAATCGGCCATTTCGCCCTCATCCTTTCCCTGCTGGTTGCCCTGACGCTCGGGGTCCTGCCACTGGTCGGCGCCCAACGCGGCAACGCCACCTGGGTCGCACTCGCCCGACCGGCCGCGCAGGTGCAATTTCTGCTCATCGCCGTTGCGTTCGGCTGCCTGAGTTGGGCTTTCTATGTAAACGACTTCTCGGTCGGCTATGTCGCCCAGCACTCTAACTCCTTGCTGCCAACGATCTATCGGCTTGCCGCCGTTTGGGGCGGCCACGAGGGATCGCTGTTGCTCTGGGTGCTGATGCTCGCCGGCTGGACCATGGCGGTAGCCTTGTTCTCGCGCCAGCTGCCGGAAGTCATGGTCGCTCGGGTGCTTGGCGTGCTGGGGCTGGTGGCCTGCGGTCTGCTCCTTTTCATCCTCCTCACCTCGAACCCATTCGAGCGCCTCTTGCCGGCGGCCGGTGACGGCCGTGACCTCAACCCGCTGCTCCAGGACCCCGGCCTGGTGTTCCATCCGCCCATGCTGTACATGGGCTACGTCGGCTTCTCGGTCGCCTTCGCCTTCGCCATCGCCGCCCTGTTGGCCGGTCAGCTTGACGCGGCTTGGGCACGCTGGTCGCGCCCCTGGACGACGGCGGCGTGGATATTCCTCACGCTCGGCATCGCGCTCGGCTCGTGGTGGGCGTATTACGAACTGGGCTGGGGCGGCTGGTGGTTCTGGGACCCGGTCGAGAACGCTTCCTTCATGCCCTGGCTGATGGGCACGGCACTCATCCATTCGCTGGCCGTGACCGAAAAGCGCGGCAGCTTCAAGAACTGGACGGTGCTGCTGGCCATCGGCGCCTTTTCGCTCAGCCTGCTCGGTACCTTCCTGGTTCGCTCGGGCGTGCTGACTTCGGTGCACGCCTTTGCCAGCGATCCGCGGCGTGGCATCTTCATCCTCGCATTGCTGGCAGTGGTGGTCGGCACCTCGCTCAGCCTCTTCGCCTGGCGCGCGCCCAAGGTCAGCCTGGGCGGTGCCTTCGCGCTGATTTCGCGCGAGACCCTGCTGCTGGCCAACAACGTGCTGTTGGTGGTCGCTTGCGGTTCCGTGCTGCTCGGCACACTTTATCCGCTGGTCATTGACGCGCTCAACCTCGGCAAGCTCTCTGTCGGTGCGCCTTATTTCAATTCGGTGTTCGTGCCCATCATGGTGCCTCTGCTATTCCTGATCGCGGCCGGACCGATTGCCCGCTGGAAACATGCCGACCTCAAGGAGATCGGTCACCGACTGGTTGTTGCGGCCGCAGTCGCCATCGTTGCCGGCGTCGGTCTGCCGTTCCTGGCCGGTGGTTGGACGCCGCTGGTGGCGATCGGCCTGATGGCCGCGGTGTGGATCGCGACCGCCTGCCTGACACAGATTGCCGCGCGCCTGAAGACGGGCTCTGCCCCGCCCAGCTTCTGGGGCATGCAGCTCGCCCATCTGGGCGTGGCGGTATTCGTCGTCGGCGTCACCATGGTCGGCGGCTACCAGGAGGAAAGGGACGTGCGCATGGGGCCTGGCGACACCGTCACCATCGCCAGTTATACCTTCACTTTCGTCGGTATCCGTGAAGCGGAAGGCCCCAATTACGTGGCGTCGATCGGCGATGTCGACGTCAGCGAAAACGGCAAGATTCTGCGGCGGCTGAATCCGGAAAAGCGCAATTACCACACGTCGAGCATGCCCATGACCGAAGCCGCGATCGATGCCGGCTTCACCCGCGATGTCTATGTCTCGCTGGGTGAACCGCTGGACGGCGGTGCCTGGGCCGTACGGGTCTACTACAAACCCTTTGTCGACTGGATCTGGTTCGGCTGCCTTTTCATGGCACTAGGCGGCTTGCTGGCCGCGTCCGACCGCCGCTACCGGCTGCGGGTCAAATCCGCTGCCGGCCATGTTTCCCTGGAGGGTGCCGCATCGTGAATCGTTTTCTGCTTCCTCTTGGCCTGTTCATCGTCCTGCTCGGCTTCCTGGCCGTCGGCCTGAATCGCGATCCGCGCGAGGTTCCGTCGCCCCTGGTCGGCAAACCGGCACCCGCCTTCGAAGTGCCGCAGTTGGTGGCTACGGACAAGACGTTCTCGCCGAAAGAAATGCTCGGCAAGGTCTGGCTGCTCAATGTCTGGGCTTCGTGGTGTGTTTCCTGCCGACAGGAACACCCGATCCTGGTTGACTACATCAAGTCGGGCGGCACTCTGCCTATTGTCGGCCTGGACTACAAGGATCAGCGCGCGGACGGCATGCGCTGGCTGGCTCAGTTGGGTGATCCCTACCTGCTGTCGGCTTTCGATGCCGACGGTCGGGTGGGTATCGACTACGGCGTCTATGGCGTGCCGGAATCCTACCTGATCGACAAGGCCGGCATCATCCGCTACAAGCAGATTGGTCCCATCACGCCCGAGGCGATGGAGAAGAAGATATTGCCGCTCGTAAAGGAGTTGGAAAAGTGATGGCGCGCTCCGGATTGTTCGCAGCTTTCATGTTCGCCGCACTTTGCACGCTGCTACCGATCGGTGGCAGCTGGGCCAAGGAAGCGGCGCCGCTGGCCGCCGATGAGGCGGTGGAGAAGCGTCTGATCAATATCGCCGAGGAGTTGCGCTGCCTGGTCTGCCAGAACGAATCCCTGGCCGGTTCGCACGCCGATCTGGCCGAGGATCTTCGCCGCGAGGTGCGCTCGCTGCTCAAGCAGGGTAAGTCCGACCAGGAAGTTAAGGACTTTCTGGTCAGCCGTTACGGCGATTTCGTCCTTTACCGGCCGCCGGTAAAGCCGACCACTTGGCTGCTTTGGGTTGGGCCTTTTCTGTTCCTGGTCATCGGCATTGCCGTCCTGGTAACGTCCCTGCGCCGACGCGGCGCGCAGGTAGTCGATGCCGGCCTGAGCAGCGAAGAAAGGAAGCGTGCCGAGGCGCTGCTGAAAGAACAACAATGACCTTTTTCCTGATCGCGGCCGCGCTGCTGCTCGCCGCCAGCCTCGCCCTGCTGAGCCGCCCCTGGTGGCGGCAAGGCAGCGCTGACGCCACGTCGCGCCGAGCCTTGAACGCGACCATTTACCGTGACCAATTGGGCGAACTGGACCGCGACCGCGGTGCTGGCCAGCTTGACGAAGCCGACTATCAGCAGGCTCGTGGCGAAATCCAGCGTCGTCTGCTGGAAGACGCCGCCGAGGCGGATGCGCCGTTAGCCGTGCCCGGTCATCGCCTGCGGTCCCTGATTGCCATGGTAATCGCGTTCCCGTTGCTGGCCGGCGGCCTCTATGCTTGGCTAGGCAGTCCAGCGGCCCTCGATCCAATGGCACGTCGCGACTTCACCCGGCAAGATATCGAAAATATGGTCGCCGGCCTGGCCGCAAGGCTCGAAAAGGAGCCAGGGAATCTCCAAGGCTGGGTGATGCTCGCCCGCTCGTACAAGGCCATGCGTCGCTACGATGAGGCGGAGCGGGCTTTCGAGAAGGCGGGACCGCTAGTCGAACAGGACCCGCAACTGCTCGCCGATTACGCCGACCTGCTCGCTACCAAATCCGGCGGCAAACTGGCCGGCCGGCCCGAGCAATTGATCGCCAAGTCGCTGGATCTGGATCCCGACAACCTGCAAACTCTCTGGTTGGCCGGTACCGCGGCGTTCGACCGCCGGGACTTTGCCAAGGCCATCGAGCACTGGCAGCGTGGCCTGCGGCAACTGCCGCCCGAGTCAGAGGATGCCCAAATGCTGAACAGCATCATCGCCGAGGCGAAACAGCAAATGGGTGGCGGAAGTGGCGGCAAACAAACCAGCAGTGCCGGCCCGGCCGGAATTCCGCCGGCCGCCGGCGCGGCAATTGGCGGCCGTATCGAATTGGCAAAGACGGTTAAGGCCCTGGCCGCGCCGTCGGATACCGTGTTCATCGTCGCCCGCGCAGTTGGCGGTGGCCCCATGCCCCTGGCCGCCAAGCGTGTCCGGGTGGCCGATTTACCGATGACCTTCAGTCTTGGCGACAGCGATGCGGTGATGCCAACGCAGACGATCTCATCGGCGAAGTCCGTGCTGGTCGAGGCGCGAGTCTCGAAGAGCGGCGACGCGAAGTCAAAACCGGGCGATCTGACCGGTGGCGTCGCTCAGGCGAGGCCGGGTGACAAGAACCTGCGCATCACCATCGACAAGGTTGTCGAGTAAGCGACAGGAAACGAAAACCCCTGGCCACGTTGCCGTACAGCCAGGGGCGGGAAGAAAGTCGAAGCAGCTCTCGGCACCGAATGTCCGGTGGCACAACCCGCGCGTTCGGCGACGCGCGGGGTACAGGCAAAGAGCGCGCCGGTTATTGCTGCCGGTTATTGCTTCTTGTAACCGACGAACTGGTTGTCGACCAGTGGCGGTGCATCCACCTGCGGCACATGGCATTGCACACAATTGTGGCGGGCCATCGACACGGTCGTCTGCACTACCCCGGTCGCCGGGTTGAGGAAATGTGAATCGCCAACCACGGGAGCGTTCTTCTCCTTGGACTTCTCGCGGCTATGGCAAGTCATGCACT
>WBZL01004825.1_pt1 | contig 11447 bp, 9 predicted proteins | sample 5204291 | NCBI WGS metagenome assembly WBZL01 (sample SAMN12344345, study PRJNA552823) | activated sludge metagenome | biome: Activated sludge suspended growth; feature: Nitrification reactor; material: Wastewater; isolation source: activated sludge from nitrification reactor of wastewater treatment...
GCCGCGAGCTCCTCCGGTCGACCGAACGCGGCCAGCCGCCCGTGGTGCATCACGGCCATCAGATCCGCGCTGGTGCCGGCCTCCCCGAGGAAGTGGGTGCACAGAACGATGGTGCGGCCCCGTTCGCGGGCGCTGTGATCGATGAGCTCCATCACTGCCCGGGCACCGGCGGGGTCGAGACCTGACGTCGGCTCATCGAGGAAGAGCACCTCGGGATCGTGCAGGAGCGCCCGGGCCAACGCTACGCGTCGACGCTGTCCGGTGGAGAAGCCCTGGCAGAGCTGCCCGGCCTGTCGGGACATGTCGAATCGCTCAAGCAGGTCGTCGATCCGGGCCCTGGCCGTCTTTCCGCGCAACCCCCGCAGCCGAGCGGTCGACTCGAGGTTCTCCAGCGCTGTCAACCGGTCGTCCAACCCGGCGTTCTCGGTGACGACCCCGGTCCTCCGTCGCACGTCGGTCCCGTGGATCGCGGGGTCGAGACCGAGGACACGACACGAGCCCGAGTCCGGTCGGAGGACCCCGTTGAGCAGCCGGATCGTGGTCGTCTTGCCGGCACCGTTGTTGCCCAGCAGTGCCAGCACCGATCCACGAGGCACGTCGAAACTCAGGTCGTCGACGGCGACTCCGCTCGGGAAGAAGCGGGTCACGCCTGAGCAGCGGAGGGCGAACTCAACCGAGGAGGGCATCGACGGTTTCCAGCACGAGCGCCACCTGGGTGGGCGAAGCCGGCGGAGCGACCGGCGGTTGCGACGCCGTGGTGTCAGCTGGCGTCGTCGGTGGCTCGGTTGCGGCCAGTTCCTCGGGGGGCGGCGCCGCTGTGGTCGGAGCGGGTGCTGCTGCGACGGCGGTCGCCGGCCTGGCGGGGGTTGACGGCGCGGCTGGCGGTGCTGGTGCTGGTGCCGGCATCAGTGACATGAACCGGTGCGTCGTGAACATGCGGTCGCCGTCCCACACCACTCCGATGCCGACGAATCGATACGCGGGATCGACGAGGTTCTCGTAGTGCTTGGGACTGGCGACGAACGCGTCGAAGAGCGAGTCGACCGTGCCGCCGACCCCGACGTTCTCACCGAGCTTCTGCCAGTCGGCACTGATCCCGGAGTCGAGGTGATCGGTGTGGAAGATGTTCCCGGCGTCCTTCATGGTCTGCGCCCAGATCCGGGCCTGTCCGGTGAGCTCCGGGTCGATCGCGAGCGTCGGGAGGCTGAGCGACGCGCGGAGGCCGTTGATGCGACCGACGAATGCCTGCTCTTCCGCGTCGCCCCAGACCGGGGCTTGTCGCGTAGACGCACCGGCGTTGTGGAGGAGCCCGGGGCGCGGATTGGACGGCGTCCCGACGATCGCGGGCGGGCCGATCATGAGTCCCGTCGTCAGCAACGCCGCCAGTGGCACAGCGAGCCGAATCGTGTTGCTGCGGACCGGTCGGACGATGCGCGCCGGCACGGATGTGATGCGAGGCATCGAGGTCCTACTCCTTCGGCGGCCGAGCCCCATGCAGTGCCGCACCTCTTGCTTCGGTCCCGCAGCGGGTGACCTTGAACAGTCGGCGTCGGCCCTCTGCATCGGTCGCGTCTGGCCTGGCAGCGCTACCCTTGCGTCGGTCCGGTTTCCCGAGGAGCAGCGTGTGAATCTGGCGACGATCTTCGATCGGCACCCCGATACTGCCGTGGCGTTCATCAGTCGCGGCAAGAACACGACCTACGGGGAGCTGCGCGAGCAGGTTGCGGGCTATCGAGCCGGGTTGATCGACCTGGGGCTCGAACCGGGGGATCGTGTCGCGATCATCTGCGGCAACAACTGGTACTTCGTCGCCGCCTACCTCGCGACTCTCGGTGCAGGGCTTGTCGCGGTTCCGCTGAACCCCATGAGTCCACCACTGGAGCTGTCCGGCCAGCTCGCCACGGTCGGCGCCCGGGGCGTCGTGATCGGTCCGACCGCTCGGACGATGTTCGAGACGATGGACCGCTCGACGGTGCCGACGGTCGACGTGTTCATCGGCTGCGGATTCGTTCCCGAGGGCGGAGTGAGCCACGAGGAGTTGGTGGCGCGCGACGGCGCGCCGATCGTCGAACGTGACGACGACGACCTGGCCGTGTTGATGTTCACCAGCGGCACCGCCGGTTCCCCGAAGGCGGCGATGCTCACCCACGGCAACCTGCGGGCGAACATCGCTCAGGTTCTCTCGACGCCGGGTAACGAGCAGAATCCCGACGACGTGGTGTTTGCTGTGCTGCCGATGTTCCACATCTTCGGACTGAACGTCGTACTCGGTGTGACCTTCGCTGTGGGTGCCCGCCTGTTGTTGGTGGAGCGCTTCGACCCGATCTCCGCGATCGAGTCCATCCAGAAGCACCAGGCGACCGTCATCACCGGCCCGCCCACGATGTGGGCGGCGTGGGCGGGACTCCCCGAGGCTCCCGACGGAGCGTTCGCGTCGGTTCGTATCGCCGTCTCCGGCGCCGCCCGCCTCCCCGATGAGGTCGCTCGCACCATGGATCGGCGCTACGGAATCCAACTCATCGAGGGCTACGGATTGACCGAGGCGTCGCCGGTCGTGACCTCAGCCGTGGCCACGTCAGCTCCGATCGGGTCGGTGGGAGTTCCCTTGCCGGGGCTCGAGGTGCGCCTCGTAGACGAGGACGGGGACGACGTTCTGATCGGCGATTCCGGCGAACTGTGGGTGCGCGGGCCGAACGTGTTTGCCGGTTACTGGGGCGACCCCGAGGCGACCGCCAGAACGATCAACTCCGACGGATGGCTGATCACTGGTGACGTCGCGACGGTCGACGACGACGGTTTCCTGTTCCTCGTCGACCGGGTCAAGGACTTGATCATCGTGTCGGGGTTCAACGTGTACCCCGCCGAGGTCGAGGAGGTGCTCATGTCGCACCCGGCGATCGACGCGTGCGCCGTGGTCGGCGTTCCCCACCCCTACTCGGGGGAAGCGGTGAAGGCGTATGTCGTGGCGGTGAAGGGTGAGTCGATCGAGGAGGACGAGGTCGTTCGGTTCTGCGCCGGTCGCCTCGCCCGATACAAGTGCCCCGAGAAAGTGTGGTTCGTCGACGAGGTTCCACAGGGGATGGGGGGCAAGGTTCTCCGCCGCGCGCTCCGCTGAACCCCGAGTTCGTGCCTTTGTGAAATTGTGCACGAGCCGGGTACCCTCCGAAGCATGGTCGGGTCACCCTCCGGACAATCGATCCCCGAGGCGACCGTGTCCCGCCTTCCGCTGTACCTGCGCAGCCTGCAGGAGTTGATGGACGAGGAGTTGTCCACCGTGTCGTCGGAGCGCCTCGCGGAGATGGCCGGCGTCAACGCCGCGAAGGTTCGCAAGGACCTGTCGTACTTCGGCAGCTACGGAACCCGCGGGGTCGGCTACGACGTCGAGTACCTCCTGCTGCACATCCGTCGTGAGCTGGGGCTCACCCACGACTGGCCGTGTGTCATCGCCGGAATGGGCAACCTCGGTCAAGCGCTCGCCAACTACGGAGGCTTCTCCGACCGCGGCTTCGTGATCGCAGCGCTCGTCGACGCCAACCCCGACAAGGTCGGCACCACCGTCGAGGGCGTGCCGATCAGCCACGTGGACGACCTCGACGAGCTGGTCTCCCAGCTCGACATCCACATCGGCGTCATCGCGACCCCGGCGCACGCAGCTCAGGATGTCGCAGACCGCATGGTCGCCGCCGGTGTCACGTCGATCCTCAACTTCGCTCCGACGGTCATCGCCGTTCCTGAAGGCATCTTGGTACGCAAGGTGGACCTGGCCGTCGAGTTGCAGATCCTCAGCTTCTACCAGGAGCGCCGGCAGGCCGGTGCGAGCCTGACCGGAGCGTGACCGGGGTGTCGATCGCGAGCATGAGTTCGGTGCGAGCGAACCGGATTGCGGCTGGCACGACCGGGCGACGTTGGGGGAAACTGGATTCCGGCGCGGAGCAGTCGCCCATCACGAAAGCTCAGGTGCATCTGTGTCCACGGTCGTAGCGATCGGTGTAACTCATCGCAGCGCTCCGCTCTCCCTCCTCGAGCGGCTGGCGCTCGATCCAGCGTTGCTCGAAAAGCACCTCCACGACCTGCTCGCGAGGGAGCACATCAACGAGGCGGTCGTCCTCTCGACCTGCAACCGACTGGAGATCTTCGTCGGGGCAGAGCGGTTCCACGGCGCCTATCGCGACGTGCGCGACTTCATCAGCGACATCACGTTCCTGCCCCCCGATGAGTTCGCCGACCACCTCGAGGTCACTCACGACGGCGACGCAGTGCGACACCTGTTCTCTGTGGCCGCCGGCCTCGAATCGGTCGTCGTCGGAGAGCATGAGATTCTCGGCCAGGTCCGCGATGCGTGGACTGCGGCGCAGGAAGCGGGAGCAGTGGGGGCGTCGCTCAACCTGCTGTTCCGCCACGCGCTCGAGGTCGGCAAGCGGGCTCGAACCGAGACCGACATCGCCCGCCACGTCACGTCGGTGTCCCACGCAGCGGTGATCATGGCCGACGATCACGTCGGCTCACTCGCAGGTCGTTCGGTCGCGGTAGTCGGCGCCGGGTCGATGGCCCGCGGGGTTGTCGACTTCGTCACCGCTCGCGAGGCTGCCAGCGTCACGATCCTGAATCGCACGCCGGACAACGCCCGCGAGCTCGCCGGAGACGCCCACCGCTGGGGTCCGCTCGAGGACCTGCCGGCTCGCCTGGCCGACACCGACGTCGTGTTCTGCGCTACGTCGTGCACCTCCGTCGTGGTGGACGCTCCACTCGTCGACGCGGCGCTGGCCGATCGTGCCGGTGCTCCGCTGCTCCTCGTCGACATCGCCATGCCTCGTGACGTCGCCTCCGATGTCGGGTCGATGTCGGACGTGACCCTCCTCGACATGGACGACCTCGGCGCGTTCTCCGAGCGTGGTCTCGATCAGCGTCGTCGCGAGATTCCTGCGGTCGAGGCGATCGTCGATGAGGAGATCGAGCGCTATCTGGCCGCGAGCTCGGCGCGGGAAGTGGTGCCGCTGATCGTCGAGCTGCGTCACCGAGGCGAGACGGTCGTCACTGACGAGCTGCAACGTCACGCGGCGAAACTCGCTTCGTTCGAACCCGATCAACGCGAGGTCCTCGAAGGCGTCGTGCGCGGCGTCGTCGCGAAGCTTCTTCACGAACCGACGGTCGCGCTCAAGGACGCGGCGGGTTCGGCCCGCGGGGAGCGCCTCGTCGGGTCGCTGCGCGAGCTGTTCGACCTCTGATCCCGGTGACGTCGACGGAGACCCCGATTCGGATCGCCACGCGCGGGTCCGCCCTTGCTCTGTGGCAGGCGCACCATGTCGCCGATCTGATCTGCGCTGCGGACGCTGAGTGCCGTGTCGAGATCGTGGAGATCTCGACGGAGGGTGACCGCTTGACCGACGTCCCGCTCGCCGTCATCGGCGGCAAGGGCGTCTTCGTCAAGGAGGTGCAGTCGGCAGTGCTCGACGGCCGAGCCGACGTCGCGGTCCACTCGGCCAAGGACCTCCCTGCGGTGACGCCTGCGGGCCTGGTCATCGCTGCGGTCCCCGAGCGCGCCGATGCACGTGATGTCCTCGTCGGCTGCCGCCTCGCCGATCTGAGGCCGGGAGCAGTGGTGGCGACCGGATCGCCCCGGCGCCGCTCCCAGCTCGCCGGTCTCCGACCCGACCTCCGGTTCGAGGAGCTGCGCGGCAACATCGACACCCGACTGACGAAGGCATCGCAGTTCGACGCGATCGTGATGGCGGCGGCGGCCCTCGACCGCCTCGGCCGACGCCCGGCGGTGGTCGATCACCTGCCGGTCGAAGTGATGGTCCCACAGGTGGGCCAGGGCGCTCTAGCGGTGGAGTGTCGACAAGACGACCGCCGGCTCGTCGCGTTGCTCTCGGGGCTCGACCATCCCCGCACCCGCCGAACCCTCGAGGCCGAGCGATCGTTCCTCACGGCTCTCGGCGGTGACTGCGATCTCCCCGCCGGCGCGCACGCCGTCCTCGTCGGGCCCGGCCCCGAACCGACCGAGGTCGAGCTCACCGGCGTGCTGGCGGCGTCGCGTGACGGCGCGATGAGTCGCGTCGTCGAGCGTGGCGCCGATGCGGAGTCGCTGGGGGCCACCGTCGCCGAGCGACTGCTCGGGGCAGTCGGAGGGAGCGCTCGGTGACGGTGTACCTCGTTGGCGCGGGCCCCGGTGATCCGGGGCTGTTGACGGTTCGTGGCGCGGAACTGCTCGCTCGGGCCGAAGTGGTCGTGTACGACCGTTTGTCGGCACCGTCTCTGCTCGATCTCGCTCCGTCGAGCGCCGAGCGCATCTACGTCGGCAAGCGCGGCGCCACGCCGTCGGCTTCTCAGGACGAGATCAACCGACTGTTGGTCGAACACGGGGCCGCCGGGCGGGAGGTGGTTCGCCTCAAAGGTGGCGATCCGTTCGTGTTCGCACGCGGTGCCGAGGAGCTCGACGCCTTGCGGCGAGCAGGGGTGCCGGCTGAAGTCGTCCCCGGCATCACCTCCGCGATTGCAGTCCCTGCCTACGCCGGCATCCCCGTGACACGGCGCTACTCGTCGACGTCGTTCACCGTCGTCACCGGTCACGAGGACCCGTCCAAGGAGCGCAGTGACGTCGATTGGGAGGCGATCGCCCGTGTCGGAGGAACGATTGTGATCCTGATGGGAGTCGCGAACCTGCCCACGATCAGTCGCCGTCTCATCGCAGGGGGGCTTCCGCCCGAGACCCCGGCCGCAGCGGTGCGTTGGGGGACGCGCCCGTCCCAGCTGACGATTCGCGCCACGCTCGGAACACTCGCCGATCACCCGCTGGCAGCCCCCTCGGTCATCGTCGTGGGCGACGTCGCGGCCGACGACTTGGACTGGTTCGCGTCCCGTCCGCTGTCGGGCCGGCGAGTCGTCGTCACCCGGGCGCCCGAGCAGGCGTCGAAGCTGAGCCGTCGCCTCGCCGAGGCCGGAGCCGAGGTCGTGGAGGTCCCCACGATCGCGATCGCCGATCCAACCGATGGCGGCGCGGCGCTCGCCGCTGCGGTCGAAGGTCTGGAGACGGGGGACTGGGTGGCGCTCACGTCGCCGAACGGTGCCGAACGGTTCCTCGACGCGGTCGGCGATGTGCGGCGTCTCGCCGGTGTCCGCATCGCCGTCATCGGGCCGGGAACCGCAGCGGTCCTCGCCGCTCGGATGATCGTGCCCGATCTCGTTCCCGATCGTTACGTGGCCGAAGGGCTGCTCGAAGTGTTCGGCAGCGGACCCGGCCGCGTGTTGGTGGCCCAGGCGGCCGACGCCCGCACGGTGCTCGCCGACGGACTCCGTGCCGCGGGGTGGGTTGTCGACGTGGTGGAGACCTATCGAACGGTGCCGGCGCAGGTGCCGGACGCCGCGCTCGACGAGGTCGCAACGTCGGATGCCGTGGCCTTCGCCAGTTCGTCCGCCGTCCGGAACTTCGCGGATGCGGTCGAGCACGCTCGACGCCCTCCGGTCGCAGTGGTGATCGGCCCGATCACCGCTGCCACCGCCAGCGAGGTCGGCTTCGAGACGGTGATCGAGGCGGCGACGCACGATCTCGACGGGTTGGTTTCCGCGGTCCGGGATTGGTCGACCGGCCTGACGTGATCGGCCTGTGATCGGTGCTCTGACGGTCGGCGTCACGACCGGCCACCTCGGCGTCGCCGCACAGGCGCTGGCGATCGTGGTACTCGTCCCCATGCTCTGGGTGTCCGCGTGGATCTGGCTGGGCTACAGCCGGCCGTCGGCGGTACTGGTGCTCGAAGGCTTCCAGATGTTCCTGCTCGCCCCGTCGTGGGTGATCCTCGTCGCAGCGACAGCGACCGGTCGGTGGCCGCTCGCGGTGCTTGGCGGTCTCGTCGCCGGGTCGCACCTGTGCTTCTGCCTTCCCGCCGTGATCAGGAACCGGCTTCCCGACTGGGCTCGGGACGCTCCGGCGGTCTCGGTGTTCGTTGCCAACGTGCGGTACGACAACGACCGGCGAGACGACGTCGCGGGAGCGGTGCTCGAAGCTGACGCCGACATCGTGATCGTCAACGAGATCACGCCGCAGCAGCGCGAAGCCCTCAAGCGTGCCGGCGTCTACGAGCGCTACCCGATGCGGCTGTACACCGAGGGCCGCCCCTTCGGCGAGATGCTGATGACACGCCTGCCGGTGACCGACGAGCGGATCGAGATACTCGGTCGTGCCAGAGTGCCAGCGGCGACGATCCGGGTCGGAGAACGAGACATTCGCGTGTACGCGGTGCACGTCGATGCGCCCAAGTCATCGGAGAAGCGCAACCTGTGGCGGCGCGATCTCGACGGGATCGGTCACTCCGCCGAACAACGGGGCGACCAGCCGCGGCTGTACGTCGGCGACTTCAACTCGGCACCGTGGCACGGCCCCTTTCGCCGTCTGCTGGATCGTGGTCTCACCGACGCGCACGACGCGTTGGGCAAAGGCCTCACCCGATCGTGGACGCCGAAATGGCCGGTGCTGGCGTGGGTCGGTGCGGTCATGCGCCTCGACCACGGGCTCTACACCGAAGGGATCGTCGCCCGCTCGGTTCGTGACGTCGAGGTTCCGGGCAGTGACCACCGCGGGTTCCACCTCACCGTTGCGGTGCAGCAGCCCGACCGCTGACCGCTACCGAACCGTGGGGATACTCCGAGGACAGTCCTCCGAGTATTCCCACGGTTGGTTGTTCGTGAGCTACGCCGTGCCCGACGGGAGGACCCGCACGATGTCGTCGTGCTCGTCGGCACCGTGTGCCCGCATCGACCCGGCCCACAGTGCCGGCAACGTGTACGCAGCGGCACCGGCCAGGTCGACGCCGTAGCCGAGGTCGGCCAACGAGGCGGCCGTGAGGGCGCTCAGTTGGTTCGACGAGTTGAGATAGCCGGTCATGAGCTCGGTCCGGAACGTGGTCTCCCGCCAGTGGGAGTCCACCGTCCCCGCCCCGCCGGTGTTCTCGACGGGCACGTCGCCCGCACCTCCCAGCTCACGCCACGTTCCGACGGCTGCCGCACCGGTGAACCGGGGGTTGGAGGTCCCGGCGCCTTGCAGCAGCGGACTCGACCACACCGTGCCGATTCCGAGGATGTGGCCCATCTCGTGCACGATCGTGTTGGCGAACTGGCCCGAAGCCTCGAGCGAGGCGACATCCGCGCTGTCGAACTGCATGATGCCGTACAGCGGCAGCCCGTTGGACGCTCGCACCAGGCACGGCCCCGCTTGGCCGAGGATTCCACCGGGCCCGTCGATCGCGATGACCTGAGCGTCGATGAACAGATCGTCCACGGTGCCGGAGTAGGCGGCGGTTCCGTCGGCACAGAAGTTCGTTCCGATCGTCACGGTACGATCGGGTTGGCCGGTCTTGACTATGCCGGCCCAGGTCGCCGCGGCGCTGGTGAACGCCGAGGTCTGCGCCGGTGTCATTCCGCTGCCGAGTCGGAGCGTGACGGCGTACTGGTCCGAGCTCGCGGACGACACGTTGAGGCCGAGCGCCGCCGTGGTGGCGCTGGTGCCGTCGGACACCTCGAGCACGACGGTCCTGGACCCCGCTGTGGCGAACGTTCGAGTCCGGCTTGTCTCGCTGGTGCACCCAGTGATCGTGTGGTCGAAGGTGCCGTTGCCGTCGAGGTCGAGGCGGCAGGTGAGCGGGTTGCCGTCGGGGTCGGAGATGCTCCAGCGAAGCGCGGTGGTGAGCGGGCTGGGAGCGGCCGTCGTCGACGCGGTGAACGACGAGATCGTCGGAGCGTGTGGACCGGCAACGGCGACGGTCGTGGTCGGCGCTGCCGTGGTGGGAGCAGCCGTCGACGGTGTCACGACAGCCGTCGTGGGCGGCGCAGCACTCGGTGGAGCCGGCGGCACACATCCGGCCATCATCGTGGCGACGAGCACCGTTCCCCCGAACAACCCCAGCTTGTTGGTCATGTAGGAGGCTTCGGACGCAACGGTGGGGAGCTGTAGATGTTTCGGCCCGGTCGTCCCTCGACTGCGCTCACGTAGACTCCGGCAGTGCTTTCCGGACCCGGCTTCCCCGAGCGTCGACTGCGACGGTTCCGTCGTACTCCGGCCCTCCGTCGACTCGTCTCCGAAACGACGCTGACCCCCGCCGACCTGATCGCGCCGTTGTTCGTGCGGGAGGGGATTGCAGCGCCGCAACCGATCGGGTCGCTGCCGGGCGTGTTCCAGTTCGACCTCGACTCGCTCGAGGCCGAGGTCGCCGAGTTGGTGTCGCTCGGGGTGCCCGCAGCGATTCTGTTCGGGGTACCGGTCAACAAGGACGCTGTGGGTTCGGGCGCTTCGGACCCTGATGGCATCGTGCAGGTGGCGTTGCGCCGGCTGCGCGATCGCTTCGGCGACGACATCGCGCTGGTCGCCGACCTCTGCCTCGACGAGTACACCGATCACGGCCACTGCGGTCTGCTCCGCCCGGACGGCACCGTCGACAACGACTCGACGCTGGTGCGCTACGCGGAGGCGGCGGTGGCTCAAGCCGCGGCGGGTGTCGACATCGTGGCGCCCTCGGGGATGATGGACGGGCAGGTGGCAGCGATCCGCTCGGCCCTCGACGGGTCCGGCTTCGCCGACGTCGCGATCCTCGCCTACGCCGCCAAGTACGCCTCAGCGCTCTACGGGCCGTTCCGAGACGCCGTCGACGTGACGATCGCCGGGGGCGGCGACCGCAAGGCCTACCAGCAGGACGTCGCCAACGTGCGCGAGTCCCTGGAGGAGATCCGGACCGACCTCGCCGAAGGGGCCGACATGGTGATGGTGAAGCCGGCGGTCACCTACCTCGACGTTCTCACCAGAGCCCGCGCCCTCACCGATGCGCCGCTCGCTGCCTACCACGTGTCGGGCGAGTACTCGATGATCAAGGCTGCGGCCGCCAACGGGTGGATCGACGGCGACGCCGTGGCGCTCGAGCAGCTGATCGCCATCAAGCGGGCCGGCGCCGACGCCGTCCTCACCTACTTCGCCAAGGAGTGTGCCCAGTGGTTGGCCTGACGAACGAGTCGCTCTACTCCCGTGGACTCGACGTGATCCCCGGCGGGGTGAACTCGCCGGTTCGGGCGTTCCGCTCGGTCGGCGGTACCCCCTACTTCGTCGCGCGCGGAGAAGGTGCCCGGGTGTGGGACGTCGAGGGTGTCGAGTTCTTGGACTACGTGCAGAGCTACGGCGCGTCGATCCTCGGCCACGCCCACCCCGCCGTCATCGGCGCGGTCCGCGACGCGGCCACGTTGGGCACCACATTCGGCGCTCCGACCGAGGGCGAGGTTCGGCTCGCCGAGGAGCTCTGTGCGCGAGTGCCCGGCATGGACCAGGTTCGTCTCGTGTCGTCGGGCACCGAGGCGGCGATGTCGGCGTTGCGTCTGGCCCGCGGTGTCACGGGCCGGCCGAAAGTCGTGAAGTTCGCCGGTCACTACCACGGTCACTCCGACGCGCTGCTCGCTTCCGGCGGGTCCGGGGT
>WBZL01003641.1_pt1 | contig 11446 bp, 10 predicted proteins | sample 5204291 | NCBI WGS metagenome assembly WBZL01 (sample SAMN12344345, study PRJNA552823) | activated sludge metagenome | biome: Activated sludge suspended growth; feature: Nitrification reactor; material: Wastewater; isolation source: activated sludge from nitrification reactor of wastewater...
CCCGAGCCGATCCTCAACCGGATGAACGTCTACGAGGTGCAGGCCCCCGATCGCGACGCGGCGCGCGCGATCGCGCTCAAGCTCTACCAGTCGATCCGCTCGCGCCACGACTGGGGCCGTGGCTTCGACGAGGAGCCGCCCGAGGTCGTGCTCGATCGTTGCGCCCAGCTGGCCCCGCGCGAGATGCGCCGCGCCTGGATGACGGCCTTCGGCAATGCCCGGCTCGACCGCCGCGGCACCGTCGAGGTGCGTGACCTGCCCGACTTCGGCGCACGGCGCCAGCCGATCGGCTTCACGCACTGAGCTTGCGGCAGCCCCGCGGCGGGGCGCCGCGGCGGCGGCGCGGGCCGGCGCTCAGGCCCGCTTGCGCCCATGCACCATCGCCGCGGCCAGGTTCTCGTGGTGCAGCCGGCTGCTCAGCAGCACGCCGGCCAGGTGCAGCGGCACCAGGCCGGCCAGCGGCCAGGCCAGTGCGGCGTGTGCGGCAATCACCGTCGCGTCACCCCAGAAACGATCGGTGACGAAGAGCGCACCGGCTGCTGCCGCCAGGGTCACCACGCCCAGCAGCGTGACGACCATCCAGCCCCCGACCGGGTTGTGGTTGAGATGCCGCTCGGCGACGCCGTCGCGCAGGGCCCGGGCATAGGCCCAGACCGCCCGCGGCCCGCGCACGAAGCGGGTGAAGCGCGCGACGCCCGGCCCCCAGAAACCGAGGCCGATGCGCAGCAGGGCCGCCGCACCGGCGGTGTAGCCGGCCGCCTCGTGCCAGGCACCACCGTCGTAAGTGGCCAGCGCAGCCAGGACCGACGCCGCCAACACCGCGTGCAGCAGCCGCTGCCAGGCGGGCCACACGCGCACCCAGGGCCCCTCCATCGGGCGCGCGACCGCAGCCACGCCGGCCTCAACGCCGCTGGGTCGGCACCGGCGCCAGGGTCACCGGGTGGAAGTAGGCCTCCACGCGCTGGCCCTTGTCGTCCAGCGCGTACACCTCGTAGCAGCCGCCGTCCTCCTTGATGCGGCGCACCTTCCAGCCCTTCTCGGTGAGCTGCTTCTCCAGCTTGTCGCTGGGCTGCCAGCCGCTCCTGGGACCGGAGTCGCAGGTGGCCAGGCCGGTGGCCTGTGCGGCGCCGGCCAGCAGCATCAGCGCGGTGGCGACGGCCGAAACCGGCAGGCGGGATGTGAGCGGACGGAGGGTCATGTCGTGTGCAGGCCCGGAGACGAACAGGCCACGGATGATGCCCGCGCGCGCCGCGGCGCCGGGTGCGGATACGCATCTTTACCCGGCGCCCCGGCGATGCCTGCCGGCGTCCACAATCGCTGCCGATGCGTGATCTGCACCCCTCGCCGGCAGCCGACGTCAGCCCGTGCGTGGCCATGGCGGCGGGCCGCACCGCGTGGCGCGAACGGCTCGACCGGGCGCGCCTGCCCGAGGCCCATCGTCCCGACGCAAGGGCCGCCGCATGAGGACCGGCCTGCGCCGGGTGCTGGCCGCTGCCACGGTCGCCGCCACGGCCGCGCTGGGCCTGCCCTTGGCGGCCCGGGCCGACGGGCCGCGCATCGGCCTGGTGCTGGGCGGCGGCGGCGCGCGCGGCGCCGCGCACATCGGCGTGCTCGAAGTGCTGGAGCGGCTGCGCGTGCCGGTGCACTGCGTGGCCGGCACCAGCATGGGCGCCCTGGTCGCCGGGGCCTGGGCCGCCGGCGTCAGCCCCGAACGCATGCGCGGCGAGCTCACGGTGGTGGACTGGGCCGACCTGTTCCAGGACAACCCCGACTACCGCGAGCTGAGCCTGCGCGACAAGCAGCTCGCGCAGCGCTTCCTGCCCGGCAGCGAACTCGGCGTCACGGCGCAGGGGCTGACCGCACCACCCGGCGTCGTGGCGGGCCAGAAGGTCAAGCTGTTCTTCAACCAGCTGGTGCGCGCCGACCTCGGCGAGCCGCAGCTCGCGCAGCTGGCCTTGCCGGTGGCGATCATCGCCACCGACCTGGGCAGCGGTGAACGCGTGGTGTTTCGCTCGGGCAGCCTGACGCAGGCGATGCGCGCCAGCATGTCGGTGCCGGGCCTGATGGCGCCGCTCGAACTGGACGGCCGCAAGCTGGTCGACGGCGGCCTGGTCGACAACCTGCCGGTGGCCGAGGTGCGCGACCTGTGCCAGCCCGACGTGGTGATCGCCGTCAACGTCGGCACCCCGCTGCTGCCGGCCAGCCAGGTGGGGTCGCTGCTGACGGTGACGGCGCAGATGGTCGCCATCCTGACCGAGCAGAACGTGACGCGCTCGATCGCCCAGCTCGGCCCGGCCGACATCTACCTGCGGCCCGACCTCGACGGCATCGGCCCGACCGACTTCGAGCGCCACGCCGACGCCGCCGCGCGCGGGCGCGCCGCCGCCGAGGCCGCCACCGCGCAGCTGGCCGCGCTGGCCCTGCCGGAGCGTGCGTACGCCGAGTGGCGCGCCCGCTTCGAGCGCGGCTCGCGCCTGCCGCCCCAGGTCGACGAGATCGAGATCGCCGGCCTGCACCACGTGCAGCCCTGGGCCGTGCAGCGCCACCTGCGCCAGCCGCTGGGTGAGTTGCTGGACAGCTCGCGCCTGTCGCGCGACCTGGTGCGCAGCTACGGCGAGGGCGACTTCGAGGGCGTCGACTACAGCCTGCAGCAGCGCGGCACCCGGCACGTGCTGCGCATCATGCCGATCGAGAAGTCCTGGGGGCCCGACTACCTGCGCATGGCGCTCGGCCTGAGCAGCACGCTCAGCCGCGGCGCCAGCTACCGCATGCGCGCGGCCTACCACCGCACCTGGCTCAACCGCTGGGGTGGCGAGATGCTCGCCGTCGGCGAGCTGGGCGACTCCAATGGGGTGAGCGTCGAGTGGCATCAACCGTTGGCCACCCCGTCGCCGTGGTTCGTCGATGGCGAGGCCGCCTACCGGCGCCGGCGCCTCGACCTGTTCGCCGACAACGACCGCATCAGCGAGTACGTGGTCGAGCGCAGCTCGCTGTCGGTGGCCGGCGGCATCAACCTCAGCTACCTCGGGCAGCTGCGGCTGGGCTGGCACCTGACGCGCTGGCAGCCCTCGGTGTCGACCGGCCTGCCCTTCGTCAGCGAGGCCGCGGTGCACCGGCAGGGGCCGCAGGTCACGCTGGACATGGACCGCCTGAGCCACCAGTACTTCCCCACCAGCGGCTGGGCGCTGCGTGCCGGCTGGACCGACAGCCGCGGCAGCGACGACCGTTACGCCAAGGCCCAGGCCGAGCTGCGCTTGGCCTGGCCGATCGGCGACTACGTGATCGGCAGCCGCCTGGCCTGGACCGGCGCGACGCGCGGCCGCCTGCCGGTGTACGACGCGGCCTCGGTGGGTGGCTTCCTCAACCTGTCGGCCTTCTCCACCGACCAGGTCACCGGCGACTCGGCCGCCTACGGCCACCTGCGCACCGAACGCATCATCGGCAAGCTGCCGCTCGGGCTGCGTGGCGACCTGCGCATCGGCAGCGCCTTCGAGCTGGCGCGGGTCGGCCGCCCGCTCGTCGAGACGCGACACACCGGGCTGCTGCACGCGATCACCGCCTACATCGGTGGCGAGACGCCGATCGGACCGGTGTACCTGGGCGCGGCCTACTCGTTCAGCGGTGTCACCAACGCGTACCTGTTCATCGGCGCCCCGTGAGGGGCCACGCCGCGCGTCTGTCTACACTGGCGGCTGGTGTGACTTCTCGGTGACAACGATGACGTTCCAGCTGATCTCCTCGGCGCCCGCACGGCGGTCCCGCGCCTGGTTGTGTGCGGGGGCCGCGGTGTTGGCGCTCGTCGGCCCGGCGCTGCCCGTTCCGGCCACGGCGCAGGGCACCACGCCGAGCGGCGGTGCAGTGCCCACCGACGTGTTTTTCCGCTTCGCGGCGATGGGCCGGCCGGTGCTGTCGCCGTCCGGCCGCTACGCCGCGATGGCCATCGCAGGCCCCGACGGCGACACGGCGCTGGGCATCGTCGACCTGCAGGACGCCACGCCCAGGCCCAAGGGCGTGGCGCGGCTCGACCGCGGCAGCATCATCGGCATCGAGTGGGTCAACGAGGACCGGCTGGTCTTCGGCACCCTGGACCCGCAGCTCGGGCTGGGCGAGCAGCGGCCGTCGGGCCTGCTGGCCGTGGGCCGCGACGGCAGCAACTTCCGGCGCCTGATCAGCAGTCGCTTCATCACCGAGGCCGGCTCGATGGCGCGCGAGCCGCTGGCCTGGAACCACCGCCTGCAGCGCACCTTGCGCGACGGCAGCGCCGACATCATCGTCGAACGCTTCAAGTGGGAGGACGAGCGCCAGCTCGCCAGCGCGGCCCCCGGCTACGTCACCACCGACCTGCTGCGCATGAACACCGAAACGAACGCGGCACGCGTGATCGAGCGCGAGCCGCCCGAGTACGCGGTGAGCTGGGTGGTCGATGCGAAGGGCCAGCCGCGCGTGGCGACGTCGGTGCGCGAGAACAAGGCCACGGTGTACTGGAAGGACGCGGACAAGGGCTGGGTGCCCATTCAGTCCAGTGCGTTGTTCAGCCTGCTGCCCGGGCAGTTCGAACCGCTGGCCGTCGGGCCGGATCAGAAGCTCTACGTCAAGGCGGCGGGGCGCGACGCGGCTGGGGCCATGACGCTGTCCACCTTCGATCCCGCGACGCGCCAGCTGCGCGAGCAGCCGTTGGTCGCGCTACCGGGTTTCGACTTCGAGGGCTCGCCGCTGTTCAGCGGCGACGGCCGACTGGTGGGCGTCAGCTTCCTGAGCGACGCCCCCGGCGCGGCCTGGTTTGACCCGCAGATCAAGGCCCTGCAGGCGAGCATTGACAAGCTGCTGCCCCACACCAACAACCTGCTGGGCCTGCGCCAGGTGGACGCCAAGCGCGTGCTGGTCTCGGCCGAGTCGGACCGCCAGCCCCCGCTGTACTTCGTCTACGACCGCGATGCCGGCAAGCTGACGCTGATCGGCGCGTCGCGCCCCTGGGTCGATCCGGCCAGGATGGCCACGCGCGATTTCTTGCGCATCAAGACCCGCGACGGGCTGGAGATGCCGATCCACGTCACCAAGCCTGCCGGCAAAGGCCCCTGGCCACTGGTGATGCTGGTGCACGGTGGCCCCAACGTGCGGGGCGGACACTGGGCGTGGGACGCCGACTCGCAGTTCCTCGCCTCGCGCGGCTACCTGGTCGTCGAACCCGAGTTCCGCGGCAGCACCGGCTTCGGCTACAGGCATTACCGCGCCGGCTGGAAGCAATGGGGTCTGGCCATGCAGGACGACGTGACCGACGCCGCCCGCTGGGCGATCGCGCAGAAGCTGGCCGACCCCGACCGTGTGGCCATCGCCGGCGCCAGCTACGGCGGCTACGCCACGATGATGGGCCTGGCGAAGGAGCCCCAGCTGTTCAAGGCCGGCGTCAACTGGGTCGGCGTGACCGACATCGAGTTGATGTACAGCGTGAGCTGGAGCGACCTGGGCGACATCGGGCGCCGCTACTTCCTGCCGCAGCTGGTGGGCGATCTGGAGAAGGACAAGGCCCAGCTCGATGCCACCTCGCCGCTGAAGCAGGCGGCGCGCATCAAGCAGCCGGTGCTGATGGCTTACGGCGCGGAGGACCGCCGCGTGCCCATCGTGCACGGCGAGAAGATGCGCGACGCGCTGCAGAAGAACGGCACGCCAGTCGAGTGGATCGCCTATGCCGAGGAGGGTCACGGCTGGCTGAAGGCATCCAACCGGGTGGACTTCTGGAATCGCGTCGAGGCCTTCCTGGCTCGCCACCTGAAGTAGCCCCCGCGACGACGGGGCGTGAGCGGGGCGGCGCAGGCACCGGACCGAGCGCCCGCGGGTCGACCGGATCCGCCGGTTCGCTCAGGCGTTGCGCACGCCCGCCGCCACATGCCCCGCCGGCACGTGCCCGGCGGCGCTCTCGACATGGCCAGTCTGGTCGTCGAAGAAGAAGTCGGGTTCGAACTCGCGCAGGAACTCGCCCTTGGGCAGGCCGCCGAGGAACATCGCCTCGTCGACCTCGATGCGCCAGTCCATCAGCGTGCGGATCGCCCGCTCGTGCGCCGGCGCGCTGCGCGCCGTGACGAGTGCCGTGCGCACGCGCATCTCGCGCGTGGCCGAGCGCTGCAGCCGGTGCAGCGCCTCGAGCAGCGGCTTGAACGGGCCGGGGGCCAACGGCTGGCCGCTGCGCTCGAGCTCGTGGCTCTGGAAGGCATCCAGGCCGTCGCGCTGGTAGACGCGCTCGGCCTCGTCGGAGAACAGCACCGCGTCGCCGTCGAAGGCGATGCGCACCTCGTCGGGGTGGCGGTCCGACGCGCGCGCGCTGTGCGGGTAGACGCGTGCCGCCGGCACGCCGGCGGCCAGCGCGGTGCGCACGTCGGCGTCGTTGGCCGACAGGAACAGGTTGGCCGCCAGCGGGCGCAGGTAGCGCCAGGGGCTCTCGCCGCGGGTGAACACGCCACGCTCGATGGGCAGGCCGTAGTGCCGCGCCGAGCGGAACACGCGCATGCCCGAGACCGGGTCGTTGCGCGACAAGATCACCACCTCCACCGCCGCCGCGCCGCCGCGGTTGAAGGCCAGCAGCTTGTGCACCAGCGAGAAGGCCACCCCGGGGCGCGCCGGCTCGTCCAGGCGCTGCAGCTGCAGCTGCATGTAGGCGGTGTCGTCGCTGGCCTCGAAGACCCGGTTCTCCTCCTCGAAGTCGAACAACGCGCGTGCGCTGATCGCGACGACCAGTTGTCCGGCAAGGCTGGCGGGCATGCGGTCATCATAAGCAGCGCGTCCGGTGCCTGCGGACTTGCGCCTCGACATGCCGGTGCCGTTGGCACAATGCGCCCGCCCCGTCACCCGATGCCACCTTGATCGAAATCCGCCACCTGCGCTTCGCCTGGCCGCGTGCCACGCACGACACGCTGGACATCGAGGCGCTGGACATCGCCGCCGGCGAGGCGGTGTTCCTGCACGGGCCCAGCGGCTGCGGCAAGAGCACGCTGCTGTCGCTGCTGGCCGGCGTGCTGGTGCCGCAGCACGGCGAGATCCGCCTCGGCGGCCAGGCCTGGTCAAGCCTACGCGGTGCGGCGCGCGACGCGGCGCGCGCCGACCACCTCGGCTATGTCTTTCAGCAATTCAACCTGCTGCCCTACCTGAGCGTGCTGGACAACGTGCGCCTGCCCTGCCGCTTCTCGAAGGCGCGTGCCGCACGTGCCGGGGATGTCGACGACGCGGCGCGCACGCTGCTCCAGCGCGTGGCCATCCCCCAACCGGCCTGGACACGGCGCGCCGACACGCTGTCGGTGGGCCAGCAGCAGCGCGTGGCGGCGGCGCGCGCGCTGATCGGCCGGCCGACCCTCGTGATCGCCGACGAACCGACCTCGGCACTCGACGCCGCGCTGCGCGACGATTTCATGGCGCTGCTGCTCGAGCAGTGCCGCGGCGCCGGCAGCACGCTGGTGTTCGTCAGCCACGACGAGCGGCTGGCCGCGGCCTTCGACCGCCGGCTGTCGCTGCCGGCGCTCAACCGCGCAGCGGGGGCCGCATGACGCCGCTGCTGCGCATCGCCGCGGCCAGCGCCTGGAACCGGCGGCTGACGCTGGCGCTGGTGGGCGGCTCGATCGCGCTGGCGGCCTTCTTGCTGCTCAGCCTGGAGCGGCTGCGCACCGACCTGCGCGAGAGCTTCTCGCAAAGCGTCAGCGGCACCGACCTGGTGGTGGGCCCGCGCACCGGGGCCGTGCAGCTGATGCTGTACGCGGTGTTCCGTGTCGGCGGCGCGACCAACAACATCTCGATGGCTGGGGTGCAGGCGGTGGCGGCGCACCGCGCGGTGTCGTGGGTGGTGCCGATCTCGCTGGGCGACTCGCACCGCGGCCGGCCGGTGATGGGCACCACCACCGACTACTTCACGCGCTTCCTGTACGGCGACCGCCAGCCGCTGGTGCTGGCCGAAGGTCGTGCCTTCGCTGGCACGCTGGACGGCCTGTACGAGGCCGTGGTCGGTGCCGAAGTGGCACGCGCGCTCGGCTACCGGGTGGGCCAGCGCATCACGCTGTCGCACGGTGCGGGCGGGCAGCTGGCCCGCGAACACGCCGACAAGCCCTTTGCGGTGGTGGGCATCCTGGCGCCCACGGGCACGCCGGTGGACCGCACGGTGCATATCAGCCTGCAGGCACTGGAAGCCATCCACCTCGACTTCGCCGGCGGCGCGCCGCTGCCGGGCCTGCGCATCGCGCCGGAGCAGGCGCGCAAGTTCGACCTCGAGCCCAAGCAGGTGACCGCGGCGCTGGTGGGCCTGAAGAGCCGCGCCGCGGTGTTCGCGGTGCAGCGCTGGGTGGCGCAGTACACCGACGAGCCGCTGCTGGCGGTGCTGCCCGGCGTGGCGCTCGATGAGCTGTGGGAAGCGGTCGGCCTGGGCGAGCGCGCGCTGATGGCGATGTCGGCCCTGGTGGCGGTGGTCAGCCTGCTGTCGCTGGTGGCGGTGGTGCTGGCCGGATTGAACGAGCGCCGCCGCGAACTGGCCGTGCTGCGCGCGGTGGGCGCCGGGCCACGCCACCTGCTGGCCTTGCTGGCGCTGGAGGGCGGCCTGGTGACCGGGCTGGGCGCGCTGGCCGGCGCGCTGGCGAGCATCGGCGCGGTCGCGCTCGCCGGTCCCTGGGTGCAGCAGCAGGTCGGCATCACGCTGCAGCCGGCGGCCCCCACCGGCGCGATGTGGGCCCTTTTCGGCGCCATCGTCGCGGCGGGTATGCTTGCCAGCCTGGTGCCCGGGGTGCGGGCCTACCGCCTCTCGCTGGCCGACGGCCTGTCGCCGCGCAGCTGACCGCCATGAGCTCCCTTCGATCCGTTCCACGCCTTCGCCTGCTCGCCGCGCTGATGGCGCTGAGCGGCGCCTCTGCCGTGCTGGCCCAGGCGCCGCAGGGGGTGCCCACGCTCAGTCCGCCCCAGGGCGGCACGGCGGCCAAGCCGGCGCCGGCGCCGTCGGCCGCCAAGGCGACAGCGGCCCGCGCGGGCGCGTTCCGCGAGATCAAGTGGGACGAGCTGGTGCCCAAGAACTGGGACCCGATGGCCGAGCTCAAGGGGCTGGACTTCAACAGCCTGACCGACGCCGACCCACGCGCGGCGCAGGCGATGAAGAAGATGCGCGAGGTATGGGACAACGCCCCGGGCAACCCGCAGATCGACGGCCAGGCCGTTCGCATCCCCGGCTTCGTGGTGCCGCTGGAGGAGTCCAAGGACGGCATCAAGGAGTTCCTGCTGGTGCCCTACTTCGGCGCCTGCGTGCACTCGCCGCCGCCGCCGGCCAACCAGATCATCCACGTGCTGCCGCAGTCGCCGGCCAAGGGCGTGCGCTCGATGGACGCGGTGTGGATCAACGGCGTGGTGCGGCGCGAGAAGACCGACTCGTACATGGGCGCCGCGGGCTACCGCATGCAGGCGCAGAGCATCGAGCCCTACGTCGAGCGGCCGAAGTGAGCCCGCCGCCCGGCCACCGGCGTCCGGACCTGCCGCGAGACCGCGCATGACGCCGCCGCCCCCTCCCACGGCGCCCGACCTCGCGCGCATCACCTTCGCGGTGCTGTCGCTGGGCCTGCTGGTCGGCGTCGCGCTGTGGATCCTGCGGCCCTTCCTCGGCCCCACCATCTGGGCCACGATGGTGGTCGTGGCCACCTGGCCGTTGATGCTGCGGGTGCAGACGGTATTGGGGGGCAGCCGCACGCTGGCGGTGGCGTTCATGACGCTGCTGCTGCTGCTGCTGTTCGTCGTGCCGCTGGTGATGGCCATCATGACCATCGTCGGCAATGCCGACCGCCTGGTGGAGTGGGCCAAGCTGGCCGCCAACTACGAGGTGCCCACCGAAGCGCCGGCCTGGCTGGTGAAGCTGCCGATGGTGGGCGAGCAGCTGGCCGCGCTGTACCAGCAGCTCGTCGCCGCCGGGCTGGACGGGCTGATCCGCAAGATCAGCCCCTACGCCGGCAACCTGACGCGCTGGTTCGTCGCCGAGGTGGGCAGCATCGGCTTCCTGATGCTGCAGTTCTTCATGACGGTGCTGATCGCGGCCATCATGTACGCCGGTGGCGAACGCGGCGCCCTCGAGGCCCGGCGCTTCGCGCGCCGCCTGGCCGGCGAGCGTGGCGAGTCCTCGGTGCAGCTGGCCGGCGACGCGATCCGCGGCGTCGCGCTGGGCGTGGGCGTCACGGCGGTGGTGCAGTCGGTGCTGGGCGGGCTGGCCCTGGCGATCGCCGGCGTGCCGTTCGCCGGGCTGCTGGTGGCGGTGATGTTCATGATGTGCATCGCGCAGATCGGCCCCTCGCCGGTGCTGGTGCCGGCCGTCATCTGGGTGTACTGGCAGGGGTCGGTGGGCTGGGGCACCTTCCTGCTGGTATGCGCGGTGGTCATCACGCTGATGGACAACGTGCTGCGGCCGGTGCTGATCCGCATGGGTGCCGACCTGCCGCTGCTGCTGATCTTCGCCGGGGTGATCGGCGGGCTGTTCGCGTTCGGGCTGGTGGGCATCTTCGTCGGCCCGGTGGTGCTGGCCGTGGGCTACACGCTGCTGGAGTCGTGGATGGCCGAAGCCGACCCGCCGCCGGCCGGCGCGCCGCCGCCCGACGCGTCGGCCGGCCCTCCCGCTTCGGACCGCCGCTGAGGCGCCACGCGCTCGTGCCGCGCCGGGCCGATGCGGATGTGGTCCGACGACGGCGTCCATGCGTTAACGTCACACACCGTTCGAGGAGGAACTCCATGCACGCAGTCGCGCACGCGGCGGTCCGCAACGGGCTGGCCGCCCTCGCCCTGGGCCTGGGCACGCTGGCGGCCTTCGGCCAGCCCAACGACCAGCCCCCGGACGTCGAGATGTTCGACCAGCCGGAGTTCTCCGGCATCCGGCTGACGCTGGACATCGCCGCGCCCAACCTGGCGGCCTACGGCATCGGCACCGGCGTGGCCTCGGTCATCGTGCGCCGCGGTCAGTGGGAGTTCTGCACCCGACCCAACTACAACGGGGCCTGCATCACCGTCGGACCCGGGCGCTACCAGCACCTGCCACCGGGACTGCAGGGGCAGCTCGCGTCGCTGCGTCCGGTGGGACGGCCGGGCCATCCGGGAACCGGGCAGCCCACGCCGGGACGTCCGGGCGGCCCCGGGCCCGTCGGCCAGCCGGCTCTCGTGCTGTACGAGCACCAGGGCGCCGGTGGCCGCGCGCTGCCACTGCACGGCGCGGCGCCGCGCCTGCAGGAGATGGGCTTCAACGATGCCGCCTCGTCGATCGAGATCTACCGCGGCCGCTGGCAGGTCTGCGTGCACGAGAACTTCCAGGGCCAGTGCATGGTGCTCGGGCCAGGCCGCCACAACCTGAGCGGCGAATTCCAGGACAGCATCACCTCGGTGCGGCCGGTGTTCGGGCGCGAGGACCGGCCGCTGCCGGCCGGCGGCGGCGTGACCCTGTTCGACCGGGCGGACTTCA
>WBZL01004827.1_pt1 | contig 11444 bp, 8 predicted proteins | sample 5204291 | NCBI WGS metagenome assembly WBZL01 (sample SAMN12344345, study PRJNA552823) | activated sludge metagenome | biome: Activated sludge suspended growth; feature: Nitrification reactor; material: Wastewater; isolation source: activated sludge from nitrification reactor of wastewater treatment...
GCCACGGCGATATCGGCACCGCCGTCGAGGCCACCCGGCGCGGCGCCTACGACTTCTTCGAGAAGCCCCTGCAGCGCGAGCGGGTGTTGCTCTCCCTCGCCAATGCCATCGCCAGCTACCGCTTGGCCGAGGAGAACCGGAACCTCCGTCTCGACCACGACGACATGATCGGCAGCTCGCCAGCCATGCTGCGCCTGCGCCAGATGGTGGAAAAGGCGGCGCCCACGGCAGCGACGGTCCTGATCACCGGCGAGAGCGGCACCGGCAAGGAGCTGGTGGCGCGGGCCATCCACGCCGGCAGCCCGCGTCGCGACCGGCCGCTCGTGCAGGTGAACTGCGCGGCGATCCCTGAAGAGCTGATTGAGTCCGAGCTCTTCGGCCATGAGAAGGGCAGCTTCACGGGCGCCGTGCGGCGGCAGATCGGCAAGTTCGTCGCCGCCCACACCGGCACCATCTTCCTCGACGAGATCGGCGACATGTCGGCCCGCACCCAGGCCAAGGTGCTGCGCGTCCTGCAAAACGGCGAAGTGGAACCGGTTGGGGCCGAGCGGACCGAGCGCGTTGATGTCCGCGTGGTCGCGGCGACCCATCGCGATCTCGAGAAGGAGATCGCCGAGGGCCGCTTCCGCGAGGACCTCTACTACCGCCTGAACGTGATCCCGGTCCGCACGCCGCCATTGCGTGAGCGCGCCGAGGACGTCCCCCTCCTCGTCGACTACTTCGTGCGTCGCTACGCGGCGGCCAACAACGGCCGCCCGAAGAGCTTCAGCGAGGACGCGATGTCCCACCTCGCGATGCTGCCCTGGAAGGGCAACGTGCGGGAGCTGAAGAACTTCGTCGAGCGCCTGCTGATCCTCAGCGGCGACGACGTCATCCGCCGTGAGGACGTCCTGGCAGCGACCGGGAGCTCGCAACCCGAGCTCGCCCAGGGCCTGATGGCGATCAAGACCCTGCGGGACTTCCGCGAGGTCTCAGAGCGTCTCTTCCTGCTCCACAAGCTGGACGAGAACGACTGGAACATCACCCAGACGGCGCAGGCCGTCGACACGCCGCGCAGCAACCTCTACAAGAAGATGGAGCAGTACGACATCCACCGCAAGGAGGACAGCCGTGAGAGCTGAGGCGCTCGGCGAAGATGAGCTGCGCACGCTGCTCGAAGAGACCGGGGCCATCCGGCACGGCCACTTCATCCTCTCCTCAGGGCTGCATTCGCCCCTCTACGTGCAGTGCGCCCTCCTCCTGCAGCACCCGAAGCATGCCGAGCGGGCCGGCCGTGCCCTGGCTCGTCGCCTCGCTCCCCTGCGCCCGCAGTCGGTCCTCGCACCGGCCCTGGGTGGGCTCATCATCGGCCACGAGGTGGCGCGGGCCCTCAAAGTCCCTTTCCGCTTCACGGAGCGCGACAAGGCAGGCGAGATGCGGCTGCGCCGTGGCTTCGCCCTCACTCGTGGCGAACGGGTGGTGATCCTCGAAGACGCGGTGACCACGGGCAAGTCGACCCGCGAGACGGCCGCCGTGGCGACGGCGGCCGGTGCAAGCTGGGTCGCTGTCGGCGCGATCATCGACCGCAGCGGCCTGGAGCGGCCCTTCGACGTGCCCTTCTTCAGCCTCCTGAAGCTCGATATCCCCACCTACGATCCCGCCTCGGGTGAACCCATCCCGGACTGGGGCCCGGCAGAGAAACCGGGAAGCCGGTTCTGATCGCAGCAGGAGAGACGAGAGATGAGTGGTATCTGGTACTTGGCCGTCAACGGCCAGCAAGAGGGCCCGCTCGCCGAGGCCGAGATCGTCGAGCGCATCCGTGCCGGCCGCTTGCCGCACGGCGCCTACGTCTTCGCGCAGGGCATGCCAAGCTGGGTGCCGGTCGGCAGCCAGGAGCCTTTCGCCGCTGCGTTCGGCGCCGGCGGGCCGATCCCGCCGCCCCCCGGCGCCCGGGCGCGTGCCGACGAGATCGACTACGAGATCTTCGGCGAGGAGATGCAGTTCGTCGAAGTGACCCTCGACCCTGGCGAGGCCTGCGTCGCCGAGGCGGGTGCCTTTATGTTCATGGAGAACGGCATCGAGATGCAGACCATCTTCGGGGATGGCAGCGAGGCCAACCAGGGCGGCCTGATGGGCAAGCTGCTGTCTGCCGGCAAGCGAGTGCTGACCGGCGAGTCCCTGTTCATGACCGTGTTCGCCAACGGCGCCTCAGTGCGCCGGCGGGTCTCTTTCGCCGCGCCCTATCCGGGCAAGATCGTCGCCCTCGACCTCAAGCAGCTCGGTCAGAGCATCCTCTGCCAGAAGGACTCCTTTCTCTGTGCCGCCAAGGGCGTCGCGGTGGGGATCGCCTTCCAGCGCAAGATCGGCGCCGGCCTTTTCGGCGGCGAGGGCTTCATCCTGCAGAAGCTCGACGGCGACGGCCTGGCCTTCATCCACGCCGGGGGCACCATCGTCGAACGTGACCTTGCCGCCGGCGAGACCCTGCGCCTGGACACCGGCTGCCTGGTCGCTCTCGAACCGCGCGTCAACTACGACATCCAGCTGGTCGGCGGCATCAAGACGGCCCTCTTCGGTGGTGAGGGCATCGTCTTTGCCACTCTGACCGGCCCCGGCAAGGTCTGGCTGCAATCGTTGCCGTTCAGCCGCATGGCCGGACGCATCATGGCCGCTGCCTCGGTGACCGGCAAGCGCCGCGAGGAGGGCTCGATCCTCGGCGGCCTCGGCAACCTGCTCGATGGTGACTAGCCCGCGAGACGGTCGACCCTGAAGGCGCTCCCCGCGCCGGGCCGTAGCCTGGCGAGGGAGCGCTTGACCGCCTGAGGGCGCGTTGGCTAGATTAGCCGCCGCGAGCGGGCATAACTCAGTTGGTAGAGTGCAAGCTTCCCAAGCTTGATGTCGCGGGTTCGAGTCCCGTTGCCCGCTCCAAGATCCCCCTCATCGTTCTGCCCAGCGTCGTGCCCTGGCCAACGTCGGCCGCGCCCTGGCCGGGGCCGCTGTCGCGCCGCGGCGGCAGAGCTCCTCGAAACTTCCGTGTCCTCTTCGCGGGCTCCGCGGCACCTTGTCTTCAAGCACCGTCTCGTGATCACCGCCGCTCTCTCCAAGGCGGCTCTATCGAGCCAAGCGCGCCGAGGGCTGCCACCTGTTGCGGCCGCTGTGGGGGGGCGAAGGGGCGGCGAAGGGGCCAGGAAGCGTTGCGCCTCCTCTCGCGAGACCAGCACGGGGGAGGTCGTTCATGGTGTCGAAACGGGCTGCGGGCCCTGGACGGGAGATCGAGACGGGCCATGGGCGCAGGGCCGGTTCCCGCGACGCTGGTCGAGGGTTCGCGCGCCCCTGGTGGTTTGGCGGCCTCGGAGCGATCGCTCTGGCCTGCGCCGGGGGGCGCACGGCTCCTCAGCCTCCGCCGCTGCCCCCCCGCAGCGTGACGGTCGAGGCCCGGGCCAGCGCCGAAGGGCCCGGCCGTGCCGAACGGCGGCCTGCGGGCACGGAGACACGGCAGCCGGCCTGCGCCGGCTATCCGCCGCAACCCACGGCGCGTTGGCGACCGGCGATCGGTCAACCCTGGCGCACCGCTGGCCCGTTCGCGGACGCCACCGCCGCCGACCCGCGCGAGCGTTGGCAAGGCATGCCCGCGAGCGGCAACATCTACCCCTTCTCGGGCCGGCAGAACGAGCGCGGCTACCAGAATGCGGAAGCCCTCGAGCTGGCGCGGGCCGTGCTGGACGCCGGTGGGCCGGACCTCTTGGGGCTGACGCTCGCGGCGCAGTGCAACGGGGTACCGACGCCCCAGGAGGCCGTCGACGTCGCTTTCACCATCCCGGAGGGCCATCCCGTCTGGGCGCTCGCGATGCTCTCGGCCCGGTTCACGGTGAGCGAGCTGCAGGTGGTGGCGACCGTGGTCCCGCCGGCTCACGGGGGAAGGGTCGAGGTCGAGTGGGGAGACGGCCTCCGCGGTTCCGAGCTCGTCCATACCTACGCGGCGGCAGGTTCCTACGGGGCGAAGGTCTGGGCGGAGGACGCGGCAGGGGAATGGCGGGTGGTGGGAGCCAGGCTGCAGGTCCCGCCGGGTGGAGAGCCACCGCCAACCCGGCCCTGCGTCGTGGCCCCGGCGGCGCCTGGTGCGGTCTGCCGCTGCACGGACGGCGCGCGCCCCGGTACCTTCCGACCCAACCAGCTCTCGACCGGTCGCTTTGAGATCTGCCCCTTGGGAGCGAGCCTCTGCGCCTGCGCCGGAGAGGGATGAACGAGGGGCTGCCGGCCGCTCGGGGCTCGTGCTGCAAGGCTTCACCAGGGCTGGGGCGCGTGCTAGTCTCGCCGCGCGGCAGACATTCCTTGGGGAAGTACGAGGATGCGGGTTCGAGACCCGCCGGCCGTGCGGTGATGCCTGCCTCGTCCAGCCCATGATCTCGTGTCGCACCCTGCCGACCGCTGCCGGTGAGACCGCGAGCGCGTCAGCATCTAGGGCGGCGACGCCCAGGGAGTTTCGCGACCTGGTCAACGCCACGGTCGCCCCGGAGGAGGCGAACCCAAGAACCCGCGACCAGGGGCCTGGTGACTCCTGGAGAGGTGCAGCTAGCAACCGATGAGTCTCTTCCGCCGCGACAGCCCACCGCCCACCATGGACAACGAGAACCCCACGCAGCGACGCTTTCCGCTCGTTCCCGCCCGGGGTGCGGGTGCCGCCGTCGTCGCTCCCGGCTTGCAGATCAAGGGAGACCTGACCGGGCATTGCGACCTCCTGGTCGAGGGCGAGGTGCTGGGCAATGTCCAGCTCGACGCCGTGGTCACGGTCGGTGCCGGCGGCCTGGTGCAAGGCGACGTCGAGGCCGGATCGGTACGCGTCACCGGCAAGATCGTCGGCAACGTCAAGGCCAAGGAGCTGGTCGAGATCGCCCCCACGGGCATCCTCGAGGGCAACATCTCTGCCGCGCGGGTGGTGATCGCCGAAGGCGCCTTCCTCAAGGGGAAGGTCGAGATGCGAGCTCGCAAGCTCAATGGCGAAGGCAGCGGCAAGGCCGCCACGGCCTAGCGAGACCCGTCAGAGATTGCGGTCCGTTGCCGTCTTCTTGACGGCATGGAGCCCGTTCAGCGTCCCTGGCCCGCACTCCCCCTCGCCGTGGGCTTCGTCCTCGGCGTTGCCCTGGCCCTCCAGCGACCCCCTTCGCACAGCTGCGTCGCAGTCGTCCTCCTGGGATTGGCGATCGCCCTGCACGGGCCGTTGGGGCGTGCGGTCGCCGGGCTCGCGGTGGGGCTCGTGTGGCCCCTCGTCGCGGGCCTACCGGCAGACGACCTGGCAGCTCGGCTCCAACCGGACCGCTCCGTAGAGGTCGTGGGGCGGGTCGCTAGCCACTGGCGCCGGGGGACGTTCGGCTGGCTGGTCGACCTGGAAGTGAACCAGATCGAGCAGGGTGGTCGGCGCTGGCACGAGTCACAGCGCGTGACGCTCAGCCTGGCGAGCGCTGCCGAGCCGCCGGGGCTCGGCAGCGAGCTCTTGGTGCAGGGCCATCTGCGACGCTCTGCGGGCTATTGGAACCTCGCGCCAACGCCCCCCGGTCGCTGGCTCCTCACCGTCAAGAGCCCGCGCCTCGTCCGCGCGGGGAGGCCACCGCCGCTCTGGGCGCGGACCTCGACGCGCCTGCGCCGTTGGCTGCTACCCGCGATCCAGCTGGCGCCGATGGGAGAGGGCCGCGAGCTCGCCCGGGCGCTCGTCCTCGGTGACCGCTCAGGCCTCGCGAGCGAGACCCTGCGCGGCCTGCGCCGGCTCGGCCTCAGCCATCTCTTGGCCGTTTCCGGGCTGCACGTTGGCCTGGTCGGTGGCTTTGCCTTCCTCGTGCTGTTGCGGGCTCCGCGGCTCGCCCGGCTGGCGGGAGCCGCGCTGTGCATCGCACTCTACGTTCTCCTCGTGGGCCCCTCGGCCTCGGTGCTGCGCTCCGCCCTGATGGCCGGCCTGGCGATGCTGGCCCTGGCCTTGCGGCGGCCACCCAGCGTGATCAACACCCTTGCCCTGGCGACCCTCACCCTGGTGGCAGCCGACCCCCGGCTCGTGCTCGACCTCGGCTTCCAGCTTACCGTCGGTGCCACGGTGGGTCTCCTCCTCCTGGCACCCCCGCTGGCGCGACGCTGGGCTCACTGGCCCTGGCGCGCGGGCAGCGCCCTCGCCGCCACGCTCGGCGCCCAGCTGGCGACCCTGCCTGCCGCCTCACCGGCTTTCCACCTGCTGACCCCTGGCGCGCCACTCGCCAACCTGCTGCTCGTCCCCTGGGCTGGCGCCCTGCTCCTAGCTGACCTGGCGTGGTGTGCCCTGGCGGCCCTGGTCCCTGCCGCCGGGGCCGCTCTCCGCTGGGTGCCGGAGGTCATGGCCTGGCCCCTTCTGCGGCTTGCCGGCTGGTCGGGCAGCGAGTGGTTCGCGATCCCGGTCTTGCTGTCGCCCGGCGCTGCCTTGGTGCTCGCGGCGGTCCTCTACGGGCAGCTCGTGCGTGGCAACCGGCTGACCGGCTTGTGCCTCCTGGCGTCTCTTCTGGGAGGAGTGCCAGCTACTGCGACGGGCCACGCCGAGCTCGTGGTGCTCGACGTGGGGCAGGGGGATGCCATCCTGCTGCGCGACGGCGGGCGGGCCGTTCTGGTCGATGGGGGAGGCTGGGCACGCGGTGACTTCGCCGCCACCGTCCTCGTCCCAGCCCTCCTCGCGGAGGGAGTCCATCGCCTCGATGCGGTGCTCCTCACCCACGACGATCGAGATCATTGTGGCGGCCTTCTCGAGCTCGTTGGGACCCTACCGGTCAGGACCGTGTGGGTGGCTCCACCGCCGGCCTCGCTGGGAGAGAGCTGCGCGTCTCTCTTGGCAGCCAAGGCGCTCCAGGCGCACCGCCGGCCGGTGGTGGGGGACCAGCTCCGCGCGGGACGCTGGCTCCTGACCGTGCTCAAGGCCGACGTCCCCCGCGGGACCGCCGACAATGACTCCTCGGTCGTCGTGCGTGCCGAGGCAGCGGGCCTCAAGGTCCTGCTCACGGGCGACCTCGAAGCGGCGGGCGAGCGCGAGCTGTTGGCGGAACTTGGTTCGGGCCTGGGTGCCACGGTACTCAAGGTCGGCCATCATGGCAGCCGCAGCTCAACGACCTCGGCCTTTCTCGCCGCCGTCCAGCCGCGAGTGGCCGTGATCTCTGCCGGGCGCGGCAACCGCTACGGACACCCCGCGGCACAAGTCGTCGAGCGGCTCCAGGCGACCGGTGCCACGGTCCTGCGCACCGACCGCGAAGGATGTCTCCGTGTGCAGGTGACAGATCTCGGCAAGGCGCTGCTCGATGTCTGCGGGGCGCAGTAGACTCGGGCCGTGAGATCGCCGGTGATCCTGGTGGGGCCGACCGCGGTGGGCAAGAGTCACTTGGCTCTCGAGCTCGCCAGGCTGTACGACGGCGAGGTCGTCAACGCCGATGCACTACAGGCCTACCGCGGCTTCAACGTCGGGACCGCCAAACCGAGCACTGCCGAGCGGCAGCGCGTGCCCCACCACCTGCTGGACATCCTGGAGCCCCACGAGCGGTACTCCGCGGGCGAGTTCGCCCGCCGCGCACGGCAGGCGATCGCCGAGATCCAGGCGCGCGGCCGGCTGCCGATCGTGGTGGGGGGCAGCGGCCTCTACGTGCGGGCCCTGTGCGCGGGGATCTCACCCATGCCGCCCGGCGATGAAACAGTGAGGCAGGCTCTCCGTATGCGAGCCAGAGCAGAAGGTCTGGCGCCACTGCGGGCGGAGCTTGCAGCGTTGGACCCGGAGACCGCCCAACGGCTGATGCCGGGAGACAGCCAGCGCATCACGCGCGCCCTGGAGGTCGCGCTCGTCTCCGGGAGGCCGCTGTCGAGCTGGATCCGCGAGCAACCCTTCGGTGAGCACCCACTTTCGGCGTTGCGCATCGGTTTGACGCTTTCTCGAGCCATCTTGTACGATCGGATCGGGCAGCGAACACGGCGGATGCTCGAGCAGGGGTGGCTCGAGGAGGTAGCATCTCTGCTGGCGAGCGGGCTTTCGACGACGCTCCCGGCCTTTCAGGCGATTGGATATCGCGAGCTGGCCGCCCACCTCGGAGGGCGGATGTCCCAAGAGGAGGCGGTGGAGGCGATCGGGGTGGCGACCCGTCGGTTCGCCAAACGTCAGCTCACCTGGTTCCGCAAGGAGCCCGAGATCACTTGGTTCGAGAGCCTGGAACCCATTACCACTTTGAAGCGAGTAGGAGCCTACATTGAGCGTTGCAGCGTCGGGGGGGAGCCGTATGACGAAGCATCCCATCAACATCCAGGATGGCTTCTTGTTCCAGAGCCTGAAGGAAGGCAAGCCCATGGAGGTGGAGCTGATCACGGGCCGTCGCCTCCTCGGACGGCTCAAGAGGTTTGACCGTTTCGCGGTGGTCTTGGAGAGCGCGGGCCAGGAGATCCTCGTCTACAAGCATGCCATCTCGACGGTTGCTCCAGCGTCGTGATCTGCAGGCTGGTGGCCCGCGGTATGGCCGCCAGCGTGGCTTCGCCCGGAGCGTTGCCTTGACCTTGGCCGCCGGCGTCCTCGCCGGGGCGTGTGCCTCGCAGCGGCCGGTGGGGGATGACTCCCTGCGCGCTTCTCTCCTGTTGGTCTCGGAGGCCGATCGCCCCTTCCTGCTCGATCCCCTCGCTGGTTTCTCCCAGGCCGTTGACGCTGGCCGTGCCGAGCGCCTGACCCGTTCCTACCGCGCCCTGGTTGACGAAGGCCAGGCGGCGGTGGCGCGGCGAGCTGCCCACGAGATGCTCGACATCGACCCGCGTCTGCCGGCAGCGAGCCTCCTGGCCGCGCAAGTGAGCTTCGTCGAAGGCCAGTGGGGCGCGGCCCGCGACCTTCTTCGTCCCGTGGTCCACGACTTTCCCACCTATGTGGCCGCACGCTTGCTCCTGGGACGCACCTACGAGGTCCTGGGCGACCTTGGTGCAGCCGTTGCCGAGCTGCAGGCGATCGTTGGTCAGAACGCCATCGCCGCACAGCGAGCCGGCGAGCTCCTCCCCGCGGCCGAGGCAGCTCTTGGCGAAGCCGTCACGACGGCGCTGGCGCAGGGCGAGGTCGAGGCAGCCCAGGAGCACCTGGCCCTCCTCGCGCAGATCGCTCCATCCTCACGCGCCACCTATCTGGCAACCGCCGAGCTGGCGCGCGAGCAGGGCGTCGCAGAGCGGGAGCTCGCAGCCCTCCGGCAGCTGGCTGCCTTGGACGCGGGCGAACCCGTCGCCCGGCAACGCCGTCGCGCCCACCTCGAGCTCGAGGTGGGAGACGCGGCAACGGCCCTGGATCTCCTCCAACTGCTGAGCAAGTCAGCGCCGTCGGATGCCGAGCTGCGGGACGAGCTCAGCGCGGCGCGCTTTCGCTGGCGCCTCTCCCTGTTGCCTCGATCGGTCAGCGGCGTTCTCAGCAGCGACCCACTGAGCCGCGCGCAGTTCGCCGAGCTCCTCTACTGGCTCGTCCCCGAGGTCCGCTATCGCAAGCCTGCCGGCGGCCGGATCGCGACCGACATCCTCGACATCCCGCAGCAGGCGGCGGTCGCGCGAGTCGTCAACCTGGGGTTGATGGACGTCGATACCAACCTGCACCGCTTCGCGCCGGGAGCGAGCCTCAACCGCCTCGATGCCTTGACGGCCCTGGTGCGGCTGGGCCGCCTGCGCGCCGCTTCCTGTTTTGCGGCCGGCGGGGTAGCATCGGCGGAGACCTGCGAGCTGGCGATGGCGTGCGGGCTCGTGCCGACGGAGGTGGAGTGCCGCTCGCGCGAGCCGATCTCGGGGCGTGCCGCCGCCGAGCTGATCCGCCGCAGCCTGGAGCCCTGAGCCCGCTGGAGCACCTGCCTTGACGATCCCCAACCTCCTGTCCTTACTACGGATGGGACTGATCCCGCTGTTCATCATCGCGATCGCGAACGGCCGCGCTTTGCAAGCGCTGGGGATCTTCCTCGTGGCCGGTGTCACCGACGCGCTGGACGGCCTGATCGCTCGTTTCTGGCATCAGCAGAGCCAGCTCGGCGCCTACCTCGATCCAATGGCCGACAAGCTCCTCCTGGTCTCCGCCTACGCCACGCTGGCGATCCCCGGGATGAGCCCGGGGCTCAACATGCCGGCCTGGGTGGCAGTCCTGGTGGTCGCCCGTGACGTGGTGATCGTCGTCGTCTCGCTGGTGCTCTACCTCGCCCTCGGCATCCGCCGCTTTCCGCCCGCCTGGATCAGCAAGGTCACCACTGCCGTGCAGGTGATCGCCGTGCTGCTTGTGCTCCTCGCCGCCATCGAGCCACGCGCCGAGCTGGCGGCGCTCTCCGCGGCCTACCTGGTTGCAGCGCTCACCGTGGCCTCGGGCCTCAACTACATCCTCCTGGCCCACCGGATGATGGCGGCGGCGCAGTCCAAGCCGGGGGAGGCCTAGCCGTGGCCGAGTTCGTCCACCTCCACCTGCACAGCCAGTTCAGCCTCCTCGACGGGGCCAACCGGTTGAGCGACGTCGTCGACAAGGTCAAGGAGCACGGTGGCGCGGCCGTGGCGCTCACCGACCATGGCAACATGTTCGGCGCGATCGAGCTCTACAACCGAGCGCGCAAGGGCGGTATCAAGCCGATCGTGGGCATGGAGGCCTACGTGGCCCAGGGCAGCCGCCACGACCGCCGGCCGGACCGTGGTTCGAGCAACCACCTCGTTTTGCTGGCCAAGAACGAGGTCGGCTATCGCAACCTCATCCGCCTCTCCTCGCGCGCCTTCCTCGAAGGGTTCTACTACAAGCCGCGGATCGACCACGAGCTGCTGCGCGAGCACCACGAGGGCCTGATCTGCCTCTCGGCCTGCCTCAAGGGCGAGCTCGCGGAGCGGGTGGTGGGCGGCCGCGACGCCGAGGCCGAGGCCCTGGCCTGCGAGTACCGCGACCTCTTCGGGCCGGGCAATTACTTCCTCGAGGTCCAGGACCACGGCATCGAAGAGCAGCGCTTCTTGAACGAGCGGCTGCGGCGGCTCTCGGCCAAAGTCGGCGTTCCCCTGGTGGCCACCAACGACTGCCACTACCTCGAGAAGTCCGACCACTTCGCCCATGACGTGCTGCTCTGCATCGGCACGCAGCGGGCGCTCGCCGACCAGGACCGCCTGCGCTACGCCTCGAACAACTTCTATCTGAAGACGGCGGACGAGATGTTCGCCCTCTTCCCGGACCTTCCCCAGGCGATCGAGAACACGGTGGGCATCGCCGAGGCCTGCGACCTGGCGATCGACTCGGGCTCGTTCCACCTGCCCGAGTTCCCCGTCCCGGAGAGCTTTTCCCTCGACTCCTACTTCGCCAAGGTGGCACGCGACGGCCTCGAGGAGCGCCTCGCCCAGCTCGCCGTCCAGCGCTCGCCCTCCCTGGCTCGGCGGGGAGCGGCGAGCTACCGCGAGCGACTCGAGCGCGAGATCGAGGTCATCAAGCAGATGGGTTTCCCGGGCTACTTCCTCGTCGT
>WBZL01004828.1_pt1 | contig 11443 bp, 11 predicted proteins | sample 5204291 | NCBI WGS metagenome assembly WBZL01 (sample SAMN12344345, study PRJNA552823) | activated sludge metagenome | biome: Activated sludge suspended growth; feature: Nitrification reactor; material: Wastewater; isolation source: activated sludge from nitrification reactor of wastewater...
CATAACCGGAGAGCAAACGACGCCGAACACCGTAGACTTATCCACAGCTCGCCTCGACCGAGACGGGCTTCCACCCCTGGTCAATGTTTAGTCGGCACGGGTGGTCAAAGTTCGGTCGGCGCGCACACATCCCAGGCTTGACTTCGAGCAGCCGGGCCACATCGGATAGGGTGGTTGCAGCCTTCAGCCTCTGGAGTTGGGACATGCGCAAAGGCGGCGAAGGAAAGCGGACACGCGGACACTCTTACGCGATCGCATAGGTGCTCAGCGAAACGCAGGGCGACCTCGAGGAACGCCGAGGAGCATATCCCCGGACATCTTTTTCACATGCCATGAACCATGGCAAAAAATCTGTCCGCGAGTCCGCATTCACTCTAACACGCGGTGCGAATGGCACCCTCGGTTGCGTTTGGCCCATGCAGGCGACCAGGCATATCGACAACAGGCGCGGCGAAGTGAAGACGCATCCGCAATACCACAGCTCACCCCGCCCGCAGCCCATCCCCCCGCTGCTCCTGCGTCAACGCAAACACCATGTCGCCGACGAAGCGCCGGAACGACTCGTTCTCGACGAACTGCTTGTAGACCTGCGTGTCGTCCTTCAGCAGGATCTGCATGACCTTGCCCAGCGCCTGGTCGTGCGCCATGCGCGCGGTGTGCGGCGTGTTGTCGCGCGCGTTCTTGTAGGCCTGGTCGGCCGCCACCTTCGGCGCAATGTCGTCGCGGATGCGCCGGGCCACGCGGTCGGCGTCGGTGAACAGCGTACCGAAGTGGTCGTTGAAGGCCTTCAGGATGTTGCTCAGCCGGTCCAGCTGCGCCTCCGGCTTGCGGCCGGCGGCGTCGGTGGGTAGCGGCGCGATCTCGGCATCCGCGTCGGCCAGCGCGATCTTCATCGCCGCGCGCTTCTCGACACGGTAACTGTCCATGTCGATCGCTTCGAGGATGCCCTTGGCCAGGTCTTCCTCCTGCGGCGCCGGCAGCTTGGCCACCAGCAGGTTCAGCAGGATCGACAGCCGCTCCCACGCCGGGTGCGTGGTCGGCAGCACCGACGCCAGGAAGTCGTAGGTGCGGCAGAACACCTTGGCCTTGCCCTTGAAGTCCACCTGCTGGTCTTCGTCCAGCCTGGCCCGGTACACGGCCACGCAGGCGTCGAGGATGGCATCGAGCTGGTCACGCTCGGCGCCGGCCAGGAACAGCTCGCTGAAGCGCTGCACCTGCTCCGGCGAATAGACCTGCGCATCGTCCAGCTTTGTCTTCAGGTCGTGCAGCTTGTTCGGGTCGGTCTCTTCGGCCAGCAGCGTGCTGCGGAAGTAGTCCTGGAAGGCGTGGGTGATGGTCTCGCTGTTGTTCTGGAAGTCGAGCACGAAGCAGTCGTGCTTCTGCGGGTGCGCACGGTTCAGCCGCGACAGCGTCTGCACCGCCTTAATGCCGGCCAGCGGCTTGTCCACGTACATCGTGTGCAGCAGCGGCTCGTCGTAGCCGGTCTGGAACTTGTCGGCGCAGATCAGAAAGCGGTACGGGTCGGCCTGGATCCTGTCGGCAATGTCCTTGCTGGCAAAGCCGTTCAAGGTCGCCTCGCTCACCTTGGCGCCGTCGAATTCGTGCTCGCCGCTGAAGGCGACGATCGCCAGGTACGGGCTCTTGCGTTCCTTCAGGTAGGCGCGGATGGCGCGGAAGTACTGCACCGCGCGCTCGATGCCGCTGGCCACCACCATCGCCCTCGCCTGGCCGCCGATCTTGCCGGCGGCCAGCACCTGTTCGTGGAAGTGGTCGACCATGATCTCGGCCTTCAGCCCGATCGCGTGCTCGTGCCCTTCCACGTAGCGGCGCAGCTTCTTCTTCGCCTTCTTGGTGTCGAACTCGGGGTCGTCGTCGGTCTTCTTGATCAGCTTGTACCAGCTGTCCACCGGCGTGTAGTGCGCCAGCACGTCGAGGATGAAGCCTTCCTGCACCGCCTGCTTCATGCTGTAGTGGTGGAACGGCCGGTGCTTCACCTTGCCTTCGGCGTCGGGTGGCAGCGCCTGGCCGAACATCTCGAGCGTCTTGTGCTTGGGCGTGGCGGTGAAGGCGAAGTAGCTGGCATTGGCCAGCATCTTGCGCGCCGCCATGCGCGCTTCGAGCGCAGCATTGATCAGGTCTTCGGGGTCGGGGTGTTCGTCCGGCTGCATCTCGGGATCGCCGCCCTGCCCCGCCTCCAGGTCAGCCTGCAGCACCTTGCCCAGCGCCTGGCCCATCGCGCGCGATGTCTTGCCACCCTGGCTGGAATGCGCCTCGTCGATGACGATGGCGAAGCACTTGTCGCCTACCGCGCCGATCTCGTCCAGGATCCACGGGAACTTCTGCACCGTGGTGACGATGATCTTCTTGCCCTGCTCGATGAAGCGGCGCAGGTCGCCCGAGCGCTCGGCGTGCCCCACGGTGGCGCCCACCTGCATGAATTGCTTGATCGTGCGCTGGATCTGGTCGTCCAGGATGCGCCGGTCGGTGATGACGATGACCGAGTCGAACACCTCCTTGCCGCCTTCGTTGCCACCCTGCGCCGCCGCGCGCCTGACGCCGATCAACTGGTGCGCCAGCCAGGCGATGGAGTTCGACTTGCCGCTGCCCGCCGAATGCTGGATCAGGTAGCGCCGGCCGGCGCCGTGTGCGCGCACGTCGGCCAGCGCGAGCCGCACCACGCCCAGCTGGTGGTAGCGCGGGAAGATCTGCACGCGCTTCTTCTTGCCGCTCTTCGGGTCGCGCAACTCGACGATCTGCGCGTAGTTCTCCAGGATGTCGGTCAGCCCCGCCGGCGTCAGCACCTCCTTCCACAGGTAGTCGGTCTTCAGGCCCTGCGGGTTGGGCGGGTTGCCGGCGCCGTCGTCGTGCCCCTTGTTGAAGGGCAGGAACCACGAGGCCTTGCCGTCGAGCTGGGTGCACATGCGCGCTTCAGCATCGTCCACCGCGAAGTGCACCGCGCAGCGTCCGAACTCGAACAGCCGCTCGCGCGGGCTGCGGTCGCGCTTGTACTGCTCCACCGCATCGAGCACGGTCTGTTTGGTCAGGCTGTTCTTCAGCTCGAAGGTGGCCACCGGCAGCCCGTTGATGAACAGGCCCAGGTCGAGCGCGCGGCGCGTCTCGTCGGCGCTGTAGGCCAGCTGGCGCGTCAGCGAGAAGCGGTTCAGCGCATGCAGCGCCGCGGCCTTGGCGTTGCCTTCGGACGGCGTGCCGCAGAACAGGTCGAAGTGGCCGGCCGGGTGGTGCTCGATGCCACGGCGCAGCACGTCGACCACGCCGCGCTTGCCCACCTCGTTGGACAGCCGGGCCAGGAACTTCAGGCGGTTGATGTCCTTGGCGTCGTTGACATCGACGATGGCGAGCTTCTTGAAGGCCTCGGGCTGTGTGGCGCGCAGGAAGGTGAAGAGCTGAGCCACGTCGAGCGCGTGCGCGCGGTCGTAGTCCTGCGCACTGCCGGCGATGTAGCCGCTGCCGCCGTAGCGCGCCGGCGGCTCGGTGGCGGTGCCGGGCGCGACGGCCAGTCCGTGGGTGCCGGTCATGTGCCGCACGATCAGCGATTCGAGGCCCTTCTCGCTGGTGTCGGTAGTCATGCTTCCGCGGCCTCTTCGTCGTCGAGTTCGGGTTCGTCGGCTTCCTCATCTGGCTCGGTCGCCGTGTCACCGGTCGGCACATCAGGCAGCTGCCTCGCAGCTTCGCGCACGTCGAGCTTGCCGGTCACCACATCAGCGACGAGGCGGGTGCGGTACTCGCGGAGAAGATCAATCTCGACGTCGAGACGGGACTGCGCTCGAGAAAGCCCACGCGTCTCAAGTTCAAGATGCTCGACGATGGCAGCTTGCTCTTCGCGTGGAGGCAGGCCAAGGGCAAACGTCCGAATCTGCTCAGGGCTCAGGTGCGGAACGCTGATGCCTGTGAAGATCGGCGCGATGTAGTCACGGAAGATCTGCCCGCGGAGCAGATACAGCAGGAACCGAGCTTCGAGCACGGCCGTTGGCCGCAGGCGCGCGACACGTTGAAGCAGAAGCGATGGAGTGTCCTGTTGTTGAATCTCCGCAGCCCGAGTTCCAGAGCCGATGATCGGCCGGTCCATACCAAGCACGATGTCACCGATCTCAAGTTCGAACTCGTTCAATCCATCGCCTTCGGCGCGCTGCCAGCGAACGACTTCGCCCCAGCGGACCCCCGATGGGGAGACATTGACTCCGCGGAGGAGGCGCGTTCCGGACTCCTCGTGAACGAACCCGCTGCTTGCGAATGGGTAGCCCGTTTGGAGACCGACGGCTTGTCCAAGCCGCCGGATCTCCCAATGCCGTGGAATGTCGCCGAGCCACGGAACCCTCGAAGGCTTCAGCGGCACCAAGGGATCGATCCCGCGGGTAACGGCGCGCTGGATGGTTGCCCGCTTCTGCTCGTCGAGCAGCGCGATTACCTTGTGCTTCGCCCGGATCGCCCGCCCCAGCCGGCCGTTCGCCCAGTCCAGGAAGCGCACGATGTCGGCCTGTTCTTCGGGCGGCGGGCACGGCGAACGCATCTGCTTGAACTGCTCCCAGTAGAGGCGATTTCGATCCTTCACGATGCCGCGTGACGCGCTGTCGATCTCGGCCAAGTACGCGCTCGTTCGGAACAGCGCGGCGAAGTAGGCCGAGTCGGTTCTCGCCCGAGGACTTGCGACGACATAGGCCGGACTGACCAGGCCATCGACGGGGCAAACGCCGACGGCGCCTTGCCACATGCGCATCGTGTTGTAGGCCAGATCCCCTTTGGCGGCTCGCTTGTACTTGGCAAGATCCGACATGACTTGCTTGCGCCCTTCACTGCCGAAGGCACGGACCCGCACGCCGGTCTTCAATGACACCTCGAGGATCGGCAGATCGGAGTAGCCCGTCTCGCTACGCTGGCCGAACAGGCTGCCGTTGCGCGTTGTCTGCCAATGGGCAGGAATCCTTGGCAACCAAGGCACACCCGAGTCCCTGTAGTGCGCATAGGGCTTCAACCCCGCGATCACGCCTTCTTCCCCCGGCGCTTGCGCGCAGCCGCCGCGCCGTCGTCCTCAGCCGCCGCCGGCGCACTCAGCGCATAGAACTCATGCAGCTTGGCCGCCAGCAGCTTCTTGTCGGGCAGCTGGGTGCGGTACTCGGCCACCAGCGCCGGCGACAGCGTGCGGCTCAGCGCGTACTCCACCACCTCGCTGTCCTTGCTGGCGCAAAGCAGCAGCCCGATGCTCGGGTTCTCGTGCGGCTTGCGCACGTCGCGGTCCAGCGCTTCGAGATAGAAGTTCAGCTTGCCCAGGTGCTCGGGCTCGAAGCGTTCCACCTTCAGCTCGATGGCCACCAGGCAGTTCAGGCCGCGGTGCAAGAACACCAGGTCGATGGCGAAGTCCTGCCGGCCCACTTGCACCGGGAACTGCGAGCCGACGAAGCAGAAGTCGCAGCCCAACTCGATGAGGAAGTCGCGCAGCTGCGCCAGCAGGCCGCGGTGCAGGTCGGCTTCGGTGTGGCCGGTGCTCAGGCCGAGGAACTCGAGCGAGTAGGCGTCCTTGAACGCCTGCGCCGCCGCCTCGCCATGCATTTCTCTCAACACCGGTGAGAGTTTCGGCGGCGCCAGCACCGCGCGCTCGAAGGCACCCAGCCGGAACTGCCGCTCCAGCTCGCGCTTGCCCCAGCGCTGCTGCGCGGACATGCGCAGGTAGAACTCGCGTTCTTCGGGCCGCTTGGACTGGCTCAGGATGATCAGGTTGTGCGTCCAGGGCAAATCTCTCACCAGCGGTGAGAGTTTCTTGTCGCCGCGGTAGGTGTCGAACAGCTGGCGCATGCGCCACAGGTTCTGCACCGAGAACCCGCGCCGCCCGGGCATCACCCGCGCCAGGTGCTGCGCCAGCTTGTCGACCACGCCCTCGCCCCATTCGGCCGCCGCCAGCTTGCCGCTGATGTATTCGCCGATCTGCCAATAGAGCCCGACGACCTCGGTGTTCACCGCCTTGTAGGCGCGCTGCCGCGCCTGTTCGATCAGGCCGACCACCTCGGCGAACGACGCTTCCAGCGGCGGCAGCACCGTGACCCGGGTGCCCACGGCGCGCGACTTGGCGGCGGGCTTGCGCGCGCTCATGCCGACGACGCCCCCGCTGTCGATTGTTGTGACACGGTCACGAGAATCCGCTTGCCATAGGCGGCGCGGTCTTCCTGGCTTGGCAAAGCGTCGGCCTCCTTCATGGCCTTGCCTCGCCCGCCAGCAGTCCGTCGAGCAGGCCTTCGGCCTCGCGCTCGACGGCCAGGATGTCGGCGCGGATCTCCGCCAGCGTGCGCAGCGGCGCCGGCTTGTAGAAGTGGCGCGTGAAGCTGATCTCGTAGCCGATCTTGGTCGCGTCCTGCTTGATCCAGGCATCCGGCACGTAGGGCAGTACCTCGCGGCGGATGAAGGCTTCGATGCCGCCTTCCTCCAGCAACGGCACCTGCTCGGTGTCGCGCAGGTCGGGGTCGGGTTCGTACTCGACAAGGCAGGCTTTGCCGGCCACGTCGGCTGCGTACAGGCCGCGCAGCGGGTCGGCGTCGGCCTTGCCGGCCTTGTGAACCTTGGCGATGACCGGGGCGGCGGCGTCGACACGCCAGCTCGCGGCCTTGAGGATCAGCTTCAGCTCGGCCGCAGGCAGCTTGGTGTTCGACGCCTTCAGCGCCTGGTCGATGCGCTCGCGGAACAGGTTGTGGTCTTCGAACAGCGTGTCGCCCAGCGCGGCGCGCAGCGCGGTGGCCACCTTGACCAGCCGGCCGTCGCGCTCCCAGGTCTTGGGGTCGAGCAGCTTCTTGCGCCGCTTCTCGCTCAGGCCGCTGGCGGCGGCTTCGGCGCCCTCCTCGTCCTCATCGTCGTCGCTGCCCCTCTCACCCCAATGGGCCAGGCGCTGCTCCAGCGCGGCGGCCACCGACGCGAAGTCGTCGAACAGCGCGTCGCCCAGTTCGTCGTGCAGCGCGCCGCGGAGGTCTTCGTCGCCCGAGGCGAAGCGCAGACTGTCGATCGCCTTCAACGTGAGCTGGCTGTGCAGGCGCAGCGGCCGCTCGACGGTGACCTTCCAGTAGCCGAAGGCGGCGTTGGGGAAGATCTTCGACTCGGGCGTTTCCTCGAAGTCGAGGAAGGTCCGGCTGATGCGCTCGATGTCCTGCGCCGACAGCTCGCAGTTCTTCTTGCCCAGGTTCTTGCGCAGCGGCTTGAACCACTGGCTGGCATCGATTAACTGCACCTGCCCTTTGCGGTGCGCCGGCTTGCGGTTGGACAGCACCCAGACGTAGGTGGCGATGCCGGTGTTGTAGAACAGGTTCAGCGGCAGCGCGACTATTGTTTCGAGCCAGTCGTTCTCGATCAGCCAGCGGCGGATGTTGCTCTCGCCCTGGCCGGCGTCGCCGGTGAACAGCGAACTGCCGTTGTGCACCTCGGCGATGCGGCTGCCCAGCGCCGAGGCGTGGTTCATCTTCGACGCCATGTTCACCAGGAACAGCATCTGGCCGTCGCTGGAACGGGTGACGAGCGACAGCTCCTCGCCGGCGTGCATGACCTTGAAGCGCGCATCGCGCATGCCGTCCTTGCCGCCCATGGCTTCGAGGTCCTTCTTCCAGCTCTTGCCGTAGGGTGGGTTGGCGAGCATGAAGTCGAAGTCCTGGCCGGGGAAGGCGTCGTGCGACAGGGTGGACCATTCGGCGCCGCCGACGATCTGGTCGGCGTTCTCGCCCTCGCCCTTGATCAGCATGTCGGCCTTGCAGATGGCGTAGGTCTCGGGGTTGATCTCCTGGCCGTACAGGCGCGCGGCGATCTGCAGGCCGCGGCGCTGGCCGATGGCGGCCAGCGTCTCCTCGGCCACGGTGAGCATGCCGCCGGTGCCGCAGGCGTCGTCGAAGATCAGGTAGGTGCCTGACTTGAGCTGATCCTCGATCGGCAGGAACACCAGGTTGGCCATCAGCCGTACCGCGTCGCGCGGCGTCCAGTGTTCGCCGGCCTCTTCGTTGTTGTCTTCGTTGAACTTGCGCACCAGCTCCTCGAACACCGTGCCCATGGCGTGGTTGTCGATGCCGGCGGGGCTCAAGTCGATGTCGGGGTCGAGGAACTTGTCGATCAGCGTGCCCAGCGCGTCGGCCTTGGACAAGGTGGGCAGCTGGTTGCGGAACTTGAAGTTGTCGAGGATGTCCTGGACGTTGGGCGAGAAGCCGTCGAGGTAGTCTTTGAAGTCGGCCAGCAGCTGCTGCTGGCTGCCGCGCGAGCGCAGGTCGCGCAAGGTGAAGCGCGAGGTGTTGTAGAAGGCCTGGCCGGCGGCGTCGGCCAGCGCGGCGCGCTGCTCGGTGATGCGCGCGTCGTCGAGCATCTGCTTTGTGTCGAGCACCGCCCGCTTGGTCGGTTCGAGCAAGGCGTCCAGCCGGCGCAGCACGCACATCGGCAGGATCACGTCGGGGTACTTGCCGCGCCGGAACAGGTCGCGCAGGACGTCGTCGGCGATGGACCAGATGAAGGAGACGATTCTGTTGTGGGTGGCTTGGTCCATCTCGGTGCTGTTCGTCTCGCCCGCAAACGCTGGGCGATGGCTGCGTCGTGCGCTGCGGTCGCGGAAGGATAGAGCACGCCTTGGGGCCGGCGGGTGCGGGTTGCGCTGATAGCTGGTTTTTTGTACAGTATCTACATCCTACCGGAGACGACCCATGCGCTACGCCGAACTCCGCTACCTGTACCGCCCCTCGCGCACTCGCGCTCCCGACTGGCTGCGCCGCATCTGGACCTGGTTCTGATGCCGCGCGCCGGAGAGCGGCGCTGCGAAGCGTATGCTCCGCCCCCCCGCGAGTCTCCATGGGCATCATCCATGACCGACAAGACCACCACGATGTCCACCGCTTTCATGAAGGCACTGAAACCCAGCGCCGAGCTGGCAGTGATCGTGGGCTCGTCCGAGCCACTACCCCGCACCGAGGTCACCAAGAGACTTTGGGACTACATCAAGGCCCGCAACCTTCAGAACCCGGCCAACAAGCGCAACATCCTGTGCGACGGCCCGCTGAAAGCGGTGATGGGCAAGGACGAGGTGACGATGTTCGAGATGACGGCCTTGGTGAGCAAGCATCTCACGTCAAGCTAATTTAGTCACGGCTGTGTACGCGGCTCTCCGCATGCGCGCTGGCGGGCGGCATTGCCTGTCGCCCTTTACTTCGTTCGCAGGGTCGGCGCGACGCGAGCGACGTTGTGGTGGCTCCGCGGGGTGGGAAGCCACCCGAACTTGTGCGGTCGATCATCGCCCGGCGCGGCAGCCGGTTCTCGGTGGCGCCGATCCGCTCGACGCCGTGACGGCACGCACGGACTGATACTCGCAATGCTTCCCGCGGACATCGTGTCCGCAAGCCTTCACCGGCAGCCTCGGCTGTCCTGAAGTCCAGCCTCGCTGGCGTCGCAGTCGTCACCTGCCCTCTGTCGATCCGGCCGTCCGGGTCCCGGTCACCTGGTTGACCGCGAGTGTTTCAGCCACCGCGCTGAAGTCGATCGCTTGCCGCCCAGCCTTCGGGCCGCAAGGCACCGCGCGAAGGTCGGTATCCATCCCGATCCTTCATCTGCCCGCGCCTTTGGCGCACGCTGAGCTGCTCCGCCACACGGAGCGTCCCGCCACGGGGAACCCCATGTTCCCCCACCGGGATTGGGTGTTCCCCTTCATCGCGAAGGAGAACCCCATGTGTCCCGTCGTTTCGACCAGAGTCCCGCGCCCGGTGGCCACGCTGCTGGGCGGTTCCGGACGCGCTTGCGCGTCCCCACCGCAACGCCACACCCTGCCGGCGTTGCTGAAGAAGCGTCCCGTCGCGGCGACCGCGCTGGTCGGCATTCCATGCTGATCGACGACTATCGGCGACGCGTCGCGGCGACCGTGATCCAACTGGCCCAGGATGACCCCATCCTGGTTCGGGAGGTGATCGGCCGCCTGCGCGCGGCCGGCGAGATCGAAGCCGACGATCTGGTCTACCTGGACCGGATCGCCGAGCGCTGGATCGCCATCGCCGCCGGCAACCGCCGGCGGCAGGCCACGGCCGCACGGCCGGAACTTGTCGGCCCTTGAGGCCGACCGAACTGGTTCGCGTCCTGTCGAGACCGAGTCCGAGCTATTCGGACTTCGGGCTCGCGGGGCGAGAACTGCAAGGAATCAGCATGTCCCAGAGTCCAATTCGTACGAAGCCGCGCCGCACCAGCGTCGCGACCGAGGAAGAACGAGCATGGATCAGCTTCTATCAACGCGCCGGACGGGACGCGGCGCTCGCCGCCGAGGTCCTCGCCGAGCTGGATGCCGATGTCGAGTTGAAGCGCATGCACCTGGCGCTGTACCTGAGCTGCCGCGAGTCGCTGCGCACGCATGCGGTCCGCGAAGCACGCAATGCGCGGATCGGCTCGCTGGTCCGCAGGATGCTGCACACGGTCTGCGTCGCTGCGCCGCGATCGATGGTCCGGAAGTTGAAGCACGGCGGCGACATCGCCGTGGCGTGCCTGCCGGAAGTCGATGCGGAACCCGCCATTGCGCAGGTTCGGCGTCTTGCTTCAGGTGGAAATGCTGAACGCTCTCATGCGGCGTTCGAGCCGACCGCGGACACCCGGCAGCCCTCGGGCATCTCCGGCGTCCCAGTCCCCGCTGCCGGGCCCATCCAGGCTCGCGCCGCCGAGTAGCGCTTGGTCTGCGTGGTGGCTCAGGCCACCCGCAGGCAGCGCTCGACCTCGCGATCGATCAACCAGTGCAGATACTGCGTCTCCTTGGAGACGCCCCAATAGTGAGCCTTGCACCGCCGCACGTAGGTCTCCAGGTCTGCACGCGTGCGTACATCGATCGGCTCGATGGCGGTGATCCGATGCAGCCGCTCGATCTCGCGTCGGGTCAGTCGGATGCGGGAGCCGAGGCACAACATGGTGATGCGGATCCGATGATTCAACGCGATCGTCGCGCAATCTTCGGCAGTCGTGTCAACCCTTCGGTGCTGAGCCGAAGAAATTTCTCGGGTGACATCGCAGTGACAACTGCCTGTTAATCCAGAGCCGGCGCGGCCCGGCGAACGGGCGTACCGTCGCGATCCCGCAACTACAGCTCGGCTTCGGCCATCAGTTCCGTCAGCGTCATGTCCATCGCATGCGCGACGCGGAGCACCGACAGGATGCCCGGGTTCTGCCCTCCCCGTTCGATGCTGCTCATGTAGGAGCGATCGATCGCGCTGCGATGGGCCAATTCTTCCTGGGAGATTCCTCGCGCCCGACGGCACCGGCGCATGGCGTCGCCGAGCGCGATGAGCGCCGGGTCGTCAGCGTTCCGGGATGCAATGGGCATGCGCCCACCTGATTAGAAATCTGCCTCAGCCGGCTCACGTGGTGAGCCTCATGCCTCGTAAGCTGGGTGCATCCAACGACGCAGCGCACCCCATGACCTTCAATCGAATCCAGTTCCAGCAGGGCATGTCGA
>WBZL01004830.1_pt1 | contig 11441 bp, 10 predicted proteins | sample 5204291 | NCBI WGS metagenome assembly WBZL01 (sample SAMN12344345, study PRJNA552823) | activated sludge metagenome | biome: Activated sludge suspended growth; feature: Nitrification reactor; material: Wastewater; isolation source: activated sludge from nitrification reactor of wastewater...
CGGCGTGGGTTATCACAGCCCGCTTGGGTCTCTTCCGTTATGGGGTTCGGGTCGCCTTCAGAGCCGAGATGGCCGGGCGCTATGGGACAGCACTCCGATGTCTGTGCATGGTCGCGCGTCAGTATCGGGATATGACACCCTCCGCCTTAGTTGAAGGTCGGGTTGGAGGAGATACCGTGATGCGGACCTTAGGAGAGCACCAGCACGAGATCGTCGAAGCGTTGGCTCATAGTCTCGCCGCGACCTGGAAACTGGATTCTCGGTCCGCCCGAGTGCTGGAGCACTTGATCGAGCGCCTGTTGGACGACCCCGATACCGCGCGATTCGCCAGTTCGTATTCCCAGCTGTTGCACGATCTGGAGCGCATATTTCTGGAAGGGCGGACCGAGTATTACCGTTTGCAACCGATCGTCTGGTCGTGGAGCAGCGGTCGACAACCGTTACGGCGGGGTCTGCCGTTTCAGGGACCGCTCAAGGCTCTGCGCGCATTGAACGCTGCGAGAGCTCATCTCGACGAGCTGCCGTGGGCCGGGGCCGAAGTGGCTTATTTCGGTGCGCCCCTGCGGACCTTGGGCGATTTGATCGGCCAACGGCTCCAACGACAATTGCAACCGCGCCTGCTTGATTTGCTGGACGCTGCTGGCTTTCTTCCTGGCGATTCGCGCCAACGGGTGGCACGTAACGCGCTTCAGGACGAGTTGTTCCAAATCATCCTCCGCCGTTGGCATCTGCGTTTCACCGATTTACGGGACGCCGTGGCTCGCAGCGAATGGCGCTTACCGGACCTGGGCTGGCGTGAGTTGTTACTGGGAGATTGCCTGGCACGCTTCGATCGACAGGCCCGCGCTGCGTTACCGGGGGTTTATCAACCCGGCGAGTTCTACCTGAAAGGCTTGCAGCAGTTGAGCGCCCCGCTGTTTGGCACCTCCGCTGGTCGATGGGTTACCCGCTTTTTGCTATTCCCGTTCGGCGTCGCGTTCATCGGGCTGGAAGCGCTGGGATTACTGCTGAATTTGATCCCGACGGCGCAGGGTCCGATACGACTGGTCAGTTCAGGGTTGGTGCTAGGGGTCGGCACGGGATTGATCGCCCTGATTCATACCGAGCCGGGACGGAGGGTGGTGGCCGCTTTGGGTCGTGGTGGTCGCTGGCTGTTCGCTGAATTCCTTTATCGACGGTTAGCGCGCTGGGTGCGCTGGGGGCGGACGGCCCGCTGGTTCCGTTATCCGCTGGCTCGACAAGCTTCCCGCTATCTGCTGGAACCGTTGCTGATCGGCTCGACGTTCGCGCTGCCGCTGATCGGCATTACGAGCAGCTTCGGCCTCGACATCGATGGGCTTCCCGCTTTTCTGCTGGTGCTGGGTTTCATCCTGGGCAGTATTCTGCGCAACGCTCAGGCAGGGCGCCGGCTCATAGACGGCACCGTGACCGGGTTCGCGACTTTCTGGCGGCGAGTGCATCATGCCTTGCTCATAGGTCTGTTCCAGTGGGTGATCGACCTGTTCGGCCGGTTGATGCAGGGCATCGAACAGGGTCTTCATCGAGTGGATGAAGCGGTCAGCCATCACCGCGAGGAGGGGTGGGGCGTCATGGCGACCAAGGCCGTCGTCGGCCCGGTGTGGAGCGCGTTCAGTTACCTGACCCATTTCTACGCGGCCGTTCTGATCGAACCCCAGATCAACCCGATCAAGCATTTCCCGGTCGTCATGGTGGCCGACAAGTTCATGATGCCATTTTTTCCCGCGTTGACGACCGCGTTGCTAGCGCTGTTGGATTCCTTCCTGCCACAGCTCGTCAGCTTGCCGCTGGCCACCGTGACCGTACTATTGTCGCCCGGTTTGTTCGGGTTTTTGGCTTGGGAGCTGAACGAAAACTGGAAGCTGTATCGTGCCAACCATCCCGACCGCACGCAGCCGGCGCGTTTCGGACCCTACGGGGAAACGTTATATACGTTGCTACGGCCCGGTTTTCATTCGGGCGTGCTGCCGACCGCCTTCGCCGAACTTCGAGAAGTGATCGGACTGGAAAACGAGCGCCAACGCTCCTATCCCCAACGTTTGCGCCAGGCCGAGGCGCGGCTGAGCGAAATTCTGGAATCGCCCCGGACATTTGCAGCCCGCGAACTGGTCTTTACGCTGGTGGAACGGTGTCGGGCAGCAGGCTACGAGCAGGTCGAAGCGGCAGTAGTGCAACTGGAGGCGGCGACGGCTTCGCTCGATATTCGGGTGGCGCTGTATCCTCTTGGGCGAGAGGGTATGGGAGATGAACCGATCATGCTCGATCTTCGTTTCGGCTTGTTAGGAGATCGGCTCCAAGGCGAAATGGTTCTAGGTGGACCGACCGACTGTCTCGGTTCCGAGGGAAAGGTTTGGCTAGAAGAGGAGATCTCGTATTTTCTGGAGCGAGCGGGCGTTCGGTCAAGCTTGGACGGTGCGAGGACATCGATGGAGCCGGTTTCCAGCCGACTCCATGACTGCTGACCAATTAGCTTAAATCCGCCAGCAGCGACTGGCGCAGGTTCTCGGGTACCGCCGGTACCTCGGCGGCATAGTTCGGGTGATCGGTACCGACGGCCAGAGCCGCCCCTTGCTTTAATCGACTTTTCATTTCGGCGGTTAACTCGAAGCGCAGGAAATGCACGGCGCTGGTCTTTTCCTCGTTTTCCCGCTCCAGATCTTCGTCGGCGATGGCCCGGACCGGTTCGCAACCCTCGACCCGTACCCAGACTCGATCCTCGATGCCTTTCAGGCGGGCCAGCATCCGCCGTCGTTCCTCGACGTCGGGATACTCGATCAGCATCGTGGCCTTGAAGTTGCTCCCATCCGGTACCAGCGGGTTGTAGGCGTCCAGTTCGCCGTTGATGCCGTTTTCCTCGAAGATTTTTTCGATCCGCAGCATTTCCTGAATCTGGTAGCGGATGGTTAACTCGTCCTCGAAAATCAGGGTCAGGTGATCGCCCAGTGCCAGGCTGCGGTTCTGCTTGTGGGCGAGCACCTGCGCCCGGAACGCTGGGCGTTCCCGCGCGTACTGCTCCAACGACATCAGGCTGTTCCGGGTGATGGTGGGCATGATCGATCCTCTGCGGTTAAAGCCCGTAGGCGATGCGAATCAGGGAAATCGGATGCTGTTTTCGGGCTTGGCCTTCGCCCATGCCCTGACAGATGTGGCGGCCGGCGATGGCGCAGTCCGAGCTGACGTAGTCGGGATTGACCGAAGCCATCTGTTTGAACACCGGTCTGCCGATCTTCATCGACATGTCGAAATACTCGCTCTTGACGCCCCACGTACCGTCGTGGCCGGCGCAGCGCTCCACGGTGTTGACGGTCGTGTTCGGGACCATTTGCAGCAACTCACGCGTTTTCTGCCCCATGTTCTGCACCCGAAGATGACAGGGAATGTGATAGGAAACCGTGCCAAGCGATTGCTCGAAATCGGTTTTGAGCAGCCCATCCTTATTGCGCAGCGCCAGGTATTCGAACGGGTCGAACATCGCTCCCGCCACTACCTGCACGTCGGCGTCGTTTGGATACATCAGCGGCAGTTCCTGTTTGAACATCAGGGTACAGGAGGGAATGGCGGTCAGGATGGCGTAGCCCTCGCGCGCCAGTTTCGCCAGCACCGGGATGTTGGCTTCCTTGTGCTTGTTCACCGTTTCCAGATCGCCGAGCTCCAGCTTCGGCATCCCGCAACAGGTTTCCTTTTCGACCAGGATCGTCGGAACTTCGTTATGGGCAAGGATCTTGAGCAGATCGTGGCCGATACCCGGCTCGTTGTAATTGATGTAGCAAGTGGCAAAAATCGCGACCTTGCCGGGGGTGCGCTGGCCGTCGCGCACCGGAAAATGGCTTTGGACCTGGGCGTTGGCGCGGAAGCGCTTCGGCGCGTAATCGGGAAGCTGGCGATCCTTGTGGACTTTCAGTATCTTGTCCATCGCGCGGCGCAAAGCTTTGTTTCGATTGGTAGCGTTGACGGTTTGCGCCACCACGGGAATCGCCAGCAGTTTGCCCAGGGCATCGGTGCTGGTGAGTAGCTTGTCGCGGAAGGTGACTTCGCCTTTCTTGAACTTGACCGCCTTGGCCCGCAGCATCAGGTGCGGGAAATCCAGGCTCCACGGGTGCGGCGGCACGTAGGGGCACTTGGTCATGAAACACACATCGCAGAGGTAGCACTGGTCCACCACGCCCCAGTACTTCGCTTTCGGGACGCCGTCCACCTCGCCTGTTTCGCTCTCGTCCACCAGATCGAACAGTTTGGGGAAGGCGTTGCACAAGCTGATGCAGCGCCGGCAACCGTGGCAGATGTCGAAGACCCGCTCCAGTTCGGCGAAGAGCGAATCTTCGTTGTAATAATCGGGATTTTTCCAGTCGATCGGATGCCGCTTTGGCGGCTCCAGATTGCCTTCGCGGACGCTCATGGTTGACCTCGCTTTCGGGATGGAGGCTTGAGAAGCAGGCGGGCACAGGACCCGCCCTTGCGTCGTCAGTCGACCAGTGCGTCCAGAGCTTTCTGGAAACGGTTGGCGTGCGAGCGCTCGGCCTTGGCCAGCGTCTCGAACCAATCGGCGATTTCGTCGAAGCCTTCTTCCCGGGCGGTTTTCGCCATGCCGGGATACATGTCGGTGTATTCGTGGGTCTCGCCCGCGACCGCCGATTTCAGGTTGTTGCGCGAAGAACCGATGGGCAGACCGGTGGCCGGATCACCCACTTGGGCCAAATAATCCAAGTGACCGTGGGCGTGGCCGGTTTCACCTTCCGCCGTAGAGCGGAACAGGGCCGAGACGTCGTTTTGCCCCTCGACGTCAGCTTTATTGGCGAAATACAGATAACGGCGATTGGCTTGGGATTCGCCAGCGAAGGCGGCTTTCAAATTTTCTTCCGTCTGGGAACCTTTGAGTTGCATGGGCTGACTCCTCTCTTTGCGGTTTGTCGCCATTCGCGCCCCTGGTAAGGTGGGGAGGATGGCTGGTGATAAGACCCCTTGGAAGATGAGGTCAATCTCATTCTAGTCCGCTGGATGCATGGTTGCTCATTGAATGAAACAATAGCGGCGATAGCTAACGCTTATTCGCACTCCGATCACCCTCGATTTTTTCGCGCATGGACACTATCAAGATACGCGGTGCCCGCACCCACAATCTCCAGAACGTCGATCTCGACCTGCCTCGCGACCGGCTGATCGTCATCACCGGCCTGTCCGGATCCGGCAAATCCTCGCTGGCGTTCGACACGTTGTATGCCGAAGGCCAGCGTCGCTATGTCGAATCGCTGTCGGCTTACGCTCGGCAATTCCTATCGTTGATGGAAAAACCGGATGTCGATCACATCGAGGGGCTGTCGCCGGCGATTTCCATCGAGCAGAAATCCACCTCGCATAATCCGCGTTCCACAGTTGGGACGATCACTGAGATTTACGATTATCTGCGGCTGCTGTACGCGCGGGCTGGGATTCCGCGTTGCCCGGATCACGGCATCGATCTGGACGCCCAAACCGTGGGGCAGATGGTGGATCAGGTGTTGGCCTTGCCGGAGGGTGGCCGGTTGATGCTGCTGGCGCCGGTGGTCAAGGAGCGCAAGGGCGAGCACGTCAAGCTGTTGCAAGAATTGCTGGCCCAGGGATTTCTGCGTGCCCGCATCGATGGCGAAGTGGTCGAGCTGGATAACCCGCCGCCGCTGGATTTGCGCCGCAAACACACCATCGAAGTGGTGGTGGACCGTTTCAAGGTTCGCGATGATTTGGGGTTGCGGTTGGCGGAGTCGTTTGAGACCGCGCTGAAACTGGCCGGTGGCATCGCCCGGATCGCGTTCCTGGACGAACCGGATCGGGCAGAATTGTTGTTTTCCGCTGGCTTCGCCTGTCCGGTGTGCGGCTACAGCCTGAGCGAATTAGAGCCGCGCCTGTTCTCGTTCAACAACCCGGTCGGTGCTTGCCCGGAGTGCGACGGCTTGGGGGTCAAGCAATTCTTCGACCCCGAGCGAGTGGTGGCGCATCCCCATCTGAGCCTGGCACGCGGCGCGGTGCGCGGCTGGGATCGCGAAAATTTTTATTATTTCCAGTTGGTCAAGTCCTTGTCCCGGCATTACGGTTTCGAGCTGGACCAACCGTTCCAGGAGTTGCCAGAACGGGTTCGCAAGCTCGTTTTGCACGGCAGCGGCAACGAGGCGGTCGATTTCGAATACACCAACAGTCGCGGCGAAACCTACCAGCGCCGACATCCCTTCGAGGGTGTGATTCCCACCATGGAGCGCCGCTATCGGGAAACCGAATCCAATCAGGTTCGTGACGAGTTGGCGAAGTATCTGAGCAGCCAATCCTGTCCGTCTTGTCGGGGTGCGCGATTGACCCGTTCCGCCCGCTATGTGTTCGTCGCCGGCCGGAGCGTGCCGGAGATCGTCGCGCTGCCCATCGGCGCGGCGCGCGAGTTTTTCGCCCAATTGAGCCTGCCGGGCCGGCGCGGCGAAATTGCGGTCAAGATCGTCAAGGAAATCGGCGAGCGCTTGAATTTCCTGGTCAATGTCGGGCTGGATTACCTGACGCTGGAGCGGAGTGCCGACACCTTGTCGGGTGGCGAGGCGCAACGCATCCGGCTGGCATCGCAGATCGGTGCGGGGCTGGTTGGGGTGATGTACGTGTTGGACGAACCGTCCATCGGCTTGCACCAGCGCGACAATGCGCGGCTGTTGGCCAGCTTGTTGCGGTTGCGCGATCTCGGCAACACCGTGATCGTGGTCGAGCACGACGAGGACGCGATTCGCACCGCCGATCATGTCGTGGACATGGGGCCGGGCGCGGGCGTGCACGGCGGCCGAGTGGTGGCACAAGGCACGCCCGCCGACATCGTAGTCCATCCCGAATCGCTGACCGGCGCGTATCTCGGCGGCCAGCGGCGGATCAAACTGCCGGCTAAGCGCACCGCGCCCGATGCCAAGAAGCAGTTACGCATCGTCGGCGCCAGCGGCAACAATCTGAAAGATCTGACGGTGGAGATTCCATTAGGGCTGCTGACCTGCATCACCGGAGTGTCCGGTTCCGGCAAATCCACGCTGATCAACGATACCCTGTACCGTTACGCCGCCCGCGATTTGAACAACGCCAACGAATCGCCCGCGCCGTGCCGCGATTTGCTGGGATTGGAGCAGTTGGACAAGGTGGTCAACATTGACCAAAGTCCCATCGGCCGCACGCCGCGCTCCAATTCGGCCACGTACACCGGTCTGTTCACGCCGATTCGTGAGCTGTTCGCCGGCGTGCCGGAATCGCGAGCGCGTGGTTATCAGCCGGGCCGGTTCAGCTTCAACGTCAAGGGCGGGCGCTGCGAAGCCTGTCAGGGCGACGGGGTGATTCAAGTGGCGATGCATTTCCTGCCGGATATCTACGTGCCGTGCGACGTGTGCAAGGGCCAGCGCTATAACCGGGAAACGCTAGATATTCGCTACAAGGGTCGCAACATCCACGAAGTGCTGGACATGACAGTCGAGGATGCCTTGGTGTTCTATCAGGCGGTGCCGATGGTGGCGCGCAAGCTGCAAACGCTGACTGATGTCGGATTAAGCTACATCCGGCTGGGCCAGAACGCGACGACGCTGTCCGGCGGCGAGGCGCAGCGGGTAAAATTGGCCCGCGAGTTGTCCAAACGTGATACCGGCCAGACGCTTTATATTTTGGACGAGCCGACTACCGGCCTGCATTTTCACGACATCGAACAGTTGTTGAAAGTGCTGCACGAATTGCGGGATCGGAGCAACACGATTGTCGTGATCGAGCACAATTTGGACGTGATCAAGACCGCCGATTGGATTATCGATTTGGGGCCAGAAGGCGGTGGCGGGGGAGGAGAAATAGTGGCGGTGGGTACGCCGGAGGAGATTGCTCGTCACCCAGACAGTCATACCGGGCGGTTTTTGGCGCCGGTGTTGGGGCGGTAGGCAGTCACTCGTCAGCTATCGAATATACTGTGTGCCAGTACAAGCAACGGATTTATGATATGCAAACGTTGACCACCCACGAAGCCAAGGCCCGGTTCTCCGAATTTATCGACCGTGCCAAGCAGGCCCCCGTGCGGGTGACCCGTCGCGGGCGTGTAGTCGGAGTGATGGTATCCCCGGAAGATTACGATGCGATGCGAGCCTTTTACGCCGAGCGGCTGCTGAACACCTTGCAGCAATCCGGCGAGATGGCGGAACGGCAGGGGCTTACCGAAGCAGCCTTGGCGCGGTTGCTGGCGGATGAAAGCTAAGCGTGCTGTCATCGATACCAACGTCCTGATCAGTGCCGTATTGAGTCCCAAGGGAACCGCCGCCGCAGTAACCCGCTACTTCGTCAGACAAGGGTGTGTCCTGTTCTCCGCTGAGACCTTTGCAGAGTTCGAGACCCGCCTGATGCGTCCGAAATTTGACCCTTACGTGACACGAGAGCTTCGACTTCAGATCGTGCGCGACTTCAGCGTGGTGGGGGAGTGGGTCAAACCCGCCGACGACACTGGTTATTCCCGCGATCCTGATGACGACAAGTTCATCCTCGCCGCACGGGCGGGAAATGTGGATGTGTTGGTCAGTGGAGATGCGGACCTGACTGATTTGAAATCGGTCGATGGCATCCCCATCCTTTCGCCGCGCGAATGCTGGGAATGGCTGAATTCGTAACCCCGAGGTGGACGGCGAGGGTTTTACCCCGCCGGGGCGTTGCTGGAGCAGGTGATGCCGATGGTTGCGCGCAAGCTGCAAACGCTGGCGGACGTGGGACTGAGCTACCTCAAGCTCGGCTAGAGTGCCACCACGCTGTCGGGCGGCGAGGCACAGCGGGTGAAGCTGGCGCGCGAACTGTCCAAGCGCGACACCGGCCAGACCTTGTACATTCTCGACGAGCCGATCACTGGCCTGCATTTCCATGACATCGAGCAGTTATTGAAGGTGCTGCATGAATTCCGGGACTGGGGCAATACGATTGTCGTGATCGAGCACAATCTGGACGTGATCAAGACCGCCGATTGGATCATCGACCTGGGGCCGGAAGGCGGCGGCGGGGGAGGGGAAATAGTGGCAGTGGGTACACCGGAGGAGATTGCTCGTCACCCGGATAGTCACACCGGACAGTTTTTGGCGCCGGTGCTGGGGCGATAGCACGGTGAGAGTGATTCGGGAATGTAAGTAGGCGTTATCCGGAGGAAATTATGCCAGTAAAAATGCCACATCTATATAACGGTTATACAGTAAAGGTTCTTGGTCTGCTCGCTATCATAGGTTTTGCTGCAAGTGTGTGGTTCATTCTTTCAGGCAGAGACAATCCAACGCCAACATATAAGCTCTTGTGCCAGATAATTGGCGCCCTATGGGTTCTTGGTCCACCACTTTGGTTCTTCTATGAGCACTTCTACTACTTTCCAAAACACGGAAATTCTGATGCCGATTTTGCGCAACTGAAATCATCGCAAGACATAGCCGCCAAGGTGTGGGCAGCATTCTTGGTAGTACTGGCCGCACTGTTCACCGGCACTTTTCCCAAGTGACGCCTAAACGCCCTTCGCACCCAGGTGAATTGAAAGCCAGACAATCGGAGAAAGCAAATGAACGAGTCGAGCATTCACGGTGGTTGCCTGTGCGGAACAGTGACCTTCGAGGTCGATCCGCCATTCCAGAGAATGGTTCATTGCCATTGCTCGCGGTGTCGCAAAGGCACGGGCACGGGCCACGCTACGAATCTGGTCGCTGGTCCCAGCCAAGTTCGATGGTTATCGGGGGAGGAGGCCATCACGCGCTATGACCTTCCCACGGCAGAAAGCTTCGGCAAATGGTTTTGCAGCCGTTGCGGAAGCCCAGTCCCGCGCCTGGCGCGCAACGGCAAGATCATGGTGATTCCGGCCGGCTCGCTGGATGCGGCACCGCTGATCACGCCGACGGATCACATCTTCTGGGCATCCAGAGCGCCGTGGGGTTGCCCCAGCGGAGGGCTTCCGACCCACGCCGAGTATCCGGAGTCATGGTAGAACGCGCCAAACACGGCAGCGGTAAGCTCTGCTGGACGTTGACGCTTCGCGCCGCACAACCACGCGGATCAAGCCGACTCCAGGCGAAAAAGTCTGTGGCTTTCTCGCCTTGTGCGGCTTGTCCGCTGCCCCGTTAGGCGTCCCATGAACCACTCACAGGACTAAAGGGCGACATCGGTGCAACGACCCGCTATCCCAGCAGAAATTCGCCGGGCCGTACTTGTGGAGGCCGGTCATCGTTGTGCGATTCCTACATGCAGATACCCGAGCAGCGATCTGCATCACATTATTCCGTGGGAGACTTGCAAAGCTCACGATTTCGACAATCTCATTGCGCTTTGCCCAAATTGCCATCGGCGTGCAGATTCTGGAGAGATAGACCGGAAATCCCTTCGTTTGTACAAGTCCCAGCTCTCGGCTGCCTTGGGCACAGACTCGGCAAATCTAGATGTAAAATCCAATACTATCACAGAGATTGCTCAGGGATTTCCTGGCTACGAGTTTGAAATTCAGCTCCCCGAATTTGCGGAAGATCAACTGCAGCCCGTAATTACCACGCTCACCTCTTGGGCCAATTCTTTGCTGTTCGAGCATCGTAGCGACCACTGTCTAAGTTCCCCCTTCGACCCTAGCATTCTCAGAGGCCCCAACACAACATCTGCTTCCTATGAATTTGTTCGCAACGATTCGGCGATTCTGAGCATTAAGTATCAAGTCAACCGCTATTTCAGCGGTGCTGTCCATGGTAGCGGACAGACTGTAACTTGGACCTTTGTACGACGACCACTATTCCTTCTTTCACTCCGTGGTTTGTTCGAGGCTCCAGATTTTCTTGAGCATCTCTCTCGTCAAAGCAGAGCCCTTCTGCTCGAAAACTCGAACAGGGACGAGGCTTGGGTGCATAGAGGCACTGAGCCCGTGGCGACTTCATTTCGCGCTTTTAATATCAGTCCTCATGGGTTGCTGTTGACGTTTGATGAATATCAAGTCGACTGCTACGCGGCAGGTCCGCAGATAGTTGAGATTCCTGCTGCTGGTATAGTTGATCTCGTACGCCCGAAGCTTCGTTCGCTGTGGGAAACTGGGTAGCAAAGTGCATAAGACGCCTAATAAATAATTGAAATTTAAGTAAACCACCGGCTCTGCCGGTGCGACTAGAACAGGCGCTGCCGTTCCGGCGTAAAAAAGCCTCCTGAGGGAAGCCCCAAGGGCTGAAGTCAGGAGGCACATGATGAAAGAATGGCAAAGCTTAGCCCACGTGAGATGGGAGTGTCAGTACCACATTGTGTTCGTCCCGAAGTACCGCAAGAAGGTTCTGTACGGGCGGACGCGCAAGCAGATGGGGCGGATTCTGCGCCAGTTATGCCGGCAAAGGGGGGTGGAGATCATGGAGGGACACGCGATGCCCGACCACATTCATCTGGTGTTGCGGATTCCCCCGAAGTTCAGTGTGGCACTGGTG
>WBZL01004831.1_pt1 | contig 11440 bp, 7 predicted proteins | sample 5204291 | NCBI WGS metagenome assembly WBZL01 (sample SAMN12344345, study PRJNA552823) | activated sludge metagenome | biome: Activated sludge suspended growth; feature: Nitrification reactor; material: Wastewater; isolation source: activated sludge from nitrification reactor of wastewater treatment...
GGAGGCGACGGGGCCGGTGCCAAACCTGATTACCGGGCCGCCGCAAATTAGCGACGACAAGCTGACCTACACCTTTGCCCTGCGGCCGGATGTGGCGTTTAGTAACGGCCGTTCCCTCACTGCCGATGATGTCAAATGGAGCATTGCCCGCTCCTCCCGACTGGGCAGCTTTCTCGTCAACGCCTTCCTCAAAGACAGCAACGACGACGGTTTTGCCGATGAGGACGCGGTGCAGGTGCTTGACCCATTGACCGTGCGGCTGGTGCTGCAAGCCCCCACCGCCTATTTCCCCAGCCTGCTGGCAACCCCACCCTTCTTCCCCCTCGACAGCAGTTGCTACGCCGAAACCGCCGACCCCACCAGCATTTGCGGCGGCATTGGCCGCTACACCATTGCCAATTGGGCGGTGGGGGAATCGCTGACGCTGCAAGCCAACCCCGCCTGGTTTGGCGATGCCCCCAACTTTGAAACCCTCCAGCTTGTTTTCTACAGCGACCCCGACAGCCTGCGCCGGGCATTGGAGCGGTTCCAATCGGTGGATATGGCGATCAACGCCTTTGGCTATCAGGAGGCGGCGGCACTGGCGCGGCAGGATCAGGACGGGGACGGAACGGCCGATTTTACCCTGTGGGATGGCCCAACCTTTTTTAAAAGCTACCTTGTCTTTGAGCAAAGCCAAGAGCCGTGGGATAAAACGCAGGTGCGCCAGGCGGTAGCCTATGCGCTGGATCGGGATGCGCTAGCGGTGCTGTTTGGCGGCAGCCGACGGCCGTTATTCAGCCCCATTCCCGACACCATTCCCTTTTCCCAGCCCGTTTACCCGGCGCGTGACCTGGAACGGGCGCGGGCGTTGCTGCTGCAAGCGGGCTACAGCGCGGGCAAGCCGCTGGAAATGACGATTTGGTATGAGAATAACGGCCGTTATAGCCCCCAGGAAGCCGACTACGCCAACCTCATCAAACAACAGCTCGAGGAAACAGGCGTTTTCAAGGTAACGCTGGAAGGGGTGGTGTGGGACAGCTTCCGCGCCCAAATTTCCCAGTGCGCCTACAGCACCTACCTCATCGGCTGGCCCACCCCCGGCCAACCCACCAATTACATGGATGCCACCAGTTGGACCGATTTCTTCATCGAAAACACCAGCAGCGGCTTCTGCTCCAACTATGAAAGCGAGACAATGACGCGGCTGCTAGGGCAGGCCAACGAAGCAACCGACCCCGCCGCACGGCAGGCGGTTTACAGCCAAATTCAGCAGCTTTGGGCCACCGACCTGCCTACACTTGACCTGCTGCAAGAGCCGCGCCGCGTGCTTTCGCTAACCAAAGTGGGTAATGTGACGTTTGACCCGTTAGGTTTGTTGAATTATGGGACGTTGACGAAAGATGGGGGATAGTGGAGAGTAGGGAGTGGGGAGAGGGGTGGGTGTTTGCTACACCCACCCCTCTCCCCACTTCCTACAGAAACACGGGCTAACCCGCGTCTTGCTTCTGCTTCCGCCGTGCCTGTGGCCCTACCACCCGTTCTTCCCCGCGCAGCAGCCGTTTGATGTTGGGGCGTAGCGCCCAGGCAACAATGGCGGCGGCGGTAATGCCGCCAATCAAGTAAGCAGCGGTGGCGTCTACGCCGGTGATATAGCGAACGGCAAAAATGATGGGAATGATGGCTCCCATTGCCAGTGAGGCGACGGAGGCGATGCCGAGGCCAAAGTAGAATCCCAGCATAACCAAAAAGGCAATGGGGAACATGGGGAACCAAATGGCCGTTGACCACCCAACGTTGGGGCCTGTGCCTGCCCCGCCGCGAAATTTGAGAAAGAGTGACCAGTTATGACCCACAACTGACATGACACCGGCTACGGCCAATGCCCACGGCAGCCATTCGCCATTGAGAACGTTGGTGAATAGAAGCCGCGTTAGCCAGAGCGCGATGAACCCTTTGGCGACGTCGCTCAGGCTGGTGAGAATGCCCACACCCTTGCCCGCAGCGCGTAGCGAGTTGGTGCCTCCTGTGCGGCCGCTGCCAACTTCGGTAAGAATCTGGCCGGTTGTCGCTTTGACGTAGATGTAGCCGAAGGGGATCGAACCAAATAGATAGCCGATACAACCGGCGATAATCAGATAGACGATGTTGACCATATTTTTCTCAACTGCTCCTCTTTGTTGAAATAGACATCATATAAAACACAAGGGATGTGTTATGGTTGCTCAATTGTGAGTGCTACATTTTGTATGTTTCCGGCGACAATGGTGTAGCCAAATACGGCCGGGTCTGCTCTGTTTTGCAGGCTGATAATGATCTGAATTGTATCTGGATAATACGCTTGTGCCACATCGGTTGGGGAGGGGGTGGCTGGGCTGGTGGGGTGGGAATGGTAGATGGCGAGTAGTTCCCAGCCTTGTTTTTCCATAGCGAGCATGGCCTGAATTTGCTCAATAGGTTCCATTTCATAGGCGGTTTGGCTTTGCAACTGGTTGCGGATGGGGTAGTGGTGGGTCAAACGGCCGTTTTCTTGCCCTGCCAGCAGCCCACACCCCTCTTGTGGATAGACGGCCTGCACGTGATCTACCATGACCTGGTAAAAAGCGTGGGGGACGGTGAGGGCAATGCGACGCAGCATGGGAAGGTGGGGAACGGCCGTTAATGGCGAAGCAAATACCGCTCCCGTTGGCACAAACCCCAGCCGCTCATAAAACCGCAACGCCTCGGTGCGCGCCGCCAGCGTCACCCGGTTTAGCCCCAGTGCCACTGCTTTTTCCACTAGTCTGCTTACAAGCTGCTGCCCAATGCCTTGTTTTTGCCATTCCGGCACCACCACTATTTGCCGAATGATGCCACTGCCGTTTGCCTGGGGCTGGAGCTGGCCGTAGCCAACGGCCGTTTCTGCCTCGTCTACCGCTATGAGATGGTAAAACGGCCGTTCGGCGGCGGGGTCAATCACCGTGGGGGCAAGGCCGTGTGGCGCAAAAAAGAGGCGATAGCGCCACTGCCGCATGACGGCGTAGGCGGGATCTGTGGTGGTGATAAAGCGGTAGGCCACCATACCCTATGGCTCCACCGTGAGCGTGCCTTTCATACCTGCTTCGGCGTGGCCGGGAACGGTGCAGATGATTGTGTAGCTTCCAGCTTCTGGTGCGGTGAAGGTGATGCTTTTACTTGTGCCGCCAGCAATCTCGCCCGTGACGGCTCCGGCCAGGGCATCGGTGTCGCTGGCGGTAGTGGGGTCAATGCCGGGGGTAACGAGCAGCCAGTTGTGCTGTAGCGCACCGCTGGCGGTGAAGTTGACCGTGACCTGGCTGCTGGCTTTAACTGTCAAAGCGGCCGGTTCGTAGACAAAGTTGTCATTGCCAGTGACATCAAAGCTGAAAGCGGGGGCGGGTTCATTGTTTTCTCCACCGCAGGCTGTGGCAAAAACGGCCGTTAGTGCCAGCATCGCCAACAAAACAATGCGTTTCATAGATATATCCTTTTGTCATCAAACGACTTGTGGATCATTACTGAATCGTGTGCTTGACAACAGATGCAAGTGGCGAGTTACAAGTCGCAAGTAGCTGCTGGCACAGGTGACTTGTCACTTGCAACCTGTTACTTGTTCCAAGACAGAATGCTGTTTCTTCCGAGCCGCACACGATTTGCTGAAGACCCCGATTTGTTCAATCATTCACAAAAGGATGTTACTCTACTTTGTCCAGACTGCACGCATTTACCCCAAAACAAAAAAGGCCGAGCAAATCGCTCGGCCTTTTTAGAACGCGCTCTTGAAAGCGCGGCTACAGGGAATTTTGATAGTTTAGTTGGCGTTAATGGTGATCCGCTTTGGCTTTACTTCCTCAGCCTTGGGGACATTGAGGGTCAGCACGCCGTTCTCATAGTTGGCAACCACGGCATCGGTGTTGACAGCGACGGGGAAGCGGATGCTGCGGCTAAAGCTGCCGGTGCGGCGTTCGCGGACGTGATATTTTTCGCCTTCCTGCACTTCTTCGCTCTTCATTTCCCCTTTGATGGTCAGCACATTGTCTTCAAGGGTAATTTCCACGTCATCGGGGTTAATGCCGGGAACGGAAGCCTTAACAGTGTAGCCTGCTTCATTTTCAGCGACATCCAAAGCCAGACCAAAAGTAGTGGGGGTCTCGAAGCGGGCAGCGGGGAAAGAACGGTTGAACAAGCGGTCAACTTCGTCAAAAAGATTCATGGTGTTAAAGCGTACTAAGTTCGTCATTTTTTTATACCTCCAGGCTGTTTCCTGTTTGTTTAATTCCTGAGAGAAGTTCAACTTCTGCCAGAAGTTGAACTTCTGAATAGATGTAATTTGTTATCGTTATGGTTGGTATTATGGCAGGGCAATGTTAGAAAAAAATATGACGAACGTTAGCGATGTGTAGGAGGCGTGTAAGAAGAATATTAGCAGGGGAGCAGGGGGCAGGGGAGCAGGGGAGAAATCCCCTCTGCCCCCCTGCTCCCCTGCTTTTTACCGAAGCGGCACGGTTACAAAATCCCCTTCTGAGGTCGCCAGCCGCAGGCCGGTGGTAGGGTCATAGAGGCCGATGCGGAGGGCAAGGTTGGGGGGGAGGTTATCTGGCAAGGTGAGGGTGTGGCTGTCGCTGATGTATTCGCCAGGCGCCCAGCCGCTGGTGGGGCGGCTCCAGTTGGCGGGTTCCCCGTCGGTCTGAGCAATGATTTGGCCGTTTTCGTCTACCAAATGAATAAAGACGCGGTAGCTGGTGGGGATTTCGGCGTTGGCTTGCCAGAGGAGGGAGATTGGGAGATTGGGAGATTGGAGATTGGAGATTGTGAGGCCGATGAGGGTGGCGATTGGCTGGCTGGTGGCGGGGTCGAGGAAGGGGATGATGAGTGGTGTTGCCACGTCTGGCTGTGTGAATACCCGATCCGGGGCGGTGATGGTAAGTGTACCGAGGGCTATATTTTCAAGGAAGAGTTGGTAGCGGCCGCTGTTGAGGCTGGCGGGTAGGCGCAGAGGGTGCTGGGCGCGGAGAAAATAGCCACGCGGCCAAAGGTCGTCGCTGGCGGGTGGGGAAAGCGTCCAATCGGCGGCGGCTTGGCCGTTTTCATCGCGCAGTTGCAAGGGAAAGGTGGCGGTGAGGTCGCCGGTGCGTTCCCAGAAGAGGGTGAGCAGCAGGGGGTCGCCGGGGGCGGCTTGGTCACGATCCTGGCTGTAGCCGTGCAGCGCGAGGCCGAATGCGGTCAAATCGCCAAATTGTGCCACCTGTGGGGTGAGGGGTGTGGGGTGGCTGGGCAGGGTGACGGTGATTTGACCAAGAACGGCCGTTGGGCCTACCACTGCTCCCGTTTGGCTTTCAATGAGCGTTAGCGGTTGCAGGGTAGTGCGGTTGAACTGGGTGAGAACGATGTTGTAAACGCCGGGTGGGGTGCCGGGCAGCACCGCCACCTCGCGGCTGTCCCAGCCCCAGTTGCCGGGCTGCCACTGTACGGTGGGGGGCATATCTTCGTAGAGGCGGGGGCGGTGGGTTTCCTTGTCGCTCCACAAAACGCCGTTGGCATCGGCCAGCCAAATGTTGGATTGGTATTGGGTGGCGGGGGGGGAAACGGCCGTCCACGCCAAATCTATGTCAAAGGTGCTGCCGCTGGCAACGGTGGCTTGGCTGAGGTTGTAGCCATCGAGCCGGAGTTCGGCGGCCTGCAACGTGGCCGGATTGGCGATGTCTGGTTGGCCGGGCTGGTTGAGAGGGGTGGGGAGGTGGTCGAAAACGGCCGTTTTTAGCAACAGCATGGTGAAAGCGGTAATCAGTAAACGGTAAGCGGTAATCAGTTTTGGGCTGTGGGATTCCCGTCGCCTATGAGAACCAGCAGACTGATTACTGTTTACTGATAACCGATTACTGACTACAAGAGCGACAGCCAACGCCAACACGCTCACCCCCACCAGCACCGTCCGCACCGGGGTGGAACGCCAACTGACGGCGATGTCGTGGCGGCCGGCGGGGACGGGGAAGGTGATGAGGCCGTCGGGTTCGCTGGGGGTAATGGGGACGGGTTGGCCGTCTACGGTGGCGACCCAGCCGGGGAAGGCGAAGCTGAGAAAGCGGGCGGTGAATGGTTCGGGGCTGCTGAGGCTGGTTTGGCCGCTGCGGGGCTGGTTGCTTTGGCTGTGGATGGTGACGCTGGTGGGCAGGTCAAACCGCTGCGGCGGCTGATTGGCCTGGTAGTTGCCTTCGAGGGGGGAGGATAACGGCCGTTTTTGCACCGTGCGCGGAAAATAACTCCCCTCTGGGTCAACCCCCACCAACCCCGTTTCCCGTTCATAGGCGTGGACATCGTTGATGGTGGGGAAGCTGGCTTCGGGGCAGAGGCGGGGATAAAGGTTGGGGACGGCTTCGAGGAAGAGGAGGAGGAGGGTGAGGGAGAGGAGGACGTGGGGCGTGGCCGCTGTTGCGGGGTGTAGGGTGTGGGGTGCGGGTTTCCCTGATAACTGGTTACTGATTACTGATAACTGATGACTGAATGGCAGGCCAGCGAGGAAGGCGAGGGGCAGGGCGGCGCGGCCGATGAAGCGCCAGGGAAATTGGACAAAATCAATGAGCGGCAGCTTTTCCCAGACGGGTTGGGAGAGGGGGAGGGACATGAGGAGGTAAACGGCCGTTGCGGCCAGCATTAGCCAGACGTGGGCGGTTTGTTCCTGGGACAGAGGGGGAGCAGGGGAGCAGGGGAGCAGAGGAGAGCGTGTTTCTCCCCTGCTCCCCTGCCCCCCTGCTTCCCTGCCTTTTTGCCCAAAAAACAACACGACCCCCACCACCGCCAACCCCAGCGGAACCCAGCCCAGGCGAAACGGCAGCGGTGGGTTGACGAGGGTGGGGTCTTCGGGGGCAACGGGAGCCAGAATTTCGCCCCAGGTGGCAAAATTAAAGCGAAAATCGTTGTTGCGCGTGGTGGTAGATTGCTCCAGCGTGACGGCGTTGAGTTCCAGCAGCGCCCCACCGCTATAGAAGATGGTCATGCCGAGGCCGAGGCCAAACAACAGAACGAGCCGGGTGAACAACGGCCGCCAGTTGAGCCGATGGAGCCGGCCGATGGCAAGCAGATAGACCAGCAAGGTGGGGGTGAAGATGAGTAGGGAGATGTTGTGGCTGAGGGAGAGGAAGGCCAAGCCAAAGATGGCGATGAAAAACGGCCGTTTTGCCCCCCCCAGCAGCCAGCGACGGCCGGCCCATAGCAGCAGCGGAAATAGCGGCAGGGCTAGTGATTCGGGAGAGTTGCCGCGAATCAGGCTGTCTACCAGCACGTAGGGGGTGCTCATGTAGGCGAAGGCGGCAACAAAGGCGGCATTTTCCCCCAGCACATCGCGCACCCAGAGGAACATAAACCAGCCGCAGGCGAGAATGCAGAGGGCGTAAAACAGGTTGGAGGCGGCGGGCAAGGGGAGGCCAAGCAGGTGGGGAAACAGCCCGGCGTACAGCGGGGCAGGTTCGCGGTAGACAAAAAACGGGTAGCCGTAGCCAAAGGCGAGGTCGGGGAGCCAGCGGGTGAAATAGAGCCCGTTTTCCCAGGCGTGGCGCATGGCGACGATGCGATGATAGTGGAGGTGGCCGTCGTGGGTGCAGGGAACGGCCGTTAATTTCCACAGCGGCGTGGTTAGCGGCAAACCGAGCAGGGTTAGCCAAAGCAATGGTTGAAAACGTGTCAGCAAACGGCGCAAATTCCAATCCTCATCATCTGTTGCCCGGAAAATACCCAAGTGGGGCTGACTATAACCACAACAAGCCGCCTTGACAATGTGTATGTAATATCGCACCATCTTGGCTAGCAGCCTGTTGGAAAAAGAAAATGGATGCGCGGATAACGCGGATCGGGGCGGATTTTCACGGATAAAGAAGAAAAAATCCGTATTGATCCGCCAAAATCCGCGTCATCCGCGATGCTATTCTTACTTCTCCGACAAGACGCAAAATTTTGCGTCTACATAGTTTCCTTGAAAATCAGCCATCTCGTGCGAGAATTTCGTGGTAAAATGGGTGCATGTTGATAGATCGTCCCCAAATATTGGCTCAACTGCAAACGGCCGTTTCGCGCAGCCGTGTTGTTACCCTGGTTGGTCCGCGTCAAAGCGGCAAGACAACCTTGGCGCGGCAATTTGTTGCCCCCGATTCCCTCAATTATTTTGACCTTGAAGATCCGGTTAGTCTGGCTCGCCTGGAGCAGCCCATGACGGCTTTGCGTGATCTGCGCGGGTTGGTGGTGATTGACGAAGTACAGCGACGCCCCGATCTGTTTCCTGTCCTGCGTGTTCTGGTTGATCGAATGCCCCTCCCTGCTACCTTCCTGGTGCTGGGCAGTGCCTCACCTGAACTGCTGCGGCAGTCTTCGGAATCGCTTGCCGGGCGCATGGAAATCATCACGCTCATGGGGTTTGATTTGGCAGAAGTTGGTGTGGAAAATCAGCCAACCCATTGGCGACGCGGTGGCTTTCCCTTGTCTTATCTGGCAAAAACGGAGGCCGACAGCGTTGCCTGGCGCAAAAATTTTATCCAGACGCTGCTGGAGCGGGATTTGCCGCAAATGGGGGTTGGCACGCCAGCCCCCATGCTGCTGCGCTTTTGGACAATGCTGGCTCATTATCATGGTCAGGTTCTCAACGCAGCAGAGTTGGCGCGTTCACTGGGCATCAGTGGCTCGTCGGTACGTCGTTATCTGGATTTGCTGGAGCAGGTTTTTATGGTGCGTCAGCTACAGCCATGGCATTCCAACCTGAAAAAACGGCAGGTTAAGTCACCTAAAATTTATTTTAGAGACAGCGGGTTGCTCCATTACCTGTTGGGTATCCGTACTGAGCGGGATTTATTGACTCATCCTAGGCTGGGGGCATCGTGGGAAGGGTATGTGATTGAGGAGATTATTCGGTGGACAAACCCGGATGAGGCTTATTTTTGGGCGACTCATGCTGGGGCGGAACTGGATTTGCTGCTGTGGAAAAACGGCCGTTTGTTGGGCTATGAAGTCAAGCGTGTGGATGCCCCGCGTTTGACAAAATCTATGCAAACGTCGCTGGAGTCGCTGGAACTGGAGCAGCTAACGGTGGTGTACCCTGGCATCAAAACCTACCCGTTGGGGGAGAAGGTGATGGTGCGGCCACTAACGGCCGTTTTGGCTGATTTGTAGAGACGCAAAATTTTGCGTCTCTACGTGGGTTTACAGGTAGCCCAGGCTGCGGAGGCGGTCTTCGACTTGTTTGGCCTCTTCGGTGCTGAGGTGGGTGTCGGTTTGGCTGCCGTCGCTGTCGCTTTCGTCGTACAAAACGGCCGTTTCCCGCACAAAAATCTCCTGCAACACATCCCCATCCATAATACGCGGCACGGCTTCACCCAGCAGGTGCATGATGGTGGGTGCCAGGTCAAGGATGTTGTGTTCTGGCAGCAGCAGGTTGCGCTTGATGTTGGGGCCGCTGGCAATAAACACCCCTTCGCGCCGGTGGCAGCCGGAGTCGCCCCGGATTTGCTGGGTGATCACCTTGCCGTCAATGGCAAACAGTGGGCTGGCAATGATGTTGTAGTCGTCAAGAACGAGGTGCAAATCTGGCCCTTTTTCGGTGTAGGGACCGTGGTAGGTGGCTTCGCGGGGGATGATTTGGGTGATGAGCGAACGGCCGTTACCATCCTTCAACTCATTCAACACCGCCACCACCTCCGCCCGCTTCTTCTCATAGTCGGCCGGCTGCACAATGCCATGTGGCTCACGACCCACCATGTTTAGGTAAACCTGCCCCACATGCCCCATGCTGTAGGCTACCGTCCTGTTCCAATCCACGCTGTCAAAGCTGAGAAACTTGCCAATAATCTGGTTGCGCGTGTTTTTCGACATCCGCGTGGCGAGGTTTTGCATCCCCAGCCGTTCCGCCAGCCGGTACGCTCCTGACGGGGTGATGCCGTAGCGAAAGGCCAGCGCCTTCAGCCGCGTCCACGGGTTGCGTTTTAGCTTTAGCAGCCCTTTTTCCATCAAAAAGATGTTGAGGTTGACCATGTGGTGCAGCGGGCCAAAGCCGTGGTCGGACATGACGATGGTGGTGGCCTCGGAGGGGAGCTTTGCCATCATTTTGCCCACGTACTCATCTACCAGGGCGTAGCCGTCGCGGATGGCGTGTTCAAAGGGGCTGAACTCGTGGCGCGGGTGGTCGTGGTCCATCAGCCGCCACAGGGCGTGGTTCATCAAATCCATAGCGATGAAATGCACCATCAGCACGTCGGTTGGTTCGGCCTCCATCAGCCGCAGCGCCCAATCCCCCTGGGCGCGGATGAGGCCATACAAATCTTCGATAAATTCGACTTCGTTCCCTGGTTTGTACTGGACATTGGGGGCGACGCGGTAAGAGCCTAGCTCTTTTTCATAGCGGCTGATGAGGTCGGCGGGGTAGCTGATGGTGGCGTTTTTGGGGCTGAGGATGCCGCTGACGAGGAAGCCATTGACGGGCTGGGGCGGATAGGTGACGGGGACGTTGAGGACACCGACGCGGTAGCCCCGTGCCGACAGCCGCTGCCAGATGGTGGGCTGCTTGATGCGGCTGGCGTTGACGAGAGAAAAGTTTACACCGTCGGGCTGGATGAAGTCGAAAACGCCGTGTTTGCCGGGGTTGCAGCCGGTCATGAAGGTGGGCCAGGCGGGGCTGGTGACGGGGGGCAGCGTGGAGGCGAGGTTGCCATGAACTCCCTCGGCCATGAGCTTGCCCAAATGGGGCAAATGGCCGGATTGTGCCCAGGGGCGGATGAGGTCGAAGGTGGCTCCGTCGAAGCCGATGATGAGTAGTTTCATGGATGAAGAGGGAGATTTGGGATTGGAGATTGGAGATTGTCACTAGCGAAGCGACAATCTCCAATCTCCAATCTCCAATAACATTTTATGCGGTGCCTTTCCCCGCCAAAATCTCTTTGATAAAGTAGACTGACTTATTCTGCGTCTCGTAGTAGGTGCGGATGAGGAGTTCGGCGACGAGACCCATGACGAGGAATTGGACGCCAAGGATGATGAGAAGGATGGCGATGAGCAGCAACGGCCGTTCGCCAATCGTTGTGGCGTGGAACCCATCCCAGCCGCCCGTCAGCCCGGCCCAAATTTTGAGCCAGGTAAGATAGGCAAAAAACAGCCCGCCGGAGCCGCTAAAGAGGATGCCGAGGCTGCCAAAGAGGTGCATGGGGCGGTCGCTGTATTTGCGGAGAAAGAGGATGGTGAGCAGGTCGAGAATGACGCGAAAGGTGCGCGAAAGGCCATATTTGGAATTGCCGGCCGTGCGCGGGCGGTGGTTTACGGGGACTTCGGCCATTTTGAAGCCGGCAAAGTTGACCATTTCGGGGATAAAGCGGTGCATTTCGCCGTAGAGGTGGAGGTCGTGGACGACTTCGGCGCGGAAGGCGCGGAGCGAGCAGCCCCGGTCGCGCAAGTTGACCTTGCCTAGCCGGGCGATGAGGCGATTGGCAACCCA
>WBZL01004832.1_pt1 | contig 11438 bp, 9 predicted proteins | sample 5204291 | NCBI WGS metagenome assembly WBZL01 (sample SAMN12344345, study PRJNA552823) | activated sludge metagenome | biome: Activated sludge suspended growth; feature: Nitrification reactor; material: Wastewater; isolation source: activated sludge from nitrification reactor of wastewater treatment...
AACGAGCGCGAGGCGAGCCGTCAGGGCGGGCCGAATCCAGACAAGGCAACGGCCCAGGCGCCAGTTCCAAGCCATCCAGGCAGGCATCGGCTGCCCACCCAGGGCTGAGTCGGGCTTTCCAGGCTTTTCACAGACCAGACCGTTTGAAATTCCTATGCGCCACCAGCAGGTAGTTGTTCTGCCTGAGGTCGGCGAGGAAACCATCCGCGGTTTTATAGGCCCCGTGGCAGACGATGACCGGGCCTCCCTGTCCGTGGATGGGCATCGTCAAACCAAGCATCGCTTCGCGCCCTGCCACGTCCCTGATGGGCAGCGAGTACGCAGAGGGACAAAGGTAACCATCGTCACAGGACATCGCGTGCTTGATCCAACGGCGGGCATGCCTCAGGCGGTCGGCATCGGTGACAACGCCCTCTTCTTCGAGGTCCTCTTCTCCTTCCACCTCCCCATCCCGGAAGTGATCCTCGGCCAGCATCCAGAGCTTGACGACGATGTCCTCGTTGGCCCCGGCGCCAACCACCAGATCCCAGCCGTCGTACTCCAGCCATTCCTCCAGCAGCTGCGAGTTTTCCGGGACGGGTGCACCGTCAAGAGCGTGGGCAACCCACGCGTCACAGACCTGCTGGACTTCATGCGGCATGACCAAGTCTGGTTTGCTGGCCACGGCAACTCCTTTTTGACCGTTTTCCCTCAGCGCCACGAGGTTGTGCCTTGGAGCCCGGGGTTGTCAACGGGAAGAACGGCAGTGGTCGCAGCCGGCACACCGGAGAGCCCGGCCATTCGATCAACGGTCCTGAACGCGCGCCGCACCTGCGCAAAGGGAACCCGCGGTCGGGCACCTCTGCCCCGCTGCCGCGGCAGACGCGCGGCGCTCTCGGCGGCAACCGCAGCCTCTGCCCGCGACGCCTGCGGCAGCCCACCCCCCAGTGCGTGCGCCATTCGAACACGCAAACAAAGGCGCTTGACGGCAAATGACTACGAATTCATACTTGTCTCCGGGCTCGATGAACATGTTGTCCGCAGGAATGACTATGTAGTCATGGTCTGGGTCCTGCGGGTTGGTGGCAATCACGTAGAGGACACATGAATGGACCAGATCCAAGGTGGCAAGCGGCGCAGCTTCTATGGCTGGGGGTACGAGGAGGATGTCGTCGGCAGTGACGAACTCCAATGGTTCGAGAAAACCTGGTCGGGGTTGTTCAAGGTTGACCGCTTCGAGCCGGCGCCCATGCCAGTGGAGTCCGAGATCACGCTGAGGCCGTCTCGGGTGACGATCCCCACGGCACTGCGCGGGTTCTGTACCGATGACCGTCACGAGCGGCTGTTCCACACGTGGGGCCGTTCGGTGCACGACATCGCGAAGATGATTCATCGCCGCGACTTCTCGAATCCGCCGGATGTGGTGGCCCTTCCTCGCAATGAGGACGAGGTGGCCGCGGTGCTGGACTGGTGCGGCGAGCACGGCTACTCGGCTGTGCCGTTCGGTGGTGGCTCCTCAGTGACGGGGGGCGTGAACCACACCAGGGATGAACGGTACAAGGGACTGGTCACGATCGACCTGCGCCACCTGAACAAGGTGCTGGAGGTCGACAAGGTCTCGCAGGCCGCACGAATTCAGGCTGGCGTGCTGGGCCCGGACATGGAACAACAACTCAAGCCCACCGGGCTGACGATGCGGTTCTTCCTTCAGGCCTGGGAGTTCTCGTCGCTGGGCGGCTGGATCGCCACCCGCGCCGCCGGACATTACGCAACCAACTACACGCAGATCGACGATCACGTTGAAAGCATGCGGGTGGTGACCCCTCAGGGCAGGATCGCCTCGCACCGCTGGCCGACCTCAGGCGCCGGCCCCAATCCGGACAGGCTGTTCCTGGGCTCGGAAGGCGCACTGGGCATCATCACGGAAGCGTGGGTGCGGCTGCACAAGAAGCCGACCTTCCGCATGGCCACCACCGTGCATTTCGCTGACTACGAAAAGGCGGTGAACGCGGTGCGCGTCATCAGCCAGGCCGGATTGTTCCCCGCCAATGCCCGGCTGCTCGAGCGCGAGGAGGCGCGCTTCACCGAAGCCGGCGACGGCACCAAGCACGTCCTCGTGCTGACCTTCGAATCAGGCGACCACCCGCTGGATCCCTGGATGAAGCGTGCGCTTGAAATCTGCGGCGACTTCGGCGGCGAATGGGATACCCAGGCCCTGCAGGACGAAGAATCGCAGCGCAAAGGCTCCGCGGGCAACTGGCGCAACAAGTTCCTGCGCGGCCCCTACCTTCGCCCTCACGCCATCGCCCGCGGGGTGATGCGCGACACGATGGAGAGCTGCGTGACCTGGGATCGCTACATGGAGTTCCAGGCCTTCGTGAAGCAGCGAACGCTCAAGGCCATCCGCGAAGTCACTGGTCGAGACGGCACGTGCACGGTGCGCTTCACGCACGTCTACCCCGACGGCCCCGCCCCCTACTTCACGTGGCACGCGCTGGGTGACAAGTCAAAACTCGTCGAGCAGTTCTGGGCCATCAAGTCTGCTGCCTCGGACGCGATGTGCGAAGCCGGTGGCACGATCACTCACCACCACTCGCTGGGCCCGGATCACCGGAAGTGGTACGACAAAGAGGTGCCGCCGCTGTTCCGGGAAGTCATCCGCTCGGCCAAGAACACGCTGGATCCCAAATGGACCCTCAACCCCGGCATCCTGCTCGACCGATGAGCGCACCGCTTGCGGGCATCCGCGTCCTGGATCTGTCACGCATCCTGGCCGGCCCCTGGTCGACCCAGGTGCTGGCGGATCTGGGCGCGGAAGTGATCAAGCTCGAACGCCCCGGCACGGGCGACGACACCCGTGCCTGGGGACCGCCGTTCCTCAAAACGAAGGACGGCCACAACACGACCGACTCGGCTTACTTCGCTTCAACGAACCGAGGCAAGAAGTCGATCACCCTCGACATCGCCACGCCCGAGGGCCAGGCGATTGCGCGGGAACTCGCAAAGACAGCAGACGTCTTCGTCGAGAACTACAAGGTCGGCGACATGGCCCGCTACGGGTTGGATTTCGCCACTCTCTCTGCCGAGAATCCGCGGCTGATCTATTGCTCCGTCACCGGCTTCGGGCAGGAAGGTCCCTATAGCCACCGCGCAGGCTACGACTTCATGATCCAGGCCATGGGCGGACTCATGAGCATCACCGGCGAGCGCGACGACCTGCCCGGTGGTGGCCCCCAGAAGTGCGGTGTGCCCATTGCCGACATGATGACGGGCATGTATGCGGCGGTCGCAGTCCTCGGGGCATTGCGAGAACGCGACTCCAGTGGCCTGGGTCAGCACATCGACATGGCCTTGCTGGACGCCCAGGTGTCCTGGTTGATGAACCACAACCTGAACTACCTCGTCTCGGGCGAAGTTCCGCGCAGGTGGGGTAACGCGCATCCGAATCTCGCGCCCTACCAGGCTTTTGCGACGCAGGACGGCAACCTGATCCTCGCGATCGGCAACGACAACCAGTTCCGGAAGTTCTGCGAGGTCGCCGGCCTGGACATCGCCATGGATCCGCGATTCATCGACAACAAGGCGCGCCTGGCCAACCGTGATCTCCTGGTGGGCATCGTCGCCCAGGCAATGAAGGCCAGGACCACCGCCGATTGGATGAAGCGACTTGAGGAACGAGCCGTTCCGTGCGGGCCGATCAACACGATCGAGCAGGTCTTCGCTGACCCCCACGTAGTGCATCGGGGCCTGCGCATGGATCTGCCCCACAGCGCCGCAGGAACCGTGCCGCAGGTGGCCAATCCGATCCGCTACTCCCGCACGCCCATCACCTACCGTCATGGGCCGCCCACACTGGGCGAGCACACACAGAGCATCCTGGCGAACGAGCTTGGCCTAGAGCCGGAGCAAATCGCCGATTTGCAGCGCAAAGGCGTCATCTGAGAGGACAGGCGCCAAACCACCCAAGAGGAGACACCCCATGAAGCTCATTGCGAAGATTGCCGGCCTGTCGCTGGCGCTGGCGGCATCGCTGTTCGCACCCCTGGCCCATTCGCAGGCCTGGCCCACCAAGCAGGCGATCAAGTTCATCGTGGTCTACCCACCGGGTGGGGCATCGGATGTGACCGCACGCCTGATCGCGACCAAGCTCGGTGAAGTCCTCGGGCAGTCCGTCGTAGTGGAGAACAAGGCCGGTGCCAACGGCATCATTGCCACAGACTTTGTCGCGAAAAGCGCCCCGGATGGCTACACGATGCTGATGGCCAATCTAGGGCCGAACGCCTTGAATCCGGTGGTCTACAAGAAGCTGCCGTATGACGCGATCAAGGACTTCCAGGGGGTGACGCTCACGAGCATCGTGCCGCAGGTGGTGGTGGTGAACCCCAACCTGCCGGTGAAATCGATCCCCGAGCTGATCGCCTACGCCAAAGCCAACCCTGGCAAGGTGAGCTTTGGTTCGGCCGGACAAGGTGCCTCGAACCACCTCTCCGGGGAGCTGCTCAACTCGCTGGGCGGCATCAAGATGCAGCACATCCCGTACAAGGGCGATGCGCCCTCGATCGTGGACCTGATGAGCGGACAGATCCAGGTCGCGTTGCCGACCACGGTAGCCGGTCTGCCGCATGTCAAAAGCGGAAAGCTGCGGGCGATCGCCGTCACCGGCTCGAAGCGCCTGGAGGGGATGGCCGACGTACCCACCGTTGCAGAATCTCTGCCTGGCTACGAGGCCGTATCGTGGGGGGGCGTGATGGTGCCGGCCGGTACACCCAAGGAAATCGTCACCCGCCTCAATACCGAGATCAACCGCATTCTCAATATGCCGGATGTCGCCGAGAAGCTGCGCGCGCTGGGCGCAATCATCGTTGGCAGCACCCCTGAAGAGTTCGACAAGTACGTGAAAGACGAAATTACCAAGTGGGGCAAAGTCGCACGGGATAACAACATTGCCATCGACTAAGAGCACCAAAGGCCGCGCCATGGAGACCAGCTCTCACCGGGAGGTCAACGGCACGGCCATCACCAGCCACGATGTGGCCCGCCTTGCCGAGGTCTCGCAAGCCACGGTCTCGCGCGTGCTGCGCGATGACCCGAAGGTGCGGCCGCAGACCCGCCAGCGGGTCCTGAAGGTCCTGGCCGAAACCGGCTACGAGCCCAACGCTGCGGCGCGTGCCTTCCGGGCGGGCAGGACGAATTCGATTGGCGTGGTGGTGGCCAGGCTGTCGTATCAGCTCTATCCGGCGATGCTGGAGGCCATCGGGGCGCAGCTCGCCCGTCTCGGCCAAAGAATGATCGTGTGGGACTCGGACCACGGAGGAGACGCTCCGGCCATCCGGGCCTTGCGGCAGGGTGTGGTGGATGGCGTCATCCTGACGGCGGCGACCGCCGAGAGCGACTTCTTGCGCGAGATTCCGGCGCTGCGTTCGGCGGTCGTGCTGCTCAACCGGGTGGTGCCCGAGTACGGCAGCGATCAGATCGAGAGCGACAACCTGGATGGCGGACGCCGCGTGGCGGACTATCTCGTGGCCTGCGGTCGCAAGCGGATCGGTCTGGTGGGCGGCATCCCCAGAGCCAGCACGATCCGCGACCGCGAACGGGGTTTCAGGGAGGCGCTGCAGGCGCATGGCATCGAGTTGTCGCCGCACTACTGCTTTAGGTCGGACACCTTCTCCCATGCAAGTGGTGTCCAGGCAGCTCAGCGCTTGATGGAACTGGCCTCGCCCCCGGACGCGATCTTCTGCGTCAACGACGTGCTCGCCATGGGCATGATGGACGGCGCGAGGGAGCGGGGTGTGCGGGTCCCGCAGGATGTCTGGATCGTCGGCTACGACGACATCGAAATTGCCTCATGGGGCGCCTATGACCTCACCACCGTTCGACAGCCCATGGAACAGATGGTGTCCCAGGCGATCGAGCTGCTTCTCGCGCGCATCGAAGACCGAGACCGGCCGGTCGAGCAACGGGTTCTCGCCAACGAGCTGGTGATTCGCAGCTCGACCGCCCGCACGATGCCTCCGTACCCTGACAAGGATGATTCATGACGAAACGAAAGCTTCGAAGCAACTTCGAGCCAGGCACTCCCCGCTGGGCGGTGAGGCGTGCGCAATGGAAAGCGCTCGGCCTGTCCGACGCCGATCTGGAGAAGCCCAAGATCGCGATCGTGAACACCTCGTCGGAGCTGTCGTCGTGTTTCAGTCACCTCGATGGTGTGGCGGCGCGCGTCAAGCAGGCCATCCGTGCCACAGGCGGCGTCCCATTTGAGGTGCGAACCGCCGCCCCCAGTGACTTCATCACCAGCGCCGGACGTCAGGGCCGCTACATCCTGCCGTCGCGCGATCTGCTCGTGAATGACATCGAGGTGCAGGTCGAAGGGGCGCAGCTCGACGGGATGGTCTGCCTCGCATCGTGTGACAAGACGGGGCCTGGTCAGCTGATGGCGGCTGCACGTCTGGACATCCCGAGCATCATCGTGGCGTGTGGCTACCAGCCCCATGGTCACCTGCATGGCCGCGCGATCGATATCGAGGAAGTCTACGAGAGCGTCGGCAAGGTCCGGGCGGCGCAGATCACGGTTGAAGAGTTGCAGGCGATGTGTGATGTCGCTATTCAGGGTCCCGGCGTGTGTGCTGGCATGGGGACTGCGAACACGATGCACATCGCAGCCGAAGCCCTGGGGCTGGCCCTTCCCGGGTCGACGCCAGTGAGCGCGAACAGCGAGCGGATGTTTGCCTTTGCCGAGGCGGCCGGGCGGCGCATCGTCGAGATGATCGATGAAGACCTGCGACCCAGCCGCATTCTCACGGCCGAGGCGTTCGAGAACGCGGTCATGGTCGGGCTCGCGCTTTCAGCGTCGATCAACCTGGTGCGACACCTGCAGGCCGTCGCGGCCGAGGCACGCTGCCCCGTCGACATCTACGAGCTGTACGACCGGTTGGGACCGCGGATCCCCCTGTTGACGGCGGTTCGGCCAAACGGCGACACGCGCATCGAAGAGCTCGAGGCCGCGGGTGGGACGCTCGGGGTGATGAAACGGCTGTCAGGGCTCGCCCACACGCAATCGCTGACATCGACGGGGCGCACCTGGGCCGAGGAACTCGAGGCAGCTCCTGAGCCTGGTGCTGTCATCAGGACGGTGGACAACCCCTTGTCGCGCCAGCCCTCGGTGGTGGTGATGCGCGGCAACCTGGCTCCTGAAGGCTCCATCCTGAAGGTGGGAAACGCCAGCGCGAAACAGTCCCGCTTCGAGGGACGGGCGATGGTCTTTGCGTCGCAGGACAGTGCGCTCGCGGCGCTGGCTGCGGGACAGCTTGTCCCCGGCACGGTGGCTGTGCTCTCGGGCATGGGCTGTCGAGGCGGCCCGGGAATGGCGCTGGCCTCTGGTTTCGTCGCTGCAGTGGACGGCGCAGGCCTGTCCGAGTCGGTCGCGGTCATCACCGATGGCCAGTTGTCGGGCCTCAATCGCGGCATTGCCATCGGCCAGGTCTCACCGGAAGCGGCGATGGATGGCCCGATCGGCCTGGTGCGCGACGGAGACCCCATCGTGATTGACATCGAGCGGCACAGCGTCACGATGACGGTGTCCGATGCGGAACTGGCCCGCCGGGCACAAGACAAGCCTGCCCATGTGGCGGCGCAGGAGCGCGGATGGCTTCGCATTTACGAGCAGGTGGTTCAGCCGATCACTCAAGGCGCGGTGCTCATCGAGCCTGAGCGCGGCGCCTGACGCCCATGCGAACCCTGCGCGAACCTGCCCGCGACCTGCCCGTCGTCGCAGAACCTGATGTCCTGGTGGTCGGTGGAGGGCCTGCCGGGCTGGCCGCGGCCTGCGCGGCGGCGCGCGCAGGCGCCAGCACGCTGCTGGTGGAAGCCTATGGCAGCCTTGGCGGCACGCTGACCATCGTCACGCTGGGCGGCTTGTGCGGCATCCATGCGGTGATTGATGACGAGCGCCTGGGGCGCGTCGTCGGCGGACTGTGCCTCGAAGTCGAAGATCGACTGGCGGCGGTGGACGCGATCAGGCATCCGCAGCGACACGGACGCATTGTCGGTGTGCCGTATGACTCGGTGCGATTGAAGGGCGTGCTGGACGAAATGACGACCTCGCACGGGGTCTCCGTCATTCTGCACACGTCTGCTGTCGCTGCGGTGACAGACGGAAAGCGCGTGAGCGCGGTGATCTTCGAGAACAAGGGCGGGCGGGCGGCCGTCGTGCCGCGTGTGGTCATCGATTGCACCGGTGACGGCGACGTTGCTGCGCTTGCCGGTGCAGCTTTCGAGGTCGGCGCCGGGGGGGAAACTCAGTATGGGTCGGCCATGTTCAGACTGGGGGGCGTTGACACCGTTCGCGCCGCACAGCTGAGTCGCCCGCAAATTAAAGAATGCCTTGAGCGCGCCGTCGAGGCCGGGTACCCTCTGCCCCGCACCGCCACAGGGGTGCACCTGAACCCGATTGAAGGCGTGGCCCATCTCAATGTGACCAAGCTTGGCACCCCTGATGGGGCGCCGTTCAACCTGGTCGATCCGGGTCACTTGGGCGATGCCGAACGGGAAGGCCGCCGCCAGGTGAGGATGTACGAGGAAGTGTTCCGAAAGTATGTTCCCGGCTTCGAAAAGGCCCGGGTCATCGACATCGGTGCACGTGTGGGGGTGCGGGAGACGCGCCTCATCCGCGGCGACAAAGTCCTCACCGAAGCGCAGGTGCGCAACTGCGAGAAGCCCGCCGACCGCATCGCATGCTCGTCCTGGCCGCTTGAGAGCCACGGTCGTGGCCGTGGGACGACCTGGGAGTTCCTGCCCGATGGCCAGTGGTATGGCATTCCGTGGGGCTGTCTAGTGGTGAACGGCTTTGACAACCTGCTGGTGGCAGGGCGCAACCTGTCTGCCGAGCATGCCGCCCAGGCATCGGTGCGGGTGGCGGGCCCCTGCATGGCCATGGGGGAAGCGGCCGGGACGGGGGCTGCTGCGAGTCTTGCGTCAGGTGTCGCGCTGCGCGACGTCGACCTGCCGGGACTGCAAGAACGATTGCGGCAGCACGGCGCAATCCTTCAGCCGGACTGGTAGCGCATCACGGCGCTCCATCAGGGGCTATGCCCGCACGATCGGCATCTCATCCCAGTGTGTCGTGTACCGAGGTGTGAGCCGCAGCTGTCGCGACACCCACGCGCGCTGCGTGTGCGCCTCGGCCTTGGCCACCGTGACCGTACCCCGGCCATAGCGGTGATTGAGCACATCCATCGCCTTCATCAATCGAGAGCGGTCGGGCGTCCCTGATGCCTCGGCATCCTCCGCTGTGAACAGGTCCAGTTCTGCCTGTTCTGATGTGTCCGGCCGCAGGTCCATCAGCAAGATGCCAGCGCGCGCGTAGCGATGGTCACGCCGGTACAGGGCGCGCAGGATGCTCAATGCGGCATCGAGCAGCACCGGCGTATCCGCACTGGGACGTGGCAACGGAGCGCTGGGTCAGACCTAGGCACTCAGCAGATCGCCTCATTCGGTCTGTTCGGGGCGGCGGGAATGTCAACTCTCATCCAGTGGTGACACACGATCGGTCTGACACCTCTTCTTTTCCACTGACACCCTTTGTTTATACGATCACCATGCGCCGGAGAAGGCACCCGTCACTCGACGGTCACCGACTTCGCCAGGTTCCGCGGCTTGTCGACGTCGGTCCCGCGCGCGCAGGCCGTGTGATAGGCCAGCAGCTGCAGCGGCACCACGTGCAGGATGGGGCTCAGCGGCCCGTAGTGCTCGGGCATGCGGATCACGTGCACGCCGGTGTCGTTGGCGATGTGGGTGTCGCTGTCGGCGAAGACGAAAAGCTCGCCGCCGCGCGCACGCACCTCCTGCATGTTGCTCTTGAGCTTCTCCAGCAGCGCGTCGTTGGGTGCCACCGTCACCACCGGCATCGCGGAGGTCACCAGCGCCAGCGGGCCGTGCTTGAGCTCGCCGGCCGGGTAGGCCTCGGCGTGGATGTAGCTGATCTCCTTGAGCTTGAGCGCGCCTTCGAGCGCGATCGGGTAGTGCAGGCCGCGGCCGAGGAAGAGCGCGTCCTCCTTCTTCGCGAAATCCTCGCTCCAGGCGATGACCTGCGGCTCCAGCGCCAGCACCGCCTGCACCGCCACCGGCAGGTGGCGCAGTTCCTTCAGCGCCGCCGCTTCCTGCGCGTCGCTCAGCCGGCCGCGCACCTGGGCCAGCGCCAGCGTCAGCAGGTACAGGCCGACGAGCTGGGTCGTGAAGGCGTTGGTGCTGGCGACGCCGACCTCGACGCCGGCGCGGGTGATGTAGGCCAGGCGGCACTCGCGCACCATCGCGCTGGTGGCGACGTTGCAGATCGTCAGCGTGTGCTCCATGCCGAGCGAGCGCGCGTGCTTGAGGGCCGCCAGCGTGTCGGCGGTCTCGCCGCTCTGGGTGATGGTCACGACCAGCGTCTTCGGATCGGGCACGCTGTCGCGGTAGCGGTATTCGCTGGCGATCTCCACGCTGGTGGGGATGCCGGCGATCGACTCGAGCCAGTACTTCGCGGTGCTGCCGGCGTAGTAGCTGGTGCCGCAGGCCAGGATCAGCACGCGGTCGACCGCCTGGAAGATGCGGTAGGCACCGTCGCCGAAGAGCTCGGGGCTGATGCCCTGCACCGCGTCCAGCGTGTCGGCGATCGCCTTGGGCTGCTCGAAGATCTCCTTCTGCATGTAGTGGCGGTAGGGGCCCAGCTCGGCGGCGCCGGTGTGCGCCTGCACCGTGCGCACCGGGCGCTGCACCGGCTGGTAGCGCCCGTCGGCGCCGCGCGCGCAGATCCAGGTCTTGCCGATCTGCAGGTCGACGACGTCGCCCTCTTCCAGGTAGACGATCTGGTCGGTCACGCCGGCCAGCGCCATCGCGTCGCTGGCCAGGAAGTGCTCGCCGGCATGCTCGCCGGTGCCCACGCCCAGCACCAGCGGCGAACCCTCGCGCGCGCCGACCACGCGGTGCGGCTCGTCGCGGCAGAACACGGCGATCGCGAAGGCGCCGCGCAGTCGCTCGACCGCGCGCTGCACCGCCTCGAACAGGTCGCCCTCGTAGAGATGGTCCACCAGGTGCGCGATGACCTCGGTGTCGGTCTGGCTGGCGAAGACATAGCCGCGCGCCTTCAGTTCGGCGCGCAGTTCGTCGTGGTTCTCGATGATCCCGTTGTGGACCAGGCCGATGCGCGCGGTGGCGCCGTCGCCGCCGCCATCCAGGGCGCCAAAGCCGGTGCTGGCGGCGTCGACGCCGGGGCCGGCCGAGAAGTGGGGGTGCGCGTTGTGCACCGCCGGTGCGCCGTGGGTCGCCCAGCGGGTGTGGGCGATGCCGGTACCCGCGGCGATGCCCTCGGCGTCCACCTGGGCCTGCCGCGCGCCGGGCAGAAGGTGCTGACCCTGAGAGGCGCGATGCCGCGCGAGGACTCGGCCCGCCAGCCGCTGTGCGCCGACATCGACGGATTCAGCCTG
>WBZL01004833.1_pt1 | contig 11438 bp, 10 predicted proteins | sample 5204291 | NCBI WGS metagenome assembly WBZL01 (sample SAMN12344345, study PRJNA552823) | activated sludge metagenome | biome: Activated sludge suspended growth; feature: Nitrification reactor; material: Wastewater; isolation source: activated sludge from nitrification reactor of wastewater...
CCCCGCGCTCGATCTTTTCCGTCCGTCCCGGGGCCCGCGGGCGATGGCCAGGACCGCCGAGGGCGGGGATACTGCGGCCGATGCACGGCATGCGGCTGCCCCTTACCGTGGCGCTCGCGAGCGCCATGGCCTGCGCCGGGGGAGCCGACGGCCCCTCGAGCTCCTCGGCGTTCGACCCCACCCGCGGAGACGACGGCACCGGTCCCGCGACCGCCGGCAGCACCGACGACGCCGCCACCACGATGCCCCCGGGTGACGGCACCGGCGATCCGCCGAGCGGCGGGAGCTGCTGCGCCGTGGCAGCCACGCCCGGGTGCAGCGACCCGGAGATCGAGACCTGCGTGTGCACCATCGAGCCCGCGTGCTGCCAGGACGTGTGGAGCCCGGCCTGCGTGGCGCTGGCGACCGACCCCTGCGGCGACCCGGCCTGCATGGCCCCCGGCAGCACCGGCGAGCCCGGCGACGGCAGCAGCGGCGGCCCGCCCACGCTCTCGTGCGACGCGCTCGCGATGCAAGAGGGCTGGACGTACTGGCGCTGCCAGGACGGCGACAGCCAGTGCAGCGACATGGGCACGCCCACCACCGATTGCGACTTCTGCTGCGGCTACTGCAATGCGCCGGGGGACGTGTCGTGCGGGGACCTGGCCACGATGAATGGCTGGGCGCCCGGCACGGCGCAGTGCGAGTGGAACGGCAACGGGGCCTGCGGCGGGCAGGGGACGCCGACGTGCGACTGCAGCGTCTGCTGCCAGGCGGGGTGAGCCAGATCGCACCACCTGGTCCGCGCGGGCCAGTCGCTCACGATGCCGCGGCGCGCTCGTCGTCTCGCGCCGTGGCGCGGTACCCCGCCGGGTCCACCCCGAAGCGCGCGCGGAAGGCCTTGGAGAAGTAGCTGCGGCTCGCCAGGCCCACGCGCTCGGCCACGGTCTGCACGGGGAGATCGGTGGCGCGCAAGAGCTCGGCGGCGCGGTCGAGCCTCACCTCGCGCAGCAGGTCCATCGCGGTGCGGCCGAAGGTGCTGGTGAAGCGCTCGGCGAAGGCCGAGCGGCTCATGCCGGCGACCTTGGCCACCGACTCGAGGGTGTGCGGGCGCTCGGGCGCCTCGAGCATGGCGTCGAGCGCTCGCACGAGGCGGTCGTCGCCGAGCGCGACCATCCACGGCAGCGTGCACGTGCCGCTGTCGCACAGCCGCCGTAGCACGGTCACCAGGCCCTGGGTCATGAGCGCGCGCATCATGGTCTGCGAGCCGGGCGACGGGTTGGCCTGCTCGGCGAGCAGACCCTCGAACACGGCGCGGATCCGCGGGTCTTGCTCGAGCTCCACCACCAGGGGCTCGCGCAGGCCGTCGAACAGGCCCACGCCGCCGCCGTAGGTGGCCCGCACCGCGCCGCACACCAGCAAGAGCGCGCGGTCGCCCGCGCCGGCCACCATGCGCCGCAGGCCCTCGGCGGGCGGGCTGCACTCGGCGGCGGCGTCGAGCTCGTGCACGGCGTCGTCGGGCGGCTCGACCCGCAGGCCGCCCCCCGGCGGGCCCACGAACACCGCACCGGCGTCGAGCGGCTGCACGCGCCCGCTGGCGTCCCGCAGCCGCCCGTGCCCGCGCACCACGAAGTGCAGGCTCACGTGCCCCTCGGGCGGCATCAGCACCCGCCAGCCCCGCCGCACGTCGCACACCGTCAGCGGGGCGACCTCCACGTGGAGCGACGCGAGCAGGCGATCGAGCAGCATGGGTGGGCATTGGAGCACACCGCCCCGGCCGCGCCAAACGCCGCGACGCCGCGCGCGGCGGGCCTCGTCGCTTTCGGACGATCGAGCACCCCCGCCGGACACGCGCGCACGGGGCTCGCCCCAGGCTTCGAGGCACAAGGAAACACGCCATGCCACTCGACAACTCGGCCCCGGGCTCGGTGCTCCATACCAACTCCGCGCGCTTCTCCACCGACGTGCTCGCGTCCGACGTGCCCGTGGTGGTGGACTTCTGGGCGGCGTGGTGCGGGCCGTGCCGCTCGCTGGCGCCCCACCTCGATCTCGTCGCCACGCGCTTCGCGGGCAAGGCCAAGGTGGTCAAGCTCAACGCCGACGAAGACCCCGACGTGGCCGCGCGCTACGGGATCCGCGGCCTGCCCACGCTGCTCGTGTTCAAGGGCGGCAAGGTGGTCGATCAGCTCGTGGGCAACCCGGGCTCGGCCAAGCCGCTCGAGCAGCTCGTCCAGCGCAACCTCTGACGGATCCTTTGAGGGCTCCGGGCGCCCGGGCGTATGCTCGGGCGCGGCATGTCGGAGGCCCCCACCGATCTCGAGCTGCTCGCGGCCTGGCGCGGCGGGGATCGCCGCGCGGGCGAGCAGCTGTTCGAGCGGCACTTCGACGCGGTGGCCCGCTTCTTCCGCAACAAGGTCGACAGCGGCATCGACGACCTCATCCAGCGCACGTTCCTCGGGTGCGTGGAGGGCAAGGATCGCTTCCGCGGCGAGTCGAGCTTCCGCACGTTCCTGTTCGCGGTGGCGCACAACGTGCTGGGCAAGCACTACCGCAGCCAGCGGCGGCAGGGCGAGCGCATCGACTTCGGGGTGACGTCGGTGCACGACCTGGCGCCGTCGCCGAGCGTGATCATCGCGCGGCACCACGAGCACCGCGTGCTCTTGCAGGCGCTGCGCTGCATCCCGCTCGACCACCAGATCGTGCTCGAGCTCTACTACTGGGAGCGCATGACGGCGGCCGAGGTGGCGGGGGTGCTCGACGTGCCCGAGGGCACCGCGCGCACCCGCATCCGCCGCGCCAAGCAGCTGCTCGAGGAGCAGATGCGGCGCCTGGTGGCCGACAAGCAGCTGCTCGAGAGCACGCTGGTCAACCTCGACGCGTGGGCGGCCTCGCTGCGCGACCTCTTGCTCGACGACCCCGGGCCAGAGCAGGGTTAGCCCCATGGATCTCGTCCGCACGAGCCGGGAGCTGTGCCGCGCCGTCGATGCGCTGTCGTTCGGCCCGCCGGTGACCCACGTCTACAACCCGCTGCGCTACGCGTGGGCCCCCTACGCCCGGTACCTCGAGCGCTTCGGCGCCACGAAGGGCCGCGTGGTGCTCCTGGGCATGAACCCGGGCCCGTTCGGCATGGTGCAGACGGGGGTGCCGTTCGGCGAGGTGGGCCTGGTGCGCGCGTTCCTGGGCATCGAGGCGGCGGTGGACCGGCCCGCGCACGAGCACCCCAAGCGCCCGGTGGAGGGCTTCGGCTGCACGCGCTCGGAGGTGAGCGGGGCGCGGGTGTGGGGCTGGGCCAGGCAGCGCTACGGCACGCCCGAGCGCTTCTTCGCGCGCTTCTTCGTGATGAACTACTGCCCGCTGGCGTTCCTCGAGGAGAGCGGCAAGAACCGCACGCCCGACAAGCTGCCGCGAGCCGAGCGCGAGCCGCTGCTGGCGGCGTGCGACCGCGCGCTGGTGCGCTCGATCGCCGCGCTGGAGCCGTCGATGGTGGTGGGCATCGGAGCGTTCGCTCGCGACCGCGCGGCGCAGGCCCTGGGCCCCGCGGTGCCGGTGGGCATGGTGCTGCACCCGAGCCCGGCCAGCCCGCGGGCCAACCGCGGCTGGGAGGCGCAGGCCGAGGCCGACCTCGCGGCGCTGGGCGTGGCGCTCTAGCCGGCCTTGCGCACGTGCAGGAACATGCACCGCTCGGTCTGGTCGAGCACCACGCGCGGGGGCTCGGCCAGGCCCGCGAGGCCCTGCGCCAGCGCGAGCATCTGCTCGGGCTCGCGGTAGACCAGGTGCCACGCGACGGCGTGCTCCATCATCCAGGCGCTCGCCGGGTCCTCGCGCAGGTTGCCGAGCAGCAGCTCGCCGCCGGGCTCGAGGAGATCGAACAGGCGCCGCACGAGCCGCTTGGCCACGCCGCGCGGCAGGTAGTCGAACAGCCCCGCCGAGTACACGAAGCTCATGCGGCCCAGCACGTCGCGCCCCACCGCGGCCTCGGCCTCGTCCTTGGGGCGCAGCAGCTGCCCCACCGAGAAGTGCAGCGCGCTCAGCTCGATGCCGGCGAGGGCGTCGCCGCGCTCGACGAGCTGGCGCTGCAGGCCGCGGTGCGCGTAGGCGAGGGCGTCGACGTCTTGGTCGAGCAGGTAGAGCTCGACGGGGTGCTCGACCCGCGGTAGCTCGTCGAGGAGGTTGACCAGCTCGAGCGCGGGGCCGCACGCCAAGGACAGCACGCGCGCCGGACGGCCGCTGGCGATGCGCTCGCGCACCGCGTCGCGCATGGTCTGCTCGCGCGCGACCACGGTGCGCGCCATGGGGTAGCGCTGCCCCATGAAGTGCAGGAAGCGGGCGTAGAGCGAGTCGCCCTCCATGCGCGTCGCGAAGAACAGCCGCATCAGCTCGTAGTCGCCCGCGTAGCCCTGCGGCTTCTCGTAGGCGCGGCGGTGGATGGGCCCCTGGCGCACGAGCGGCAGCAGGAGGTGGCCGGCGTACTCGAGGCCGTGCACGCGCGCCTCGCCATGCAGAGCCGAGGTCTGCGCGTGCAGGTCGCGGAGCATGCCGTGGTAGATGGGCCCCCACGTGCCGAACAGCTCTTCGAAGAGCGTCTGCTCGTGCGCGTCGGAGCGCGACCTCGGCCCGAGCGACAGCTCGAGCCCTTCGAAGTAGTCGCTCGTGCGCTTGAGCAGCTGCGCCAGGTCGGCCACGTTGGCCCGCCAGGCCGCGGGCAGCACCTCGCGCTCGCCACGGAGGCCGTCGAGCTGGCCCAGGAGCTGATCGATCGCGGCCGCGTCGCGCAGCTGCAGCGCGCCGAGGTCGAGCAGCCCCGAGGTGAGCCGCAGGCCCAGCCGCGAGGTGGGGCCGCTGCTGAGGTTGACCACCACGGCGCGCTCGCACGCGACGACGCGGCCGCGCTGGATGAGCCGCAGCTCGTCGACGGGCGTGCCGGGCGGCAGCAGCAAGGCCTTGGCCGAGGTCGTCGACTCGTCGCAGCCGGGGTCCTCGGCCGAGGGCGCGCGGGCGATCGCCTCGTCGAGGACCTCGTCGGTGAGCGCGACCCCGATGCCCGCCGACGAGACGTCGAGCACCCGCATGGGGCCGAGGGTCTGGCCCTCGAAGTCGAGCTCGCAGGTGAGCTCGGACGCGAGCCCGCTGGCCTCGAGCCGCGGCGGCCGGTACCGAAACCCGTTGGTTGCCCCCATCAGCTCGACGTGAGCTGCGCCTCGATGGCCCACGCCAGGCGTGGCAGCCCCTCCCGATGATCTTCGCATTGCGAGCACGGACACGTTCCCCCAAGTGTGCCTTCGGCTCGACCACCCCAATGGCGAGCGAAGACGCGCCTACATTACCGGTCCTCATGCGACCTTCAACCGAAGGGCCCGATTTTGACCTCGGGTTCGCAATGCCGATCGAACACTGTTCCAGTGCCCGTTTGGCCGTCTTCTGGTGATTACGGGCCAGCCGATGAGGCCAATCGCACACCCAGCGGAGACGGATCTCGTGGCGACCCGCGGGCTTCCATCCTCGGGGAACCCTCTACCGGCGCGTCGATCGACGCACGGCTGAGCGTCGACGCACCGCAGGTGGCTCGCTTCGATCGGATCCTTCGACTCTACGCCGCGGGGCGGAGGAGGCTCGGTTCGAGGCGCGCGACGGAGGGCTCACGCGTGGGGCCGTGGGGCGACCACGGGGGCTCGCGCCTTGCGAGCGGGGGACACGAGCGCCCCGACTCGCGAGGCGCTCGTGCAGCGAGGGCTCAGCTGCCCATCGCCTTGGTCATGCACTGCGTCATCTCGGTCGCGATCTTCTCCTGCTCGGGGGTGGGCTTGGTGTCCTTGCCGACCTTGTCGGCGTTCTCGGTGGCCCACTTGCCCATCTTCTCGGCGACCTTCTCGGCGCACGCCTTGTCCTTGCAGGCACAAGCCTCGTCGCGGAACCCCTCCATCTGCTTGGTGAGATCGTCCTTGCAGCCAGAGAGGCCGACCAGGAACGCGAGAGCGATGCCACTTACCAGGTGCTTCTTCATGAACGACTCCTCGATGACCGTGATGGTACGGATGCGCAGCGACATCAGCTCGACCGCGCTCGGAAGCCGGGAGCATACACGAGCACCCGAGCCGGTGGAAAGGGCCCCCCCGGGTGGGGCCGGGGGCCTGCCGGGCGCGCCCCGGGATGGGCTCGCCCGGGGGCGCTAGGCCACGCCCGGCTGGGGGAACTGGGTGCGCAGGAACACGTCCCAGGCCCAGTCCGGCATCAAGGCGCGCTGGAGGAGCATGGCGTGGGCCGAGGCGGTGACGGGGTAGCGCGCCTTGGGACGCCGAGCCCGCAGGGCGCGCTCGATGGTGCGGGCCACGTCCTCGGGCCCCCCCGCGAGGTGGGAGAGCATCCCCTTCTCGTAGGCCTCCTTGGTGGTCCGGGCGACCGCCAGGTTGAAGGCCTCGTAGGGCCCGGGCTTGGCGAGCGCGGCGGTCATGCCCCCCACGGCGGTCTCGGAGAAGGCGGTGCGGATGAGGCCGGGCTCGATGACCACCACGTCGATCCCGAAGCCCTTGACCTCGAAGCGCAGGGCGTCGGAGAGGGCCTCGAGCGCGTGCTTGCTGGCGTGGTAGGCCCCGCCGCCGGGGAAGGTGAGCCGGCCGCCCATCGAGCTCAGGTTGACGATCTTGCCGTAGCCCTGCGCGCGCATGCCCGGCAGCACGAGCTGGACGAGGCGGTGCACGCCGAACACGTTGGTCTCGAATTGCCGGCGCAGGCGCTCGCTGCTGACCTCCTCGACCGGGCCCGACTCGCTGTAGCCGGCGTTGTTGACGAGCACGCCCACCGCTCCGTGCTCGGCCTCGATCGCGCGCACGGCCTGCTCCATCGAGGCCTCGTCGGTGACGTCGAGCGGCAGGGTGTGGCAGCCGGCCTGCGCGAGGTCGGCGATGGCCGCGACCCTGCGCGCGGTGGCGTAGACCTCCCAGCCGGCCTGCCGCAGCCGCAGCGCGGTGGCTCGCCCGATCCCCGACGAGCACCCGGTGACCAACACGACCTTCGATGCAGACTCGTTTGCCATGGACGCTGCTCCTTTGATGACCCTGGGTCGGTTATTAAATGACCGAGAGTCATTCGTCAAACGAGATCGTCGAGGAATCTCGCAAGGCATCGAGATCCCTGGCGAATGCGCCGGCGCGTCCGTGGCGTTGGAGGCCCGCGACGCCCGGTCGACGGGCGAGCCGGGGCGGTCAGGCCTTGGGCTCGAGCACCTTGGCGCGCAGCGAGCGGGCCCACTGGTCGAGGTTGCTCATGGTGCTCTCGAGCACGTCGGTCTCGGCGAGCGCGGTGAGCTGCTCCTCGAGCAGCTGCTTGGCGCGACGGATGCGGCCGCGCACGGTGCCCTCGGGGATCTCGAGCACCTCGGCGAGGTCCTTGGCCGTCATGGCCTCCCAGTAATAGAGCTCGAGCACGACCTGGTGGTCGAGCGGGATGCGCCGCAAGGCCTGCAGCACCAGCAGCTGCTCCTTGCGCTGGGCGATGAGCGTGGTGGGGGACAGGCCCAGGTCGAACACCGAGGTCACGCCGGGCTCGAAGCGCTCGCCCTCGCGTCGACGCTTGCGCAGGTGCGAGCGCAGCACGTTGTGCGCCACGCCGAACAGGTAGGTGCGAAAGCTCGACTGGCCGCGGAAGCGCTCCTTGCCCTCGACGCACGCGATGAACGTGCGCTGCACGAGGTCGTCCACGTCGCTGTGTACCTTGTTGGCGAAGAAGCGGCAGATGCTGTCGAAGTGGCGCTCGAACAGCTCGCTGCCCGCCTTGCGATCGCCCGTCTTCCAGGCCTCGAGCAGCTCGAGGTCGGTGCTCACGCGCCCGAGCGTATCACCACCCCGCGGTCGGCTCGGGGCGGCGGGCCCGATTTGGAAGGGCCACCGGCCTGCGGCATGATGGACCGAGCCGATGACCCACCCGCGCGAGCCGAGCGAGGCCCCTGGGGCCGCGGGCACGGAGCACGACGATCGGCTCGACCACGCCCGTCGTGCGGGCGACGAGCGGGATGCGGCGTCGCAGGAGGGTCCGGGGCCTCGCGGTGAAGGCGCGGGCTTGCTCGAGTCGGGGCCGCTGGCGGAGCAGTCGCAGCTCGGACCCGCGCCGGCGGTGGCGGGGTCGGATCGCATGCGGGCGATGCTGCGGGCGCGGATGTTCGGCGAGGAGGGGGCTGCCCCTGCGCCCCGCGCCGCCGACGACGACGAGGGTCGAGCCCACGCGTCGCGCTCGGGGGTCATCGCCGATCTCGACACCGATCCGGGGGACGACGTGGTGCGGCGCCCCGATCCCGAGGCCGAGCCCGAGCTCGCCGATCGCATCGGTCGCTTCCGCGTGCTCGACCGGCTGGGCAGCGGGGGCATGGGGGTGGTGTACAGCGCCTACGACCCCGAGCTCGATCGCAAGGTGGCGATCAAGCTGCTGCGCGCCGACGTGCACCGCGGCGTGGCCAAGGACGACGCGCGCGCCCGCCTGCAGCGCGAGGCCCAGGCGATGGCCCGCCTGTCCGATCCCAACGTGATCGTGGTGCACGAGGTGGGCACGGTGGGCGATCGCGTGTTCGTGGCGATGGAGTACATCGACGGCCAGACGCTCGGGCAGTGGCTCGGGACGCCGCGCGGGGCGGGGCGCGAGCCTGGGTCGCGCGAGTCGGGGCCGCGGCGATCGTGGCGCGAGGTGGTCGACGTGTTCCTCAAGGCCGGCTCGGGCCTCGCCGCGGCCCACCGCGCGGGGCTCGTGCACCGCGACTTCAAGCCCGACAACGTGCTGCTCGGCCGCGACGGTCGCGTGCGGGTGGTCGACTTCGGGCTCGCGCGCTCGGTGGGCGACGGGTCGACCCGGGGCGTGGCCAAGGGGCGTGCCGCGCGGGCGGCCGAGCGCGAGCCTGCGGGCGCTCGCGCGGCGGCAAGCGAGGGTGCGGCGCTCGAGGGCGCGGCGCTCGAGGGCGCGGCGGCAAGCGAGGGCGCGGCGCTCGAGGGCGCGGCGCTCGAGGGCGCGGCGCTCGAGGGCGCGGCGGCCGAGGGCGCGGCGGGCGAGCGCGAGCGCCCCGACGTCGACTCGCTGGCCACGCCGCTGACGCGGCAGGGCGCGGTGATGGGCACGCCGGCGTACATGTCCCCGGAGCAGTACCAGGGCGAGCCGGCCGAGGCGCGCTCCGATCAGTTCTCGTTCTGCGTGGCGCTCTACGAGGGGCTCTACGGCGTGCGGCCATTCCAGGGCAGCACGCTGACCGAGCTCGTGGTCAACGTGCTCGAGGGGCGCATGCGCGAGACGCCGAGCGAGCCGCGGGTGCCCAAGCACCTGCTCGCGGCGCTGCGCCGCGGGCTCTCGGTGGATCCCGAGCAGCGGTTCCCGTCGATGGAGGCGCTCCTGGCCGAGCTGCGCCGCGACCCCGGCCGCCCGTGGCGCTGGGCGGCGCTGGGGCTCGGGGTGGTGGGGCTGACGAGCCTCGCCACGCTGGCCGCGATGGGCAACGACGACGCGAGCGATGCGTGTGCCGAGGTCTCGGCCCAGCTGCGCGGGGTGTGGGACGACCAGGCGCGCGCCGAGGTGACCCAGGCGATCGCGGCGACCGGGCTGCCGTACGCGCCGCGGGTGGCCGCGACCACCGTGGGGCTGCTCGACGACTACACCGCGCAGTGGGTGCAGATGGCCGCCGACGCGTGCGGTGCGGCGCTGGTGGCCCAGGGCGACGACTCCGAGCACCGCCGCCGTCGCGCGTGCCTCGATCAGCGCCTGGCCGAGGTGGGCGCGCTGGTCGAGGCGCTGCGCGAGCCCGACGGCGGCATGGCCGAGGCCGCGGTGAAGGCCACCGCGAGCCTCACCACGGGGCTGTCGGCGTGCGCCGATCCGCGGCGGCTGGCGGCGTACGAGCCGGCCGACGACCCCGAGCTGCGCCAGCGGCTGGCCGCGGCGTACGCCCGGCTGGCGCGGGCCAAGGCGCAGGGAGGGCTCGGGCACTACGACCAGGCGGTGGCGCTGGCGAGCGAGGTGATCGAAGAGGCGCGTGCGGCCGGGGCGGGGCCGCTCGAGGCGCTGGGGCTGCTCAGCCGCGGGACGTACCGCGAGCGCATGGCCGAGCCCGCGCAGGCCGAGGCCGACCTGCGCGCGGCGATCGACGTGGCCGATCGACACGGCGACCAGGGCACGCGGGCGCAGGCGCTGGTGGTGCTGGTGTACGTGGTGGGGCAGGATCGCAGCCGCCACGCCGAGGCGGTGGCGCTGGGCGAGCAGGCGCGCGCGGTGCTCGACTACATCGACGCCGACCCGCTGCTGCTGGCCGATCTCGACAACAACCTGGGGGTGGCGGCGCGCATCGACCACGACCTCGCGGGCGCGCTCGAGCTGCACCGCCGCAGCCACGAGCGCCGCGTGTCGGTGCTCGGCGAGGACCACCCCGACATCGGCCGCTCGCTGCTCAACATCGGCACGGCGCTCGCGGGCAGCCGCGAGCTGCAGGCGGAGGCCGAGGACTACCTGCGGCGCGCGCTGGCGAGCCTCGAGGCGTCGCTCGGGCCCCACCACCCCACGGTGGCCACCGCGCTCACCAACCTCGGCAACTGCCTGGCCCGCCAGGGGCGGCTGGCCGAGTCGCTCCCGCTGCAGCAGCGGGCGCTCGAGATCCTCGAGCAGGCGCTGGGGCCCGATCACATCGCCACGGTGGGGGTGCTGTTCAACCTGGCCAAGGTGCTGCAGGACTCGGGCCGGCACGCCGAGGCCGCGGCGCTGCTGCGGCGCGGCCTCGAGGCGCGCGAGCGCGAGCTGCCGCCCGACGACGAGCGCCTGATGGGCTGGGTGAGCCACCTGGCGCGCAGCGAGCTCGAGCTGGGCCGGCTCGCCCAGGCACGGCCGCTGCTCGAGCGCACGCTGGCGCTGCGGACCAAGCTCGGCGCCAGCCCGCGGGTGCTCGCGCGCGATCAGCTGCGGCTGGCGCGGGCGCTCGGCCCCGAGGAGCGCGCACGCGCGCGGCAGCTCGCCGAGGCCGCACGCAGCGCCCTGGTCGCGCAGGTGGCGGCCGATGGCGGCTCCGACCAGGCGTCCGAGGCGGTGCGCAAGCAGCTCGCCGAGGTGGAGGCGTGGCTGGCCAGCGCCCCCGAGGGCGGGCCTCCGACCGAGCGTGGGCCCTGACCAGGTCGGGCCCGAGCGGCCGGGCGACTCGGCCGCGCGCCGTCAGTGGCAGGCCCAGCCGAACGCCACGACCTCGGGGTGCACGGGGCACTGCGACAGGTGCCCCGCGCCGAGATCTCCGAACTGATGGTGGCACAGGCCGTTGGACTCGAGCTGCAGGAGCACCACCATGCGAGCCTTGCACTGGGGGCAGCGCGGGTACTCGGGGCCCTGCACCCACGACGGCCAGCCGCCGAGCTTGTCGCCGGCACGGGGGGCGAGCGCGTCGTCGTCGGGCGCGTCGCCGTCCTCGGCGTCGCCGGGCGGTGGCGGCACGTCCTCGTCGTGGCCGGGCAGCT
>WBZL01004836.1_pt1 | contig 11433 bp, 6 predicted proteins | sample 5204291 | NCBI WGS metagenome assembly WBZL01 (sample SAMN12344345, study PRJNA552823) | activated sludge metagenome | biome: Activated sludge suspended growth; feature: Nitrification reactor; material: Wastewater; isolation source: activated sludge from nitrification reactor of wastewater treatment...
AGGTCGCGGCCCGTGCGCGACCAGCGCAGTCCGTCGGACGAAGTCGCCATGCGGATCTTGTAGACGGCTTCCGGTCTGCCATCGTTCCAGCGCCAGGCCGTACCGGCCACATACCACAGATACCAAAGGCCGCCGAAGCGGCGCACCTTCGGTCCGCTGAGAACAAATGGATCACCGCGACTGCTTGCCAGCAGCGGCCCCCGCCCGAGCCGGGAAAAGCTGACGCCGCCATCACGGCTCTCGGCCAGGCCGATGGCGACCGTGAAGGGGACCGATTCGCAGCGAGTCCAGCCCCCGTAGTAGGCGAGGACGCGTGCCCCGTCGCGAATCACCGACACCGGGTAGACGCCGAATTCGTCGAAACAACCCAGGTCGCCCAGCGTCATGATCGGAGCCTCGGCAACGCGCAGTACGCGCGTCAGGTCTGCCCGATCCAGGTCGACGAATGCCGTGTAGCTGACATATTGTCCGTCGGCGTCGGGCAGCGGTCGGCAGGAAAAGTAAACGCGAACGAAGTCGTCGAATACCAGCGTCGCCGGCGCCTGGGCGAATTCCCGCAGCCAGGGGCGGCCGCGTACCGTTGCCGGGTCGAACACCCGCCCGAGCTTTTCCCACTTGAACATCACGTTGGCTTCGCCATTCCCGGCGCCTCCTGGTGGCCGTCGCGAGTCGCATGAAAGCGGCGCCTTCGCACGGCCGCACTTTGTTCAATAGTGCTTCTTCGTGGCGATGGCCAGCAGACTGGCGCAATACTCCGGAATGTCCTCGCCGAGAAAATGGAAGGCCCTGACCACCGCGTCGCCCAGTTCGATCATCTGGGCCTCCGACAAAGGCTTCAGGTAGAGCCCTTTCAGATCGACGATTCTCAAGCCAGCCTGGTCACAATGATCCTCGAGCAAGCGGCGGGTGTAGAGCCGCCGGTGTCCAACCCGTATATCCTTGGGCGCAAACGTGTCATAGCTCGCCAACAAGCCCATCCGATAGCCGGCGCGACGATTGAGGGACATGCAGTTGGGTGCCGAAATGAAGATCAGGCCCTCGTCCCGCAGCAAGGTCGCCAGCCGTTTGAGAGAGGCCACCGGGTCCTCGACATGCTCGATGACGTTGAGGAAAAATAGGTAGTCATACCCGGCAGCCGACCGGAAGTGTTCCAGCAGGACGTTATGGCAGGTGATGTCCGGCAGCCTCCGCCTCAGAAGCTCGATGTTGCCCTTGGCGGGTTCGATCACTTCCAGATCGGCAAACATCGCCGCCAGCAGTTGCGTCGAATAGCCACTGCCGCAACCCACTTCGAGCGCACGCCGGTTCGCCCCGTCACAATAGCGCCGGACAAGATCCATTTCGCGCTCGATCAGCAGCTCGTCCATCGGGTCCCCTTCCTGGTAGAAGGGCGTGATGGATTCCAGGTGTTGAATCTCGTCGCCGCTCACGGTTCCGCTCCCTTTGGCCACCTCACTGAAACTCGAAGGCGAGGCATCGTTCCAAGTCGTTCTATATCAGGTCGAAGTTGTCGCGTATGGCCGCAGCGGTCGCTTGCCTGGAATTGAACATCAATACATCGATGATCGAAAGCCAAGGTACAAAGGGGCCACCGAACTGATCATATTCGAAGAACCGCGTCTTCAGGAACCGCAACTCCACGCCGCGCGCGCGGAAAGCGGCGCGCGAATAGAGACCGGTGCCGCCGATCGCATTCACGTAGGTATCGGCGCCGACGGCGCCGCAGAGCGCCAGCACCTTATCCTGCCCCTTGAGCCCGTGGTCGATGGCAAGAGCGGAGGAAACCTCGATCTGCGTGGCGATACCCAGATACCGGCAGATCTCGACGATCGAATGATGGAGGAAACGGAACAGATTGCGGTCGGGATAACCAAGCAGACGCTCGACCAGTGGCAGCGTCTCGGCGACGCGGGGCGCGTGACAGTAGGCACCCGCAACCTGCCGCACCAGCCTGGCCGGATCGAAATCCGCCGCCAGTTCCCGCTCGCAGACAGACAGGGAGTCGGCACCCGCCTTCAGCGGCAGCGAGATGAGCGTGTCCGCACCGTCCCGCAGGATCCGGTTGCGATTGATCCAGCCCTTCTTCGTGTACTTAATTTTGTCATAGACAATGAACAGGTCGACGGCGGCGATGAGCTGGAAGTAGCCCACGTAGGGCAGGAAGTACGGCTGCATGATGGCGACGCGGCTCATGCACTGCTCAGGGTGCGAACATGCCGCAGACGAAATCGACCTGGTCCAGTGTCAGCGCCGGGTGAATCGGCAAGCAGATCACCTGGGCCGCGGTCGTTCTTGCCACTGGCAGATTGCCATGGGCCGCCGAGGCCATGCCCCGATACATCGGAAAATCACTAATCAACGGATAGAAATAACGGCGCGCATGGATGCCCTGTTCCCGCATTTTCGCGAATAGTTCGTCACGACTCAGCGGAAACTCGGGCCGCACCAGGATCGGGAAGTACGCATGATTTGCCCCCGCCTGATCCGCCGGCGAGACGCAGCGGATACCGGCGATGGCGGACAACGCCGACCAGTAGCGGGCCGCGATGGCCTTGCGCTTTTCCAGGGCGGCATCGATGCCCTTCAACTGCAACAGGCCGAATGCCGCGTTGATCTCGCTCATCTTGCCGTTGATGCCGGGCGCCACCACGGTTACCTCGTCCACAAAACCGAAGTTCTTCAGATGGTCGATACGCTGTTTGGTCTTGGCATCATGGCAGACGATCGCGCCGCCCTCGAAGGTGTTGAAGACCTTGGTGGCGTGGAAGCTCAGCACCGAGAGATCGCCATGGTTGAGCACACTGCCATCGCCATACCGCACGCCGAAGGCATGAGCCGCGTCGTAGATGACCTTCAACCCGTAGTTGTCGGCGATCCTTTCGATACGCTCCACGTCGCAGGGGTGTCCGTAGCAGTGCACCGGCAGGATGGCGGTGGTCCGCGGTGTGATGGCCGCCTCGATGCGCGCCGGATCAAGATTGAGCGTCGCCGGGTCGATGTCGACGAACACCGGTTTGATGCCATTCCACAACAAGGAGTGCGCGGTCGCCACGAAGGAATAGGGCGTGGTGATCACTTCACCGGTAATGCGCAGAGCCTGCAGGGCGGTGATGAGCGCCACCGTGCCGCTGGTCAGCAGGGCGACGTGTTTTACGCCGAGATAATCGCACAAGGCTTGTTCGAGCTGCTGATGAAAGGGACCGTTGTTGGTCAGCCACTTGCTGTCCCATATCTGCCGAAGGTACGGAATGAATTCCTCCAGGGCGGGCAGCACGGGCTGCGTCACATAGATCGGCGATCGGTTCCCGGCGTGGCTCACTACCCTTCCTCCTGGCCCGCGTCATACAAGTCCTGTCGACCGACGTCGAAGGACTCCGCCGGCAGGCCGGCGCACCAGCGCCGCCACATGACGCGCAACGCGCGTTCCAGACCGGCGGCGATCAACGCCGGCTGACTGATCGCGGACTGAGTCACCCGCCCGCGCAGACCCGCGCGGATGTCGGCCAGTGTCGTCAGCCGGCCCGCCCAGGACAAGCCCTTGGCGAAGAATTCGCCCGCGTCGTGGGCGACGAAGTCCTGCAGATCGACGTGACCGAGAATCGCTGCGCCGGTGCGCCCGGCGGCCGTCGCACCGGCCAGGCTAAGGGTCGGCACGCCCATCCAAAGCGCATGCAGGGTGGTCGTCGCGCCGTTATAGGGAAACGTATCGAGACACATGTCGACCTGATGATGCAGAGCCAAATACCGCGGCACCGAACTTCTTGGATGGAAGTCCAGACGGCTCGCGGGGACACCTTCGCGCGCAAACCAGTCGATCAGGACATCGTGGCCTTCCCCCTCGTGCATGCCCCCGAGCAGCATTCGTGACTCGGGCAGCGCCCGCAGCAATTGCGCCCACAGGGCGACCACCTGCGCCCTGAGCTTGCTCATGCGGTTGAAACTGCCGAAGGTCAAGTAGCCATTGCCCAGTGCCGGCAGGGCATTCACCGCCGGCGCCTCGGCACTTGGCAGGAAAGGCGCATTCGCGGGCAGGCGGACGATCTTCTCGGTGAACTGGTCGTCGAATCTTCCGGGGGGCAGAAACAACCCATCGGCCAGATAGTAGTCCATGGCACGCAGGCCGGTGGTGCCTGGATAGCCCATCCAGCTCGCCTGCACGGGCGCCGGCTTGCGAGCGAATGTCGGCAGGCGATTCTTGCCCGTGTGCCCGGAGAGATCGATCAGGATGTCGATCCGATCATCATGGATCTGTTTCGCCAGGTCGGCGTCGCTCAGGCCGGCCACGGAGCGCCACCGCGCAAAGTATTGGCGCAGGCGCCCACTGACGTCATCCTCGATCGCGTAGCTGGAATAGGCGTGCAGCACGAGCCGCGGATGGCGCGCCAGAGGAACGAGGATGGGCTCGATGAAACTGGCCAGCGCATGATGGCACAAATCGGCGGAAACAAAGCCGATTCGTAACGCACGTTCCGGATCCGGCGACTCCTCGAACCGCGGCCATTGGTCGCGCAGCGGCGCTTCCACCAGCTCGCCATACCGGCGGTGCTCGGAATACAGAAGCTGCGGATCGGCGGCCGCGATTTGGGTCAGGAAGTAGAGCAGGTTGCTGCGCACGCCCGCAAAGCCTGGTTCGATCTCCAGCGCCCGCCGGAAGCAGGCGGCGGCATCGTCGAGGCGCCCCTTGTAACTCAGAACGCTGCCGAGGTTGCTGTACACACTTGCGGCATCCGGCTTGAGTTGCAGCGTCCGCCGGAACAGCGCTTCGGCTTCGTCCAGGCGCCAGAGGTCCATCATGACCAATCCGAGATTGCCGAGTGCCGCCGCGTTGTTCGGCCTGAGCGCCACGGCCTGCCGGAGGCTGGTCTCGGCAGCCTCCGGCAGCTCCAGCGCCCTTAGCGCGATGCCCAGACCGCATTGCGTCTCGAAGTCGTTCGGCCCGACCTCCTGCGCTTTCAGGTAGCTGGCTCGGGATTCCTCCGTCCGGCCCGTCTCATGCAGGATCGCCCCCAGCCGGCAATGCGCCTGAGCCAGCCGAGGCTCGAGTTCAATCGCCCGGCGCAGGCTCGCCTCGGCGTCATCAGGACGCCCCAAGTCATGCAGCACCGCGCCGAGATTGCCATGGGCCTTGGCATACCGCGGATCGATGCGCAGCGCGTATCGATAGCTGGCTTCGGCTTCGTCCAGCCGGTTCAGTTGTTGCAGCGTGGCGCCGAGATTGCCATGCGCCTGCGCATTGTCGGGATCGAGTTGCAGCGCGCGGCGATAGCTGGCCTCCGATTCCGCCAGCCGACCGAGGCTGCCGAGGACGATACCCAGGTTGTTGTGCGCCTCGGCATCGCATGGCGACAGGGCCACGGCTCTTTGCAGGGGCAGCAAGGCATCCGCGTCCCTGCCGGTATTCTGGAACACCACGCCCAGCGCCTTCCAGCCGAACCAGTGCGCGGGATAATGCTCGGTCATCGTTCGGGCCAAGGCCGCCGCGTCGGCGAAACGTCTGCCAGCGAACAGCGCCCCGAATTCGTCCATCTCCCGTTGTGACGGCGTATTCTGGCCACGCCCGGCGGCGGACAACGGGTCCGTGGCGGTTTGCAGACGCTGGGCGAGGACGTTCACCTCCTCGCCCTCCAGGCCTGCCTGACGGGCGGTGGCCAACACCTGCTGTGCTTCACCGGGGTGATCGGCGCGAATCAGGGCGTCGATGTAGCTCAGCCAATATTGCCGTCTGGTCGGATCGGCTTCCAGCGCCGCCGCGAAATACGGCAAGCCGGCGGCGGGCTCGCCCATCTCCACGGCCAGCGCGCCGAAGTTGTGATTGGCGACCGAATGCGCGGGATCGGCCGCCAACACCTGGCGGTAGAGTTGTCCGGCCTCCAGGAACCGCCCCGCCAGCTGTTCGGCGACAGCCCGCTCGAAAGCGTGTTCGTTGGTCGCGGCAGCCGGGTCGAGGGGACTCATCCCTGAAGTTTCTTCTGTTTCGCCGTGTCGAAACTACCAAAAAGCGACACCATCCCGGCCCATTTCAAAGCGGCTTCCGACACCGGGAACAACTGTCATTGCCGGCCGTTACCGCCATGGCCACCTTTGCCCGGGCGGCCGATCAGGCGCGCCTGGCCGCGCCTGACGCCGCGCCAGCCCCATATTCCTGGTCTAGCCGCGACCGCACGCCTATATAATTGGTAATAGAAATAATATCGACTCGTCCGGCGTCGGCGCTATTTATTCAGCCATCGCCAATTTTTTGGGAGCGCATCATGGGGAATCTCTTTGGCCGCGGGCCGAGCGGCCAATGGCAGGCCGGGCTATTTACTCTCGCCACGTGTCTGCCGCTGGCCAGCTTTGGGGCGGACGATCCGCTGTTCGACCTCAATCTGACCGAGGTGCTGAATCTGGAGATCACCTCGGTCTCCAAGAAGCCGCAAACCGTTTCCCGGGCGGCGGCGGCGGTCTTCGTGATCACGGCGGACGACATTCGACGCTCGGGGGCGACGGCCATTCCGGAACTGCTGCGCATGGTGCCCGGCATTCAGGTCGGCCAGATCAGCGCCAGCACCTGGGCGGTAAGCGCGCGCGGCCTGGACGGGCGCTTCACCAACAAGCTGCTCGTGCTCATGGATGGGCGCAGTGTCTACTCGCCGACTTTTTCAGGCGTCTATTGGGATGTGCAGGACGCCGTGCTCGAAGATATCGAGCGCATCGAGGTGATCCGGGGTCCGGGCGCCACCCTGTGGGGTGCCAACGCGGTCAACGGGGTCATCAACATCATCACCAAGTCGGCCGCCAGCACACAGGGCGGCATGTTTTCCGCGCGGGCCGGCGGTGAAGAGCGCGGCACGGCCACCATTCGCTACGGCGGCGAGTTCGGCGCGCTTGGCCACTGGCGCGCCTACCTCAAGGGCTTCGACCGCGATGCCTCGGTGACGGCCGACTCCGGCCGCGCGGCGGGCGATACCTGGCACCAGTCCCGCGCGGGTTTCCGCGCCGACCTGGCGCCCACCGGCGGCGACGCGGTCACGTTCCAGGGCGACTACTACACCGGTCGAGCCGGCGAACTGACGAACCTGAATTTCGTCGTCCCCCCTTACAACGCCGTTGCGCAGACAACACAGGCCGTCTCGGGCGGCAATCTGCTGCTGCGCTGGCAGCGCGAATTGTCGGCCACCGATTCCTTCACCCTCCAGACCTACGCCGATCACACCGAGCGCGACTGGCCGGTGCACTTCAAGGAAACCCGCGGCACCTACGACCTGGACTTCCAGTATCGCAGCCGTCGCTTGCAAGATCACGACATCGTTGCCGGCTTCGGCTACCGCTACAGCCACGACGCCATGGCGCCGTCGGCCGCCGGCGCTCCGGCCACCGCGCTCCAGTATCTCGCCATCAGCCCGTGGTCGACGGGACGCAAGTTGGTCAGCGCCTTCGTGCAGGATGACATCACGCTCGTTCCCGAGAAGGTGATCTTCACCGTCGGCGGCAAGCTGGAGCGAAACGACTACACCGGCGTCGAATTTCAGCCCAACGTCCGTCTCTTGTGGATGCCCGCGGAATCCACCTCGGTGTGGGGCTCCGTGGCGCGCGCCGCGCGCACCCCCAGCCGGGTCGACCGGGGCGGTACGCTCAATTTCCTGGTTGAACGGCCTTCGGCCGCCATCCCCGCGCCAGTGCTCATCCAGGGCGGCGGCCTGGCCGAATCGGAGTATCTCGTTGCCTATGAAACAGGCGTCAAGCACCGCTTCGGCAGCACCCTGAGCGGCGACTTGTCGGTCTACTACAACGACTACGAGAAGTTGCGGACCGGTCGCCTGCTCACACCGGTATGCATGCCCTCGGGGGCGGCGCTACCGTTCTGCCTGGCTCTGCCCGGCCAGACCTATCTGATGCAATTCACCCAGGCGGGCAACGACGCCAGCGGCCAGAGCCACGGTGCCGAACTGTCGCTCGACTGGCGCCCGGTGTCGAATCTCCGCTTCCAGACCGCGCTCAGCCATTTCCGGATGACCATCGATGAAGATGGCAATTCGTTTTCCACCGACCGGGAGAGAAGCGCCCCGGAAACCCAGGCCTCGCTGCGCATGGCCTGGAATCCGCGCAACGACACCGACGTGGATCTCTGGCTGCGACACGTGGGGCGGTTGTCGGACGTCGGCTATGGGTTTTCCATACCGGCCTATACCGAGCTCGATGCCCGCCTGGCCTGGCGCCCGCGCAAGGACGTGGAACTGGCTCTGATCGGCCACAACCTGCTCCACAAGCAGCATGCCGAATTCAAATCGGAATCCCAGGATGTACCCCTGCTGCTCATTCAGCGCACCGTTAGCGCGCAACTGACCGTGAAGTTCTAGGGCTTTCGACATGCTCCGGTCACCCCGGCGCTCTTCGAGTCATCGAGGCGCAACCGCCGGTCGCCGCCAGCTGCGCTGGGGGCTGGTCATGCTTCTCGCGCTCGCTGGGGCGGCGCGGGCCGAGCCCAACGTTCCGCGCGAGGAACGGATCAAGGCGGTCCTGCTGGTCAAGATACTGAAATTTGTCAACTGGCCCGCTTCGGTCATCGCCGCCAAGGATCCCCTGGTCATCTGTATGACAGGAGAATCGACGATGACCGAAGCCCTCACCGCCGCTGAGGGGCGCCTGATCGGCGAGCACCCGATCGCGCAACGCCGGGTTTCCGGCTTGTCCCCGGCCGACCTGAAGGGCTGCCATGTCTATTACCTGCCGGCCGCGGGCCAGCGCGACTGGAGCAGCGCGGTCGGCGCCCTGCGTGGCAAACCGTTGCTGACCGTCGGCGATGGTCCGGATTTTGCGCGCAAGGGCGGTGTCGTCGGCCTGGTGCGCGGAGAAAACCGGATCGGCTTCGAAGTCAGCCTGAAGACAGCCCGGGAGAACGGACTGGAAATCGGCGCGCCCCTCCTCGAACTGGCGACCCTAGTCGACTGAGCGGCGCCCATGTCGATGTCTTCGTCCAAGGCTCGAAATACTTCCATCCGTGGCCGACTGCGGCACAGCATCTGGACGACGGTCGGTGTCACGTTGGCCGTGGTCGCGGTGGTTATCCTCGGCTTCCAAACCATCTCGTACTCGCGCTCCCTCCTGGAACGACTGGGCGTCGTCGCCGCCATGGTGGCCGGCAACGCCACCGCCGCAGTCGAGTTCAGCGACAATCGGCAAGCCGCCAAACTGCTCGGATCGTTGCAGGCTGACCCGGACATCGAATCCGGAACCCTGCTAACAGCGGACGGGCTGGTGCTGGCAACCTACAACCGGGATGGCGGCCGCGGCGGTGCCGACGCCAATCCGGACCATTGGGCCAAGACCCACCTCCCGGAGGCCGGAGCGGGCGGGATGTCCATCAATCGCCTGCGACTCGACGGCGTCGATTACCTGAGCCCGATCGTTCTCAACAACGAAGCGGTCGGCTATCTCCGCATCCACGCTAGTCTCGACCGGCTCTACGGCCAGTTGCTGACCAACCTGCTATTCATCGCCATCGTAGTCCTGCTGGCCGGGTGGCTGGCATCGGTGCTTTCCGAGCGTCTGCAGCGACGCATCGTCGCGCCGATTCTGCAGCTTGCCGATTCCATGCGTCATGTGAGCGAGCGCCAGGACTTCACCATACGCGTCGATCCCGACGATGGACTGGCGATGGACGAGGTGGGCAAGCTGAAGATCGGCTTCAATGAAATGCTGGCCCAGATCGAGGAAAGGGATCGTCGCCTGGCCGAGCGGGGCAACGAACTCGCCCGGAGCAACCGCGATCTCGAAGCGGCTGCCCGGCGGGCCACCGACGCGCAGAACATGGCGGAACAGGCCAACCGGTCCAAATCGATCTTTCTCGCCAACATGAGTCACGAAATCCGCACCCCGATGAATGGCGTCATCGGCATGACCGAAGTGCTTCTGGACACCAATCTGACCGAGGAACAGCGCGGTTTCGCCCGCACGGTAATGAATTCGGGCCAGGCGTTGCTGGGCGTGATCAACGACATCCTCGACTTTTCCAAGATCGAAGCGGGAAAGCTGGAACTGGACCCGGTGGACTTCCATCTGCGCGACACGGTCGAGGAGGCCGTCGGCCTGTTCGCCGAGCGCGCTTATGGCAAGGGGCTGGAACTCAACTGCCTGATCGGGTCCGAAGTTCCGCGCTGGGTGAAAGGCGACGCCGGCCGCCTGCGGCAGATCCTTACCAATCTGATCAACAACGCCATCAAGTTCACCGCCCACGGCGAAGTCTGGGTCGATGTCGGGCTGGTCGGGCAAGGTTCGGCGGAGATCGTGTTGCGGGTCGAGGTCGGCGATACCGGGACCGGCATCGCCCAGGACAAGCAGAGCACGATCTTCGACGAATTCGCCCAGGCCGACAACAGTACCGCCCGGCGCTACGGCGGCACCGGTCTCGGCCTGGCCATCGTCCGCCAGCTCGCCGCCCTGATGGGCGGGGACGTGGGTGTCGCCAGCACGCCGGGGCAAGGCAGCACGTTCTGGTTCACCGTCCGGCTCGAGCCTGCCCAACCCCATCCGCCGGCCGCCTGCGAGGCCGATGGCGACGGTATGCGCGGCAAGCGCGCCTTGATTGTCGACAGCAACAAACATGGCCGGGCCAACATGCTTCAGCATCTGCATGGCTGGGGCGTCCGTACGGCGACCGCCGGCAGCGGCCAGGAAGCGCTGACCTTCCTGCGCCAGACCGCGAGCGGCGGCAGCCCTTACGATGTTGTTCTGCTCGATATGGCCATGCCGGACATGGATGGTATCGCCGTCACCCAGAGCATTCGCGCCGATGCCGGTCTCGCCGCCCTGCGTGTCATCGTGCTGACGCCAGTCAATCGTGCCGGACTCGCCAAGGCGGCGCTGGCGGCCGGCGCCAACCGCCATTTGCACAAACCGGTCCGCAAGACATCCCTGTACGGCGCGTTGCGCGTGGTCCTGGAACTGACGCCGGACGCGGAACCGGGACACGCCACGGCCAAGCCAGCGGACCAGCCGCTCGGTCTGAGCGTGCTGCTGGTGGAAGACAATCCGGTCAATCAGGAAGTCGCACGCGTCACGCTGGGCTGGTTGGGGTGCCGGACGCGGGTCGCCAGTGGTGGCCAGGAAGCACTTGCCGCCTTGCGCGAGGAAGCATTCGATATCGTTCTGATGGACTGCCAGATGCCGGAGATGGACGGCTTCGAGGCCTCGCGACGGATTCGGCGCATGGAGGCCGATTCGGTGGCCGCAGGCCACGCGGCGCCGCGTATGCCGATCATCGCCCTGACCGCCAACGCCATGCGCGGCGACCGCGAGATGTGCCTGGCCGCCGGCATGGACGACTACATGACCAAGCCCTTTGGCCGGGAGACGCTGCGCACCATGCTCGAGCGGTGGACCGGGACAACCGCGCCCGGTGCGCCGGGCAGGCAATTCGATTCATTCCTCATCGAGAGTCGAGCCGAGGCCGGC
>WBZL01004838.1_pt1 | contig 11429 bp, 11 predicted proteins | sample 5204291 | NCBI WGS metagenome assembly WBZL01 (sample SAMN12344345, study PRJNA552823) | activated sludge metagenome | biome: Activated sludge suspended growth; feature: Nitrification reactor; material: Wastewater; isolation source: activated sludge from nitrification reactor of wastewater...
TGCACCGAAGTCCACCCCGTGCGGGTTCGCCAGCAGCAGGTCGAGGCTCGCCCCGTCGGTCGGCCCGGCGCCGAACCCCGCCCCGTAGGGACCGGTCTGCAACATGAGGTCGAGCATCCGCTCGGGGCCCCGGCGGCCGTCGCGCGACAGCGCGGCGACGATCTCGTCCGCGTCGCGCCCGTGGATCGCCGAGTGCTCGTCGCGCACGGCGGCGCCCACCATCGACCCGATCACGAGGTCGTCGACCATCGACGCCTCGGTGTCGTGCGGCTGCCCCTGCGCGATCGACGCCAGCCGGGCCAGGATCTCCCACTCGTCGGGCTGACCGGGTTCGAGCGGCAGGACGGGCGGCGAGTAGTTCGCCACGTTCCGGACCGCGAACTGCAGCAGCAGCAGGTCGTAGTGCCCCTTCTGCAGCGCGCTCGGGCTGGGCAGGATCACGTCGGCGTGACGCGTGGTCTCGTTGACGTAGATGTCGACGCTGACCATGAAGTCGAGCTCGCCGAGGGCCGCGTCGAGGCGTTCGCTGTGCGGCGTCGACAGCACCGGGTTGCCCGCGATCGTGACGAGGGCGCGCACCTGGCCCTCGCCGGGTGTGGTGATCTCGTCGGCCAACGTGGCCACCGGGTACTCCCCCATCACCTCCGGCAGGCCGCGTACACGGCTGGTGCCCCGCCCCGTGCGGAACCCGCCGCCGGGGCCCGGCTTCGGCGGACGTGAGGCGACCGGCTTCGGGAACATCGAGCCGCCGACGACGTCGAGGTGGCCGGTGACGAGGTTCACGACGTCGATCAGCCACGACGTCGTCGTGCCGAACTCGGTGGTGGTGGTACCGATCCGGCCGTACACCGCCGCCCGCTCGGCCGCCGCGAGCTCGCGCGCCGCCCGCCGCACCGTATCGGGCGCGAGCCCGGTGGCGTCGGCGACGGCCTCGGGGGTGAACCGTGCGCACGCGTCGAGCACGGCGTCGAGGCCGCGCACGTACGGGCCGACATGGTCGGGGATGCGGACCAGTCCCTCGTGGTGCAACACCTGCACCATCGCGGCCAGGAACAGCGCATCGGTGCCGGGCCGGATCGCCAGCCATTCGTCGGCCTCCTCGGCCGTCCGGCTGCGTCGCGGGTCGACGACGACGAGCTTGCCGCCACGGGCCCGGATCGCCTCGATCCGGCCGGGGAAGTCGGGAGCCGTGCACAGACTGCCGTTCGACGCGTACGGATTGGCGCCGAGGATCATCAGGTGGTCGGTGCGGTCGAGGTCGGGCACCGGCACCGTGGCCGGACTGCCGAACACGAAGCCGGACGCGACCTGACGCGGCATCTGGTCGACGGTGGATGCGGAGAACACGTTGCGGGTGCCGAGCGAGTGCAGCATCGTGCGCCCGTAGGTCATGCCGGCGAGGTTGTGCGCGTTCGGGTTGCCGATGTACGCGGCGATCGCCGACCGGCCGTGGCGCTCGATCACGCCGCCGAGCCCTCGGGCGACCTCGGCCCAGGCCTCGGGCCAGTCGACCTCGACGTGCACCCCGTCGCGCTTCACGAGCGGCCGGCGCACGCGGTCGGGATCGTCGTGCAGCTGCCGGAGGGTCGACCCTTTCGGGCACAGGAAGCCGCGGCTGAACACGTCGGCCATGTCGCCCCGGATGCGGGTGACCCGCTCGCTGCCGTCGTCCTGGCGTGTCACGGTGAGTTCGAGCCCGCAGCCGGCCTCGCACAACGGGCACGTGCGGAACGCCGTCCGCGCGGTCGTCCCGTGTTGTTCGCCGTGTTCGCCGTGTTCGCCGTGTTCGTTGTCACCCGCGCCGGCACGCCGAACGATGTCGCTCTCGATCCCCATGGCTGACATCATCGCACCCATGCGCCGCCTGCTGCCCGACCCGGTCGACGAGATCACCGTGGCCGAGGCCTACGGCGTCGAGCGGCCCCGTCCGAGCGATCGGCCGTGGGTGGGACTGTGCATGGTGTCGGGCCTCGACGGGTCGACGGTGGTCGACGACAACTCGCGTGCGTTGTCGAGCCCGACCGACACCGAGGTGCTCCTCGGCCTCCGCCAGCTGGCCGACCTGCTGCTCGTCGGGGCGTCGACCGTGCGGATCGAAGGCTACGGCCCGCCGCGCAAGCCCGGCCAGCGCCTCGGCGTCGTGTCGCGTCGCGGCGCCGACCTCGACTTCGACGGGCCGCTCTTCGCGAGCGGCGCCGCGTTCGTGGTGTGCCCGGAGGACGCCCCCGAGCTGCCGGTGCCCACCGTGCGCGCCGGCATCGGCGAGGTCGACTTCCGCGGGGTGCTCGCCCAACTCGAGGTCGACTACGTCCAGGCCGAGGGTGGTTCGGTGTTGAACGCGGCGCTCGCGGCCGCCGACGTGCTCGACGAGCTCGACCTGACGATCTCGCCGGTGCTGAGCGGCGGCGACGGCCCGAGGTTGACGACCGGCGCTCCCCCGCTGCTGCACCGGATGCGGCTCGCGCACCTGTGCGAGGACGACGGATTCCTGTTCACCCGCTACGTGCGGGTGCGCGGCTGACGGCCGCTCAGGCCTTCTGCAGCTTCTTCAACAGCGACAGCTCGCGCTGGAAGTCGGCAGCACCGTCGAAGCCCTTGTAGACGCTCGCGAAGCGCAGGTAGAGCACCTCGTCGAGGCGGCGGAGGCGCTCGAGCACGGCGCGTCCGACCCGCTCGCTCGTGATCTCACCGTCGGCCACGCGCAGCTCGTCCTCGACGTCCTCGGCGAGCTGGTGGATCTGGTCGAGCGAGACCGGCCGACCCTTGCCCGCGGCGGCGACGCCGGCGACGATCTTCGATCGGTCGAACGGTTGGCGCGTGCCGTTGGACTTCACCACGACGAGGGGCACCTCCTCGAGCCGCTCGTAGGTGGTGAACCGGTGGGTACACGAGACGCACGACCGGCGGCGCCGGATCGCCGCACCCTCGTCGGCCTCACGCGAATCGATCACCTTGGTGTCGTCGGCTCGGCAGCGGGGGCAGCGCACGGCGTCACCCTAGCGGACGACCCCCCGTGCAGGGGGACGCCGATTCGCCGCCCGGAGGGGTGGATTCAGGGCAGGTCGAGCGTTTGACCCGGTTGGATCGTGGCGCCACCGTTCATCGACACCATGACGTCGACGACCTCGGGGATGTCGTGCCCGGGGTAGAGCCGCTCGGCGATCGCCCAGAGCGTGTCACCCGGACGGACGACATACGTGGCACGGCCGACCGCGGCGGCGGAGGCAGGATCGCCCCCACGGTCGGCCAGACCACGCTGGGCCACCGAGCCGACCGACAGCACCAGCGTGGCCACGAACACCGCCGCGCCGACGCGGCGACGCAGGTACGTGGTGCGGCTGGGGAGGACGCTGCCGGGGACGGTGTACCGAGCGGACCGCGGCGGCGACACACGCCACGCCGCCGCCGTGCGCCCGGACGCGGCAGGCAGGCCGTGCGAGCGATGAGGGCGGGGGCGAGGTGCGAGTGCTGCCGCTGCGGTCGACATGGAGTGCTCCAGGTGTTGCGAGGACGTCGGGGGCTCCGACGTGTTCCAGGATCGAACGGGGAACGGGTGTTCGCCGAACGGACGTTCGCAGTGTGCCGTACCGAACGGACGTTCGTCAACCCCGGATCGAACATCTGTTGCACGAACGGATGTTTGACCCGGCGGTCGAACGCGCGTACGCTGCCGCCATGGCCATTTCCGGAACCTCCGGCACTTCCCGCACCACCGGCGCCTCGCACGCGCCCGGCGGTGCCCCCTCGACGGATCACGCCGGTCCGTCCACCCTCACCCCACGCCAGCGGGGCATCCTCGACGTGATCGAGACCAGCATGCGCGAACGCGGGTATCCGCCGAGCGTGCGCGAGATCGGCGAGGCCGTCGGCCTCACCTCACCGTCCACCGTGCACAGCCACCTGGCGTCGCTCGAGAAGATGGGCTTCCTGCGCCGCGATCCGGCCAAGCCGCGAGCGATCGAGGTGCGCTACGACCCGTCGTCGGGTGCGGCGATCGAGCGCCGCCCCGTGCGCCACGTCCCCCTCGTCGGCGACGTCGCCGCGGGCACCGACGTGCTCGCCCAGGAGAACGTCGAGGAGTTGTTCCCGCTCCCCGAGGACTTCACGGGTGCCGGCGAGCTGTTCATGCTCCGGGTCCGCGGCGACTCGATGATCGGCGTCGGCATCATGGACGGCGACTTCGTGGTCTGCCGCTCCCAGCGCACCGCCGACAACGGCCAGATCGTCGTCGCCGGCATCCCCGGTGGCGAGGCCACGGTGAAGACCTACCAGCGCACCGGCCGCACGATCACCCTGCTGCCGGCCAACGACCGGCTCGAGCCGATGGTGTTCGACCCCGACGAGGTCGACATCTTCGGTCGGGTCGTCACGGTGATGCGTCGGCTCTGACCGACTCGCGACCGAGGCCGACCGGCGCTCGACGCCACACCTCCACCGAACGCGAACAGGCGCCGCCTCCGGGCGGCGCCTGTGTCGCGTGTGGTGTTCGACTCGGAGGTCAGGATCCGGGCGGGGCGGGCCACTGCTGCGGGCCCGGCGCCGGCGGCTGGGGCGCCGGCGGTGCAGGTGGCGTGGGCGGCATCGGCATCGTCGGTGGCGGTGCCGCCGGTGGCGCGGCGGGCGGCGGCTGGTAGCTCGGCGCCTGGTAGCCGGGCGTCTGGTAACCGGGCTGCGGCGCGCCCGGCGCCTGGCCGAAACCGGTGGGCACCGGCGGCACCGGCGGCGCCCCGGCGCCCGGTGCGGGCTTGCGGCGCAACCCGAGCACGATCAGCAGGCCGCCGATCACGATGCCGGCCACGAGCGCGGCGATGGCCATCGTCTTCATCGAGGCGGCGTCACCCTTCGGGTCGTGGCCGACGGCCACCACCACCTCGTCCTCGTCGGACGTGGCCGTGATCTCGTAGCTCCCGGGCTCGTCGATCTGGACCGTGGCGACCGCCTGGCCGACGAAGCCACCGGCGTCGTAGTCGGTCGAGTCGTCACGATCGAGGTCGACCTCGTCGCCGTCGTCGTCGACGAGCGTGATGTCGACGTCGGGCAGGTCGTCACCGCTCGAGTCGTAGTCGGTGTCGGTGTTCGGGCAGTCACCCCGCAGCTCACCGATCGAGCCGACGGTCTCGACGTAGATCGTGTATGCGCCGGACTCGTCGAACTCGAGGCTCGTGGTACAGCCGATCGGCGCGCGAGCCAGGTTCTTCACCCCGTCCTCGTAGTTGGACGAGCTGGCGAGGAACATGACGATCCCGGCCACCACCCCGGCGGCGAGCAGGAGCGCCCCCACCCCCAACAGACCGGCACGCCGACCCCCGGGTTGGGGCGCGCCGGCGAAGGGCGCACCCGGTTGTTGCACCACGGGCGCCGGTCCTCCGGCGGACGGGTACTGCTGATACGACATCTCACACCCCCAGTCGCCGGGCGACCTGGTCGATTCGGTCATCAGGTTGTACCACGGCGACGCGGACGTTGTTGGCACCCCCGGCCCCGTAGAAGTCACCGGGGCTCACCAACGCACCACCGGCCACTGCGAGTCGCTCGGCGAATGCCCAGCCGTCCTCGGCGTCGAACCACAGGTAGAAGCCGCCGGCGGGCATCGGCACGTCGAGTCCCGACCACCGCGAGAGCACCCCGGCGAGCCGCTCGAGCCGAGCCCGGTAGCGATCACGTTGCACCTGCACGTGGTCGTCGTCGGACAGGGCGACGGCGCCGGCCGCCTGTGCCGGACCGGGCACGAGCATCCCGACGTGCTTGCGCACCTCCTTGAGGTAGGTGACGAGCTCCTCGTCGCCGGCGTAGAACCCGACGCGCAGGCCGGCCAGGTTCGACCGCTTCGACAGCGAGTGCACTGCCACCACCCCGTCGATCCCCTGCTCGAGGATCGTGCGGCCCCGCCCGTCCCACGTGAACTCGACGTAGCACTCGTCGCTGAACACCGGCACGCCGCGGGCGCGGCCCCACGCCGCGGCGGCGTCGAGGTCGCTGAGCGCGCCGGTGGGGTTCGAGGGGCTGTTCACCCACAGCATCAGTGCGCGAGCGGCGTCGGCAGGATCGATGGCGTCGAGGTCGAGGCCGCCGTCGGCGCGGGGCGGCACCGGCACCGGGCGACACCCGGCCAGGATCGCCCCCATCTCGTAGGTGGGGTAGGCGACGGCCGGGTAGAGCACCGTGTCGCGCGACGGCGTGCGCAGCTTCAGGTAGTGCGGCGTGGTGGCGACGAACTCCTTGGTGCCGACGCACGCCGCGAGCTGGTCGAGGGTGACGTCGACGTCGAAGCGCCGCGAGATCCAGGCCCGGATCGCGCTGCGCAACGACGGGGTGCCGATGCTCGGCGGGTAGCCGCGCTCGCTGTTGCTCGCCGACAGCGCCTGCACCACGGCGGGCGGGGGCGGGTCGCACGGCGTGCCGATCGAGAGGTCGACGATGCCGCCCTCGTGCTCGGCGCAGCGCGCGGCCAGGCGGTCGAGCTTGTCGTACGGATAGGGCGGTGGCACGAACCCTTCGGCGAGCGGATCACTCATGGCCGCTCATCGTGGCAGCTCGACCCCGGCCGTCCCAACGCACGAACGCCGCACGACCGCGGTCAGGCCGGAGGGACGACGAACTCGGCGAGACGGCCGGCGCTGGCGTCGGCCAGGCGGGCGCGCACCCGCACGCCGCCCTCCTCGTGGGCGCTCGACACGACTTCACCTTCGCGGTGCACCGCCGCCAACACGTCGCCGCGCTCGTACGGGATGAGCAGCTCGACCGGGGCAGCGATCGCACGCAGACGATCGGCGAGGGTGCCGAGGAAGTCGTCGATGCCGGCACCGCTGACCGCGCTCACGGCGACCGAGCCCTCGTGGTCGGCGACCAACTCCTTGGCGACGTCGGGCACCAGGTCGGCCTTGTTGAACACGATCAACTCGGGTACCTGGTCGGCGTCGATCTCGGCGAGCACCTCGCGGACCGCCCGGATCTGACCCTCGGGATCGGGAGCGCTCGAGTCGACCACGTGGACGAGGAAGTCGGCCTCGCTCGCGACCTCGAGGGTGCTCTTGAACGACTCGATCAGCCCGTGCGGCAGCCGGCGCACGAAGCCGACCGTGTCGGTGAGCAGCACCGGCTCGCCACCCGGCAGCGACAGGCGACGGGTGGTGGGGTCGAGCGTGGCGAACAGCCGGTCCTCGACCAACACGCCCGCCTGGGTGAGTCGGTTGAGCAGGGTGCTCTTGCCGGCGTTGGTGTAGCCGACGATGGTGACCGCCGCGAGGCCGCTGCGGCCACGGCTCTTTCGCTGCAGGTGGCGCGTCTCGCGCAGCTCGGCGAGGTCGTGCTCGAGTCGGCTGATCCGCTTGGTGAGCGTGCGGCGATCGACCTCGAGCTTGGTCTCGCCGGTGCCACGGGTGCGGGTGCCGACGCCGCCGCTCTGCTGCGACAGGTTGGCCTTGTTGCCGCGACGCAGACGAGGCAGTCGGTAGCGCAGCAGGGCCAACTCGACCTGGGCCTTGCCCTCGAGCGTGTGCGCGTTCTGGGCGAAGATGTCGAGGATCACCGCAGTGCGATCGAGCGCGGTGCGGCCGAGCAGCTTCTCGAGGTTGAACTGCTGGGCCGGCGACAGCTCGTTGTCGAACACCACCGTGTCGGCATCGACCGCGAGGCACAGCTGCTTCAGCTCCTCGACCTTGCCCTTGCCGATGAACCAGGTGTGGTCCGGTGCGTCGCGACGCTGGACCAGGCGTCCGGCTTCGTCGGCGCCGGCGGTGTCGATGAGCAGCGCGAGCTCGTCGAGGCCGGCCTCGGTGTCGTCGTCGGTGTGCCCCGGCAACGTGACCCCCACCAGGACGATGCGCTCCCGTTTCGTGCGCTCGATGAGCGTCGCGCCGAGTGCTTCCTGGTACGGGTTCGTCATGCGGAGGTCGTGTTCCCTTCGTGCGAGCGATGTGGTTCGGCCGGGCCGGCGTCGGTCGGGGCGAGCAGGCCGTCGAGCTCGACCTCGATCCGGCCGATCAACACCGACGGTCCCACCAGCGTGGCCCGGCCGGGTGCCGGGTCGTCGAGACGAACCTTCGCGCGCCCACCGTCCATCTGCACCACGATTTCCGCCGCGCCGGCGGGGACCAGACCCCACGCCCGCGCGGCGAACGCGCTGGCGCACGCGCCCGTGCCACACGCCTGGGTGATGCCGGCGCCGCGCTCGTGCACCCTCATGCGGATGACGTGCGGTTCGTCGCCCGGCTCGACGATCTCGAGATTGGTGCCCGGCACCTGTTCGCCGAGCGCCTGCAGATCGACCACTGCGACCTCGTCGACACCCACCACCGTGTGCGGGTTGCCCGTGTCGAGATGCAGCACCGGACGGTCGGGGTGCGCCCCGATCGCGGCCCAGCCGTCGGGCTCGGTGCCGGTGCGGATCTCGCCCATGTCGACCGTCGCCTCGATCGTGTCGAGCCGGTCGGTGGCGAACAGGCTGACCCGACGGTCGCCGGCGTCGGTGAGGATCGTCTGCGGGTCGAGGTCGCCGCGGCGCAGCGCGAGCGCCTGCGCGAAGCAGCGGATCCCGTTGCCGCTCATCTCGGCCCGACTGCCGTCGGCGTTGTAGAGCCACATGCGAGCGGAGTAGCCAGGCTCGCTCTCGGCGATGAGCAGGCCGTCGGCGCCGATGCCGGTGCGTCGGTCGCACAGCGCGACCGCCAGCGCCGGCAGCTGTGCGACGGGGACGGGAGGGTGGAACGCGACGAGGAAGTCGTTGCCGAGGCCGTGGTGCTTGGTGAGCTGCAGCGTGGTCATCGGGTTCCCATCAGCATCGCCGCGATCACCGGCACCGCTTCGGCGACGGGATCGTCGTGGACGTCGAGCCAGCGTACGCGCGGGTCACGCCGGAACCACCGCTCCTGGCGGACGGCGAACTGGCGGGTGCGCAGCACCACCGTGGCGATGGCTTCGTCGAGGCTGCACCGACCCTCGAGATGGTCGATGACCTCCTTGTAGCCGAGCGCCTGGCGGGCCGTGCGCGACATCCCGGGGTATCGCTCGACGATCGTGGCGACCTCGGCCACGAGTCCGGCGGCGACCATCCGGTGCACACGGGTCTCGATCCGCTGCGCCAGCGTCGGTCGGGGCCAGCGCAAGCCCACCTGCACGAACGGGACCGGCGGGTACTGGTCGAGTCCCGGTCCGAACGAACTGAACCGCCGCCCCGAGCCGAGGCACACCTCGAGTGCGCGCACGACCCGCCGGGCGTTGGTCGGTTCCATCTTCGCCGCGGCCTCGGGGTCGAGCGCAGCGAGCTCGGCGTACAGCATCTCGACCGGCTCGTCGGCGAGACGCGCCTCGAGCGCGGCGCGCACCACGGGCCAGGTGCCCGGCATCTCCATCGGGTCGGTGAGCGCCCGCAGGTAGAGGCCGGTGCCGCCGACGAGCAGCGCCCGGTTGCCACGCGCGGCGATGCCGGCGGTGGCGACGGTGGCGGCGCGGGCGAACTCGGCGACGGCGAAGTCGTGATCGGGATCGACCAGATCGAGCAGGTGGTGCGGCACCCGGTCGCGGTCGTCGGCCGTGGGCTTCGCCGTGCCGATGTCCATGTGCAGGTAGACCTGCATCGCGTCGACCGCGACGATCTCGAACGGCCCCCACTCCCCCAGCCCCGGGTCGGTCGCGACGGCCATCGCGACATCGCTCTTGCCGCTCGCCGTGGGGCCGAGCACCACCAGCGACGTGCTCACGCGCGCACCTGGTTCAGCCGGCGGCGACGGCGATGCGCCGCTTGTGCGACGGATCGGCCAGCAGCTCGCGGAACTCGCCCGTCAGGTGGTGCGGCGCGGCACCGGTGACCTCGACCGTGGCGTAGGCGCCGGTGCGCACCGGGTGCGGCGGCGTGAAGTGGACCAGCTTGTTCTGCCGGGTGCGTCCGGAGATGATCGACGGGTCGCGCTTCGAGGGTCCCTCGACGAGCACCTCCTCGACGCGGCCGATGCGAGCACGGTGCTTCGCGATCGCACTGCGCTCGACCACCACCCGCAGCCGTTCGAAGCGCTCGGACACCACGGCCGGATCGACGAACTGCTCGACCATGGTGGCGGCCTCGGTGCCCTCGCGCGGCGAGAAGATGAACGTGTACGCGTAGTCGTACTCGGCGGCCGCGGCCACCTCGAGCGTGCGTTCGAAGTCGTCGTCGGTCTCGCCGGGGAAGCCGACGATGATGTCGGTGCTGACGGCGAGGTCGGGGATCGCCTGACGGGCCTGCGCGAGCCGCTCGAGGTAGCGCTCGGCGGTGTAGCCGCGGTGCATCAGCGACAGCACGCGATCCGAGCCGCTCTGCAGCGGGTAGTGCAGGTGCTCGCACACCTGTGGCGACCCGGCCATCGCGGCGAACGTCTCGGGCCGCATGTCCTTGGGGTGCGGACTGGTGAAGCGCACGCGGCGGATGCCGGGCACTGCCGCGGTGGCGGTGATCAGGTCGGCGAACAGCGGCCGCAGTTTCGCCTCGCCGTCCCCGTCTCGGCGAGCGGCCAACTGCAGGTCGCGGCCGTAGCTGTTGACGTTCTGGCCGAGCAACGTGATCTCGGTGACGCCCTGTGCGGCGAGGTCGTGCACCTCGGCGACGACGTCGTCGAACGGTCGGCTGATCTCGGCGCCGCGCACGGCCGGCACGATGCAGAACGCGCACGAGTTGTCGCAGCCGATCTGGATCGTGACCCACGCGTTGTACGACGTCTCGCGACGAGCGGGCAGCGCAGACGGGAACAGCGCGTGGTCGTCGATGACCGCCTCGTCGAGGATCTCGGTGATCGGCCCGTGAGCGCCGGCGTGCTGGAGCAGTTCGCCCGCCCGGTGGACGTTGTGGGTGCCGAGCACCACGTCGGTCCACGGCGCCTTCTGGCGCACCAGCTCGCGGTCCTTCTGCGCGAGGCACCCGGACACGACGATCTGGCGGCCCTCCTTGGCCTCCTTCCACCGCTTGAGGTGGCCGAGGTTGCCGTAGAGCCGATTGTCGGCGTTCTCGCGGATGCAGCAGGTGTTGAGCACCACCACGTCGGCGTCGGCGTCGCTGTCGACCGCCTCCATCCCGTCGGCGTCGAGCAGCCCGGCGATCCGCTCGGAGTCGTGCTCGTTCATCTGACACCCGTAGGTGTGCACGACGTATCGACGGGGCTCCGCGGTCACGTCGTTCGAGGCTATCGGTCGTGCCGTGGGTGTAACCGCCCGACGCCGACGGCGTCGTGGGCGGACATGAGCGAGAGCGACGAGATGTCCGCACCAGACCACGACGAGCAGGCCGAGGGCGGTGCCGACGCCGAGGTGAGCGGCTTCGCAGCGCCGGGCAGCCCGCTCGGCAATCCGATGAGCGGGTTCACGCCACAGCCCACCCGCCCGCCGTGGCTCAAGGCCGACCCGCCCCACGACCCGCGGACCGTCGCAGATCGACCCCAGGGCTGACCGGCGACGCGTTCGAG
>WBZL01004842.1_pt1 | contig 11422 bp, 8 predicted proteins | sample 5204291 | NCBI WGS metagenome assembly WBZL01 (sample SAMN12344345, study PRJNA552823) | activated sludge metagenome | biome: Activated sludge suspended growth; feature: Nitrification reactor; material: Wastewater; isolation source: activated sludge from nitrification reactor of wastewater treatment...
GTGCAGCTTTTGTCGGAGCATGGCGAAATAACTGTAACCCGGTGGATGCAACAGACAGATCGAATATTCGGAGCGACGAATACGTACGGAATCCTCGTTGCGGAGGTCGACCGTCACCTGGCCATCGAAGTGGGCACGCGAATCGGTGGCGTGCACGATCCTGATCTCGATTTCGTTGCGGTCACTGACCAGAATTGGCCGGTTGGTCAGGGCGTGTGGGCAGAGCGGAACCAGTGCGATGGCAGAAACCTGCGGATGCAGGATCGGGCCATTGGCCGAGAGCGCGTAGGCCGTCGAGCCGGTGGAGGTGGCGACGATCAGGCCGTCCGAGCGCAGGTGGTAAATGAACTCGCCGTCGATGAACAATTCGAGTTCGATCATCCGTCCGATCGCGCCCTTGTCTACCACCACATCGTTCAACGCCAGGTTGGAAACGAGACTACGCTCGCCACGCACGACATCGGCATCGAGCAGCATGCGCGTTTCCGGAACGAACCTGCCGTCCAGAAGGTCGTCCATGCAAGTCAGCATGTCGCTACGTGCGATGTCGGTCATGAAGCCGAGACGTCCCTGGTTTACACCGACCAGAGGCACCCGATAACGGGCCAGTTGGCGGGCAGCATTGAGCATGGTACCGTCGCCACCGACGACGATGGCGATGTCGGCATGGGCACCGAGCCACGCGAAACTGCCGCTCGCCCAGCTCCCGAGTTCCAGATGCGAGATGACGTTCCTGGCGGTCTCTTCCTCGATCAATACGGTGATGCCGCGTTCGTGCAGGTAATGGGCCAGCAGGCGAGTCGACTCGGCAATCTCCGGACTGTGGTACTTTCCGACCAGCGCAATCGTCCGGGGTAGCGGCGCGCAATCGGTCGAATCTTCTGGAAAGGCGTTGTTCATGCGCGAATTAAACCACAATTCCGCCTGCTTCCGCGGCACCCCGTGATCAATGGAATTTTTGTAGAATCGGACCCATGCTAGACGACCGCGCCAAAACGCTCCTCAAGACCCTGATCGAACGCTATATTGCTGAAGGGCAACCGGTCGGATCGCGCGCCCTGTCCCGGTACTCGCGCCTGGACCTGTCGGCAGCAACCGTTCGTAATGTCATGGCCGATCTCGAAGAAATTGGTCTGATCGCCAGCCCGCACACCTCTGCCGGGCGGGTGCCCACGTCACGCGGCTACCGCTTCTTTGTCGATACTCTGCTGACTGTCCAGCCGCTCGAAAAGGACAAGCTCGACGCCATCGAGGAACAGTTGCTTCCCTCGCAGCCCTCGCAATTGATCAGCAAGGCTTCGCACTTGTTGTCCGGGCTGACCCATTTTGCCGGCATCGTCCTGGCACCACGCCGTCTGACGCCGAAGATCCGTCAAATGGAGTTCGTCAGCTTGTCAGAGAAGCGGATTCTGCTGATCCTGGTCACTTCTGACGGCGATGTGCAGAATCGCCTGCTCTTCCCTGGGCGCGCCTATACACCATCCGAACTGGTCGCCGCGACCAACTATCTGAATCAGCATTTTGTCGGCCAGGATTTCGAGTCGATCAGTCGCCGCCTCCAGGAAGACCTGCAGAAACTGCGCGGCGATCTGCAGACGCTGATGGCCGCGGCACTGACGGCCGGTGACGAAGCCATGCGTGGATCGGACAACCGCTATGTGATTTCAGGCGAACGCAACCTGCTTGAAGTCGAGGAATTCTCGTCGAACATGCGGCGGCTGCGCGAATTGTTCAACCTCTTCGAACAGCAAACCTCGCTGATGCAACTGCTCGATCTCTCGAAGCGTGCCGAAGGTGTACAAATCTTCATCGGTGGCGAATCGGGACTGGCTCCTCTTGACGAGTGCAGCGTGGTCACGGCACCTTATGCCGTGGACGGTGAAGTGGTCGGCTCGGTGGGCGTCATCGGTCCAACCCGCATGGCCTACGAGCGGGTCATTCCAATCGTCGAAATTACCGCCCGACTGCTCTCTTCGGCACTGACCTATCAGGCCAGATACTGATGCCAGGTTATTTCCCGGAACCGGCCTACCGCCACGATTCATCCGCGAACAGCGCCGTCCTGCTGATCAACCTGGGGACACCGGCCGCGCCGACGGCCACCGCGGTGCGACGCTACCTCAAGGAGTTCCTCTCCGATCCGCGCGTCGTCGAGATTCCGCGCGCTGTCTGGTGGCTGATTCTCAACGGTATCGTCCTCAATATTCGACCGCGCCGGTCGGCGGAAAAGTACGCGGCGGTGTGGACTGCCGAAGGCTCGCCACTGCGCGTGCATGTCGAACGTCAGGCCAAGTTGCTGCGTGGCTTGCTTGGGCAGGCCGGACATCGGGTCCTCGTCGATTTCGCCATGCGTTATGGTGAGCCATCGATTCCGGAACAGCTCTCCCGGCTCAAGGCCGAGGGCTGCACGCGCATTCTGTTGCTGCCACTCTATCCACAGTACTCGGCGAGCACCACGGCCAGTGCATTCGATGCGGCTGGCACCTGGCTGCAACGCGTGCGCAATCAGCCGGAAATACGTACGGTCAGGAATTTTGCCGATCACCCCGGCTACATCGCGGCACTGGCAGCGAGTGCGCGCGAGCACTGGTTCAGCCACACCCGGCCCGATCGATCGTATCGTCTGGTCATGAGCTTTCATGGACTGCCGCGCTACACGCTGGACAAGGGCGACCCCTACCACTGCGAGTGCCACAAGACCGGCCGCCTGCTTGCCGAGGCATTGGGTCTGGGTCAGGAACAATACCAGGTCTGCTTTCAGTCGCGTTTCGGCCGTGCCGAATGGCTGCAGCCATATACCGCACCAACCCTCAAGGCGCTGGCAACACAGGGCGTGCAGCGGGTCGACGTGATCTGCCCGGGCTTTCCGGCAGATTGCCTTGAGACGCTCGAAGAAATCGCCATCGAAGGCCGGAGTGCGTTCATGCAGGCCGGCGGCAGGGAATTCCACTACCTCCCCTGCCTCAACGAGCGTGATGACTGGATTCGCGCACTCGCCGACCTGGCCGCCAGCCACCTGCAGGGCTGGCCGACCCGCAGTGCTCCGGACCCGGCCAGCCGTGAACTCGGCGCCTTGCGCGCGCGCGCCCTGGGCGCCTCGTCCTGAGGATCTATTCCATGGCTTCGTACAGGGGCAGGGTCAGGAACTCCGGATATTCCGGTGTCAGCGACATCTTGTCGAAAATGACCGCTGCCTGATCGTAGGTGGCGGTATCTTCTCCCTGAGCACTGACCGTGGCTTTCACCTTGAGCAGTTCTTCGGCGATCATGCCGCGCACCATCTCGACGGTCACCTTGCGGCCGTCATCGAGGACGCCTTTGGGCGAAACCACCCATTGCCAGACCTGCGAACGCGAGATCTCGGCTGTGGCGGCGTCTTCCATCAGGTTGTGGATCGGCACGCAGCCGTTGCCGGCGAGCCAGCTACCGAGGTAGTGAATGCCCACGTTGATGTTGTTGCGCACCCCGGCTTCGGTGATCGGTTGCGATGGCTGAAAGTTGAGGAAATCCGTCGCCGTGAAGGTCTCGTCGCGCTGCTTTTCCCACTGGTTCGGGCGATCGCCGAGCACCTTCTGAAACTCCTCGGCGGCGATCGCCACCAACCCTGGGTGGGCCACCCAACCGCCGTCGAAGCCGTCATTGGCGTCGCGCGTCTTGTCGTGACGGATGCCTGCCAGCGCCTTTTCGTTGGCCACCGGATCGTTCTTGATCGGAATCAGCGCGCTCATGCCGCCCATCGCCGGCGCGCCGCGCTTGTGGCAAATCTTGACCAGTTGCAGCGCGTAGCTGCGCATGAAGGGAACCTCCATGGTGATTGCGCCACGATTGGCCAGGCAGAAGTCCGGGTTCTTCTTGAACTTCTTGATGCACGAGAAGATGTAGTCCCACCGTCCGGCGTTGAGTCCGGCCGAGTGTTCGCGCAGTTCGTAGAGGATTTCCTCCATCTCGAAGGTGGCGAGGATGGTCTCGACCAGCACGGTAGCCTTGATGGTGCCGCGCGGCAGGCCGATGTGCTCCTGCGCCATGATGAAAATGTCGTTCCACAGGCGCGCTTCGAGATGCGATTCCATCTTCGGCAGATAGTAGAAGGGGCCAGCACCGCGCGCGATCTGCTCTCTGGCGTTGTGGAAAAAGACGAGTCCGAAGTCGAAGATGCCGCCGGAAACGCGCTGACCATCGACGGTCACGTGTTTTTCGTCGAGGTGCCAGCCGCGTGGACGAATCTGCAGCGTGGCGATGGTCTCGTTGAGTGCATATTTCTTGCCGGCTTCGTTGGTAAACGACAACTGGCGCCGAATGGCTTCGTAGAGGTTGACCTGGCCCTGGATCTGGTTGTCCCACTTCGGACTGTTCGAGTCCTCGAAGTCGCTCATGTACGAATCGGCACCCGAGTTGTAGGCGTTGATGATCATCTTGGCTTCGACCGGGCCGGTGATTTCGGTACGGCGACGCTCGAGCGCTTTCGGCAGCGGTGCAATTTTCCAGTCGCCGTCGCGGATGGACCGGGTTTCCGGCAGAAAGTCGGGCATCTCGCCAGCGTCGATCCGTTCCTGGCGAGCAACACGCGCCTGCAGCAGTTCCTGGCGGCGACCCTCGAAAGCGCGGTGCAGTTTGGCGACCAGAGCCAGCGCCTCGGGGGTGAGAATGGTTTCGTAACCGGGTTGGATCGGTGCGTTGATTTGCATGCCGGCGGGTAGATTGAGGCTCATGTGATGACTCCTGTCGATGGGTGATGATGCAATGCAGCGATTCTATTGAAGGCTGTAATCAAAGATAATAGCGATCGGAATCAAATTATCTTTTACTTCTGGTATCGAATCGGCGAGATGGACCATCTCAAGCAAATCGAAGCCTTCGTTAACGCAGCGACGCGTGGCAGTCTCTCGGCAGCGGCACAGCTTGAAGGGATCACGCCGGCAGTGATCGGCCGCCGGCTCGATGCCCTGGAGGCACGCCTTGGCGTCAAGTTGCTGCTGCGCACCACGCGCAAGCTGTCGCTGACCTTCGAAGGGCAGGCTTTCCTTGAGGACTGTCAGCGCATCCTCAACGATCTGGCAAATGCCGAAGCAGCGGTTTCACTGGGTGGCATTCGTGCCAGCGGTCACCTCAAGGTGTCGGCACCGGCTGGCTTTGGGCGCCGGCATGTCGCGCCGCAAGTGGCTACCTTCATGCAGGCCAATCCACAAGTCACCGTGCGGCTTGACCTGACCGATCGGCTCGTCGATCTGCTCAATGAGGGCGTTGACTGTGCGGTACGGATCGGCGAAATGGCCGATTCGAGCCTGGCGAGCAGCAAACTCGGTGAAATGCGTCGTGTCATCGTTGCCAGCCCGGCCTACCTGGCTGAATACGGGGCGCCTCGTACGCCGGACGAACTGGCTGCGCACAACTGCCTGTCGCTTGGCCAACAACGTGGGTGGGCCCTGCGCCAGGGCCCGGGAGGTGAGGTGAGAAACCACAAGGTGTCGGGCACCTTCGAGTGCAATGACGGTGCGGTGTTACATACCTGGGCGCTGGCCGGCAAGGGCCTGGCCTGGCGATCGATGTGGGAGGTGGGTGACGATTTGCAGAGTGGCCGGCTCGTTTCCCTGCTCGACGAGCATGCGGCACCCAGTGTCGGCATCTACGCCGTATTTCCGCAACGCCGGCATTTGCCTTTGCGTGTTCGGCTGTTTATCGATCAGCTCAAGACGACTTTCGGTAACCCGCAATACTGGGGGCTTGGCCACTGAACATCCGTCTGCCGCGTGACGAAAAGCGCGTCAGACCGGCCACCGGATCACCCCGCATTATTGGCAGCCCGCTTGGCGGCTCGCAGCAACGCTTTCCTGGTTTTTTCTGCCCGGATGTGCGCGAGTGCCTGCGCCTTGTTGCACTCCTTGCAATAGGAATGCAGGCCATCCGCACTTCGTGAATTCTTGTGAAATTCCAGCACCGATTTTTCTTGCTTGCACTTGACGCAGATTTTCGTAGTCATGGGAGAACGTGAAGGTTAGGAAAGATAGAAGGATCAGGGGCCACATATTGAAATCATAAATTGAATTAATTGAATTCTCTGTGATCAATGACACACTTTATCTCAATGCACCGCCGTCATTTCCTGGAACCTTTCGCCGGGACCCTCCCCGCCGCGTCATTGAATACTCGGTCTCATCAAAAAATCATGCGTATCAGCATCGTATCTTGTGATACAGGGACGCTTCGGGAGGTCCAACCGGATCGTGCAACGCGATCGGCCAGAGCAGAGGGAAGAAAGGGAAGCGTGAGCCAGCTTGAAATGAATAAGCAGGCGCTATGCCTTAATATAAATTTTCTTTATCTAAAGGCGAGTCAGGCGGCAGTTCCCTAGTGCTATTGGCGAGGGATCACCGGTAGGGAGTAAAGAATTCTGACAGTCTGTGGCGAACGCCGCGCTCGACGATGTCACACCCGGCCGCGTACGCTGCTCCGGGAGGACGGCACCCGCCTCCGTACCGATCAGGCCGCGTCAAACGGCGCGTGGACCGCGGAGCGTCGCGCAGAGCAAAGCTTCGACGTCGACCGCGTCGACCTGCTCCGGCTGCATGAATTGTCGCGCGTAGTCGAGATATACCCCGGCGCGCAGGAAGAGTGCGAACAACTCCGGATCGATGTGCTGCTCCTGTTGCATCCGGGACATGATGGCCAGCGCTTCCGACAGCGTCTTGCCTTTCTTGTAGGGTCGGTCAACCGCTGTCAAGGCTTCGAAAATGTCGGCGATGGCCATCATTCTCGCCAGCGGACTCATTTGCTCACGCCTGAGTTGCCGCGGATAGCCGCTGCCATCCATCTTCTCGTGGTGCCCACCGGCGATTTCCGGCACTTGCCGGAGATGTTTCGGAAAAGGCAGTTGCGAAAGCATGATCAGCGTCTGCACGATATGCTCGTTGATCTTGTAGCGTTCCTCTGTCGATAAGGTGCCACGGGCGACAGAAAGGTTGTAAAGCTCGCCCCGGTTGTATAGCAGGTGCGGAACCTGCATGCGAAATCCCCAGCGGTTGTTTTCCGGCATGCGATCCTGCGCTGGCCTGGCGATGAGGTGCTCCGGCTTGTCGGCGAGTAGCGCTTCGGCAACGGGCAGTGCTGCGCAAGGTGCGTGCGCCTTGCGCAGTTTCTCTTCCTGCGAGATGCCGATGCGGTCATCGAGTGTACGCAGCCAGGTCCGCGCGGCGATCGTCTGCAGGCGATCGACACTTTCCGGCGCCATGAATTCACCGCCTTCGTTGCATCGGGCAACGAAGGCGAAGTCGTCGTCGAGCTGCTGCAGTTCGGCGGCAAGCTGGCGGCGCACCGTCTCGGCGTCCTTGCCGGCGGCAATGGCCCGCAGGCTGCCGATTTCTGCATCACGTTTGAGCACTTCAAAGCGCATCCGTATTTCGTGAATACGGTCATGGATGGTTTCCAGCTTGGTGGCCTTGTCCACCACGTATTCGGGTGTCGTCACCTTGCCGCAGTCGTGTAGCCAGGCGGCCACGTGCAATACTTCCCAATCATCCCCGGACAACTGAAAGTCCTGGTAGGGACCACTACGGGCAGCGCACGCTGCGCGTGCCAGCATCTTGGTCAGTTCCGGAACGCGTGCGCAGTGCCCGCCCGTATAGGGACTCTTGGCATCAATTGCCGCCGCGATCAGTTGGATGAACGCTTCGAACAGATCCTTCTGAGCCTTGATCAATGCCTTGCTTTCGAGTGATACGGCCGCCGACCCGGAAAGTGCCTTGACGAAGCTCAGGCGGCTGCTGTCCGTTTCCGTCTCGCTGAGCAGGATCATGGCCCCGACCAATTCGCTCTTGCGGTTGCATAGCGGAACGGCAATGGCGTGGTTCGTCCCGGCCAGGTCCGCGGTCGCCAACCCCAGGCGATCCAGGTCTTCGGGTTGTAGCCGGCCGGCACGGGCGATGCCGTCGGCCAATGCAGCGCCGAGCAACGGGCCGGCGTGCGTGACATCGAGCGCGGGCAATTCGCCGGTCAACGTCGAACCGTTGTCGTCGAGCGCCACGGCCGGCTTGAGCTGACTGGCTTCGGCCAGGTAAAGCACGCCGGCCCGCGCCTCGGAGGCCGAGAGCGTATCGGCGAGCAAGCGCGGCAACAAGCGGTCGAAATTCTGCTCGGCGGCGACGGTCTGGCTGATGTCCAGAAAGCGATGGATGGTTCTCTTCATTCCGTCCATGGTCAAAGCAAGCTCGGTGACTTCCTGGATCGAAGATTCCAGGACCATCGGCCGAGAAAATTCGAAATGGCGGATCGCTTCGGCTTCGTTGGCCAGGCGGCGCAGCGACCGGGAAATACTCTGTGCCAGCAGCCAGGTCAGCGGAATCGACAACAGCAGAACGAGCAGCGTGGCCGTTGCCGATTGACGTACCACTTGCAGCGCACCGGCCATCAGCTCGTTTTCAGGGATGGCGGTGACCAGATAGAGCGGCGGCACGCCTTCGAGCATGAGGCGGTTAACCGACACTCGCCACTCGTTGCCAGCCATCTTGACGCCGAGAGCATACACCGCCTCCTGACCCTGCATCTGCCTGACGACGGCCAGGAGCGGTACCAGCACCGGCACAGCCAGCTCGTCGATTCTCGCCAGCGACGGTTTGCCATCACTTGCCGGTGAGGCCAGTACCATCCGCGAGATATCCTCGTAAGCCAGTACATAGCCCTGGGCGTTAACGAGCACCATCTTGCTTCCCGGGGTCACCTTTTGTCCGGCCAGTGACTTGCCGAGCGTATCGAGCAGGATGTCCGCACCGACCACCGATCGTCCGCCGCCGGCACGACTGGCCAGGGTCGTGCCGACCCGCCGGCTCGAGAAAAAGAGATACGGCGGCGTCTTGACCTGCGTCGGCGAGGCCTGTCCTTCGGCATACCAGATCCGGTCACGCGGATCATAGGCTGCAGCGTAGTCCGGACGGTCGTCGTCGCGCAGGGTCTGCAGGGCCGCGTCAAGATAAATAAAACGACCGCGTGGTGCGGCCCCAAGCCGCTCGATGCTCTGCACGACGTAGCTCGCGCCGGCCGGCGCTCGCGCGGCTTCACTCGCGCTGCCATGGCCAACACGTCCAACCAGGAAGAAGTCGCCATTGTCGTAACCGATGTAGAGCGAAGACAGTGCCGGCGAACTGTCGAGCGACTGGCGCATGAACTCCAGGCTGTCGAGACGCTCCTTGAGCGAGGTCGCGCTGGTCACACGCTGCAGGCTCAACAGGTGGGTGGCCACCTCCGCCGGTTCGATGATGCGCCGCATTTCAAGCAGTGCCGAACGGCTGATGCGCGCCGTCAGGTCGGCAGCGGATTCTTCCAGCAGCTTGCTGCTGAGTTGATAGCCAATGCCGCCAAGAACACCGCAAACGAGAAGTATCAGCGCCAGAAACAGCGTCGAAATGTGGATGTGCAATGGGTAGCGATGGTGCATGACCGGCCCCTGTGGTGAATCCCGAATAACGCACGATACCGAAAAAGCATGACTTCGTGCGCTGCATCATCGGGCCAACCGGTGCCGCCCGATTTCGAAAGGCGGTACGATGTGCGCTTTTGCGGAAGTGACGGATGTCCGATCCCAGGCTTCAACCATCGACCCACCGGCCGGCCTTCGAAAGCAAGATCGTTTCCCCCGGCGAACTTGCCGAGCGCCTTGACCGCATGCCGCGTCCGCTGGTATTCACCAACGGCTGCTTCGATCTGCTGCACCGCGGCCATGTCAGCCTCCTCGCCGAAGCCCGCGCACTCGGTGCGGCGCTGGTCGTTGCGCTGAATTCGGATGCGTCGGTCAAACGTCTTGGCAAAGGCGACGACCGTCCGGTCAATCCCTTGCGCGATCGTCTGGCGGTCGTCGCCGCTCTCGAATCGGTCACTCTGGTGACCTGGTTTGAGGAAGATACGCCATTGCAGCGCATTCTCGATTGCCGACCCAATATCCTTGTCAAGGGTGGCGACTGGCCACTCGAGAGAATCGTCGGCAATGAGGAAGTCAGCGGTTGGGGCGGTTGCGTGCGCTCCTTGCCGTTCATTCACCAGACATCGACAACCGGCTTGCTCGCCAAGATCCGGCGGCTGTAGTACGGTACGTTGCGCGGGCAGTCATCGATTGTGCCGCGACCCGTTAATGTGAAAGTCGCGTCAGCGACTCACGAATCTCCCCTCGCGGGAGAGGGGGAGAGGGAAACGGTCATGACTTTCATGATCGGGGTGCCTGGAAAAGTCATGACCGTTAGGTGCCGGTCGGCGAATTCAGGAGCAGAGCGCGCTTTTCAGCGAAGCCAGGTCTTCTGCAGATTCGGCAAGCAGGGCGCCGAGCGCCTGGGTATCAAACAGCTGCGACAGCCTGGCAGGGTCAAGCGGAGCGCAAAACAGGCTGTCCCGCCATCCATGCTGCAGATTGGCCAGCTTGTTGGCGACGAACAGCACGTCCCCCAGCGTTTTCAGGGTAACGATCGTTCGATCCTGTTCGTGTTCCTGTACCACCACCAGCAGTTCTTCCGGCATCCCCATTGCGGCCAGCAGGGCGTGTCCGATACTGTCATGCCATTCCACCAGCAACGCATGCAGTTCAGCCGGATCGCCGACCAGAGCAGGAAAATTCACGGCCCGCGAGAGCAGGTAGAACACGCCAAGGTCATGCACCAGACCGGCGAACATCGCCTCGTCGGGGCTGACCTGGGTCAAACGACGTGCCAGGACGCGTGCCAGCGCGGCGACCTGCATGGTGTGTTCCCACAGGCGCCGCGACAGCGCTTCGAATGGTGCCATCTTCTTTGAATTGAGCAGTTGTTCCATCGCCACGGCAAAGGAAACGCTACGCACTGCCTCCATGCCGATTCGCGAGATCGCTCTATTGATATCGACGATGGCCTTTCCAGAGGGGTTCATCGCCACCGAATTGGCCAAACGGATGATCTTGGTGCTCATCAGGGGCTCGGCGCTGACCAGCTTACCCAGATGGGTGATGGTCAAATCGGGTTTTCTGAGCGCGGTCCGTACCTGAAAGGTGATATCGAGGAAAGTCGGAAAAGAAACGACTTCGCCGGAAAGATCGCGGGCAATGTCCTCTAGGATACGGAAGCAGTCTTGATTACTCACTTGTCTTGCTCTCACATACGCTGTGCACGATGAGGTGGCCGGGCGGTCTGGCAGGATGGCCAGCGTCACGGGGCCAGCCAGCAATCGAATTTTGCCTGAAAACGGCGATCAGGGGGATGATTCAGAGTGCGGCGCCAGCCAGGCGGTGCGATGTAGACCGGCCGAGGAATGCCGGCACCGACATCCGGAGGCGAGCCGGGCGAGAATCCCGGCCAGCGCATCCCGTCGCCGGCAGTTCACGCGCTGCTGCCGGTCCGGGTCCGTCGCCGTCTTCCGGCGTCGGCGCGACAAGCCCCTTGCCAGGTCTGAGCACTGCCCGCCGACATGAGCCTCA
>WBZL01004843.1_pt1 | contig 11422 bp, 11 predicted proteins | sample 5204291 | NCBI WGS metagenome assembly WBZL01 (sample SAMN12344345, study PRJNA552823) | activated sludge metagenome | biome: Activated sludge suspended growth; feature: Nitrification reactor; material: Wastewater; isolation source: activated sludge from nitrification reactor of wastewater...
GGCAGACCGCCAGGATTTCATCGGCGAGAGGGGAATCGTCCGGGCAGGCCCGCGACAGGACGAGGCCGCCCACTGCGTGCGCCAACACGTCGAGGATCCTGGCCCGCGCCTGAGCCGCTACGGCCGGGTCCGACGTCGGACCCTTCGGGATCAGTGAGGCGAGAAGGTTTTCGACCCCATCCTCGAAGGCGACCCGGACCGGCTCCGGCTGCCGTGCAGCGTCCCCGCTCAGCGCAGCCATCGTGCAGCCGGTGGCGCGGCCGTCCCGGTGCTCACGAGAGAGGTAGTGGCTGACAAACGTCGCCGCGTCCACCCCTTCGGCCAGCGCCGCGGTCTGCGCAATGCCGCAAGCCGTGGACTCCGCCATCAAGTCGGCCTTCGAGCCGAACTGCTTGTAGAAGCCGCCGTGGGTGAAGCCCGCTGCGGCCATCAGATCGGCCACGCCCACTCCGTCGAAGCCACGCTCGCGAAACAGCTGTGAGGCTGTCTGGACGACGAGGGCTCGATTGGCTTCTGCCTGGGCCTTGGTGACCTTCATGTCTGCCTGATGCGGGTTTGCTCGACCTGTGGGGTTCGGACTATACATTGATGACACTCATCATCAAAGTCTTGACATCTAAGATTATGACCGTCATCATTGAGACATTCGAACTCGCCAAGCCGGGCGAGATGCACACCGCGGACCCCAGAGAGCCCCCATGAAAGCACTCACCTTCCAGCGCTATGGCAAGTCACCCGAGATCGGCTTCGCCGACGTCCCGCGCCCCATGCCGAAGCCCGATGAAATGCTGGTCCAGGTCCACGCCGCGAGCGTGAACCCGATCGACAACATGATCCCGACCGGGCTCTTCAAGGCCGTCGTGAAGTTCCAGCTTCCGGCCACGCTGGGCAGCGACCTGGCCGGTGTGGTGACCGAGGTCGGCAGCCGGGTGACCCGCTTCAAGGTGGGCGATGCGGTCTTTGCCAACATCTTCGACCAGGGCAACGGCTCGATCGCCGAATTCGCCGTGGTGCCCGAAAGTGCCGCCGCACTGAAGCCGGCCAGCCTGGACTTCGTCCAGGCGGCGTCGATCCCGATGGTCGGCCTCACCTCCTGGCAGGCGCTGAAGGAGCGCATCGGTCTGCGCGCGGGGCAGAAGATGTTCATTCCGGCGGGCTCCGGTGGCATCGGCACGTTCGCGATCCAGCTGGCCAAGCTGCTCGGCGCCCAGGTGGGAACGACCACCAGCACCGGCAATGTCGCCCTGGTGCGCAGCCTGGGCGCCGACGAGGTGGTCGACTACAAGAAGCAGGCATTCGAGACGGTGCTGCGCGACTACGACGCAGCACTCGGCACCGTCCGGGGTAACTCGATCGAGAAATCCATCGGCATCCTGAAGCCGCGCGGCAAGCTCGTCTCGCTGGTCGGGCCACTGGACGTCGCCTTCGCGCGCGCTCGCCGCGCCAACGTGGTCCTGACGGTCGTGTTCGCACTGATGAGCCGCAAGATCAAAGGCCTGGCGAAGAAGCAGGACGTCAACTACTCGTTCCTCTTTGCCCGCGCCGACGGCGACCAACTCGCCCAGATCGCCAAGCTCCTGGAGACGCAGCGCATCCGGCCGGTAATCGATCGGGTGTTTCCGTTCGAGCAGGCCAAGGAAGCCCTGGACTACCTCGCACTGGGTCGCGCCAAGGGCAAGGTCGTCGTGCAGATGCGATAGCCGAACCCACGACCACGTCCGATTCCATCCCATCCAAGACCCGACAGCCACCTCCATGCACCACGCTCTGAAAGCAGCCGTCCTGGCGTTCGCCCTGGCCGCCACCCCGCTGATGCCGCCCGCGATGGCCGCGCCTGATCGATCACCCGCAGACACGCCTTTGAGTCAGGCGGCCGCCGAGCCGACGCGAACGGTCGGTTGGGCGACGGTACCGACCCAGACGGTCACGGCCGGCGGCGTGGACTTCGTCTACCGTGAACTCGGCAAGCAGCACGGCGGCACGCCGGTCGTGCTGCTGGTCCACCTGGCCGCCGTGCTGGACAACTGGGACCCCCGCATCGTCGACGGTCTCGCGGCCAAGCACCACGTGATCGCCTTCGACAACCGCGGCATCGGGGCGTCCAGCGGTTCGCCGTCGAGTTCGATGGAGCAGATGGCCGAAGACGCCATCACCTTCATCAAGGCCAAGGGCTTCGAGCAGGTGGACCTGTTGGGCTTCTCCTTGGGCGGGATGGTCGCCCAGGAGATCGTGTTGAAGGAACCTCGACTCGTGCGCAAGATGATCCTGGCGGGAACGGGACCCGCAGGCGGCGAGGGCATCAGCACCGTGGCCGGCGTGACCTTCTACGACATCCTGCGCGGCCTGTTCACCGGCCAGGACGCGAAGCAGTTCCTCTTCTTCACCCGCACACCCGGCGGCATCGAAGCTGGCCAGGCCTTCCTGGAACGCCTGAAGGAACGGTCGCAGAACCGCGACAAGGAGATCAGCGTCGCTGCGTTCCTTGCCCAGCTGGAAGCGTTGCGCACCTGGGGCCTGAAACCACCGGCGGATCTGTCGGTCGTCAAGCAACCCGTGCTGGTGGCCAACGGCGATGCCGACCGCATGGTGCCGACCACGAACACCCACGACCTGGCCCGACGCCTGCCCAACAGCACGCTGATCGTCTACCCCGACGCCGGTCATGGCGCCATCTTCCAGTTCCACGCCGACTTCGTGCCCAAGGCGCTCGAGTTCCTGGCGCGATAGACCCCACCCGGGAAGCACACGTGATGACCGATACCCACCTCACCGCCCCCACCCGCTTCATCGAGGTCGACGGCGACCGGTTTGCATACCGACGCTGGGGCAACACCGCGACCGACCAGCCGCCGTTGTTATTCTTGCAGCACTTCCGCGGCGGCATGGACCACTGGGACCCGCTGATGACGGATGGCCTGGCCGCCGGACGCGAGGTGATCCTCTACAACGGCCGCGGTGTCGCATCGTCGTCCGGCAAGCCGCGCACTCGCATCGAGCACATGGCCGACGACGCGGCGGCGGTGATCCGTGCGCTGGGTCTGCACAAGGTTGACGTACTGGGCTTCTCGCTCGGCGGCTACCAGGCGCAGGACCTGACACGACGCCACCCGGATCTGGTCCGCAAGCTCATGCTGTTGGGTACCGGTCCGCGCGGTGGCAACCCGGACTCGGACCCCGGCGTGCTGGAGCGCGCACCCCGGCCGGTGCCCACGGTCGACGACTTCCTGTTCCTGTTCTTCGGTCGCTCCGAAGCGGCGCAGCAGGCCGGGCGCGATTTCTGGCAACGCCGTCACCAGCGGGTGGACCCCGATCCGCCGAGCTCACCCGAGGTCATGCAGGCGCAGATCGAGTCGAACCTGCACTACCTGCCCAAGCTGGACCCCCAGGACCCGTTCGCCCACCTTCGCGAGATCCGACAACCGACCTTCATCCTGAACGGTGTGAACGACGTGATGATCCCGACCATCAACTCCTGGTTCATGGTGCAGAACATCCCGAACGCGCAACTGTTCGTCTATCCGGATGCCGGCCATGCGGCGCAGTTCCAGGAGCCCGAACGCTTCCTGAAGCACGCGGTCCAGTTCCTCGGGGAGTGACGGCCATGCTGAAGTTCAGGTTCCTGCTCTGGATGATGCCGAAGCTGCTGCAGAGGGCCATCGACCACAAGCCCGCCTGCGCACGCTACGTGGCCGGGAAGAACCTGGCGTTTCAGATTCAGACGCTCGACAGGATCGGGCGCCACTTCCGCATCCAGGACGGCAAGGTGAAGTCCTTTGCGGGCTTGACCCCGACGCCGACGTTCACGCTGACCTTCAGGAACGCGGACAGGGGCTTCAAGGTCCTGTCAGCCAAGGACGGCAAGGAGGCCTTCCTTGCAGCCCTGCATGACGAAGACTTGGTCATCAGCGGCGACTTCGTCGAGGTGCTGTGGTTTCAGGGATTCACCGAGTACCTGCAACCCGGCAAGTGAGGCGCGCCGCTGGATCGACTGGCCAGCCGGTCGGCCGCCGGACTGGGTGCCCGCCGTCGCGACGCTCAGCATGGCATCGCCAGCAGCGACCAGCCTTTCAGCCTGCGACGAGACCGCGAAGCGTTCGCAGGCCGTGAAGACTTGAGTCTTGCCCTCCTGGTGGCATGGGGATTGCCATCGGTCAGCACCCGGCGCTCGACGGCAAGAGGAGCGGGGCTGATCACCGGGCCTTGGGCTGGCCCTCGTCACCCCAGCGCGCCAGCCGCACGGCGAGTGCGGCGGCCAAGCCGAACACCGCCATGCCCAGCGCGACGAGCGCGAAGACGGCCCAGGGTGCGGACGATGTCTGCAGCAGCATCCAGCCACCGATCGCCACGACCACCAGCCGCAAGGTGCCGGCCAGCACCAGGCCACCGACCTTGCCCGCGCCCAGCGCCGAGAAGTACAGGCTCAACCCCAGCCCGAACAGTCCATAGACCGGCCCGGCCCAGCGGAAGTAGAGACCGGCCGATGCTTGTACGGCCGGGTCGAGCGTGAACAGACCCACCCACAGCCCTGGTGCGATGGCCACGACCCCGCCCAGCAGGCCCAGCGTACCCATGGCCAGCAGCGCCGCCGTCCACGCCACACGTTTGGCACGAGCCGCCATGCCGGCGCCGATGGCCATGCCCACCAGCGGCACCGAGGCCACGCCGATGGCAAAGCTGATCGGCACCAGCAGGAACTCCAGCCGTGCGCCGATGCCGTACCCGGCCAATGCAGAGGCGCCGAACTGCGCCACCAGCCGTGTCAGCACGAGCACCGTCGCCACCGTCTGCAGCGGCGAGATGCAAGCCAGCGCCCCCACCTTGAGGATGTCGGCCAGCAAATCCCGCTGCAGCGATGTGGCGCGGACCGACAGGCTGACCTTGGAACGCCCGCTGTGCAGGTACCAGAACAGAAAGGCGGCGCCCGCGCTGAACGCGATGACCTGCCCTGCGGCCACGCCGGGCATGCCGAGCCGAGGCAGTGGCCCCCAGCCCAGGCCCAGCGCTCCGCCAATGACCACCTGCGCCAGCGAGACCAGCAGGAAGGTCACGGACGGCACCAGCATGTTGCCGCCGCCTCGCAAGACCGAGGCGAAGGTGTTCATCAACCACACGCCCACGGAGCCGCAGAACGCCACGTTGGAGAAGGCAATGGCCTGGGCGAGCGCTTCGCCGCGGCCGCCCAGGCCCGCAAAGATCGCCGGCCCGAAGACCAGCATCAGCAGACTGTTCAGCACGCCAGCGGCCAGACCGATCCACAGCGCGTGCACCGCCAGCGCGTTGGCCCGCTCGGGCGCACCCGCACCCAGCGCCCGACTGACCGCCGAGGCCACGCCGCCGCCCATCGCGCCGCCCGACAGCATCATCTGCAGCATGATCATCGGGAACACCAGGGCCATGCCGGCCAGGGCAGGCACGCCGAAACTGCCGACATAAGCGGTCTCTGCCACCGTCGCCAGCGCCGTGGCCAGCATTGCCACCATGTTGGGCAGCGCAAAGCGCAGCAGGGCCGGCAGGATCGGTGCCGTCAGCAGCGATGGCGCCGGGGCTTGGCCCGGCAAAGGCGGCGGCCGGACGGTCGCCGCCGTCATGCGCGAATCACCGGCATCAATTCCTGCACTGGCCCGCCGCCGCTCACCACTTCTCGTTCCACGGTCGCAGCACCACCTCGAAGGCCCAGGTCGACCGGTGCTGGCGGTGCAGCTGCAGGTACGTCTCGGCGATGCGGTCCGGGTCGGCCATGTTGTCGTCGGTGGCCGTGCCTGCCAGGCGGTGCGCGCGGGTGCCGTCTTCCTGCCGCCAGCCCACCGCCGCGTCAATCGGCACGTTGACGACATGGATGCCCTGCGGCATCAGCTCGCGCGCCATGCTCTGCGCCAGCCCGGTCTTGGCCTGGCAGGCCATGGCGAATGCGCCGCTGGCCGGAAAGCCCTTCAAGGACGCGCTGGCGTTGGTGAAGACGATGGTGCCTCTTGCGCCATGGGCATCCGGTGTGTTCGTCAGCATCGCCCGCGCCGCCTGCTGACCGACCAGGAAGGCGCTGAACGCCGCGTTGCGCAGCGTGTCCAGCGCCAGGGTGGGCTCGGCTTCGGTGATGCCCTTGCGGAAGATGCCCGGCACCCGGCCATCGATGTTGTGCACCACCAGACGGGGGGCGCCCAGTTCACGCGTCACCTGCTCGAACAGCGCCGCCATGGCGGCAGGGTCGGCTGCATCGCAGCCGTAGGGACGCACGCCGTGCGACTGCGCCAGCGCCTGCAGCACCGGCTTGCCCGGCTGGCGGGCGACGATGGCCACGGCCATGCCGGCCTGTGAAAACAACCGCGCGCAGCTGGCACTGATGCCCGGGCCGCCCCCGACGATGAGCGCCACCTCGGGCGCTGGGGCCGCGGAGCCTTGCGAGTCGATCGATGTCATGGAGCGCCTCGGTGCGGGTGAAGTGCTGGGGAGGGGTGCGGCGTCGTCAGGCCGGGTCGGTGTGGTTCAGCGCCAGCAGGCGGTCCCGCACCGACTTCAGGAGCGCGTCGGACTTCTTCGGGTCGGTTTGCACCCGTGCCAGCAGCACGGCGCCCACCATCGCGCTCACCGCCAGCATGGCGTCGCCCTCGTCCTGGCCGTGCAGGGACTGCGCCAGCTGGTTGACGAAATCGTCGATGTGCGCCGACATCACGGCACGTGAGGCCTCGTCCGCGCGGGCCACGTCGGAGGCCAGTGCCGCGATGGCGCAGCCGCTGGTGCGTGCATCCCGGTGCGCGCGGCTGACATAGCCGCGCACCCGCGTCTCATAGCTGCGCGGCGCGTCGCCGGGCTTCATGCTGGCGGTGGCCGACTTGGCCCCTTCGACCAGGGCGCGTTCCAGCGCCTGCGCCAGCAGGTCCGAGCGCGACCCAAAGTGGTTGTAGAAGCCGCCGTGTGTCAGGTCCACGCTGCGCATCAGCTTGCCGACGCTGACCGATTCCAGGCCCTTGTCGCGCACCGCATCGGCGGCCTTGCGCAGGATGCGCTCACGGCTTTGCGCCTTGTCGGCTTGTGAATGTCCCATGGTGGTTTCCCGCGAGTTGACCTTCTGAATTGTAGTCATCATACTGCAGCCTTATGGTCGTCATTCTGAAGCATGACGATCATCATGCTCATAGAAGGCGCCGGCCGCGCGACCACCGGAGACAACATGCCCGCTGAACGTCCAGCCCAGATCACCCACATCCACCAGCTGATGGCGCCCTGGGTGGCCGACACGCCCGACGCGCCGGCGGTGCGCGATGCCCACCTCGCGGTGACCTATACCCAACTCGATGCCGCGGCACGCCGTGCGCAGGGCTCCCGCAGGATCTGGGCCTGAGGCCGGGCGACCGGATGCTGGTGGTGGGCGAGAACTGCGTGGCGCTGTGCGTGCTGGTGCTGGCGGCCAGCCGCATGGACCTGTGGTCGGTGGCGGCCAACGCCCGGTTGTCCGACCGCGAGATCGCCCTGTTCATCGACCACGCGCAGCCGCGCCGGGTGATCTACACGCCGCAGGTTTCGCCCGAAGCCGCCCGCCATGCCGACCGCCACCGCGCAGGCAGCCAGCCCTGGCCCGGCCTGGGCGACCTGCCGGTGGGTCCGCTGAACACCACCACCGTGCCCGAGCCCTGCTGTGCCGACCCGCGCGAGCAGGTGGGCTGCGTGCTCTACACCTCGGGCACCTCGGGCGCGCCCAAGGGCGTGATGCTGACGCACGCCAACATGCTGTTCACCGCCACCAGTGCAGCGCGCATGCGCGGCCCGCAACCGGGCGACCTCAGCTACGGCGTGCTGCGAATGGCGCACATCGTCGGGCTGACGGCGCAGTTCATGGGCAACCGGTGCGGCGGCGCGGCGCTGGCACTGGCGCCGCGCTTCACGCCGGGCGAGACCGCCCGCATGCTGCGCCACGAAGCGGTCTCCGTGTTCACCGGCGTGCCCGCGATGATGGCCAAGATGCTGGACTCGTCACGCGAGACCGGCACGCCGCTGACCGCGCCACGCCTGCGTCTGATGACCGTGGCCGGCTCGCCGATGACCCCGTCGCTGAAGGCCGAGGCCGAGGCCGCTTTCGGCCTGCCGCTGGACAACGGCTACGCCCTGACCGAATGCGCACCCACGTTGGCGCAGACGCGCACCGGCGAACGCCGCAGCGACTGCGCCGTCGGCCACCCGATCCCGGGCGTCGAGGTGCGCATCGCTGGCCCCGGCGGTGTGGCCGTGCCGCCCGGCGAGGTGGGTGAACCGTGGGTGCGCAGCCCGGGCCTGATGAAGGGCTGCTACCGCAGCCCCGACCTGACCGCGCAGGTGATCGACGCCGAGGGCGGGTCCAACACCGGCGACTTGGTGCGGACCGAGCCCGACGGCGCGCTCACCATCGTCGGCCGCAGCAAGGAACTGATCATCCTCTCGGGCCTGAACGTCTACCCGGTGGAAGTGGAACAGGCGATCAACGCCCACCCCGAGGTGGTGCAGTCGGCGGTGGTCGGCCGCACGGTCGACAGCAACAAGGAGGTCGTCGCCTTCGTCGAGCGCGCGGCCGGATCATCGCTGGACAGCGCCGCATTGCGGGCCCACCTGCGTGACCACCCGGCGCCCTACAAGATCCCCAGCGAGATCCGTTCCTGGCCGCCCTGCCGGCAGCACCCACCGGCAAGCTGCTCAAGGGCGTGATGAAGACCCTGGCGCAGCGGCCGGCCACACCCGGTGCCGGCGCGCCTTCACCGTGAAAGGACCCACCATGTCCGACAGGAAATCCATCCTCGTCATCGGTGCGGGCGACGCCACCGGCGGCGCCATCGCCCGCCGCTTCGCCCGCGAGGGCCACATCGCTTGCGTCACCCGTCGCACCGCCGACAAGCTGCAGCCGCTGGTCGAGCAGATCCGCGCCGACGGCGGTGAGGCCCATGCCTTCGGCAGCGACGCGCGCAAGGAGGACGCGATGGTGTCGCTGGTCGAGACCATCGAGCGCGACATCGCGCCCATTGAGGTGGCGGTGTTCAACATCGGCGCCAACGTGCGCTTCGGCATCACCGAGACCACGGCGAGGGTCTACCACAAGGTCTGGGAGATGGCCTGCTTCAGCGGCTTCCTGATGGGGCGAGAGACGGCCAAGGTGATGCTGCCGCGCGGCCACGGCACCATCATCTTCACCGGCGCCACCGCCAGCGTGCGCGGGCGCGACGGCTATGCCGCCTTCGCCGGCGCCAAGCATGCGTTGCGGGCGCTGGCGCAGAGCATGGCGCGCGAGCTGTGGCCGAAGAACATCCACGTCGCCCACACCGTGATCGACGGTGCGATCGACACCGAGTGGATCCGCAGCAACTTTCCCGACCGCTACGCGCTGAAGGACCAGCAGGGCATCCTCAGCCCCGACAGCATCGCCGAGGCCTACTGGCAGATCCACCAGCAGCCGCGCGACGCCTGGTCGCATGAGACCGAACTGCGGCCGTGGATGGAGACCTGGTGAGCCGCGCCAACCCCGCCTTGCGCTCCCGCCCAGCGTGCACCCACCCCGCAACCGGAGCCCCTTGATGCAACCCGTCCACGTCCAGTTCCTGTTCGACTTCGGCAGCCCCAATGCCTACCTCTGCCACCAGGTGATCCCGTCCATCGTGGCCCGTACCGGTGCGGTGTTCGACTACGTGCCGATCCTGCTGGGCGGGCTGTTCAAGCTGGCCAACAACCGGTCACCCGTCGAAGCCTTTGCCGGCATCCCCAACAAGCAGGCCTACGAGCAGCTGGAGATGACCCGCTTCGTCGCCCGGCACGGCTTGTCGAAGTACCGCTTCAACCCACACTTTCCAGTCAACACCTTGAAGATCATGCGCGGTGCCTGCGCCGCCCAGAAGCTGGGCTGCCTGCCAGCCTATGTCGACGTGGTGTATGCGGCGATGTGGGAAGACGGTAAGAACATGGACGACGGGCCCACCATCACCAGCACGCTGGACGCCGCCGGCCTGGACAGCGGGGCGATCCTGGCCCTGTCTCAGGACCCGGAGGTCAAGGCCATGCTGATGGCCAATACCCAGGCGGCACACGACCGCGGTGCCTTCGGATCGCCCAGCTTCCTGATCGGCCGCGAGCTGTGGTTCGGCAAGGACCGGCTGCGCGACGTGGAGGAAGCCATCCTCGCCGGAGCCGGATCATGAGCACCGCGGAAACACTCACCTGGCACAAGTCGGCCTGCAACCTCTGCTACATCAACTGTGGAGTCGAACTCGGTGTCAGCGGCGACGGGGCGGCGCAGCGCATCGTCAAGGTGCGCGGCGATGCCGACAACCCGCGCTCACGGGGCTACCTGTGCAACAAGGCCCAGGCCATCCCCAGCTACGTGCACCACCGCGACCGCCTGACCACGCCGCTGCGCCGCCGCGCCGACGGCAGCCACGAGCCGATCGACTGGGACACCGCCATCCGCGAGATCGCCGAGCGCCTGGGCACGGTGGTCGCCACTCACGGCGGCAAGGCGGTGGCGGCCTTCGGTGGCGGCGGCCAGGGCAACCATGCCGGCGGGAGCTATGCCTTCGGCCTGCTGCGGGCACTGGGCTCGCGCACGATCTTCAACGCGCTGGCGCAGGAGAAGACCGGCGACTTCTGGCTCAACGGCCACCTGTTCGGCTCGCAGATGTGCCACACCGGTGAAGACATCCACCACTGCGACCTGCTGCTGGTGCTGGGCGCCAACCCACGGCTGGCACATGGCTTCACCAACGCGCGCGACCAGCTCAACGGCCTGCGCAAGGACCCGCAGCGCAAGCTGGTGGTGGTGGATCCCCGGCGCACCGAAACCGCTGAAGCGGCCGACTTGCACATCGCCCTGCGGCCGGGCACCGATGTCTTCCTGCTGGGCGCCTTGCTGGCCGAGCTGATGCGGCGCAACGCCTTCGACGAGGCCTTCCTGGCCGCGCACGCGGTCGGCGCGGACGAGGTCAAGGCCGCCCTGGCCACCGTGCCCGTGGCCGAGTGGCTCGCGGCGGCCGACGTCGGCGCCGAGGCCTTCGCGCACGTGGTGCAGATGGTCATCGACGCCAAGGCCATGGTGGTGCGGGTGGAGCTGGGCATCCAGCAGGGCCTGAACTCGACGCTGAACTCCTACCTGGAAAAGCTGCTGTACCTGCTGACCGGCCACTTCAGCCGCCCGGGCACGCACGGCCTGCACAGCTGGCTGGCGCCGCTGTGGGGCAACAGCCCGGGCGCGCGCCACTTCGCCACCCAGGCCGAGGTGATCAGCGGCCTGCTGTCGCCCAATGTCTTCCCTGAGGCGGTGCTCAGCGACCACCCCGACCGCCTGCGCGTGCTGTGGGTCGACAGCGCCAACCCGGTCAACACCGCCGCCGACACCGCCCGCGTGCTGCAGGCCATGGCCGCGCTGGACCTGATGGTGGTGGTGGACGTGGCCTACACCGAGACAGCCGCCCTGGCC